>JAEEGL012008162.1_pt1 | contig 14906 bp, 13 predicted proteins | sample 9134231 | NCBI WGS metagenome assembly JAEEGL01 (sample SAMN16246548, study PRJNA631951) | gut metagenome | biome: gut microbiome; feature: rumen; material: fiber-attached | host: Bos | place: Iran: Karaj | collected 2018-10
ATCTGTTCTTCCAATTGTTCTTCAACAATAGCTCTGTTTTTATACGAGTTCTCATGTATCTGATTACTAATCTCTTCAAAATGCACATCCGGCGGTAATTCTCGTGCTACTCCAACATAACTTGTTTTCTTACTGTTTCCTGTAATAAATCCAAATCGACGTATCTGTTCAATTTCTGTATCTCTCAAAAAATCGCATGCTAATCTTTCCGCCCAGATATGTACATCCAAGAACTCAAACTGTGAATAATCCATATCCAGGACTTTAAAGAAAAATGCGTTGTCACAACTGGCTGCTATTGATAATCCAGGCCAATTCTTCTTCAATTCACTAATAACACTATTAAAGTATGATGTATAAAACTCTTGTTTCCCTTTAGGATCTGAAATAGAACTTAACTGATTAAACAGCCAATTATTACAAGCCCCCATCGGTATTTCATTATGGACATCGACACCAATAACATTATTCAGACAATCATGATCGCTTAAAAACTCCAGTGTTTCATTCCACATACGGACTAATTCTTCTGGTCCATTAATCCGCTCATTTCTAGGTTCTCCAGTAGGTTTTAGCCATGTAGACAACAAAACACATATATTACGCACTTCACATTTTTTTATAAAATCTATAAGATCCCTTCTTGGATAGATATAGACAGTCCATGGACTTCCCCACATAGCAAACCCATAAATTTGATGGCTGAATCCTGTAGGATCCAGAAATCGTTCTGAATTTGTTCCATCTGGTGCATTAGCAATCATATGTGGAAACGGATCAATTCGGACTGCATTATATCCACGTTCGATCAGTTCATCTAATGCTTTATCAAAAGACTCGAATCCTCCACCGGCATACCTTCTTCTAAGCCACGATGAGTCCCACATTGCAATAGCGAGTCTTCCTTTTACTTGCTCCATTTTCATATCTGATTCTCTCCATTGAAGCGATACATATAAAACATGAAGAGCTGCATTCAGAAGTAATTGCCGAATGCAGCTCTCATTATGTTATAAAGATATTCTACTACATACCTCTATCCTGCATTTCGTAATATACTAATGCCGTAGTTTTTATAATACCTTCAAATATCATTATTGATTCTGTGCTTCCCAAAGAGCTGTAACCTCTGCTTCCCATTCAGTTCCGCCTACACTTTCCCATTCTTTAATATATTCTTCATATATCGATTCAAACTCAGAAATGTCACTTGTTAACAATTCTGCGACCAGTTCCTTAATTACCTGATCCATTTCTCCACCATATTCAGAATATACTTTTGAAGGTTCAAGAATGTTCGGCCAATCGATCATATTAGAATTTGCTATCGCTATACCTTCTCTTGTGTGCTCATTCAAAATACGTAACTGAGTACAGTTTTCCGGCTGGAAGAGCGCATCATAGACCATACCACCATTCGCTCTATGTACAGCATCATCCACGTATTCTCCTAAACGTTTGTATGTTCCAGCCTGCTTATCCTCCCATTCATACATGACACCTTCAACACCAAGATATAATAAATCAGCACCTTCTTCTGTCATGCAGTAGTCCATAATTCTGGCAACACCTTCCAGATTCTTGCAGTTTGCTGAGATCACAAACCCGCCAGAAACTTCGGGATACTTGGCTACAACTCCACAATCTCCATCTGGCCCTGTTAAAAGAGCATAATCAAATGTCGGCGGCGGGTCTTCAAGATATCTTGTGGCTAGCCAGTTATTGCAAGGACCAAGTGCTGCCATTTCAATCACACCAGATGTTCCTGCCCAAAGCTTTTCATACATGGACATGGTAGGTATTGTCATAAAATCGGGTTCACAAACACCATCATCAATCAGTGTTTTGATGTATTTCATTGCTTCCAAGAACCGCGGATGCTTTGCCCAGGTCGTTATTGTTCCATCTTCCATAAGGTTAGGCCTGCATTTTGCAATACCATAAGCACCAAATACTGATGAGAAGCAATCGTCGGGGCCCATTATTTCATCGAAGTTCATACTGAAACCGAAAGTATCATCCTGACCATTCCCATCTGGATCATTATAAGTAAAGGCATGGAGAACTTCCGCAAAGCTTTCCAGGTCATTCGGTGTCTCTAATCCAACATTTTTCAGCCAGTCTTCTCTGACCATCAGGTTAGTAATATATGGCTTAGCCATTTTAGGAATCATATAATAGCCATCACGATTCAGGCTCATGATATCTGCACTGGATTTAATGCTTTCAATGACATTTGGAGCTACCGCAGTCAATACACCCGTCATATCAGCCAAAAGTCCCTTTTCTTTTAACGGAAGTGCATCATTTGCTGACACATAGAAAATATCCGGTACATCACCACTGGCAATTAAAGTGTTTCTTTTCGATGCCAGGTCCGCATTTGAAGTATAAATTATCTTGATATTTGTATTCGTTCTCTTTTCTAATTCCTGTATTACAATATTGTCTTCGTTTGGCGTATTATCACCAGACAGAAGAATTACTATTTCTGCCGAATCATCATTAGTCCATGATTCTGTTGCTGCTTCCGCGCTTTCTTCCACCGCTTCAGCTGGCTTTTCTGTTGGAGCGGCTGCCGGAGCGGCTGCAGGAACACTACATGCATTGACCCCCAATAATAATGCTGATGTCATAAATAAACACATCATTTTTTTGAACTTACTCTTCATACGTTTTTCCTCCACTTTTTGATTTGACTGATTGTTATCGCAGGATAGATTTCTTTTGCTAACCTTTAACAGCTCCAACTAAAATGCCCTTACCAAAATACTTCTGTAACACAAGATAGATGACTATAACGGGTATAATAGTAAATACGATAATGGTCATTTTTATACTTTCTTCAGTTACAAACCCCGTCTTCAGGCTTCCCAGTGCAGCACCCGCCCCTGATGACTGCAATAACCGTCTCAAATACACCTGAATTAATTCCAGATCCGTACTATTCACATAAAGGACACCATCCATATATGAGTTCCATAAATCTCGCATACTATATATTGCAATTGTTGCGATTCCAGGCTTTGATATGGGCAACACTACTCGACATAAAATCTGAAACTGGTTTGCGCCATCCAGCATTGCCGCTTCAGACAGATCTTTAGGAATCGACATAAAGAAATTCCGCAAGATAAACATATTAAAAACGCTCATTGCTGAAGGGAGAATATATACCCAGAACGAATCTAATAGATGTAGATTCTTTATCAGGATATAGGTCGGAATAATACCACCACTGAACAGCATGGTGAAATAAAAGAAGTACATGATTGCCCTTCTGCCTTTTAGTTCTCTCTGTGCAAGGACATATGCTGTCAGAATTGTTAAAACTAAATTGAGTATTGTCCCGAATACCATCTTGGCAAGCGAGTTTCTAAGTGCCCTGAATACCATTTTTGTCTTCATCAATAGCCTGTATGTCGTTATTGAGAACTTCTTTGGTATCAGAAACAAACCACCCGACAATGCCGCTCGAGAATCGGATAAAGAATACATAAGGACACGCCAAAATGGATAAATAGTTATGATAAGAACAATAATCACCAGGAAACTAGCAATTATTTGAAATACAATATCTCCCCAATTAAGGTCTTTAATTTTCTTCATGATCCACCCTAGAACAATCCACTATCTGGTTCTATTTTTTTCGCAATGTAATTTGTTCCTAATACTAGTACCAATCCGATTGCTGACTGGAATAAACCGGCTGCAATAGATAATGCAATGTTGTTTTGCTGTAAACCAATTCGATAAACATAAGTATCTAAAATATCAGCCACTGACATTACTGCTTCATTTGACATTGCATAAATCTGGTCGAAACCTGCATACATGATATTTCCAACACGTATTATGAAGAGGGTCGCAATAGTAGGACGTATTCCACTTAACGTTATATGCCACATTTTTCTGAACCGACCGGCTCCATCTAGGCTGGCAGCTTCATAAAGATCCTGATCAATGCCTGCTATTGCTGCTAAGTACATAATCGTTGCGAGTCCTGCTTCTTTCCAAACATAAGAAACAATAAGAACTCCCCTAAAAGTGCTTTTCTGTACCAGTAAATCTGGTATTGTTCCCTGATATCCAATGAAACTAGCTATTTCCCTGATGACGCCTGTACTGGGTGATAAAATAGCGTAAACCAAACCATAAACAACAACCCACGATACATATCCGGGTAAAATAACAGCTGTTTGTACAACTCGTTTTAACTTTCTATTCCTGATGGAATCTATTAAGAGCGCCAGAATAATAGGAGACGGAAATCCGAAGATCAGCTTTTCAACGCTAATAATAACGTTGTTTCTTAATGCCCGATTAAATGCCCTACTTGAAAAAATCCTTTCGAAATTTTTCCAACCCGCCCATGGAGCATCTAAAATCGAACCTATTCCGTCATATTTCTTAAATGCGCCTATAACTCCATACATAGGTATATATTTAAAAACTATGAGATATATAAGTCCCGGTAGTAGCATTAAATACAGCATCCAATACCGTTTCATATATTTTTGAAAGCCACTAAATGACCATTTTTTCTTTTGTTTATTCAAAAATGACCTCCAGCATGATTAAATAAATGCTCCCCATTAACATGAACTAGAAATAGAATTCGTCATTTGATGGGCGGATGTCTGTCAAAGCACCTGTATAATGGCGCAATGTATGAGGTATATACGGATGTTTTAAACATTCTTCTTCATTAAGCTCAATTCCCAGGCCTGGTTTGTCAGGAATTTTAATGTACCCATCCGTGTATACCAATTGCTCATCAACCACGTTCTTTCTCCATGCCACGTCACTATACATAATTTCAAGTATGCAAAAATTCGGGCATGTTGCTGCTAACTGTAATGTGGCTGCATTTGCAATAGGTCCGGATGGATTATGTGGAGCAAATGGTATATATCTACTTTCGGCCTCTGCAGCAATCTTTTTCAGTTCCATAATCCCGCCTGCATGCGAAATGTCTGGCTGAATATAATCAACTGTCCTATCCTCAAATAACCTGGAATAATCCCATCTTGTATAAAGTCTTTCCCCAGCTGCTATAGCAACCGGCGACTTTTCCCTGACCGCTCTTAATGCCTCCAGGTTATCTGGCGGGGTAGGCTCCTCGAAAAACATTGGTTTATAGGCTTCTAATTCTTTTGAAATTTTGATAGCTGTTGGAACATCAAATCTTCCATGGCCTTCAATAAGCAGGTCCACTTCTTTTCCAACCGCTTCTCTGACGCCTTCCACACAACTCAATGCCTTGTTTAATTCAGTATTAGAAATCTGAAGATAGTTTTTCCCGAAAGGGTCCCATTTTAAGGCTGTAATGCCTCTGGCAACTGCAATTTTAGCTTTTTCAGCAAATTCCTCTGGTTCTTTAGCTCCTGCGAACCAACCATTCGCATAGATCCTAACCTTCTCATTCACCTTGCCGCCCAGCAATTGCCACACAGGTACATTTAGATGTTTACCAAGAATATCCCATAAGGCCATTTCAACAGCGGATAGTGCACTCATGAGCACAGCACCACCTCGCCAATAAGAGTCTCTATAAACTCTATGCCAATGCAGTTCTATATCCAGGGGATTAAGGCCAATGAAATACTCTCTTAAATGTTCCATCACACCCATAAAGGCATATTCTCTGTGTTCTAAAGTCCCTTCTCCGACACCTGTTATGCCTTCATCAGTATGTACTTTCACAAAAATCCAGTTTGTTCGATAGCACTCTACAATATAGGTTTTTATATCCGTAATCTTCATGCCATTGACCCATTATTATCAAAAAAACACTCTCAGTCTAGTCTTCCTATCATTTGCTGTATATAATAAGAAGCAACGGAAATCCTATTTATTGTTTGTGTATTTTTCACTTAAACGCCAGCTAATTATTGCTATTTTTGAGTATTTTTGATATTTTATGTGGAAATTATAGCAATCGCCAATATGACATACTAGCAATATCATATTTCCTTTTATCAATATTCTCTTATCATCAAGAGGTGCAATTTATGTCCATCACACTACCAGATGTATATCAGGCATCACAATTTCAATCAACCAGGACAAAATTTAATGACGAGAAAAAATACCCTCCAAACACATTGACCATATTACGCACAGTACATTCCTATGAACTTGAGCTTTTCTTAAGTGATGGGAATACCTTTTTCCTTAACGGCGAGGAATATCCAAGAAAGAAAGGGATCATACTTCTCGCTGTCCCTGGGGATCAGCGTCAAAGTCATCTCCATTTTGAAACTGTAATAATTCGTTTCAGAGTAAATGATCCGCTTATTGAAGGACTAATTGATTCAGTAAAAGGGATTTATATGGATATTGATTTTAATAAGACATATCCGCTAATTATGGATATTTGCAATAGTTTCCTGGCTACAGACACTTATTGTAATATGTACATTTCTTCGAAATTGTTATTGTTCTTATATGATCTAAAAAAACACATTCCCCATAATCCAATAAGCTTTACAGCCAAATCACATATATCTGTCGTGAGTACTGCTACTAAGTATATGGAAGAACACTATATGGAGTCGGTATCTATAGAAATACTAGCAGAACTATGTTCGTTGAGTACTTCGCACTTTCACCGCATCTTTATTGATACAGCTCACATAACACCTACAAACTATCTTCTTAATCTCCGTCTTAATCACGCTAAGATATTACTTTCAACAACAAATATGTCAATTACTGAAATAGCCTTAAAATGTGGTTTCAATTCCATATCATACTTTAGTTATTGCTTCAAAAAAGCGAGTAAGAAAACTCCAAAAGAATTTCGAGATTCTTTTACTTACCCAGACAGCCCTTTATAGCATTAAAGCAAGATCTGAGATGATCTATGCACATTGCCTTCAAATTATAGATACCCTTGCAGATTTGCTATATCAGATTATTGAATTACAATTATAACAAATAAAATCTTCTGAAGTGCGTTATGGCGATTAGGATCTTTTCTGTAAAATGCCCAGAATATTAGGTGTATTTATGGGCTATCAGAATTGATTAAATACTTGTTTAGAAAGCCAGTTCCAATTCAGTTTGGACTGGTCCAGAGACAAAATTAAAGAGAGAGGCTAACCCATGAAAGAAATCAGAGTCGAAACCGTCCAAGAAGCCATGACGCTTTTAGTCGATCAGCCTTATGATAGGGATACAAAGATATATAGGAATCTGTATGTCTATAGGGGAATTCCTAACGTTGATTATAAGCTTCTTACAAGCCTGTATAGGAACTGTGGAAAGAAGCAAAAAGAATTGGAACAGCATATCCTTGATAATTTTTCCAAATATGCGGAACATGAAGCCCCCGCCATGTTAACGTCTATCTGGAAACGGATGATTTTGGGACAGCATCATGGTCTTCCAACGCGTTTGCTGGACTGGACAAGATCACCCCTAGTCGCACTTCATTTTGCAATGACGGAAAGTGACTATACACAGATGGATAAGCATGATGCAGTCGTTTGGAAAATTGATATACCGGATTTAAAGAAGCAACTGCCAGATGAATACAGGAAGGTGCTGGACGATGCCAATTCCTCTGTGTATACAATGAATCAATTGGACCAGATAACCGAAGGAAGCCTAGATAAGTATGACAATGATATGGGTACTTCTGGAATGGTAATCTTAGAACCGCCATCAATGGATCAACGGGTTGCAAACCAATATTCTTTCTTCAGTGTTGTGCCTGCTGGGATGAAAGACGTTGACAGCTTCCTAGAAGAGACTCAGAAAACAGTTAAGTATGTAATTAGTAAAGATATTCGCTGGCACCTTCGAGATGCACTTGATCAAATGAACATCAATGAGCGGATGATATATCCGGGACTTGATGGAATAGCCAAGGTTGAGGGTCGACATTATTATGTACGAGATGACCGACAACACTGAGGAGACAAAACACTTAACAAACTAGACATTAAACTCACCTGTCGGTTCAAACATCGATGATCGTAAAGGCTATTTACATAAAGGCTTTCATCCATAAACTCAAGCCTGATTTTTACGGGCATAAAGATCATGAGATTGTGGAATGTGTTATAATCCCAGCTAGTATCAAAGGCTAGATTGGGCACGTATGAAAATCCGCGACAAATCCAGCAAAGAGACAAGCTGAACCAGCACGATATCCCCCCACAGCTCGCTCTTATAGTTCACCTCTCACAGCTCATCCGGACCGCCTATCCTGTACAGGAACTCTTCCCTGGCTCTGTCCTCTTCTGTCATATAGATACGATAAATTCCTTCCATTATAATGCTGGTTTGCCACATGAAGACAGCCGGTACGATAACGATTAGGAAAGGCAGGAGCCATACCATAAAGATAGCGAAAGCAAAGAAGACACAAATAAGTATGAGCTTCCTGGGATGGCGTATGACCAGAAGGAAGGAATTCTTAACAGCCTGGCGGAGCGGTATCTCAAATCTGGCAATGTAGGGGAAAACATACAGGAAGCAGACCAACTCGATTCCAATCATGACGGCGATAATATACCGCAGGGAAAGAAACGCCGGGTGTCCGTCGTTCCCATAATTGGTAAAAAAAGTCCAATCGAAGGTCAGGATAAGAAACAGGCCAAAAAGGACTAGCCAGACTATGGTGCTCTGCCGGAAGCTCCTGCGGAAGCTGCGGAAGAACATCTGGGCAGGATAGCCCAAATCATGCTTGATATTTCTTTCCACTGTATAATACAGAGCTGACGTAGACGCACCAATGGTAAAGACAGGAATGCAGCACAGGAGCCACAAAAAACTGACAAAGATCATATGGATGATCTTTGTCACGATCCTGAAGAACTTATTCTCACTGCTGAATATGTTGTTCATACCGTCTCAATCATCCGGATGGAAAAGCTCATTCTTATATAGTTCGCGATACCGGATCGCAAGCAGTGTAAGGTAAGTATCCATTGCGTAAGAATCCACATATGTCTGATGACCGTCAAAAGTCAGCGCAAAATCTGTCAGATCACGACCGGTAAAGTTTCTGACATTGCTGATCACCAGCTTACGGCAGTTATTAACAGACTGAAGCTTTCTGAGAAAAGCATAGAGTGTTTTACTCAAGGGGCTTTCCGCCATCATGAAGAGATAGAAATCCCCTTCCTTCGGTTCAAACCCGTCCAGAGCATCTGGCATGATCAGTGCGATCATCTTTGTCTCTTTCTCGTTCAGGGCGAAAGATGCCCGCAGTACTGACGCGACCAAACTTGTCATGCTGATGAAACTAACCATCACGACACGCCGACTGCCATGTATTTCTTCACAGATCCTGTCAAGGTTGTCATGATCGATCTCTGTTCTGATCTGTCCGATTTCTTTGATCAGGAGCTCTAAGAATAGCTCTTCTCTCGTCTTATGAACTTCACTGTTTAAGTGTCTGGGCACAAATATGGAGCGGTATTCAAAATCTGATATAGCAGTTCCGACGTCGGACTGTAAAGCTATATAAGAGGAATACCCTGCATACTTCAGAAAACGCATGAAAGTTGATACAGAAACACTGCACAGATCTGAGATCGTCTGCAGTGAAAGTTTGTCGATCTGCCAGAGGTTATGGTAGACTATCTCCGCAATTTGATGATTCGTGTTGGACTTGGAAGTATGCTCAACAATATATTCGAGTCGCTCAATCGCCTGCATTTATGTCTCTTCTCCATAAAATCCAGTACTTAACAGCACTGAATGAAACAAAAACAAGACACCAAAGTATGCTTGTTTTCAGTTTATCGTTCTTGGATTTTATCGTCAACCTGATGCAAAACCCGAAGTGTGTTCTTCAAATATTGAATAATTTATTCATATTTTGAAAATATCGAAGCAATACTGATTTTCAACCTGAAATCATGAACAGCTACTGATACCTGATTGTTTTTATAATAAAAGTAACAAAATTAGGGGGGCGGTTTCGAATTTATTGTGCATATTTACTGTAAGACAGTAAGTTCCAGAATGCAAATGGGTTCAGACTGTCATAAGCAAAAACATGTATAGGAGGAAAGGCATGAAAAAGATCAAACTGGTTTTTTCATTATTAATGACGACCGTTCTGCTTGCAGGCCTGATCGGGGGCTGTGCACCGGTAGAACGCGAAGATGTTTCTGAGGCGGCTCCTGCTGCAGCCGAAGCTGCCGAAACTGTTGCTGAAGCTGTTGAACCGGCTGAAGAAGGCGACGAAGAAGTGGATGAAATCGAAATTTATTTCTATGATCTGTACAATCATGGCGATGGCGGCCAGAAGATCATTGATGCCCTCAATGAGATCACGATCCCGCGGATCAATGTGAAAGTCAATATTGAGTGGTTCGATATGGGCTCCTATGGCACTCAGCTGACCATGAATATTGCAAATGGTACACCGATCGACCTCATTTCCATCATGCCGATGGCGACAACGCAGGTTGCTCAGCTCCATGCCAGCAATCAGCTGATGGAGATCAAGGATCTGCTTAAAGAAAATGCCCCGCAGACCTATGAGATGATGGAACCCTATTTCAATTCCATGAGCTATGACGGCGGCTTATACGGCCTGCCCGGAATGAAGAACTGGGCCAACAACATGTATATCATGATGCGCGCGGACGTTCTTCGTGAACTCGATCTTTATGACAAAGCAGCCGCAATGACCACATGGGATGAATACGCAGAGATCATGGATGCCGTAACAAAGGCCAAGAACGCAGACGGTATGTATGCTTTAGGCAGAGCCAGAGGCAACAGTGTTATCAATGATCTGATGTCCCTAGGCTATGACAGTTTTGATGAATATAGCAGATATGATTCTGTCGGCGACACTCTCGGTCTGGTTTATACCGATACAGAAGGTAAGGTTTACAGCTATGCAGAAGATGAACACGTTATTGCCGGTATGAAGAGACTGGCTGACTGGTATGAAAAAGGCTATATCTGGCCGGATTCCGCGTTCTCACAAACCGATGGTGACGACCTGGTCAGCAGCGAGGTTATCTTCTCCAAAATGGAAGGCGGCGAGATCGGCGTTGAGACCAGACAGCTTGCTAACTGCGGTACAGAGATGCTCTGCGTGAAACAGGCCAACGGCATCATCACCACTTCCCAGCTTGTTGCATGGGGCTGCGCTATTCCGAGCACATCCGATGAACCGGAAGCTGCCTGCAGATTCATCGAACTGCTTTATAACGATCCGGAAGTTGTCAACATCATTCTCATGGGGATCGAAGGTGAGGACTATGTTATCACAGAGACCGGCGAGATCGATTATCCTGAAGGACTGGATGCAAATACTGTTGAATATCATGAACCCGACTGGATGCTCGGAAACCAGTTCAATGTCCTTCCCTGGAAAGGAAACGGTGCTGATTATCGTCAGGTCGCTGCACAGGAGAACGTCAACAGCGTGATCTCCCCTTACCTTGGATTTGCTCTTGATACTTCCAAACTGGAAACCACCGTTGCTTCTCTAAGCGCCGTCAGGGATCAATATATTGCATCCTTAAGCTGTGGCCTTTATACAGACGAAATGTATGAAGAATATATCGGCAAGCTGAAAGCAGCCGGTCTTGACGATTATATTGCTGAGATCCAGGCACAGCTCGACGCTTATATGAACGGCAACTGACAACAGATCACAGCACCACTGTACTGACCGGAGGTATGTATATGTTTGAAGATAAAACGAAAGTGCTGATCATAACAGGGATCCTCTCCCCCATGCATGATTGGCGCAAGACAAACCAGATGTTAAGGAAAAGCCTTGAAGTAAGCGGTCATTTCATCGTTAAAATCTGCGAAGAATTCAGAGGAATGACTGCGGAATCCCTGCAGGATTATGATGCAGTCCTGATCAATTACGACGGCATGGAGAACTTCTCAAGGGATGCAGACGATGCGGCGAGAAAGGTAATCCCCCTGGGTGAAACTGCTGAAAAAGCACTCTGCGAATTTGTCAGCAGTGGCAAAGGCATTATGTTCTTCCACTCTTCCACTATTGCCAAAGACGCATTCAGCAAAGACTACACTGATATGATCGGTGTCACTTCCAGCGACCAGTATGAACGTTACCGCGATACCGGCTACATTATCGATATGGCTCAGGATCATCCGATCACCGAAGGTGTTGAACCCCACTGGCAGTTGTGTGACGACGATTTCTTTAATTCCATCGAGGCGGAACCGGGGACCAAGGTCCTGGCGACGATCTACGACCCCGCCAACAAAAGGGACGTGCCGATGATGTGGTGCAAAGAGTACGGCAAAGGCAGGGTCTTCGGATGCGCTTTGGGGCATCAGCAGGATACTCTCCGCAGACTGGATTTCTGCAGGCTTCTGCTCAGAGGTATGGACTGGGCTGCCCACGGCACGATCACAGTCCCGATGCCTACCAGAGACATCAATGATGACTGGATGCGTTCATGGCCGTGGTACTACTCTTCACCTATAGGCCGACTTTACTAATCGGAGGTAGTCAAAATGGAAAAACTTAAAGTTCTGATCATTACAGGAAATCTGATGCCCATGCATGATTACCGCCGTGTAAATGATGTGCTCCGCGTTACTCTGGAAGCAACAGGCAGATTTGACGTGAGAATCACAGAAGAAGCACACGGTATCACTGCCGAGACACTGGCGCCTTATGACATGGTGCTGCTGAATTACGACGGCATGGACGAAGGCGTCAAGCGCGGCGGCAACGGCAGGTCTCTGCCCGCAGCCGGCGGTGCCGGAATACAAAACAGGCCTTTTAAACCGCTGGGTGACTCTACGATGAATGCCATATCTGAATTCGTGGCGTCCGGGCACGGTATCTTTTTCTTCCATACCGCCTGCTCTGCTCATCCGGACAGATTCCCTCAGGTCTATTATGATATGATCGGTTCCATTTATGGTTTGAAACCGCTTAAACCCTGGCGCGACCTTGGGTACAGTGTCACGACTCATCATGAGAGCGGACACCCGGTCACCGACGGTGTTGCTCCCGCATGGAGGATCGCTGATGACGACTTCCTCAGCAATGCAACACTTTCCGAAGGAACTACACTGATCGCCAGTATCTATGATCCTGTCAACGATAATGAAGCACCTGTCATGTGGTGCAAGGAATATGGAAGTGGCCGTTCCTTCTCCTGTGCCCTCGGGCATCAGGAAGACACCTTAAGAAGGCTGGACTGGTGCAGACTGTTTATCCACGCCTGCGACTGGCTGTGTACCGGAACCACAACGACGGTTCCGCTGCCCGACCGCGATGCCGGCAACAACTGGATGCATTCCTGGCCGTGGTATTATCTGGATGACGAAGGAAATGCTCTTTCCCTTGTCATGCCGATAGGTTATTGATCCATTACTTCCGCGCCGGGAGACAGATTCCCGGCGCGGAAGTTTATTCTTTACGAAACAGCGAGGGGAAATAATGGATAAAGACGGAAACAACAATTTCTCCAGAAAGGCAGGCATCCTGGCGCTCATCTGCATCCTGCTCGGAAGTCTCCAGATGATACTGCCTTACGCACAATACCGGTCCGGTAATAAATACTATGGATTGACAGGTTATGACCTGGCATTCGGCAGACTGATCATGAAAGGCACTGTAAAAGTCGGCCCGGTCACGACCATAAAGGTCATCCTGTTTTTGTACATATTGGGTGCCGCAGCTGCGATCATTCTACTGCTGAATAAGAAGAAGCTCATTAAAGCAGCGGGAACGGTTCTGGCCGTCTCCGGAGTCGGCCAGTTGATCTGCTATGTCATCACGATCATAACCATGAAAGATATCCTATCTGGCGTCAAAAAGGCTGGAACACGCTATGGTATTTATACAGGAATCCTCACAGCTTTGATCCTGACTATTATCGCCTGCTATGTCCTGACGAAAAGCAAGGTCCTCTGCGTCCTTGATTTCATGGTACTGCCAGGCGTGTGTTATATGATCATCAACAACTACCTGCCCATGGCCGGTATATCCATCGCATGGAAAAGGCTTGACTTCCAAGTCGGTATCTGGCGAAGCCCCTGGATCGGCTGGGACAACTTCCGGTTTCTCTTCCGTTCCGGCGACGCCGGCATGATCATAAGGAATACGCTTCTGTATAACCTTGTTTTCATCATCCTTGGTATGATCTGCGGATGCTTCATCGGTATCTGCCTGGCAGAAGTTTGCAGCAAGCTCCTGCAGCGTTTCTCGCAGACCCTGATCCTGCTGCCGCAGCTGATTTCCATGGTCATCGTGGCGTATCTTGCATACTGCTTCCTCAGTACCTCCTCCGGATGGCTCAACAAGGGACTATTGGGTGGCGCCAATATCAACTGGTATGGCGCACCAAAATACTGGCCGTTCATCCTGGTCTTCATCCACATCTGGAAGGGCCTCGGTTACAGTTCCATCATCTACCTCTCCGCCATCGTGGGTATAGACCAGAATCTTTACGAGGCAGCCGTCATCGATGGATGTGGAAGGCTCCAAAGGATCTTCAAAATCACCATTCCTCTCCTGCGGCCGACAATTGTCACACTCCTGATCATGCAGTGCGGCAGGATAATGTATTCCGACTTCGGACTGTTCTATCAGGTCCCGATGAATTCCGGAGCATTGTACTCCGTAACCACTACGCTTGACGTGTACGTTTACCGATGCCTGATGCAGCTCAACAACATGTCGATGTCATCGGCTGCCAGCGCGTTCCAGTCTATCTGCGGATTTATCCTTGTCATGACCGTCAACCTGATCACGCGCCGTCTAGACAGGGAAAATGCTATTTTCTAAGGAGAATGCAAGATGGAAAGAGCAATCAAAGGACCCGGAGAAAAAATCTTTCAGACTTTCATTATTACAGCGCTGGTCATAGCGTCCCTGCTTGCGATCCTACCGTTCATCATGCTGATCGCTTCTTCATTTACCGATG
>JAEEGL012648331.1_pt1 | contig 14906 bp, 13 predicted proteins | sample 9134231 | NCBI WGS metagenome assembly JAEEGL01 (sample SAMN16246548, study PRJNA631951) | gut metagenome | biome: gut microbiome; feature: rumen; material: fiber-attached | host: Bos | place: Iran: Karaj | collected 2018-10
CTTGCCTTTGCGCGGATGGAAATCGGCATAGAACACGGCCAGATAGGAGCCGTCGCGGTCGAAGACCTCGTAGGCCTTCACGTCGGGATGATAGACGGGTATGTCCTTGTTCTCCTTGAACGTGATGCCATAGAGACGGTTGGCCAGCCCGAAGACACCGTCGATGACCTTGTCCAACTGGAAGTAAGGGCGCAGCATCTCGGCATCAAGGTTGTATTTCTTCAGTTGCAGTTTGTGGGAATAGAAGGCCATGTCCCAAGGCTCGAGCAGTCCCTCCCCCGACCCCTCCCTGCTGGGAGGGGAGTCTATAGTTTTGCTATCATCTATTGCAGAGGAAGAACTAACCTCTCCCCTCCATACAGGGAGGGGTCTGGGGAGGGTCTTCTTCAACTCCACTAATTCCTTCTCTGCCGTAGGCTTATAGGCATCGATGAGGTCGTTCAGCAGTTTGTAGACGCGCTTGACGTTGCCGGCCATGCGGTGTTTCAGCACATAGTCGGCGTAGGTCTTGAAGCCCAGCAACTGGGCTATCTCGCGACGCAGGTTGATAAGGCGCTTGCAGATTTCGAGGTTGTTGCAGTCATTGTCGTGGATGCACTCGGTATTCTTGGCCATATACATCTGCCGGCGCAATTCGCGCTGGGTGCTGTAGGTCATAAACGGCGAGAAAGACGGATGGTCGAGGGTGAAGACCCAGCCCTCCATCTCGCGCTGGCGGGCTTCCTCGGCCGCGGCATCGATGGCCGTCTGAGGCAGTCCGTCCAGTTGGGCCTCATCGGTGACATGCAGGGTGTAGGCCTTGTTTTCCTTGAGCAGGTTCTGCGAGAACTGCAGGCTCAGCATGCCGGCCTCCTCGGTCAACTGCCGCAGGCGGTCCTTGCCCTCCTTGTCGAGCAGGGCACCACTGCGCACAAAACCGTCGTAGCAGTTGTCGAGCAGCATCTTCTCCTCGGGCGTCAGTTTGCGGTGGTGGCGATGCACGTACTTCACGCGCTCAAAGAGTTTCTCGTTCAAGCGCACATCGTTGGCATGCTGCGTCAGGATGGGCTGCATCTTCTGGGCCAGGGCATCCAAATCGTCGTTGGTCTCGGCACTGAGCAGGTTGGAAAAGACGGTCGACACACGGTCGAGCAGGTCGTAGTAGCCCTCCCTGTCGTCGTCCTTGTTGATAATGGTGTTATCAAACGTGGGCTTCGCGGGGTTATTGATGGTTTTTTCTATCTGTTCGTTGTCACGACGGATGCCCTCCATGAAGGCCTCCTCATAGTCCTCCAGGCGTATGCGGTCGAAGGGGACGGTGTCGTGGGGTGTGCCGTAAGGCAGGAAAAACGGATTAATCCTTTTCTCTATATTCTCGTTCATTCTATTGATTTATCATTGCTTTTGCGTGCAAAAGTACAAAAATAATACGAATAATGCTTGATTTATTCTTTTTTTTTATTACTTTTGCAACAGTTTTTTAACATAATGACACTTAACTATTACAACAATGAAGAAAATTCTACCAATTATCATGCTGGCATTCATGGTTTCGACGAATGCCTCAGCACAGAACGACAGTGAATGGACGCTGAACACACGCTTCTGGTGTACCAACTATTGGACAACCATGATTGCTGGCGCGGCCGAAGGGCTTATCAAGGAGTTTGCCGTCAGTGGCGACGGCAAGGACTCGCTCCTGCTGGAATGCCTCATTCCTAACCCCGACCTGGTGTTCCCCATTGGCATGGGCAAGCGAGGTTTCGACAATGCCGACATCTACGGCCCCTACCATCGTGCCTTCGCCAACCCGTTTAAGCATATAGGCGACTATGCCATCGGTGCTGATGTATCATGGCGCGCGTCGGGCGTTGGCTTCTATGCCGGTACCTACTTCAAGAGCCAGGAGATATGCTTCAAGGACAGCAAGGACAACCTGCGCGGATTCTATATCCAGCCACGTGCCGGACTGATCCTCGGCAGCAAGAAGCACGCTTTCGAGGCTGGTGCTTTCTATGACATCGTGACGGGATGCGGCGGTAGCGTAGAACCGACCGACAAGGGCATGCTGAAGAGCGGTGTAGGCCTGGACTTCGCATTCTCGAGCACCGACAAGAAGGGGGGCAAGATGCTTATTCAGTTCTCCATGCCTCTCCACAATTTCTTCGACACCGACTATAAGGGTCTTCAGGGCATGAAGCGCAAGGTGGGATACATCATGCTCACGCAGCGCGTGACATTGTAATCGTATTTATTCCTGTTCCTTCTCGTCGGCATCGTACTCCTTGTGCCAGTGCTTGAACACGCGGTGGTGAAGGAAGTTCATGGCCTCCAAGCAAACGATTACCATCACCGTGGCGGCCACGGCCACGGAGTACATCCCCACGCCAGCCGTCATGCCGATGGCCGAGGTGACCCACAGGCCGGCGGCGGTAGTGAGACCTTTCACCACGTTCTTCTGGAAGATGATGGTGCCGGCACCGATGAAGCCGATGCCGCTGACCACCTGTGCCGCCATACGGGCAGGGTCGCGCTGGATAATGACGCCGGGCTGAGCCTCAAAGCCGTCGAAGCCGTGCATAGAGAGCACCATAAACAGGGCCGAGCCGAGGCCCACGAGGAAATGTGTGCGGAAGCCGGCCTCCTTCGCGCGGTATTCACGTTCCAGTCCGATGGCGCCACCAAGGATGGCGCCAATGAAAATCGTTAAGATATAATTCCACTCCATCTTTTGTCGTTATTTCGTTATTTCGGCATCTCGATATTTCTCTATAAGCCCGTCGGCCTGCGGGTCGCCCAGTTCCTTGGCCTTTTGCAGGTTCTTGATGCCTTCGGCTTTCTCGCCTTTCAAGCATTGCGCCAAGCCGAGGAACAGATAGCCGTCGCTATGGTCGGGCGACACTTGTAGGCTGGCCTTCGCCGTCTCTATGGCATCGTCATACAGGCCCACGCGCACTTGCAGCGACGCCTTCTCGGCATAGTAGAGGTCGGAAGCAGGGGCCATCGTGATGGCACGGTCAATGTCGTTGAGGGCCTGCTGGAACAGCCGTCCGCCCACCTCGGCCTGGAAGCGCAGGTAGTAGAAGTTGTCATTCAACTGTGCCTTCATCAGCGTCTCGTAGTCGTTCAGGTCGTTGACGGCCTGGCGGTGGCGGTTCATCTCCATGAGCAGTTGGGCGCGATGGAGCAGGAAGGGTGCCGCCTCCTTGAGATAAGGCCGCGAGAACATGGCCACGCAACTGTCGACCAGTGCCAACTGTGCCGTGGTGTCGTTGAGTTGCTTCTTGCAGACCGAAGCCTGGTAGAAGAGTTCGGGCGACCGCAGGGCCGAGGTGAAGAGCGACTCGTAGATGCCATAGGCCTCGTCGTAGCGTTTCTGGGCATAGCGCACCACGGCCTGTTGCTGGCGGTAGGTGGGCAGCGGGTTGCTGTCGTATGCCTTGCCGGCCTCGTCGTAGGCACGGTCCATCGACCAGGGTTCGTAGGGCAGGTCGGACTTGTAGAGTTCCTTCTGCATGATAAGCCGCGAGTAGGTGTAGTGTACTTCGTCGGGATTCTCGGCCACCTTCAGCGCCTTCTCCATGTCGCGGTCGGCCTCGGCAAAGAGGTTGCCGTCAACATACTGCTGTGCACGGTAGGTATAGCCGTCGGGATGGTTGGGAAACTGCTGGATGAAGTCGTCGATAAGGCGGGCGTAGCCCAGCGAGTCGAGCGACGAGGCACCCACGTAAAGCGTCAGTATGGCCTGGTTGACATCCTGCGGCAGGGCTTTCTTGATGGACGTCAGGCGCAGCACGGGGTCGTTGATGCTCAGGCCGGTGGTCTTCAGACTGTCGGCAAACACGGCGCTGACGGCATAGCATAGCGTATCGACGGCTGTCGAGGGCTGCTGCATCAGGCCTATCACCTCGCCGTCATCGTTGAACAGCGGCGTACCGACGCTGTTCTCGGGCATCTGCATGGCCACGGTATAATAGGCATAACTGCCGTTGAAGGTCTCGGCCTTGCGGATAGCACCTGGCACCGGATGCTTCACCTCGCGGTAGGGCAGGAGCCACACTTCCGCATCCACTATCTGCTTGTCGGCAGTCAGCGTGAGCGGCTGCACCTTGTTGGCACCGACGCGAAACTTGGCCACGTCGTAGGTGTCGTTGGCACCCATGATACACTCCACGGCCATCTCCTTGCCCGAGGCATCGATGATGACGGCGCGGTCGGCACCCTTGAACGGGGTGAAACTGCTCACGGCCTCGCCATTGGCTCCCACGAAGAAGCCATTGCTGCTGCCTAATAGTGTGCCGTCGGCCTTGAAGGTCTTCAGGGTAAAGACCGATTTCGAGGCCTTCTTCACCCACGACGGCTGCGCCCCTGCGGGGCTAACCCACAGTGATGAGTGAATAGCGAAGAGTGCTATTGCCACCCACCACTTCATGCAATCTGATATTTTATTATTCCGTTTCATTTCTCTTACATTATTTTCTGTATTTAGGATGCTTTTCGGTTCAGCAATCTAATTTAGTTTGCTCTGCAATCTAATTTAGTTTGCTTTACAATCTAATTTAGTTTGCTCTGCAATCTAATTTAGTTTGCAAAACAAGCAGTTCCCTCGCATTCTGTATGGCGGCCTCGCTCACGTCGCTGCCGCTGAGCATCTGGGCTATCTCGCGCACACGCTCATCGTCGGTGAGCATCTGCATGCGGCTGACAGTGCCCTGCGCCGACTCCTCCTTATATACTTTATAGTGGGTGGAGCCGAGGGCTGCTATCTGCGGCAGGTGGGTGATGCTGATCACCTGACGGTCGCTATGCCCCATCTCGGCCATCATCCGTGCCATCTGCTCGGCTATCTTGCCGCTGACGCCCGTGTCTATCTCGTCGAAGATGATGGTGGGCAGTTTCACGGCGCCGCTGATCATCACCTTCAGGGCCAGCATCACGCGGGCTATCTCACCGCCCGAGGCCACCTGTGCCACGGGCTGCAAGGGCGTCGACGTGTTGGCACTGAAGAGGAACGCCACGCGGTCCTGACCGCTGCGCCCGGGTGCTTCCTGCGTCACGCTGATCTCGAAGCGCACATGGGGCATGCCCAGCGGCACCAGCCGCTCGCGCATCTGCTGTTCTATGCCGGCGGCGGCCTTCCGGCGTTTTGCTGTGAGCACGTCGGCCCGCGCCTGCACCTCCTGAAGGGCTTCGGCCGCCTGCCGTTGCAGTTCGGCCAGCGTCTCGTCGCTGTTCTCTATGGTGGCCAGTTTGCGCTGCAGGTCGGACTGGATGTCGAGCAGGGCTACCACGGTGTCAACGCGGTATTTCTTCTGCAGGTCGTAGATCTTATCCAGACGGGCGTTCACGCTTTCCAGTTCCGAGGGGTCGAAGTCGATGTCCTCCAGTTTGGTACTCACCTCGCTGGCCACGTCCTTCAGTTCTATGTAGCAACTGTTCATGCGCTCGGCCAGTTCGGTAGCGTCGGGATAGACACGCGCGATGCCTTGCAGGGCGGTGATGCCTTTCTTCAACTGGCCTACGATGCCGGCCTCGTCGCCTTGCAGGGCGCTCTCGGCTTCGTAGAGGGCGGTCTTGATGTCCTCGCTGTGGGTCATCGTGTCACTGCGCTGCTCCAGTTCCTCCTGCTCGCCGTCGCTCAAGCGGGCTTTCTCCAGTTCGTCGTACTGAAACTGCATGAAGTCGGCGTTCTGACGGCCGGCCTCTATCTCATCACGCACGCGCTCCTCCTCCTTGCGCAGGTCCTGATAGCGGGCAAAGGCCTGCTGATAGGCTTCGCGCTCCTTGGCGTCGCCGGCAATGATGTCGACCACGCTCAACTGGAAGTCCTGCTTGCTGAGCAGCAGGTTCTGGTGCTGTGAGTGTACGTCGACGAGTTGTTCGCCCAGTTCCTTGAGCATGGTCAGCGCAGCGGGCGTGTCGTTGATAAACGCACGGCTCTTGCCGGCGGCGGTCAGTTCGCGCCGGATGATGGTATCCTCGGCGTCGTATTCTATGTCGTTGTCTTCGAAGAAGGGCCTCATCTGATAGCGCGACAGGTCGAAGTGGGCCTCGATCACGCACTTGTCGGCGCCCGTCTTCACCGTCTTCGAGTCGGCGCGCTGACCCAGCAGCAGTCCGATGGCTCCGAGGATGATGCTCTTGCCGGCGCCCGTCTCGCCCGTGATGACCGAGAAGCCGCCGTGAAACTCCATGTCGAGTTCGTCAATCAGCGCATAATTCTTAATATATAGTCGTTTCAGCATGGCTTAACTTCTGATTGTATCTCCATTCTGGCTGCAAAATTACACATTAATTATCTAATAAAGACAGGAAAAAGAAAAATTTTAGCCATTATTTTCAAAATTATAGCCATTATTTTCAAAATTATAGCCATTATTTATTCTAACACCTACGTTATTCGTTTGCCAAAACACATCATTCCGCTTATAACAGACCCTTGGGAGCGCGGACGTCCCCGTCCGCAAACCAGATACTTTGCTTTTGTAAAACAGATAAAAACAACAAAAACAGATAAAAACCATTCTTCTTGTGTTTCTCGGTTTTTCGTGTTTTTCCCTGTATTTCCAAAAAACAAAGAAAACTCCTAACCTCCTAACCTCCGTAGACAAAAAAATCACCATCCTTGGCGGGAATGTCGATTATTTATTGTACCTTTGCAGCGTCAAAAGTAAAAATGGTACAATTATGGCAACGACAACCGAAAGAAGACACAGCACTCACCCCATGAGTTACTACTGGGGCATGGTGAAAGACATGAGCAACAGCCAGAAACTGGAACTGGTATCAATTATCATCGATAGTATGAAATCCACCAAGGCCGACGACATGACCACGGAGGAGATGCTTGAAGGCTATCCATACAAGCGCTACACCAAGGCAGAACTCAATGCTTTGCTCGACGAGGCCGAGGCAAACATCGCAGCAGGCAACACCATCCCCGGTGAGGAGATGTGGCGCGAGCTGGAGGAGGAGTTTGCAAGAGAGGATGCAGAGGAGGATGCCCATTATGCCGCATCATATATTGAAGAACTACAGTGTGAAGCAGTATGAAGACACAATGGGATCCTAAGGCAAAAGCCGCACTGCGCCAAGTAGCCCGCTATATCAACATGAGATTTGGCAGGAAGGCGAGGCAGGACTTCATGCAGAAGGTCAAGGACAAGGAAACGCAATTGAAACGCTCCCCAGGCATCGGCCTCATCGACCCGCTCTTCGAGGACCGCCCGCAAGCCTACCGCAGCGTCATCATCAACGGCCTGAACAAACTGGTGTATCGCGTAGAGGGCGACACCATCCACATCGTCGGCTTCTGGGACACCCGCATGGACGACGAGGACCAGGCATCGCAAGTGAAGTAACATCTTTCCCCACCAAGAAACAATAATAAGTAACTTTGTTTTTGTAAAACAGATAAAAACAACAAAAACAAAGTAAAACAATTTAATAAAAAGCCTGTTTTTATTTGTTTTATCTGTTTTTATTTGTTTTTGTAAGACGCTGTGCGTTCGAAACGTCTGAGTATGAATAATTCAGCGCACCCTCGTAGGGACTGCGGAAGAAATATTCTAAGGAGTAAAGGAGTAAAGGAGTGTCGGCGCAGCGCGCCGTAGCGAGGCGACGACGGTGGCGGTGTGCACGGCAACGGGAAATGTTAAATTTTGCCAAATTAATGGAAATTCGTGTGAAAAAAGACCTTCGTTTCGGAAATTTGTTGAGGCTTCGCCTCGAAATTTCTCACGCTCGGCAGAAATAATTCATTTTTCTGCTCTCGCTTAATCGAAATTTTGTATCTTTGCAGGCACAAATAAGCAGCAGAGATATGAACGATAATTTCGCCATCCAGCTCTTCGAGGGCAAGAAGGTTCGCATCGTATGGGATGCGGAGAAAGAGAAGTACTATTTCGCCGTGGCGGACATAGTGCAAGTATTAACCGACAGCGAGGATGTGAAGCAGTACATCAAGCGGATGCGGGCACGCGACCCCGAACTCAATTCCAGGTGGGGTACAATTTGTACCCCTACTCGAATGATGGCCGCTGACGGTAAGGTGTACAAGACCTCCACTCGTTCTTCGCGGGCGAGCAGGCCGCCACGGGCTACACGTGGATGAGCGGCAATGCCGAGCATACCGGCGGGGCTCTGGTGTCCTATAATCCCTCCACGGGCGGCGTGATGATTACCGGCGCTACCTTCAACGCCGGCACGGGTGCCGTGGGCTATATCGACGTCATGGCCACCACCGAACTGGCCGAGACGAGCACTATCACCATCAGCGGCTTCAAGGTCAAGAAGACCGACGGCAGCGAGGCTGACGTGACTTCTGAGAACTGCACCGTGACGCTCACCACCGGCGAGGGCGGGGGCGGCGGCGAAGGCGGCGAGGAGAGCAACGAGCTCACCTTTGCCTTCAGCCCCGCAAGCCTGACGATAGCCAAGGGCGAGACGGCCACCGTCGACGTGACCATGGCCAACGGCATGGCACTCACCGGCCTGCAGGCTACGCTGACCGCCAGTTACGGCCTTAGCATTACCGGCGTCAGCAAAGGCAGCCGCTTGGTGGGCACGTTCAACTACAAGAGCGAGACGGGCATCCTGATGAGCCTGGGCAGCATCAGCGGAAACGAGGGCACCGTGTTCACCGTCACCCTGAAGGCCGACGATGACTACAGCGGCTCTGCCACCATCACTGCCACCGACCTGAAGGTGACCACCGCCAGCGCCAAGAGCATCGCCGCCGACAACATCACCCTGCCCGTCACCGTGGTAGGCCCCGCAGCCATCACGCTGAGCGAGGAGAAGGTGGTGCTCGAAGCGGGGACGTCGGCCACCGTCGACGTGATGATTTCTACCGAAGTCGAACTGACCGGCTTTCAGGCCACGCTCACGCTGCCTGAGTACGTCACGGCCGAAATGAGCAACAAAATCTCCGACTACTACCTGACGTACAAGCCCTCCACGGGCAGGATTATCTACATGGGCGGCATGGCTGGCGAGAGCATTCCTGCCGGCGACAACACTCAACTGTTCACCCTGACGCTGACCGCTGAAGAAGGCTTCACCGGCGGCGAGTTGACCCTGACCGAGATTGCCACCACCACGTCGGCTGCACAGAGCATCGGCGTGCCCGACGTGGCAATGCCCGTACAGACCGTAGCCACCGGCATCTCCGGCATCTCCGGAAAAGCCGGAATCTCCGGCAACTGGTACGACCTGAACGGCCGCAGGCTGAGCGTCGCCCCGACCATGAAGGGCGTCTATATCCAGAACGGACGCAAGGTCGTGATTAAGTGAGAGAAGACCTGAGCGTGCTCGAGGTCTTCCGATAACAATGCCAAGCCCCGGTAGTTAACACTGCCGGGGCTTGTTTGTATGAAAACGAATAATGGCTACTCCTACTGCTTGATCTTCTCCCATGTGTTGTTCTGCGAGGCGTTGATGCCAAACAGGATGTCGTAGACGGCCTCCTTTTCCTTCTGCGTGCCCTTGCCTTTGTAAATGCCGGCCAATTCGTCCTTCTTGTAGTCAGTCCATATCTGCGGCAGCAGGCTCAGCGGCTTATCCTCGTGGGCTTTCTTCAGGCAGTTCTCCAGGGCTGTGGTCACATTGGTGCGGCCGCGCTCCACGTTCTGCGCCATCTCGTCCAGTCCCTGCCGGTAGTAGTCGTACTGCAACTGTCGGAACGACTTCATGCCCTCGTCCAGGTAGTCGTTGATAATGGCGAAACGGTTGCGCGAGTCCTCGAACGATTTCCATCCCGCATAGTCCAGGTTCTGAGCATTGTTGGTCAGATTCATGCATCGCATCAGCACGTCGGTGCCGCCCATGGGCGAGAACGTGTCAAGATCGAGACCGATAATCAGGAAGGCATAGTAGGCTACGAGTGCCACCAACTGATTGTCAATAACCTCCTCGTTGAAGAACAACTGATCGTACTGCACATAGTGGAAGTCGAAGTTCTTTTCCTTATTATTATATATAGTGGTGGTATAGGCCGAGTTGTACACCGGGCGGTTGGCCTGAATCAGTGCCGAACAGATGAAACTGTTGTTGGCGGCATCGTATTTGTTCACGGTAATGTTGAACGTACACTGTATGCGCTCGTTCTCCTGAAACTGCAAGGATGTCCATTGCTGGTCGTTGATGAACTGCTCCAGCGATTGCTGCAGGGTTTCAAACACCGACTTGTCGGTGCCCTGTATCTGCTGCGTGTTGAAGTTAACCTTGGCTTCCAGTTCCTGGGCCCTTGCGCCGACACAGAATAGTAGGCAGGCGCCGATTATCAAATAGGATACACACAATATTTGCTTCATGTTTAATATGGTTTTTATCTGTTTTATTTGTTTTTTACTATTTTTATAAAGGCCCTATAAAAATAAATTTTGGCCAAAATTTTTCGAACTGGCGGTTGAAAATTGAACGCAGAGGTCGAATTTATTCTAAATATAGTTGAGAATATCGCTAAACTGCTCCACCTTGATCATGCGCTCATGGTCGAAGTCATCGAAATGCTCCAGTTGCCAGGTCACATGGAAAGGGATATAGATGGCCCAGGCACCGATGGCCAGGGCGGGCGCGATGTCGCTCTTCAGCGAGTTGCCTACCATCAGCAACTCGGAAGGATGTATGCGCTGGTGGTCGCACAGGGCCAGGAACTCGCGCTGCGTCTTGTCATACGTTATCTCCACATCGTCGAAAAACTGCAGCAGCCCAGAACGCTTCAGTTTGTTCTCCTGATCCTGCAACTCGCCTTTGGTGAAGCAGACAAGTTTCACGGATGAGAGGTGAGGGGTAAGGGGCGAGAGGATGCCTGACCTTAGTTCCTCCAAGGTCTCCCTGACGCCCGGCAGCGGGGTGGCTGGCAGGCGGAGCAGTCGCTTGCAGTCCTGTAGCAGGTCGTCGAGCGTACTCACCGAGAGGTCGTTGCCGGCCACGCGCATGGCGGTCTCCAAGATGCTGATAGTAAAGGCCTTGCAGCCGTAGCCCAGGTCGGCCATATTGCCCGACTCGGTCTGGAACAGTTCCTGCTTGGGGTTTTCGCAATAAGGCTCTATCAGCCTATACAGGTGGTTCTCTACCTCTTCGAAATGCCCCTGACAGTCCCACAGGGTGTCGTCGGCATCAATAGCGATGACTTTTATCTTCGTTAACTTCATATATTTAACTTCCCTTCCAAATATTTTTGTGCAAAGATAATAATTTTTGTTCAAAAATATGTATCTTTGCACAAAAAATACGAGATATGAAACATTTATTATTATCTTTCATGGCTCTGAGCCTTTGTCTGACCGCCGCCGTGGCACAGAAAGGATACCCCATTACGCCCGTGCCCTTCACGGCTGTAAAGGTGCAGCCGCAGTCGTTCTGGGGACAGCGCCTGGAGGCCTGCCGTACCACCACCGTGCCCCTGGCCTTCCAGAAATGCGAGGAGACCGGCCGCTATACCAACTTCACCAATGCGGCTGCGCACTTGAAAGATGCATCGAAGACATTCAAGGTGGGCGGCCTCTCGTTCGACGATACCGACCCCTACAAGACCATCGAGGGTGCCAGTTACCTGCTGCAGACCTTCCCCGACAAGCGGCTGGAGGCCTATATCGACTCCGTGCTCGACGTCATTGCCTCGGCACAGGAGCCCGACGGCTACCTCTATACGGCACGCACACAGAACCCCGCACACCCCCACGACTGGGCGGGCAACAGGCGCTGGGTCAAGGAGGAAGACCTGAGCCACGAACTCTATAACCTCGGCCACATGGTGGAGGCAGCCATCGCCCACTATCAGGCCACGGGGTCCAAGAAGTTCCTCGACATCGCCATCCGCTATGCCGACTGCGTATGCCTCGAGGTGGGTCCAGCCGACGGACAGGCCTGCGTGGTGCCCGGCCATCAGATAGCCGAGATGGCACTGGCTAAACTCTACCTGGTAACGGGCGACCGCAAGTACCTGGACGAGGCGAAGTTCTTCCTCGACTATCGCGGCAAGACCACCATCCGCCACGACTATTCGCAGGCCCACCTGCCCGTGGTGGAGCAAGACGAGGCCGTGGGGCATGCCGTACGCGCCGCCTATATGTATGCCGGCATGGCCGACGTAGCGGCACTCACGGGCGACTCGGCCTATATCAAGGCCATCGACCGCATCTGGCAGAATATCGTGGAGAAGAAACTGTATATCACCGGCGGCATCGGGGCTACCTCGGCAGGCGAGGCATTCGGGCGCAACTATGAACTGCCCAACCTGACGGCCTACTGCGAGACCTGCGCCGCCATCGGCTTGGTTTATGTGAACTACCGCCTGTTCCTGCTCCACGGCGAATCGAAATACTTCGACGTGCTGGAGCGCACGCTATACAACGGCCTCATCAGCGGTATGTCGCTCGACGGCGGTGCCTTCTTCTATCCTAACCCGCTGGCCAGCACGGGGCAGCACCAGCGCAGGCCTTGGTTCGGATGCGCCTGCTGTCCGTCCAACCTGTGCCGCTTCATCCCCTCGCTGCCTGGATATGTGTATGCAGTAAAAGGAGGTAAAGGAGAAAAAGGAGGCAAAGGAGGTAGTCCTGACGTCTATGTGAACCTGTTTGTGCCGGGGAGTGCCACGCTCGATGTTGACGGCAAGCAGTTGACGCTGACACAAGAGACCAACTACCCGTGGGACGGCGAGACCACCATCACCATCGGCAAGAGCACCGTAAAGAACTTCAACCTCAAGGTGCGCATCCCCGGCTGGCTCAGGTCGAAGCCCGTGCCCTCTGACCTCTATACCTACGCCGACAACTCCCATCCAGGCTTCTCGGTGATGATCAACAATATCACCGTGCCGCTCCTCATTTCGCCCGACGGCTATGTGAATATTGAATGGAAATGGAAGAAAGGCGACCGCGTGCTGCTGCATTTCGATATGGAGCCCCGCATCGTCAAGGCCAACGACAACGTCAGGGCCGACCGCGGCATGGTGGCCGTAGAGCGTGGCCCGCTTCTTTATTGCGCTGAGCAGCCGCTGTCTGCCGCCACAAACAGTAGCGTTGCTAACGGTTTGCCCGCTGACATCAACAGCCTTATAGTCTACCCCACCCCAACCTTTACCGAGGGGCGCACCGAGATTGCCGGCACCAACGTCATGACGCTCACCACCACGGCACAGATGTTGCACTCCGATGCCCAAGGCCATATAGCCTCCATCGACACTCCCCTTACGCTCATACCCTACTATGCCTGGTGTCACCGCGGCCCCAGCAACATGCGCGTCTGGCTGCCGCAAGACCTCCATCAAATCCTAATCCCCTAACACCCCATGCCCATCAGCCAGTTAAAAAGAGCATACGTGTGGCTACGACGCATAGGCCATTGCAGGGGCTTCGGCATACAGTCGCCCACTGACTACCGCTTTGTGCGCTCGGTCATCAACGAGCACTGGCCATACTATGCCTACGACGAACTGGGCCGCGACGATGACTGGCTGCAACGCAAACTGGGGCAACTCTATTTCCGGCTGGCCAACGAGCGACAGCCACAGACCATCGTCAGTTGGGTGGGCTTCCACGACTACCTGCAGGCCGGTTGCCGCAAGGCCCGCCTGGTGGACGAAGCCCACAACGTAGAGATGGCCGTGGTGTCGATAAAGACCGACTACAAACGCCTGTTCCAGGAGTGCAACGAGCAGTCGCTCGTGGTCTTCCAGGACATCTGGAAGCATCCCGACTACTGGCGCTGCATCACCCACGATGAGCATGTCACCCTCTCCTTCGACCTCTACTACTGCGGCATCGTCATGTTCGACCCACAACGAGCGAAACAAAACTATATCATCAATTTCTAACCACCTATGAAAATGACTAAAATCTACACCCGCACCGGCGATAAAGGCACAACGAGCCTCGTGGGCGGCGTGCGCATCAAGAAAAGCAACATCCGACTGGAAGCCTACGGCACCATCGATGAACTCACCTCCCATATCGGCCTCCTCGTGGCCCTCCTTTCTGCCGAACGCGCAAGCACAGTGTGCCCGGCGGTTCTCCCGCCGGAACAAGAGAAAGCGTCACGCCCGGCGGTTCTCCCGCCGGAAAAAGAGAAGGCTCCACGCCCGGCCGTTCTCCCGCCGCAGCAGCCGTCCGATGACGACCGCGCCCTGCTCGTCCGCACGCAGAGCAACCTCTTCATCGTTGGCTCCCACCTTGCCACAGACCAGAGCAAGACGCCCCTCTACCCCTCGGCCATCCTGCCCGAAGGTGAGACCGCCCTGCTGGAGCAACGCATCGACCAAATCCTGGCCTCGCTGCCCGAACCGCAGGGCTTCATCCTGCCCGGCGGCACCGTAGCCGCTGCCCAGTGTCACGTCTGCCGCACCGTCTGCCGCCGTGCCGAACGCCATATCGATGCCCTTGCCGACGAGGCCATTGTGGGCGAAGACATCATAAAATACGTCAACCGCCTGAGCGACTACCTGTTCGTTTTAGCAAAGAAAATAAACCATAACGCAGAACAGCCAGAAATCGTTTGGCAAAAACCTGTATAATGTTTTCTGGGTGCTGCCTTTGCCATTGTTCACAAAGATACGCCATTATCTGTTCATAATGTCGAAAATAATAAATTTTAACACCTTTGACCATGAAATATTAGTACAAAAAGGCTGATAATAAAAAAATAATTACTACTTTTGCGGCCAAAATTAAAAACTAAAAAATAAATCGTAAATTAGTAAATCAATAAATCGTAAATATTATGTATTGGACACTTGAATTAGCATCAAAACTGGAAGACGCTCCCTGGCCCGCTACCAAGGAGGAACTCATTGATTATGCCATACGCTCAGGTTCACCTCTCGAAGTGCTGGAAAACCTGCAGGAAATAGAGGACGAGGGCGACATCTACGAAAGCATCGAAGACATCTGGCCCGACTACCCCACCAAGGAAGACTTCCTGTTCAA
>JAEEGL014984941.1_pt1 | contig 14906 bp, 7 predicted proteins | sample 9134231 | NCBI WGS metagenome assembly JAEEGL01 (sample SAMN16246548, study PRJNA631951) | gut metagenome | biome: gut microbiome; feature: rumen; material: fiber-attached | host: Bos | place: Iran: Karaj | collected 2018-10
GCCTCGTCGGTGAACGTCTTGTTCTTCGTCGGGATATTCTCAAAGAGTGCCGGGTCGTTGAGGCGCACCTCGTTGCGGCCCTGCTCAAAGGTGATGCCGAAGCACTGTTTCGTCTCCACTGGTGCGGGGCGATAGGCGGGGTCTATCTTTATCACGTTGTATGTTCCCTTCCTCTTCTCACGGAGTATCTGGAGTGCCTCTTCGCTGTATGACGGAGCTATCACGCCGTCGCTCACCTCACGCTTTATCAGAGTCGCCGTAGCTGCGTCACACTCGTCAGAAAGCGCGATGAAATCGCCATAACTTGACATCCTGTCTGCCCCGCGTGCCCGTGCATAAGCACATGCTATAGGTGTCAGCGGCAGCTTCACATCGTCCACGAAATAGATCTTCTTCAGCGTGTCGCTCAGTGGCAGTCCCACAGCCGCTCCGGCGGGGCTGACATGCTTGAAGCTGGCGGCAGCGGGCAGACCCGTAGCCTCCTTCAGCTCCTTCACCAGTTGCCAGGAGTTCAGGGCGTCGAGGAAGTTGATATATCCCGGACGGCCGTTAAGCACTTCGAGGGGCAGCTCGCCCTCGGTGATGTAAATACGTGATGGCTTCTGATTAGGGTTGCAGCCATACTTCAGTTGTAGTTCCTTCATATATGTGGTTTTTTTCGATGAAATCGAGGATTTTGGAAGTTCCGGGTTATCCGGTTTTTCCGGTTTTCCCGGTTTTTCCGGATTATCCGGATATTCCGGTTTTCCCGGTTTAGCTCTCCCTCCCCTCGGGGAGGGCTGGGGTGGGGCTCCGGGGTGGGGCTTTCTCCCTCCCCTTGGGGGAGGGTCGGGGAGAGGTTACTCGCAATACTTCTTCAGCGCTCTCACCACTCCGTTGGTCCAGGTGTCTATGCCGTGGTCCATCTCGAGCGATGAGACGAGCTTTATCACGTTCTCTATCGGCATCCCATATCTCAGCACGCCGCTGATGAGCTTCGCATAGTTCCAGTAGATGGGGTTGAACTTCTCGTTCAGGCCCTCCACCGTTGTCTTATATCCGCGGCGGTTCTCAAACTGGAAGTCATATCTCTTTGTGCCGTCACTGTTCACGTGCTTGATGATCTTGCCGTTCATGACGTTCTTCGGCAGTATGATACCGTCGTCGTCGTCCTGCAGGCCGGTGAAGATCTCATACGGCTTGCCGTTCATCAGTCCCACGAGTGCCACCCATTTCTCCTTCGCATTCTGAAAACGCACCACGTCGCACTCCAATACCTCAGGCCTCACATGCTGCTCAAGGTTGTTCTGTTCTTCTGCCATAACTCGTTCTTTTGAGTACATTAATTTATTATCTGCGCGCAAAGGTAACATTTTTTTCTGATATGGACAATTGATTTTGAAATAAAATGAGGATAGAAAGAAATTATGGTGGGGTGAAAGAAATAGTACGGAGGTGTGTCGAAAGGAATTCTATGGAGTGGCGTTGCATATCGTAACGTATTGGAGCAAGAAAGGGTGACAGAGGTGTTATTGTTCTGATACTGTGTCATTTTATATTATCTATGGCACCTTCGGAGCTTTTTGCAGGACACCAAATTAGTAATTCACTCAAGTTTCGCAAATACGCCCTGCGCTCGGCCCTATGGGCGTTTTTCTATTTGCGAAACTTGAAAATGTTAAAATATCTTGCAAATGAACATGTTAAAGTGGGAAGCGGCAGTTATATTGATATTTTTTATTACCTTTGCACTTACGGAAACGCATGAAGCAAGAATCCTAATCGACCGACGATATGAAAAAGATATTAGCATCGCTGGCAGCAATGCTGCTCGTAACATCAATTACGGCTCAGACATCAGAGACTATGTTGCAGTCTCTCGAACCAAAGACCGCTGGCTCGGTAGGTCCAATCGTTGACTCTGTAAACGGTAACACCGAGTGGGAGTTTACTGAGGCAGGCGACAGGATATTCTATGTTAACGTCAACGACGTAGATAACTACTACAACTTCGACGTGAATTTCGGTGCCTACACTAATACAGACTGGTTCGTCGTTGACCCTTCTGTCAGTTATCAGCTCACCGAAAAGCCAGGCACACGTAAGTATCGTCTGAAGATTACTTACAACCCACATGAGACCAACACCGTCTATGAGGATGTCCTGACCTTAAGAATCTTTGATACCAGTCGCAACGTGATTGTCGCATCTACGTCCATCAAGCTCAAGGGCGATGCCGTAGCCTCTGTCAAAGGCAGTGGTGACACCACCGGCGTAATCAACGCAGAGGCCGACAGTGCCCATAAAGACGGTAAGTACCTCAAGGATGGAAAGGTCGTCATCGTCAAGGGCAATCAGGAGTTTGATGCCTCTGGTGCAGGCTGGTGAGTGTGATGTGGGCGCCGAAAAAATGAACAATAAAGCCCAGTGCGATGAGCCTTTGTAAAGTGCTGATTATCAGGGGGCATTGTAATAGCAGGTCTTTTATACGGTGAAAGACCTGCTATTACGTTGTAAAAGACCTACTATTACCGCCTAAAAGACCTACTATTAGAGCCTAAAAGATCTACTATTGCAACGTGCTGAATATCAATGCGTTTCGCGTTGTTCTGTTTTTCGGTGTCTTATGCGCCCAATTGCTCTTTTCGGGGAGAGCTTCGGCATTTTGTCGCGCCCTGTCCTTTGGGGGCTATCGTGTTTCAAAGGCAGTGTGCTATTGCTTTTCCCCGCCTGCGCTCCATTGTGTTTTAATTGCTCAACTCTATGCTGTCAATGCGGAGACGCAGTGTGCCGGCTGGCACCTTCACCTCTACGGTGTCGCCCACCTTCCTGTTGAGCAGGGACTGCGCTATTGGTGACTTGATGGAGATCTTCCCCTCGTGCAGGTCTGCCTCATGTGGGCTGACGATGGTATAGGCCATCGTGCTGTTGTTGAGCATGTTAGTCATGCCCACCTTGCTGAGTAGCTGCACGCTGTCGGTGTTGAGTCTCGACATGTCAATGACGCGTGCATTGTCGAGGACACGCTGCTTGAATCGTATGCGGCCCAGCAGACGGCCCTGCTCACGCTTCGCCGCATGATACTCGAAATTCTCGCTAAGGTCGCCCTTGTCGCGAGCCTCGGCAATGGCATCACGCACCTGAGGCAGTTCTACATTCACCAAATGACGTAGTTCCGCTACGAGCTTGTCGTAGCCTTCCTGTGACATATATTCCATAATTGTATAGTCGGTTTTGAGATTTTGGGTGCAAAGGTAAGAAAAAAAATCCATGTATAATCCGTTTTCCTTATATTTTCAAGTTTCTGTAGTAGGGGTGTTCGTTATCCTGCTTTTAAAGAATGGATCTAATCGATGTGAGAAACGTCTAGTTAAAAAACTTTAAATATCGATATTTGTCTGTTCTGTTTTCGTTATTTTATCTTTTATTACCGAAATTGTTTAAATTTTTTTTACTACCTTTGCAGATGCAAAAGAATGCGTAACATAGTATAAAAGGATTGCAATTGAGCATATTCAAGATAGCATTGTTAGGAACAACAGCACATAATCAGAAATCACAGACAACAGAAAGTGAGATGATAGGTGTGGAATATATGACTATAAACTACATTCCGGTGATATTAATTTAATTCTATAAATATTCATTTCTAAATTTAAACAACCAACGCTTATGAAGCAAAAACTATTCTCATTAAGTATGTTGCTTGCGCTTATTGCATCCATAGCCTATGCTTGGACGGGTAAGGATAACGCATGGTGGCAGGAAAACGGCTATACTTCCAGCCAGCAGGAGTACTACCAGACCACCATCCGCGAGAATGCAAGTGATTGGGCCTTGGGTATTGTGCCTGAGGCTGTTGTCAGCGATTCAAGGGATGCCAGTTCCTCGGCCTATGAGCTCAACTGGGAAAATTATGACGCAGTCCTGAATTCAATTGCGGATTTGCTTGAGGAGAACAAGGAAATTCTCCCTGCCGAGGTCTATAAGAACATTAGCGATGAACACAGTTCTGCCGTAACTCTGAAGAAAGATGTAGAGCGTGACTGGCGTTCTGCAGCGTTCCGTTTTGGTCTCGTGTTACGTCCCAGCACCACTGAAGACCTCCATACGGGAGGCGCTCTGACCGGGAGTTACTATTATTTCGTCAACCGTTACGAGGATTTGTATAAGGCATATACTGCTGCCGTCGCTTCCAAGATTCTGGCTCTGAATAAGGTCCTGCAGGATGGCCAGGCTGCAGTTGATGTGGCTAAGGCTCGCAAGGGTCTTGCAGATGAGATTGAGAAGGCAAATCTGCTCAAGAACATTCTGGTATCTCAATCCGTCAAAAAGGAGCTTACAGATGCTATCAATGAAGCCAACGATGTGTATATGGACAATGATGCAACCTATGAAGAGTTGACGTCTGCCAAGACCAAACTTAATCAGGTTGTACAGGCCAGCTTAGGTAAGGACAACAAGACTCGCCTTGAGGAGGCTATCGCTAAAATTCAGGATGACGAGAATTATAAGGATTTAGAGAATGCTGATGCCAAGGCTATCGTTGACGCCAGCATTGCTAAGGCACAGCGCATGCTTGAGACCTATGAGTCATCTGAGAGCCCTGTGACAGCTGATGAAGTTACTGCTATGGTAGAAGAACTCGATGCCAGTCTGCTGCAGGCTCGTATCTTTGAGGCAAAAACTGACCTGACTAATCTTGTTGGTTCAACTTCACAGTATTCTGACATGATTAGTAGTGAAGTTGCAGCGGCTCAGGCAGCTATCGATAATGTCAACTCAACACCTGAAAACTTGGCCACCTGCTACGCAAATCTCGCAATAGCTGCCTCTAAGGCTGCTGCCTATGACGTAGCAAAGAAGAATCTGCAGGAAGTCCTCGCCGAGGCTAAGCTTTCAGAGGAGCCAACAGAAAAGCTTGCTACAGCTATCGAGAATGGAGAGACTGCTGTTGCTAAGGCATTCACTACGGATGCGGACAAGCTGCTGATAGTCCTCCAAGGTATGGTAGATGCATACAATAAACTGAAGACGGAATTGAATAATGACCGTTGGTCACACCAGGCTATCGAAGGACCAATGGTTGTAAAGGATTGGAAGTCTAACGATCCTGATCCTAACCAGGTTCAGTACATCAAGCTCGTAGGAAAGTATTCCATCGCTGACAATGGAGCTGCCAATGAGATCGTTGACCTCTTCCTCGTTGACCATGAAGAAGCTGATCCTGCTAACAAGTTCACTTGGAAGGCATTCTCATCCGATGATAACTATGATGTTAACTCTGTAACACTGTCAAGCACAGGCGTTTCAGACCTGAATAACTACGACCTTTTCGGATGGTCATATCAGGAGAAATACAACGACATCGTTATCCCTGGTAGCAAGATCGAACCAGGTGATATTATCAGCGTAGGTGCGTCGGTCTCGATCGCTTCTGCAGTTACTAATGTCAATACAGTGAGCATCCCTGGTTACACTATCAAGAACTTTGACGAAAACGGCAAATACACCGGACGCTACTACACCTTCAAGTGGTCTGACAACAACAAGGGCGGTGTATATCGCGTGCCTGCACTCCTCTCTATCTACGACGAGACTGGTGACACACGTACGGTTGAAGACGTGAAGACATATATCTCTAACCCTGCTTCTGACGGTACATACTTCATCAACACCGACCTCGTTCTTGACGGCGACAAGGGTTATGACAACACTGAGACACTCTTCGACTTCAACAACGGTACAGCAGTGCTCAATGGTAAGTGGCACCACGTTCAGTTCATAGACAAGAACCAGTACCTCTTCCATCAGGCTGCACAGAAGGCTGCCGACTGGTATAACAATGCTGAAGACCTGCGCCACTATGACACAGAAGCCCTTGAGGAGCTGAGAAAGGCAGTAGAGACCGACGGTGTGGACTGGCTGCCACAGGCTGACCGCATCAAGGCCGCTATGGAGAAGGTGCAGAACAGCATCAATCAGGTCAACATGCTCCTGGGCGACAGCCTCTATGGTGTAATCGCCGACGGTGAGTATGCTGACGTAGAGCGCACTTATACTGTAAAGGGTGCTCCTGGCGACAAGATTGAACCTCTCATCATTGCTCAGACCAACGACGGTTGGGCTAAGGACGACTCACAGTACTGGGAGATCGTCTCTAACGGCAACATCATTGGTGCTGACTCTACAGCTACTATCATTGTCAGGTTCAACCCTGGAACCACTTATCCAGCTGACTACCGTGAGTATCGCGCAGTCCTCGACGTGAAGGTGGGTAACCTGAGCTATCAGGACGAGGGTAAGGATTCTCTCCAGCAGAACCTCTATGGCGCTAATCCTAAGCTCTCTCTCAAGGAGAACACTCTGCTCCAGACTCACAGCCTGAACCTGCATCGTAAGGACAGCATCACCTATGACCTCTATGGTCGCGGCTATGCTTACCTCTATGAGAAGTCTCCTCTCAAGGCTACATTCTATGATGCTAACAATGAGGTGCTCGCTACCAGCGAGGTTAAGACAACATTGGTTAAGAATGAGTTCACTGCTTATGCTAAGGACAACGACCTCGATCAGACCAAGTTCACTGTATCTTACTATCCAGAAGACCTCGGTGCCGACGTTGTGAAGGTTGTCATCTCTGACACTGTCCGCACTGCTGACGACATCGTCCTCATGGTAAGTGCTGCTAAGAGCTCTGTAAGCTTCGATCCTGCTACCGCTACAGTAGTGGATGTGAATGATAATGTAATTCCACTCAGCCAGAAGCAGAACGGCACAAATGCTTACTTCTATCCAGCTGACGGTGAGACATACATCCTCCCAATCACATTCTCTAACTATGATGGCGTGAACAGACAGGCCGTTGTAAGAAATGAGGACGGAAATATTGTTATCACTAATGAGAAGATTGCAGCCGATGGACTCGTTGAGGAGCACATCACCTACCCAGTTCAGATCACTATCAACAATCGTGAATACTTCGACGTATCTACAGAGGTAGAGAACCTGGAGGGTACAGGCACAATGTTTATCAAGGTAAAGACCAATGACCTTGATGAGAATATCAACAAGGGTCAGCACGATGCACAGCTCCAGGTTATCTGGCAGGATCAGGACACTGTTAGAATCAACTTCAACCAGACACAGCCTTACTTCAGCGAGATTGTTGACAAGGTTGACGGTAACGCCGTATGGGAGTTCACCGAGGCAGGCGACAAGATATGGTATGTTGATGTGAAAGACGTTGACAACTACTATGACTTCGCTATCAATTTCGGTGCTTTCACCAACACTGACTGGTTCTCAATTGACCAATCTATCAGCTATCAGACCACACCAGAGCGTGGCACACGCCGCTATCGTCTGAAGATTACTTACAACCCACACGAGGCAAATACTGTCTATGAGGATGTACTGACACTGAGAATCTTCGACGCTAAGCGCCACGTCGTTGTCGCTACCCAGACTCTGCAGCTCAAGGGCGCTGCCGTAAGCTCTGTCAAGGGCGGTGCTACAGGCGTCACCAACGTAGAGGCAGCAAAGGCCAAGAAGAACGGTAAGTACTTCAAGGACGGCAAGCTCATCATCGTGAAGGACGGCCTGGAGTACAATGCTACTGGCGCACAGATGAAGTAATAGCTGATAAGCGTAACATACATATATATAATAAGGAGGAGCATCCAACCACGGGTGCCCCTCTTTTTTTGGTGTGTGAGCCCCCCAGCCCCACCTGCTCTCCCCCACAAGGAATAGTCATAAACATGAGTTACCAGCCTTTGGTAATCATGTTACCAACCCTTGGTAATCGAGTTACCAAGCCTTGGTAACCGGTTTACCAAGCCTTGGTAATCCAATTACCACAGTGCGGTAATGCAGACATAGCCTCTTCGATGCTACTTTTTTGCAGAATTATTTGGAAGTTTCGAGAAAAGTTAGTAACTTTGCCGCAAATGGCAGATTATGCCATGTTTTGCACCTAAACAAACATTTACAATACATAAATAATAATTAACCATAAACAATTAAGAAGTATGAAACAAAAGTTTACTTATCTACTTTCCCTGATGCTGATGTGCATCTTCGGGGCAAGTAATGCTATGGCGGCTGATGTCACTGTCGGTTTGACACAGGCCATAGATGCGACAAGCAAAAAACTTGGTGTTGTCACATCAACAAGTGCTACTGACATTACGTGTAGCGAGAACAAATATGGTACTGCTATCACTGCGTATAAAGAGACTGGTAGTGACAAGAAACCATCTATCGATGGTACACAGTATTCTACAGAAACCCATTGGCGTAAGTCTGTTAAAACCTATGATAATCAGTGGGTTGGCTACACTCTCACCATCGCTGAGGGCAAGCAGTTCAACATCACAGGCGTACATGCCATGATTGCTGTCTGTGATGATACATATAACTGGTATGTTGAAATCACTAATAGCAGTGATGAGGTTCTTTATAAGTCGCTCGAAAAGACTACAAAGAAGGCTTCGACAACTGACTTTAGTGTCAGCACCACAGCTCTTGATCAGGCTGTTCAGGCGAAACTCGCCGGTATCAAGGGTACGATTAATGTTCGCGTTTACGTCAAGCAGGATGGTAGCACAAAGTACTTTGCTATTCCTTATCTGACAGTTACGGGTAACGTGGAGGCTGCTTCTGCTGTTGTTACTCCACCAAGTTTCGTTACAGACCTGGATGAGTCTTACGAAGTAACAGTCGGAAAATCAATCACTCTCACTGTTTCTGCAAAGGATGCTGATAGCTATCAGTGGTATAATGGAGAAACAGCAATTGATGGCGCTACTAAGACAAGCTATACATTCGCTCCTACAGCAGAAGGGACTTCTTCTATCCATTGTGTTGCAACAAATACGGCTGGCAGTTCATCGTCCACAGTGGCTACTGTCACAGCAGTACCTTGGAAACCTATCACAACCACTCGCAACTGGCTCTTCACACAGCAGAGCAAGTATGCTGCTGATCAGGCTGAGGCTACATCTCTGTGGGGTGACTACAGCAGTTCTAACAAGCGTTATGCCAACGCACGCGCTCTTGCTGAAGAGGAGCTGAGCGGCAATAACGGTCCGCTCTTTGGATTGGCAGGAATCTATTTCACTGCTCCGAGTGGCAAGCTGCTGCTTGGTGGCAAGGATGACAATTCAAGAAGTATGCAGACCAATGGTAGTGGTATCTCCATGACTATCCCACAGTGTAATGTGAAGGATAGAATCACATTGCGCTGGAGTGCTTCCGGTGACAAGAATGTGACAATTACTTACGGTAATCAGACAATCAGCTGCAATGGAATAAACCGCAATAACACAGGTACTCTCATTGCAGATGCGGCTGGCGACGTGACAATAGGTATCCCTAACAGCGTACGTCTCTTTGAGGTAACAGTTACTCCTTACTTCGCTGTTACAGACTTTGAGCTGAGCACGGACAAGGTAAGCGTTGAGGAGTTTGAGAACGTAAGCGTTTCTGCAAAGAACTTCGCTCCTGCTAACTACACTGATGGCACTCTCGAGTGGACTTCTGCTGACGAGGCTGTGGCTACAGTTAATAACGGTGTCATCACAGGTGTGAAGGCCGGTAAGACCACTGTCACCGCTACTTCTGTTGACGGCCCATCAAAGAGCTTGGAGGTTACCGTTACTGCTTGCGCTCCTAAGAACGTATCTATTGAGATGACATCTGAATCTGAGGCTAAAGCTCCAAAGGTAGAGAGCGGCAAGGCATACAAACTCACCGCAAAGGCTCAGGGCTATGACCTCAAGTATCAGTGGGCAAGTAAGGACTCAGAGAAGGGTACATACGTGAACATCAGCGGAGCTACCGCACAGACATACGAGACGACTGCAGTGGAGCTCGGTTCTAAGTTCTATAAGGTTACCGTCACCAATCCTCAGGGTTCTGCAATAGCAGAGTATGAGGTTAAGACCGTAGTGCCTTTCAAGGACTTCACCATCGCCAACGAAGACGGCATCGGTGGCATCAACTATAAGGCTATTGACGCTGATGAGCCAGAGGTTCGTGTACGCTATCAGATCGCAAGAGCTGACGAGCCTGTAGAACTCGAAATCGCTGACTCTGTAGAGTACGCTGGATTGACATACGCTGTTACCGTTATTGGTGAAGAGGCATTCGTAAACGATATAACTGTGGTAGGGCTCGAAACATCTCCAGTACTGAGAGAGATCGGTGCACGCGCATTCATGGCTTGCGTCAACCTCGCTGATGTAGAGCTGGCTGACGGTCTGGAGATTATCGGTGACGCAGCATTCGCAGGCTGCACCAGCCTCCCAATAATCTTCATCCCAAGCACTGTACAGTACGTAGGCTTCAAGGCATTCGCTGACTGCACAAGCCTCACCGACATCTTCTATGACGGCACAAAGGCTGAATGGAACGCTCTGCCAAACATCGGTATGGCCGGCATCGCTAAGTCTGTCACCATCCACTTCAACGATGGCGAGACAGAGAACGGTAAGGGCAACATCGTTGGCATCAACAATGCAAACGCTGATGAGGCTCAGAAGAACGGTAAGTTCTTCGAGAACGGTGAGCTCGTAATCTACAAGAACGGTAAGGCATTCACCGCCGCTGGCGCAGAGAAGAAGTAATGTATATATCCTAAATACCAAAAAAGGCACCCGCCTCGGGTGCCTTTTTTTGGGCTAAAGTGGAGTCTCCATGTGGAAAGTTCCTCATTCATCAGCAAGCATTCACTGACATCCAGTGACGCCCACGTCCCCTGTTGATGCTCGCTAACGGTAATCGTAATTCGTTAATTTGTTAATTTGTTAATTCGTTAATTTGTTAATTCGTGAGGCTTCTCATTCTTAGCACATACGAGCATACTGGCGGGGCGGCGATAGCTGCTTCGCGGTTGCTGCACGCGCTGCGAGGGCAGGGTGTTGAGGTCACGATGTTATGTCGGAGCAATATCCGTGCGGGATGGCTGCGTTGCCTGTGTCCACCGTTGGCACGAGCATTGGAGAAACAATCGTGGACAAGCATTGCGGAACGTGCGGTGATATGGGCCTGCAACGGATTTACGAAGAAAGACCTGTGGGCTACGGATATTGCGCTCTTCGGCCAGGACATCACCACGACGCGCGAATATAGTGAGGCCGATGCGGTGCTGATACACTGGGTGAACCAGGGGTTCCTGTCGCTTAGCACCATTGAGAAGATAGCCCAGAGCGGCAAACGCGTGGTATGGACTATGCACGATGAGTGGCCCTTAGAGGGTGTGGAACACTATACCAGCCCCACCCCTACCCCTCCCCTGAGGGAGGGGAGAATTGCTGAGACCTCGTGTGAGGCACTCCCCACATCGCCCGTTGCTGCCACATCGTCAGCGGCCCACACTCCCTCCACATCGCCTATTGCCCCCAATCGCCCCACTAACCCCATCAACAACTTCTTAACCCAATGGGTCCTGCGCCGTAAAGCTGAGATATACCGCAGCGGTAGAATCTCATTCGTCACATGCAGCAAGTGGCTCAAGAACATTTCAGAGAAGAAAACACTTGCCGAAGGTCAGCGTATTGTCAGTATCCCCAATACCATAGACTCATGCCTCTTTGCGCCGTTGACAGAGGAACAGCGCAAAGAAGCCGCCAAGGCACTGGGACTGCCGCAGGGCAAGAGGCTGGTGCTCTTCGTAGCACAAAAGGTGGATGATGAGCGCAAAGGCATAAGATATCTCGATGAGGCGGTGAAGATATTGACGGGGACTCAGGGTAATCCAGAGGATCCGGCAGTTCCGGATAGTCCGGATTATCCGGATAAACCGGAAAATCCGAAGATTTCGGAAATTCCGGGAGATTTCGCTGTTATCGCTCCTGGGCGAGACATACCATATATAAATAATGTAGAAGACATGGCGCGGCTATATGCCTGTGTTGATGTCTTCGTTACGCCGTCCCTCTCCGATAATCTGCCCAATACTATCATGGAGGCAATGTCATGCGGCACACCGTGCGTGGGCTTTGATGTGGGCGGCATACCGGAGATGATAGACCATAAGGAGAACGGATACGTGGCGCGTTACAAGGATGCGCAGGACTTGGCAGAGGGCATACGCTATGTCATAGCGAAGGAAAACCATGCCCGCCTGTCAAGGGCAGCACGCAATAAAGTAATACGATGCTACAGCGAAGAGGCTGTGGCAAGCAAGTATCTGACGGAGATAAACAGAGAAATCGGAGGCGTTGTGCCCGAGAAATACAGAGAAGCCAAAGGCTTTATGCCGGAGGCAGACAGAGGAAAAGGAGGCTTAGGAGAGACCGGAAACTAAGAGATGCCAGAGAGAAAAGAATGCTGAAGTCTATCATAAACATATTCTATGTCCGCTATGGTGAGCGGCGCGGTATGCTTGCGGCGTGTGCGATGTTCGTCGTGCTCAATGTCCTGAACGTGGCGCAACATTGGAATAACCTCACCGTGGTGGGCCTGAAATACCATGATTTCATAAAGGGCTGGCACCTATCGGGCTTCGATCCCATCACCTATAGCGTCATAAGTGACTGGACTATAGGATATAACATCTACCGTCATCCGCTGCTGCCATACTATATGTGGCCTCTGAGCATGCTAAACAAAGGGCTGAGGGCGGTGACCGGCATGGACTGGGCAATCGTACTGACTGCTATGCTGCTGGTATTCTGCGCCACATACGCCTTCCTCTTCCTGTGGCGCATACACAAAGATGTGATAGGTGTGACCAGCAGAGAGGGCTATCTGCTCACCGTGCTCACATTCTCAATGGCATACGTGATGCTCGCCACGATGGTGCCAGACCACTTCGTGATGTCCCTGTTCTGGCTGACGCTGACGCTGTATGTATGTGGTCTGAAGCTGAAAAGAGGCAGCGCCCTGAATATGTGGCAGACTATAGTGCTGTTCTTTATGACTGCCGGTGTGTCGCTCAACAATGGACTGAAGGTGTTCTTGGCAGCCTTGGTGACCCGCAAATACAGGTTCTTTGAGTGGCGTTTCCTGCTGTTCGCGGTTGTGTTGCCGTCGGCGCTGATATGGAGTAGCGCGCGGCTGACGTACAAAGAGATAGTATGGCCAAAGGAGATGGCACGCAAGGCAAAGACCGAGCAAGCGCGCAAGGCCAAGGCCGAGAAGCTAAGGGCTACTGTGGCTGACACGATAAAGTCCCATGACAGCGTGTCGATAGAGAAGGCATTCCAGGCAGCAGTGAAGAAACAGAAGGAGAAAGAGCAGCGTCGCAGACAGATGAGTGCCGTGGTGAGACATACGGGTAAGCCCATCGCAAAGGGTGAGTTCATGCGCTGGACTGATGCTACGACATCCCGAATGGATGTGGCCGTGGAGAGTCTCTTCGGTGAGGGTATCATGATACACGAGGATTACCTGTTGGGCGACGTGCTGGTAAACCGCCCCGTTATAGTGCATTACCGCAACTGGGGCAACTACATCGTGGAGGCGTTGCTGTTCACCTTATTTATAATAGGACTCTGGTGTGGGCGCAAGAAGCAGTTCCTTTGGACCGCGATGTCGTTCCTGATGCTGGACCTGCTGCTGCACATGGTGCTGGGATTCGGCATCAACGAGATGTTCATTATGTCGGCGCACTATCTGTTTGTATTGCCGATAGCAATGGCGTACCTGCTCAAGGCGCTGCCAAAGCTGCACCGTCAACGACTGATGATGTTGCTCGTACCGGTGACGCTATACCTCATAGCATGGAATGTCACGCTGATTGTGGAGTACCTTTATTGGGAATAATGCATAATGGATGTGGGATGAGGGATGAGTGATGAGAGATGAGAGAGTTGACGGATTAGTGTATTTATAGAATGAGACATATTAACAGAAGTAAAAAAATAGAGACTCTGACGGTGTTGCTGATGGGCTTGTTGCTCTTCGGGGGCCTTAATGTGCTGATGGTTCTGACTGCTCCTGCGGCATGGACAGACACTCATTTCGGCGCTTGGACGGCTTTTCATAAAGGTTTTCACTGGTCGGGGTTTGACCAGTGCACCTATATCGCAACGTCTCAGTGGCGTCCCATCTTTGTTCATCTGCGTCATCCGATACTGGCATACATGGTGTGGCCTCTGTCACAGCTGAACAAATGGCTGACAGAAGAGACTGGCATGAACTGTGCCATATACATTCTCGGCGTGGTGTGGACCTGCCTGAGCATGCTGGTATGGTTCCTGATGTACAAGATTCTGCGTCAGGTAATACGGCTCGGCCACAAGGAGAGTATCATGCTTGACCTGCTGTTCTTCTCTCTTGCATACGTGTTGCTGCTGACATTCGTGCCCGATCACATGCTGTTGACGCTGAATGTGACGCTGCTGACCATCTATCTGACAGGCCGTGCCTTGCAGCGCGGCAAGACTCTGGCAACATGGAAGATGCTGCTGCTATACTTTGTCGGCACGGGTATTACCACCACCAACGGCGTGAAACTGTGGCTGATGGACGTGGCAAGCCGATGGAAACGACGCAACCTGATGCACATTGTGAGGCACAGCCTGTGGTATTTCGTGCCCACGCTGGTGCTGGCTGGACTGTTCTATTATCAAGAACAGACTGCGGAAGTAGAGGAAGAGCAGTTCAATGCCCGCATGGAGAAACTTGCCCAGGAGCGGGATAGCGTGAAGTTTGCTAAGCAAAAGGCCGCAACCCTGCAGCGTATAGAAGCGAGAGAGGAAAAGCAACTGGCAGACAATCCGCTGTTTGAATGGACCGATATGTCGATAGAAGTGCTGCCGTCGCTGGTGCATAATATCTTCGGCGAGGGCTTGCAGTTGCATGAAGACTACCTGCTTGGCGATGCCAACATCAAAGGCGAGCGTCCGGTTATAGTGAAATACCGCGCCTGGTACAACTACGTCGCTGAGGCTCTCATTGCGTTGCTGCTGCTCTTA
>JAEEGL016932175.1_pt1 | contig 14906 bp, 15 predicted proteins | sample 9134231 | NCBI WGS metagenome assembly JAEEGL01 (sample SAMN16246548, study PRJNA631951) | gut metagenome | biome: gut microbiome; feature: rumen; material: fiber-attached | host: Bos | place: Iran: Karaj | collected 2018-10
ATCTATGCCAATTTCCACAGACTGAATCCTAACAATCACAAGGTGGAGATCGTTGTCCGCCGCAACTGCTTCATGCCGGACGAAAACGGCATCGGCTACATCACGGTGAGCGGATTTGACATCAATAAAGGCGCCACCACGTGGGCTCCGCCGGCCGCATATCAGGACGGCCTGATCGGCCCGCACTGGTCCAAAGGCTGGATCATTGAGGACTGCGAAGTCTGGGGCAGCCGCTGCTGCGGAATTTCCCTGGGCAAGTACCGCGACGAGGAGAACGACATGTATTTCTATACGAAACATGTCAAATCTCCGACCCAGATGGAACGGGACGCCGTATGCCGCGGGCAGTATCACGGCTGGCTGAAGGAGAAAGTCGGAAGCCATATCATCCGCAGATGCCATGTGCATCATTGTGAACAGACCGGCATTGTCGGCCGTATGGGCGCCGTTTTCTCCACGATTGAGGACTGCCATATCCACCATGTCTGCAACAGCCAGCAGCTGGGCGGAGCGGAAACCGCCGGTATCAAACTGCACGCCGCGATAGACGTTACGATCCGCAGGAACCATATTCATCACTGCATTATGGGCGTATGGCTGGACTGGGAAGCGCAGGGAGCCAGAATCACGCAAAACCTTCTGCATGACAACCAGCGGCCCGACGGCATCGAACCTGCCCCTGGAGCCATGTTCTCCAACGATGTTTTTATTGAGGTCGGACACGGGCCGACGCTGATCGACAATAATGTCATGCTGTCGAAAGTCGCGGCGGCGATTCCCAGCGAAGGCATCGCATTTGTACATAACCTGACCCTGGGTTCATTTGTACTGGTCAACTCCGGCGTGGACAGCATTGTGAACGGTCAGCGTGAACCGCGCTATACGCCTTATCATATCCGCCACAGGACGGAAGTCGCGGGCTTCATGACAATCCTGCATGGCGACGACCGGATCTATAACAATATTTTCATTCAGCAGTATCCGATTACGGATCCGGAAAGGAAACCCACTGCAAGTGATTATGAAGCGGTCGGAACGGCTCCTTTTGACATTTTTCCCTCTTATGATGAATGGATTTCCAACTTCCAGATGGGCGAAGAGCCGAATATGGGACATCTGGCACAGTTCCACTTCGGCCATCTGCCGGTCTGGGTGGAAGGAAACGCCTATTTCAACGGTGCAACGATCAGCAAACACGAAAAGCACAGCCTGTCCGGAAAGAAAAAGGTACATGCCGGAGTAGCGGAAAAAGACGGCAAGTGGCTTCTGGATACCAATGTTTTTGAATACCTGAAAGACTTCCGTGACGGGATTGTTACTTCGGATCTCCTGGGCAAAGCATTCGAACCAGAGCAGCGCTTTGAGAATCCGGACGGGACCGGAATTGTCTTTGACTGCGATTATTTCGGGGACCACCGCGGAACAGACGCGCTGCCCGGGCCCTTTGCAAGCGAGGAGCAGCTTTCAAAACCTCTGTGGTAAATCAGAACAAACAGGCGGGATTCCATCCGGAATTCCGCCTGCTTGTTTTATCTGCAGGTTATCGGAACCGAAAACAAAGACAACCCGGAAGATGCTTTGCGGATCTGTGAAAAGACAGGAAAACAACAGTATGAAAGGACTGCATCCTGCGAATAAGTGCTATAATCATTTCCGGAGCAACGTGTTCCGCCTGCTTTTCCCGGCTCCCTCCCGAACACAAAGGAGAAACAGGAATATTCTCCGCGAAGGAAACCCGGAACACGGCCGGGAATTGCAGGCCGGGTATACTATTCCGAGGAAAACAGAGACAAAGGACCAAAAAAATGAAAACGGAAAAGGGGAAAAACCATAAAAATCCGCCGAAACGCTCCGTGCTGGAAGAGGTCGGGAACGCGGTAACGCATGGTATCGGCGCACTGCTTGGAATCGCCGGACTGGTCCTGCTGCTTCTCCGTTCCGACACGGGGCTGAAGCTGTGCGCGTCGCTGGTTTACGGAATCTGCTTTATTCTGATGTTTCTGATGAGCTGCCTTTACCATGGATTCAAATGGGGCACAGGGGTGAAACGCCTGTGGAGGCGGTTTGACTATATTTCCATCTATCTGCTCATCGGCGGAACTTTCACCCCGCTCTGGCTGCTGTACTGGGGAGGAACTTCAGGGGCTGCTTTCTGCATTGCGGAGTGGGTGCTGATTCTGGCGGGAATCACTCTGATCGGCGTGTTCGGTCCGGAAAAAGCAGGGAAGGTTCATATGGCCCTTTATGTAATTCTCGGATGGGCAGGACTTGTGTTCCTTCCGAAAATGGCCGGCAGCAATGTACCGCTTCTTGTATGGACGCTTGCAGGCGGTCTGCTGTATACGTTCGGAATCATTCCTTTTGCCATGAAGAGAAAGGGCGCGCATTTTATCTGGCACTTTTTTGTGCTGTTCGGCGCGGCTGCGCACTGGTTCGGAATCCGGCTTTGCCTGTATTGAACAGGGAACCGGTATTTCCTGAGAGGATAAAGAGCCTTTGAAAGCGAATTAATCTTCATTACAGCAGATGGCTGCCGCCTGCTGCGGCGGAGAAAGGAACAGAACAATGAAATGCCCGAATTGCGGAAGAGATAACAGTAATGCAGCCTCACGGTGCGTATCCTGCGGCTCAAAGCTTACAGGAACGGAACAGATTACGGCAAACGGCCTGAAAGCAGTTACAGCCGGAGGCGCTGTTTTCGGGAAGAAAGCACGGGAAGCACGAATCAGTGAAATTACGGATCCCGGCCTGATTATTTCCGACCGGGCATATAACGGCATTATCGGCGGAGTGCTCCTGTGGGGGCTGCTGATCAACTATTTTCTCTGCCTGAAAGTCGGCTCGTTCTACAATCTTTTTCCGGACATGAATCCAACTCTTTTTCTGGTGTGTTATATTGTGCTTGTTATAATCGGAATGATTATGGCGTTCAAAGCAGAAAGCCCGCTGATCAGCTTTGCGGGATACAACCTGGTGGTGATTCCTTTCGGTATTGTGATTGCCACTATTGTGGAGGCATACGGAGGAATCAGCTCGACAGCAGTTACCCAGGCTTTTCTGTATACACTGCTGGTTACAGTTGCCATAACAGCAACGGTTATCGTATTCCCTAAGGCCTTCGAAAGGATCGGATCTGCACTCGGCATTGCATTGGGCGCTTTGATTCTCTGTGAGATTCTGATGCTGCTTTTCGGTGTGCGGCAGCAATGGACAAGCTGGATTGCCGCGGGACTTTTCAGCATGTATCTGGGTTATGACATTTATCGTTCCCAGATGTACCCAAGGACCATCAAGAATGCTGTGGCTTCCGCCCTGGATATCTATATGGACCTGGCGAACCTCTTTATCCGGATCCTTGAAATTATCGGGAAAAAAGACGACTGACAGGCGAACGGAATTCTTTCTGTACAGACAAGTTGAAGTAGTATATAATCATATCCAGCAATAACTGAAAACGGACTGTGACCGGGGAAGATAATATCAGGGGGAAAACTGCATGAAAATGAAAGATTTCGGTTTTTACAGAGGTGTGGACCTGGGCGGCTGGTTTTCTCAGTGCGATTACTCCGAAGACCGGATGGATCATTTCATCACAGAAAAGGACTTCGGGGTCATCGCCGGGTGGGGACTGGATCATGTTCGGATTCCCGTCGATTATAATGTTATGGAAACAGATGAAGGCAAATGGAAGGCAGACGGATTCCGGCGGATAAGCAACGCCCTCCGCTGGGCTGAAAAAAACGGCCTGAGGGTAGTGCTTGACCTGCATAAAACTGCCGGGTTCTCCTTTGATGCCGGAGAAAAGGAAGAGGGTTTTTTTGCCAGTGAATCCTGCCAGCAGCGCTTTTACAGGCTGTGGGAGGAAATGGCAAGAAACTTTACGGATCCGGACCGTGTGGCATTTGAACTGCTGAATGAAGTTACGGATGCTTCTTTTATTACCGCATGGAACCGGATTGCAGGCGAATGCATCCGCCGCATCAGGAAGATTGCTCCGGAATCGCTTATACTTGTCGGAAGCTACCATAATAACGCACCGGACGCGGTGAAGGACCTGGACGCACCGGCAGATCAAAGAGTAGTATACAATTTCCACTGCTATGATCCCCTTCCGTTTACACATCAGGGAGCTTACTGGGTACCATGGCTGGATCCGAAAGCAAGGGTTTCCTTTGAAGAAGCAGGGATGGACGGGGATTTCTTTGAAAGGGCTTTTGCTTCCGCAATCGAAACGGCATCAAAGCATAATACCGCATTATACTGCGGGGAGTACGGGGTGATTGACAAAGCCACGCCGGAGGATACGGTCCGATGGTATGAGCTGATTCACAGCACTTTCGAAAAACACGAAATCGCGCGAAGCGCCTGGAGTTACCGCCGGATGGATTTCGGAATCAGCGACGAACGCCTTGACGGCGTACGAGACAGGCTGCTTCCCCTTCTGTAATCCCGAACGGACAGAAACGAGGTTTGGTATGAAGCGGAAAAAGGTTGCGGTTTTCATCTCTGCGCTGTATGAGGATATGGTCCGGCAAACTGTGGACGGAATGCTCAGCGCCGCGCGGGGGGAGAATATAAAACTGCTTTTCTATACAAGCTTCGCGGACAATCATACAAGCAGGAAATATGATCTGTACCAGGACTATGATACGGGCGATTTTGTTGTCTATCTGCTTCCGGACCTGAAAGAGTATGATGCGCTCATTTCGCTGGACACATATATGACGGGTTCCTTTATCGAACCGATCAACAAGCTGAAAAAAGCTGTTTCAATCCCTGTGATTACCATGGGGACGGTAAAGGAAGGAACATACAGCATCGTAAATGATCAGGATCTTTCTTTCCGTGAAATCATTGAGCATCTGATTGACAGGCATGGATGCAGGGATTTTGTTCATGTCGCCGGTCCGCGGGAACGCTCCTTCTGCCAGGAAAGAATTGAAATATTTCAGAACACGCTGGCTGACAATGGGCTTGAATGCGGAGAGGAACGGATTTTCTACGGAACGCTTCGCCCGGAATGCGGCGAGGCCGTCCTGAAAGAGATTCTTGAAGCATACGCGGCGGAAAGCGAGAAGAAACTGCCGGACGCGATTGTCTGTGTAAACGACTATACTGCAATCGGCATTATACAGGCACTGGAAAAGAAAGGTTTCCGGGTGCCGGAGGACATTCTGGTGACCGGTTATGATGATATTCTGCGGGCGCAGTACAACGAACCTTCCGTTACAACCTCGGCGCAGCCTTTCTTTCACGTGGGCCGGATCGGAATGGAAATCCTGAAACAGGTCCTGCGCGGAGATCATCCGGAACAGCTTACAGCGGTTCCCGGGACACTGTGCCTGCGCCAGTCATGCGGCTGTGAACCGAAAGATATGGTGCGGAAAGATATGATCCGGGAGAAGTATATCCGCACGGTTTCCAATCTGGAAAGCCTGGCGCTTTCCAATACCAATCTGATCCTTGGCGGCGCGATACATGAGGCAGTAGAAGAAATCTACGATGAGATTGAAAAAGGATGCCTGCGTGAAACGGGTTTCAGGGACGCAGTGCTGTGCCTGATTGACGGATGGGACCAGAAAAAACTGATACAGCACCGGTATTCCCTCAAAGAGGAAACATTCAATGTTGTCTGCGGAATCGTGAACGGGAATTCCGTAAAACGACAGAGACTCCGGAAAGGGCAGCTGCTACCGGAGGAAATGATGAATGACGATAAACCGTATTTCATTTTTCCTGTACATCATATGCAGTATTTTCTTGGATATTTCATTGTTAATCCGGAACTGAAGGAAATGGAACAACTTCACATCAAATCCTGGCTGGTATCAATCAGCACTGTGCTGATCAACTGGTTTTTCCGGCATCAGCTGACGGATACGGTGAAGGAACTGGAATACCTTTACCAGACGGATATGCTGACGGGACTGTATAACCGCCGCGGCTATTACCGCTTTTTCGAAAGCTATTATGATGAGTGCAGGAATTCCGGAAGCGCGCTTGCGGTTTTCCTGATTGATATGAACGGAATGAAAAAAATCAACGACCGGTACGGGCATGCGGAAGGGGATTTCTGCCTGACGACGATCGCCGATGCGCTGCAGAAATGCGCCAGGCTGGACGAAATCTGTATACGGATGGGCGGGGATGAATTTGTGGTGCTGGCGAAAAACTACGATCCGAAAAAAGCGGATGTATTCATGCGCATGGTTCGTGATCTGATCAATCAGAGTACCAGAAGAGCCGGGAAAAACTATCAGATTTCAGTCAGCATCGGCTGCTATATGAATGTTCCGGAAAAAGAAGGCTTCGCGTCCATACAGAGCGAAGCCGAAACCTATCTCGGAAAAGCAGACAAGGAAATGTACAGCGAAAAACAGAAAGAATAAAACTACGGAGCAGGACGGAGAACACCGCCGATTTCGAAAGCCGCGGTGTTGTCCATTATTCCGGTCAGGCGGTACTGCCGGTCATGCAGGACGCGACGCAGTGTAATCCGGCTGCCCGGAAGGATTTCGTGATTATAATTGAAGATCACAGTTTCAGGCTCGTTCTTTGACATCAGTTCAATTCCAAGCGTATTACAGAGCCAGTCTGCATAACGGGTGTTGTTTACGTGACCGTTTACATCCAGGTCGGTATAGACCGGCGTATATTCCGTAACAAATTCCTCACCCTGCAGATTTCCGACAGTGGCGGGAAGATTCATCGGAACAGTGAGATCCCGGTTATCCGGAATCAAACGGGCAATATCTCCGGGGGGAAGCATTTTGCGCGTTTCAATATCAAGAAGAAGCCAGAGAGTGCCGGCTTTTCCGATCATCTCGCCGCGTTCATCCGTAAAGATGTAGTAACGGGGGAAAAAGCAGATCCGGTTCGGCATCGGGAAAGTATGCAGCGTGACTTTTTCTCCGGCCCGCGGGTAGCGGGACATATGCAGTTCACTTCGGGAAAGCACCCAAACAATGTTTTTTCTGAGCAGTTCATCCCGCCCGCAGCCAAGCAGCATGCTGTGGGTACCGGCAGCTTCCTGCATGGCTTCCAGAACGGCACTGAGGCGCCATGTGCCTTTCAGGTCACAGTCACGGGTTTGCAGGGGAAAGGTTTCAGTATAGGTTTTCATCATAGCGGTTGCCTCCTGAACAGACGGAATCAGGAACGGGGAAGAGAATTGAGGTAAGGCAGCAGATCTCCAAAAGGTTCAAGCACCGAATCCTGTTTCAGATACAAAGGATGATGAGGATGGCCGGCTTTGCTGCGCGGGCCTGCCGTAAACCAGCGTGCTCCGCAGCGATTGCCGATTTCAGCCATATCAAGGACACAGCCGGGAAGATACGGGCGCTTGGTAATCAGGGAACCCCAGGCAGCCCAGACAGAAGCGGGAGAAGCAGTCCTGCGAAGCACCCATTCGAATGCTTTCATATTTTCCCGGTGCAGCTCGGGATTCAGGACTTTTTCCATATCGTCCGGCAAAGTCGCGCGCTGAGCATAGACATTGAACATAATAAATGAATCATAACCGTTGAAAAGCGCGATTCGCTGTGTGCTTTTCAGCGTGTTGTCCAGATGATCAGGCGCGGCAGTGGACGGATTAATCCCGATACAGATCAGAGGATTGGAACCTTTCGTTCCGAGAATATAACGGTATTCACTGTAGAAATCCGGGACGTAAATCCATTTTTCCCGGTCGTAATTATCTGCGGCAGGCTTCAGCGCGTCTTCAAAGGAAAGAACACCGGCGTGAACCGTGTCCGAAGAAGGAATGTGTCTCATCAGTCCTTGAGCGGGCGGATCAGGATCAGGGGAGTAAGCTCATCGCCCTGGCCGGAAGGGTTGTCCGCCATTGCATCCTGAATCTCCTCATCCGTAAGCGGGAAATCAGAACATTTGCCAAGCTGGTTCTGGTCGATATCGTTGGCATCCATCAGGACGACGGGAATTCCGGTTTCTTTTTCCAGCGCGTTGCACAGCTCAACGGGATTCGGCGGATTGATCAGCGCAAGCTCTTTGTACCGTTCAAAACTGGAACGGAAATAAAAACCGTCAATTCCGGCCACGCCTTTGCCGCAGATCCTGTAAAAGAGACCATGCACCCCGAAAGGACGGGTGACAGCGCTGACAAATGCGGCGAGCAGTACGCGCGGAAGGCCGCACATGTCTATGACAAGCTGGAGCTTATAGGGCTCGTGCATGCCGACACCGGTTTCGTTGATACCGGCAAAAGGAGCCAGCTTTTTTGCCCAGAAACCGGGATGAACCTCTTCCTTTGTCCTGACGTTTCGGGTGCACATCGCCATGACTTTGGCCCCGAAGGAAAGGAGATCCCCTTCTTCATAAAGCGGAAGAACATATTTCCGGACCAGTTCCGCCTGGTCTTCACCGACTTCGACAAAATGAGTCTGAATTGCGAAACGATCATACCGGCGTCCGTTTTTCCCTGTCAGGGTTCCACGGTCGAAATAAACGATGCCGTTTTTTTCATGCCGCTGATCTTCAAGATTTCTGGAAGGAATAATGCCCATAAAGACACCTCCGAAACAACATATAAAATATTATAGCGTTACAGGTATTGTGTGTCAACGACTGAAAAACATATATATATTGTGCTTTCAAAAATGTTCTGATATAATAAAATGATTCAGTTTACAGAAAGGCGGAGCAGGGAGGACCGGATGAAAGAACCGATTAGAGAGGGCCCGGGCGCGGCACGGAACGCGGTAATCCTGATTCCGTCGCTTGAACCGGACAACAGGCTTCCGTCATATATCAGGAAGCTTTCCGAAAATGGATTCGGGCATATTGTCGTGGTTGACGACGGAAGCAGCGACTCCTATCAGCATATTTTTACCGAGGTTGAAAGCATAGAACGCGCAACGGTGCTCCACCACGATGTGAACCGCGGAAAGGGCGTTGCGCTGAAAACAGGATATCAGTATATTCTGCAGCATCTCAGCGATGCAGAAACAATCATTACAGCTGACGCCGACGGGCAGCACACGGTTCCGGACTGTATCCGCCTGGCGGAAGAAGCCCGGAAGGGCGAAAAAGCACTGTACCTTGGAAGCCGTGATTTTACACTTCCGAATATTCCGCCCAAAAGCAGAAGTGGGAACCGGATCACATCGGCTGTTTTCAGGCTGCTTTACGGTCAGTACCTGCCGGACACACAGACGGGCCTTCGCGCTTTCCGGAGGGAGGAACTTCCTTTCATGATCGGCGTCGAGGGAGAACGGTTTGAGTACGAGATGAAAGTGCTGATCGCCTGTTCGCGCGCAGGAATCAGAATGATTCCGGTACGCATTGAGACAATTTATGAGAATGAAAATGAAGGAACGCACTTTCATCCGATCCGTGACAGCATCAGGATTTACAGGGTAATTCTTGGGAGCTTTGTCAGATTTATGGCGTCAAGCCTTATCTGCGTTGCGCTGGACCAGGGAATTTTCAATCTGCTCAACCTGGTTGTTTTTGCAAACGGTGAAAAGAAAAATGCATCCATTATTCTGCTGTGCACCGCATTGGCCAGAGTAATCAGCGCAACGGTGAATTTCCTGCTGAACCGGAATATGGTGTTCGGCAGCCGCGGTAAAGCAGGGAAAGCTTTCGCACGGTATGTTGTTCTTGCGGTGATGATTATGCTCCTGAGCGCCGGAGGAACATGGCTGCTTGGCCTGACCGGAATGAGCAGCACAGTGGCAAAGCTGATTGCGGATACGCTTCTGTATTTTGTCAGTTACCGTTTTCAGCAGCAATGGGTTTTCAAGGAGGAGGCATAGGTTTGCATTTCACCGGCACGGGCATCGGCATGATTGCCGCCTTCCTTGCAATGCTGCTGTTTTCTGCCCTCGGAATGACTGAAGCCCGGGCAGGAAGCGGATCGGCTGATTCAGGAAGGAAAATACCGGATGCTGTCGGATTCGGACTTCTTCCCGGGATTGCGGTGTGGAAGGTTTTTGAACAGAATACCCGCCTGGGAACCGGGATCACATCTTCCGATCCTGTCAGCGGCATTGCGCTGATTACAGAAGGAGGACGATATGCAGTTTCCCGGGCGGAAATGATTCTTGCTGCTGTATGTTTTGCCGGAATCATTCTGTGGATGATGCAGAGCAGGAATGAACTGTTCGGGAACGGGGACCTGCTGCTGACCGTTTTGTGCGTATGGGGACTTGCCAGAGCCTTTACGGAGAGCTTCCGGGAAAATGTTCTCCTGCGCGAAGGGATTTTCAACCTGTCGCAGATCCTGATGCTGGCAGCGGCGGATGTTTCCATGGCTGTATGGACTGTTCGCCTGGAAGCGGCGCAAAAAAACACCGCGATCTCCGTGCTGGAATGGATTGCGGTGCTGAGCTGTGAGACTGTGCTGATTCTGAACAACGCCGGAATCCTTTCCGCGGGGAGCAGAATCGGCGATATGGCAGTTAATGCCGGATGTGTGATTCTGAGTATGATTCTGATGCTGAGCGCGGGGAAAGACAGCCGATGCTGACCGGGTTATTTTCGGTTCGGACAGTTCTGTTTTTTGCAGTTCGCGCAGGAATCAAGGGAGATTTCATTCCCGGGAATCATCATTTCAACGGATCCGGCCTCATGACGGACCGGACGGAAACCAAGACGCGCAAAAAAGCCCTCCGTATCCTCAGGACAGAACAGACGGATTTCCCGGGCTGCGTGGGATTGCGCCTTGAACATAAGCAGCCTCAGTACCAGATCTCCGAGACGCATTCCGCGAAGCGGCTGTACCACACCGATACCGCCAATCCAGAAGGCACCGTCGGACCACCAGATCCTGCCGGAGGCAGCGGGGACGTCATCCATGCAGACGAGCGTATTCCAGCCTTCCGTATCGGACGGGGAACCGGAGTCACCGAAAACTTCTTTCCGGACGGACAGGATTTCCGGGGAGAGTTCCTCTCCCGGGGCGAACCATTTTCCCTGAATCATCGTAAATCTCCTTATGACAGAATCAGCAGAACAGTGAGGTGAATCTGAATGGATCCCAAAAAGATAGAACGGATCAATGAACTGGCACGCAGGAAGAAAGAGCGCGGGCTGACCGATGAGGAAGCAGCGGAGCAGGCGGCGCTGCGGAAGGAATACCTGGAAGGATACCGGAAAAACCTGAAGGCGATGCTTGACAGCATTGTCGTTCAGGAAAAGGACGGAACCAGACATCCGCTGAAGCGGAAGGATGAACCGCCCGCTCAATGATAGAGCAGGAAAAGCCGGCTTGTCAAACAGGTTGCGGTTGGTTATAATTTCCAGAGTAAAAAGAAAGAAAGAAGGGCTGTAAAATGGACGAATTTGAAAAGGAAAGCATGGAAGGAATGGAACCGGATACGATTATTTTTGAAGACGAAGACGGAACCGAATATGAATTTACCGTACGCGATTATTTTTTCTACAACGGGGATGAATATGCCCTGCTGACTGAAGTCGGACAGGAAGCGGACGAAAACGGTGAAGAATGCATCGTCTGCAAGGTAGAGCAGGTAACGGGTGAAGACGGAGAGGAAGACGAGGAATTCGTGCTGGTGGAAGATGAAGAACTGGCAGGGAAACTGATTGAGATCGCAAATACGCGCGTTGCGGACGACGAGGAAGAGTAAATATGAACACTGCATTGCGGATTGTCTGCGCGCTGTTATGCGCGGTGCTGGTTGCGGGAATGCCCTTTTTCCTGTCGTCTCCCTGCATGCTTCAGGAAGCGCAGGAAGAAATTCTGTTTTGCGAAGATGACGGCGGGAATGAGGAAGAGTATGACACGGTGGATTTTTCCCGTCTGTTTTTCTCCTCTGCAGCGGCAGAAGACGGTTTTGTCATGGAAACGACGGATGAGGAAGATCCCTTCGCAAATCCCGGAAAGCTGACTATTCCGGAAGAATGGGAACTGCCCTGGGATTTCACCCCTCCTCCCGTGCCGGATCCGGAACGTTACAGCGAGAACGGGTATGAAGACCGTTCGATCCGTGTCCGGATCGAGACCCGCGAGATGTACAGTTCCATCGTGGATATCGCTTTTGTGGAAATTGCGAGTCCCACCCAGCTGCGCACCGCGACTGCCTACGGCGTAAATAACGGCCATACGCTTCCTATCACCGTGATTGCAAGAAACAATAACGCTGTTCTTGCTATGAACGGAGATATTTTCTCAAAAGATCCCGGACAGAAGGGATACGAAGTCCGGATGACCGAAATGGTTACGCAGGGAAGAAAAAGAAACCGGATTTATCACAAACAGGATGAACTTGTAATTGACAAAAACGGTGATTTCCATGTTTTCCTGTACGGTGACGGCATGAAGGAATACATTGAAGGCCATAAAAACGAGATCGCAAATATCTATACCTTCGGTCCCGCACTCGTCAAGGACGGGGAAATCCCGAAGATGCCGCGGTATACGCTTTTCAATCCGAACGGACATGAGCCGAGGTCTGCCATCGGACAGACAGGACCGCTGAGCTATGTCATGGTGATTGTGGAAGGCAGAAAGAACAATTCAAAGGGAGCCACCCATGAAGAACTCGCACAGATTATGAAAGAGCTCGGATGCATTCAGGCATACAATCTGGACGGCGGGAATACCGGGGAGCTGAGTCTCGTCGGACCGGATCCGGAACATCAGAAACTGTACGAAGCGCAGAGTGGAGGCCGCGGACAAAGCGATATCATTTATTTTGCAACTGCGGTTCCTGAAAATGAGAGGGAATAAGCAAAAGGACAGGAATGAAAATGTGGGAAGAAGCTCCGAAAACTGAGATATTTGGTACTCAGGTCTATTCGTTCGGCCTGTACTGTGCGATCGGCGCCCTGTGCGCTGCAGCAGCAGTCTGCATTCTTTGCAGAACCGGGAAAACGAAAAAGGGAACGGGACTTATCCTTTCCTGCCTGAGCATCCTGTCCGGAGCCTTTTTTTCCAGACTGACATTCTGCCTCCTCGGCGGTATAGAGGCCGGAATGCTTCCGTTTATTTACTGGTTTAACCCCACGACAGGAGGATGGAGCCTTTTTGGCATGATCTTCGGGGTGTTTGCGGGAGCCTGGCTCTGCGCAAAACTGACAGGAGAAAGCAGCGGCTTCATGCTGGACACGGTATCCTGCGCACTGCCCCTGTTCATGGCTGCGGAGCGTTTCAGCGAGAAGGGGTTTGAACTTTTTGATGTCAGCAGGACGCTTCCGGAGGGAGGATTTCCGGGTAATACTTTTCTCGCTGTCAGGGATCCGTATTACAGTGAGGTTTCATATCTGGCCACTTATCTTGCCGCGGCAATCGCCAGTATTGTTCTCTTTCTGATTCTGGTGTTTTTCCTGACACGCAGCAGGCGTGAAAAGGACCTCTGGATTCTTTTCCTGATTCTGTGCGGCGCCGGCGGCGTGATTCTGGAAAGCCTCCGGTATGACCATTATCTTGAGTACCATTTTGTCCGCTTTCAGCAGGTGCTTGCCGCAATCCTCCTGGCGTGGGGTGTGATTCTGGCGGGAAAAAGGAACCGCGGAGCACACAGAGGTCTTATGATTGCCGGGATTGTTTCTGTAATTGCAGCTGTCGGAAGCTGTATCGCAATTGAATTTGCACTGGACAGAACGAATCTCAGCCATTATCTTCTTTACCTTCTTATGGCAGCCGTGCTTGCTGTGCCTGTAACCATCGGTATTCTGCTGCTCAGAAAACCGGAAAGGGAGAAAGCATGATCGCCAGAAGAGCCGGAAAGATGCCGCTGTGGGCTGCCATTACACAGCTGTACGGGTATATTTACTGCATGATTTTTTCAAACATGCTTGCCGATATGCCGCTGTACGGCGGCGTGCTGTATCTGTGCGGAAAAGCAGTTATTGCGTTCGCGGGAGCTTTCGGGAAGGACCGGAAGTTCCTGCCTTACTATGCAAAACGCTGGACTTTTGTTTTGTTCGCTGCGCTGCTTGCAATGGGGCTGCTGCTTGTGGGACTGTTTCCGGCAGGCATCCGGAGCAACAAGACATGGATTCTGTTTGCGGCGGTCATTCTCTGTATCTGCGCCGAAACAAATATTGAACGGATTTCAAGCTTTGCACGGTCAGATGAAAAGCTTTCGGGAAGATTCAAGCTCAGCGGAATCCTGATACAGATTATCATCATGAGCGGTATGTCAGCGATCATTTTTACCAATTTCGGCTGGCAGAACGGCTGGGCCATGGCAGCCGGATTTCTGATTCTTATTCTTTACAGAATCTATGCAGCATACCGTCTGCGCGGCAGTACGATACAGGTTGACCTTGATATGGATCCAGGAGAAACCGGCTTCAGAAACGCCTATGCCTATCATACAATGGAATGGGTAAGCCTTTTGCTGGTAATGGCTGTGGAACTGACGATCGCCTGTGTTTATGCGCTTCTCGCAACAAACAGGGAAGGCCTGCTGCACGCCATGATTACAGCGGTAGTGTGTACGGTAATTCCTGCTGAAGCAGGATTCCTGTTTCTCAGGAAAAGCAAACTGAAAAACATGAAAGACCCGAACTGGCTTCTTTGTTCCGGGCTGATTCTCTGGCTGGCAGGGATTGTTCTGTGCATTCAGATGCTGATTGCCGGAAAAATTGATTATACAAGGATATATATCTGCCTTGTCATCTGTACAGTCGGCGGTTCCCTGAGCCTTACGGGACTCGGACGGATTGAGGAACTGATGCCGGAAGCTGTGCATGCAAGCGGCGCGGAAGTGCCGAAGGGATACTGGAAACTCCGCATAACCAACTGGAATCTCGCCCGCCTGCTTGGGGATGTGCTGGCACTGATTGCCCTTGGCATCGTCTGTTTTGTAAACAGGAGAGGCCTGCCGCAGACAGGAGAGGAACTGGCGGCCAAGTTTCAGCCGGTGATGATTGTTCCTGTATTCCTTGTGGTTATCGGTGCATTGATCAGCGCATTC
>JAEEGL010779130.1_pt1 | contig 14905 bp, 10 predicted proteins | sample 9134231 | NCBI WGS metagenome assembly JAEEGL01 (sample SAMN16246548, study PRJNA631951) | gut metagenome | biome: gut microbiome; feature: rumen; material: fiber-attached | host: Bos | place: Iran: Karaj | collected 2018-10
AAAGCGATACAGACATCCGTGCTCCCGAATAAGTTCCCGCCGTTTCCCGAGCAAAAAGAATTTGAACTGTTTGCGAGCATGAATGCGGCCAGGGAAGTAGGAGGTGACTTCTACGATTACTGTATGATCGAAAATGATACGCTCACTTTTCTGGTTGCAGATGTATCCGGTAAGAGCATTCCCGGAGCGATGTTCATGATGACGGGAAAATCAGTAATTAAGAATCTTGTTGATAGCGCTCTCCCGCCTGCGGATGTTTTTTCCAAAGCGAATGAAAAGCTGAACGAGGGAAATGATACTTGTCTGTTTATCACGGCCTGGATGGGATATCTTGATATTCATACGAAAGTCGTACATGCGGTCAATGCAGGCCATAATCCGCCCGTACTTATACGGAACGGAAAAGCCGAGTTCATAAAGCTCCCTGCAGGTATGGTCCTTGCGGTAATGAACGGCATGACGTATCAGGAACATACAATACAGCTGGAGAAAGGTGACATATTGTTCCTGTATACGGACGGCGTGACTGAGGCGATAAATCAGGATGAGGAACAGTACGGTGAGGAAAGATTGATCAGGCTTCTCTCATTCGGAGACGATTATCCTGTGCCTCGCGAGGGTACATGTATTGCCACTGCGGTATGCGAAGCGGTCAAAGAGGATCTCGACAGATTCGTAAACGGTGCGGATCAGTTCGATGATATAACGATGCTTGCCATAAAAGTTAATTAGTGGGTATAAAAATGGATGCTTTACTTGAAAGACAGAGCATAAGAAGATTTGAGACCGGGAAAGTAGGGCCTGATAAGATCGAAGCCATACTTCGTGCCGGTATGTCGGCACCGTCCGGCGGCAATCAGCGTCCCTGGGAGTTCTATGTGATAAGGGATAAGGATATGATATCAAGACTTGCGAAAAGCAGTCCGTATTCGGGGTGCGCAGCAGGTGCTGATGTAGTCATAGTGCCGTGTTTTCTGACGAAGGGCCTTATGTATCCGGAACTTGCGTATATGGATATGTCCGCGTGCGTTGAGAATATGCTCGTGGAGATAACGGCATTAGGTCTTGGCAGTGTATGGCTGTCGATCGCTCCTTATGAGGACAGGATGAAGAAAGTGGATGAGATACTCGGGATCGGAGACAGAATTCGATCCTTTGCTCTTATCCCCGTAGGATATCCCGCCGCAAAACGCAGCATTTCGGACAGATATGAAAATGGCAGGGTACATGAGGGCTACTGATGAGTTTGTGGGATCTGCCCCTCAGTTTGACGATCTTACAATGCTTGCACTCAACTGGAATGGAAAATAGCAATGGAGGTTTTTGATGCTAATGAATAAGAAAAAGAAGATTGCTAAAGTTATAACTACATGGCTTATTGTGATAGTTATGACAGCCTGCATTGCAACGGCAGGACTCACATATTACACGCTCCTGAAAAGATCTGAGAGGAGTACAGCCATGTTGGTGAGGCAGAACGTGGAAGATGTCAGCAACGATATCGATCAACTTGCTGATCTTTCCATCTTAAACTATGCCGGTCAGTTAATGTACGATTATATTACGAGTTCAAATTTGGAAGATCCTGACAGTTTATCCAAAGAACTTCACGATTATTACAAAGACCAGGGTGTTGAGATCAATGTCGTTAATTCGGACGGGATCATTGTGGCCTCATCTGTTCCTGAGTATATAGGATATGACATGCACAACGGAGAGCAGGCATCGGAGTTTCTTGTCCTTCTTGACGGAAAGACCAAGGAATATGTTCAGGATATGAAGGGCGTATCGTATGACGAAAATATCCTAATGAAATACGCCGGCAAATCATTTGACGATGGCAGCGGTTTCCTTCAAGTTGGACTGACCAATGAAGTATATTATGATGAGATTGCAGAAAAGGCAAGTGTTGCAACAACCAACCGGCGAATCGGTAAAAGCGGTTATATTCTTGTGGTCAGCGATGAACTTAATATCATAAACAGTTATCACAATGATCACACGGAGCAGAAATTATCCGATTCCGGGATAATTATCGATCCTGCGAAGAAATACTCATATGAGCACATGAAATGTGATGTTTTCGGTGTCCGGTCCTATGTCAACATAAATGAGGTTAAGGGCAGTTATATCATTGGTGTCTATCCTGTAAGTGAGACGTACACAAGTGTTAATATGACCATAAATACAACGGTCTTTTTGGAGACAATCGTATTTGCCATATTGTTAATTGCTCTTATCCTTATGTTGAGAAAAAGGCTCGTCAAAAACATATTAAAGATAAACAATTCTCTTACCGAGATAACGGAAGGAAACCTTGATGAGCGTGTCGAAGTACGTGATACATATGAGTTCGACGCATTGTCGACAGACATAAACGCAACTGTTGACAGGCTGAAAGGGTATATAGCCGAAGCGGAGGCGCGGATCGCTGCTGAACTTGCACTTGCAGCCAAGATACAGACAGACATGCTGCCAAGGAGATTCCCGCCGTTTCCGGGCAGGAATGAGTTCGATATTTATGCGACAATGAATCCGGCAAAAGAGGTCGGCGGAGATTTTTATGACTTCTTTCTGATCGATGATGATCATCTTGCGCTTGTTATAGCCGATGTTTCGGGAAAGGGTATACCTGCTGCTCTGTTCATGGTCAATTCCAAAACACTTATCAAGAATCGTGCCCAGATGGGAGGAAGCGTATCCGAGATCATTTCTTATGCAAATGAGCATCTTCGCGAAGAAGATGATGAGCTGATGTTCGTAACGGTGTGGATGGCCGTGATCGAGATCTCTACCGGAAAGGGTGTTGCGGTAAATGCGGGACATGAACATCCGGCGTTAAAGCGTGCGGGTGGAGAGTTTGAACTTATTGAATACAAGCATTCACCTGCTTTGGCGATGATGGATGGTATTCCATATCCACAGCATGAGTTTGAACTTAATCCCGGTGATGTTCTGTTTGTTTATACGGATGGTGTTGCGGAGGCAACGAATGCCGATGAAAAACTTTTCGGAACCGACAGGATGATAGAGGCATTGAACAGGGAGGATACAAACGAACCGGAGAAGCTTCTTGCAAATGTAAAGGCTGATATAGATGATTTTGTAAAAGATGCACCGCAGTTTGACGATATAACGATGCTTGCGGTCGCATGGCATGGTAAAATATAAATGTCAGTATAATTCAAAAGGAGGATCATATTATGGAACTGACGGGTAAAGGAAATCATTGATCGTATGAAGATTACAATTCTCGGAGCGCGAGGATCGGTACCGACCGACGGTAAAGACATGCTTGAGTTCGGCGGAGCGACTTCGTGCGTAATGGTTGAGACCGATAATACGGTCCTGTTCCTTGATGCGGGAACAGGCATAACATCAGCCCCCGATACGGGGAACAAGGATGCATACGTTATCATCACACATCCGCATGCAGATCATATACTCGGTCTGCCTTTTTTTCCGTACCTTACTCATGAAGGCAGGAATATAGTGATATGTGCCGAAAACAGAGGCGGACTCGGAACGTATGATCTGATAGCGAGGTTCATGTCTGAGCCGCTCTGGCCTTGCACGATCATGGATTATCCGTCCAAAGTTGAATGCCGTGATATATCGTTCCCTTTAGACTTTGGTGATATACACCTTGAGGGCATGGATTCCAATCATCCCGGCGGCAGCAGTATCATCCGGGTAGAGGCGGACGGAGTCACTTTTGTATATGCGACGGACTACGAGCATCAGGCGCAAAAGGATGAAGAACTTATAAGCTTTAGTCGCGATGCAGATCTTCTCATGTATGACGGTCAGTATACAAATGACGAATATGTTCTAAGAGCCGGTTACGGTCATTCCACACCCGAAAAGGGCATAGAGATAATGAAGAAGAGCGGGGCGAAGATGCTCCGTATTGTTCATCACGATCCGTTCCATGATGATGAGTATCTTCGTAAAATGGAAGCAGCCGTCAAAACGGAAAATGTAGCGTTTGCAAGACAAGGAGAGGTTATATGGCTTCACAGATAAACGACGAGTATTCACTCGACAGTATGATAAAGATCGCTCTCGACTTAAGTGCCGAGAAGGATTTTGACGTTCTTATGCGCAAGATCCTGTCGGAAGCCATGGGTATATGCCATTGCGATGCAGGAACCGTTTACATCAAGGAGAAGGATCATCTTGATTTCTACACGGTATGTACCAAGTCAAAAGGGATACTGACCGGAAGGAAGGAAGGAAACATGCCTCCGGTGCCTCTTAACAGGAAGCATGTCTGCGCCTGCTCGGCAATGGATAACAAGAAGATCAACATACCGGATATATACAATTCCACGGAGTATGATTTTGCGGGAGCGCAGAGGTACGACTCGCTCAACGATTACCGGACGGTCTCGATGCTCGTCATCCCGATGGCGGATGAAAAAGATAACGTGACCGGAGTCCTGCAGCTTATCAATTCGCTTGATCCGAACGGGGAGATAATACCGTTTGACAAGAAGTACGAAGATGTCGTCTCGGCGCTTGCCAGTCTTGCCGCCGTCTCGATCAACAATCACAAGCTGGCTCAGGAAGTATCGAATCTGTTGCATTCGTTTGTGACCGTAATGGTAGATGCGATAGAAGAAAGAAGCTCTTATAATGCCACACACACGCGATCGATGGTCAGATATGCGGATACATTTATCGACTGGCTGAATGAGAAGGGCGGAGACTGGTCATTTGATGACGATAAGAAAGATGCGTTCCTGATGAGCGTATGGCTTCACGATATAGGTAAGCTGATAGTCCCTCTTGAGGTACTTGATAAGCCTGACAGGCTCGCAGGTAAGCGCGACCGTATCAAGAGCAAGATAGAGATCACGAGACTCATGGAGGATGTAAAGGGTGCGTCTGACCCCAAAGACGCCGATGAGTGTGGGAAGCGCGCGCAAGAACTCGAGAAGGCATGGGAGACGATCGACAAGGCCAACAGCGCAGGCTTTCTTGATGACGATACGATAGATGCTTTAAAGCAGTACGCTAAGATCGAATGTACGACACCTTACGGAGAAAAGGAGCCGCTTCTTAAGGATGATGAGCTTGAAGCGATAACCGTGCGGAAGGGTACGCTTACCGACACGGAGAGGAAGAAGGTCGAGGAGCACGTATCGTTTACCGCAAAGATGTTAAACAGTATGAGCTTCGGAGGGATATACGAACAGGTTCCGTTCTGGGCAGGTTCCCATCACGAGTTCATAAACGGAAAGGGCTATCCGAACAGGTTGTCGGGGGATGAGGTCCCGAAGGAGGTAAGGCTCCTTACGATACTTGATATATATGATGCACTGACCGCAGAGGACAGACCGTACAAGCCGCCGATGCCTTCGGAAAAGGCTTTTGCTATCTTAGAGGATATGGCTCAGGCAGGGAATATAGATACGGATATACTTACGATGTTCCGCGAAAGCGGTGCATGGAAGAAGGACAGACATGAAGAAAATGCTGGCTGATAAGAAAATAAGGTTTGCGGCTGTCACGGTGTTGGTCGCTCTTATCGTAACGCTTGTCATAGGTGTATGGGACGCGACATCGCGACTTGACAGATGGACGGCGGATGCAATTTTCCAGCACCCGAAGGCTCTCGACGGAAGGATCGTTGTCATCGGTATAGACGACAAGGCTCTTGAAGAGATAGGCCCATACAATACATGGGACCGGAACGTGATGGCATCGGCGCTTGAGGCGCTTGCCAAGGATCCGGCCAACAAGCCTGCGGTTGTAGCGATAGATACGATGTATACGGGCGAGACCGATGATGCCGATGCAAGGCTTGCCGATGCCGCATCGTCTCTCGGGAATGTGATAACGGCATCTTTTGCTACGATCGGAGCCGCGGTTGCCGAGGATGCACAGGGAAATCTTTATTATGACAGGGACGCTGTCATCAACTACCAGCTTCCGTATGAGGCGTTGCGCGATGTAACGACGCAGGGCCATATAAACGCGATGACCGATGCGGACGGGATACTCCGTCATGCACTTTTGTCGGTAAAGCCGGACGGACAGGCGGTATACTCGATGGCTTATACAGCTGCCAAAGCGTATGCGGATACGCATGATATTGAAGTAAGCGAACCTCCGACAAGTGCGGGCAGCTTTTACGTTTCATATTCGGCGCTTCCGGGCGGGTACAATGACGGATATTCTATATACGATCTTATCAATGGAGACATCCCGACGGATGTGTTCGCGGACAGGATAGTGTTCATAGGGCCATACGCGGTAGGACTTCAGGATACGTTCTTTACCGCGATAGATCACGGAAAGCAGATGTACGGTGTGGAGTACCAGGCGAACGTTACTCAGATGATACTTGACGGCGACTACAAGAAGGAAGCAGGAAAGGGCATTCAGGTACTGATACTGTTTGTCATATGTGTAGCCTCCTTCGCGTTATTTAGAAGGACAGGCATCAAGGTATCAAGCGCGGTCGCAGCGGGACTGATCATTGCAAGCCTTGTTGTGTCATATCTTCTGTACGGCGCAGGGATCGTTCTGCATCCGTTCTGGATCCCCGCGGGAGTATTCCTGCTCTATCTTATATCCATCGCCGTAAGGTACGTACGAGGCGTACTTGAGAAGCAGCAGCTGACGAAGACCTTTGAGAGATACGTTGCTCCCGAGATCGTTAGTGAGATATTAAAGGCCGGTCCCGAAAATCTTTCGCTCGGCGGTAAGCTTTGTGATATAGCTGTCCTCTTTGTGGATGTAAGAGGGTTCACGACTATGTCCGAACGTCTCGACCCCGAGAAGGTCGTATTCATATTGAACAAGTATCTTACAATGGCGAGCGGATGTGTCGAACAGTATTCGGGAACGCTCGATAAGTTTGTCGGGGATGCGATGATGGCATTCTGGGGAGCGCCTCTTGCCCAGGATGATGCGGTATATAATGCGGTAAGAGCGGCAAAGGCTATAGTGGAAGGTGCGGCAAAGGTTTCCGACGAGCTCAAGGAAGAGATAGGTGAAGAGCTAAACGTCGGTGTCGGAGTCAACTTCGGACCGGCCGTTGTCGGAAACATGGGAGCCGAGCGGCACATGGACTATACAGCTATAGGTGACACGGTAAACACTGCAGCTCGTCTTGAGGCTAACGCGCCCGGTGGGATGGTATATATCAGCCGCAGCGTTGCCGACAAGCTTAGCGGCAGGATAGAGTATACTTCTCTCGGAAATACAGTCCGCCTGAAGGGAAAATCAGAGGACTTCGAAGTACTTCGTCTTGACAGGATAATGTAGATCATGGGAAATATCGGATCAAAACAAAACGAACAGAACGGACGCAAGTTCCTGATCGTCCAGATCATCTTCTTTGCGGGAACGGTGGCGATCAACTTCATTCTGCCGCGAACTGCAGGCGCACTCGGGCTTCCGCTTTATCTTGATAATGTCGGGACTCTTCTTGCGGCTGTTCTGGGAGGGTATCTTCCGGGAATACTCGTCGGATATCTCAACAATATCATCAATATGCAGGGAAATCCCGGCAATGCATACTACGTTGTTCTGTCCACGATGATCGCGGCGATGGGCACGTATCTCGGGCAGAAGGGATTTTTCTCGAAGTTCCGGAAAGCGATCCTTACGATCCCGATATTTGCGTTCATCGGAGGTGCGCTCGGATCGGTACTTACGTATCTGCTGTACGGCTACGGGATGGGGGAAGGGATCTCTGCGCCTTTTGCGAGAGCGCTTCTTGAGAAGGGCACGCTTTCCGTATTCTGGGCTCAGATGACATCGGATATCGCGATCGACCTTATCGATAAGGCGATAACCGTTATACTTGTATTTATCATCCTTAAGCTTATCCCGGAAAGGTACAAGCCTTGCCTGTGGCTTACCGGGTGGCGCCAGTCACCGCTTTCTCCCGAGGCGTTAAGGACGGTCAAGAAGAGTGCGACAAGATCGTTCTCGCTCCGCGGCAAGATCATCACGATCATATCCGTTATCATGTTCACTGTCGCTGTCGTAACTACGGTGATCAGTTATATACTTTATCAGAACTTTGCGATGAGGCAATACACATACAGCTGTACGAGTGCCGCAAAGCTCTCGGCGGGCCTTATCGATCCGGAGATGGTGGACGAGTATCTGGCAAATGGTCGGAGTGCTCAGGGGTATGAGCGCATTGAGCAGGAGCTTGAAGACATAAGGTCAGGCAATCCTGACATAGAGTTCATCTATGTTTACAGGTTTACGGATGAAGGTGTTGAGGTTGTCTTCGATCTTGATACGGAAGAGGTAAAGGCTCAGGAGCCCGGAGATAAGATCCCGATCGAAGAGTATCTGATCCCGTATAAGGCCGATCTTCTTGCAGGCAAAGGGATCGATCCGCTTCTTGACGATACGATGTACGGACGTCTCCTTACTGTGTTTGAGCCTGTCGTTGACAAAAACGGAAAGTGCGTATGCTACGCGGCTGCCGATATCAGGGTCGAAGACATACGTATGTCGAGCCTTAACTACATGACGAAGGTATTTTCTCTGTTCGTGGGATTTTATATATTCATTCTATCCCTGTGCATATGGCTGGTAGATTATCATCTCATATATCCGATCGCCGCGATGACGGTGTCTGCAAGGAAGTTCGCATATGACAGCGAAGAAGCGAGGGATATAAGCGTTGAAAGGCTCCAAAGCCTCGACATAGCAACGGGTGATGAGATCGAGAACCTTTATGAATCGCTCAGCAAGACTATAGCCGAGACGGTCGGTTATCTTGAAGATGTTGAGGAGAAGAGCGAAGAGATCAACCGTATGCAGAACGGTCTTATATACGTTCTCGCAGATATGGTCGAGTCGCGTGACAAGAACACCGGTGACCACGTCCGCAAGACTGCCGCATATGTGCGCCTCATACTTGAGAAGATGAAGGAAAAGGGCGTATACGCCGACCGGCTTACGGATGAGTTCATTCAGGATGTCATCAACTCGGCACCTCTTCATGATGTCGGAAAGATCATGGTATCGGATACGATACTTAACAAGCCGGGCAAGCTTACCGATGAAGAGTTCGCGATGATGAAAAATCATACGACCGCGGGTAGCAAGGTCATAGATTCAGCGATGTCGCTCGTTGCGGACAGCGGATATCTTGAAGAAGCAAAGAACGTTGCGACATACCATCACGAGAGATGGGACGGCAAAGGTTATCCTTCGGGGAAGGCCGGAGAGGAGATCCCGCTCTCGGCACGTATCATGGCTGTTGCGGATGTTTTTGATGCACTCGTATCCAAGAGGAGCTACAAGGAACCGTTCACATTTGAAAAGGCTATGGGGATAATCGAAGAGGGAGCGGGCACACAGTTCGATCCCGAGATCGCAAAGCTCTTTATCGAGGCCGGAGAGGAGGCAAAGAAGATATCCGAAGCACATGAAGCAATGCTCGGACAGGGCATAAGGAACTTTGCCGAAGATGTGAACAAGTGATCTTTATTCCACACCTTTTAGTGCATCGACCATGTCTATCGTCTTGACTTTTTTAGAGAACATGAAATTGACGGCAACGGACACGAGGAATGTTCCGCCTATCGAATAGAGATATGTAGGTACTGTCAGTATCGGGTACATGTCAAGAGTATCCGATACCGTTGTGCATATGACATAGAGCATTGCCCAGCCGGCATACAGACCGACGGCGATACCTATGACGGTAAGCCACACATTTTGTTTCTGAAGTATATTTCTTATATTGGACGACTTGAAGCCGAGCACTTTGAGCGTTGCCACTTCCCTTGTCTTTTCGACGAAAGAGAGAACCCCGAGATTATACAGAACGACCACGCCGAGGAGTACGGCCGCGATGACCATTATATAGACCATTGAATACAGCATTTCCATCGTCTCCGCAAACGACGCTTTCATGTCCGCGATGTTCATTATCGAGGCCACTTCGTCATCTTCCGTAAGATCGCCGTCGACAGTCATATTGGTCAGCACTGACGTAGGCTTAAACTTATACTCCATGTCTTCAAACGTGCTTCTGTACATCGTGATCCCCTGTATCGAAGGATCCCTGTAGATCTGGGCTATGCGCGTGTACTGCCATTTGTCGTCCCCTACGAGATGCCATCTTATGTGGTCGCCCTTACTGACACCGAGGAGCCCGGCCATCTTACTGGTCATTGCGATCCCGTTCTTATCAAGCTTGACGGGACGGAGCTTTTCATCCTGGATGTGTACAAAGTTACCCTTGTCAATGATCGTCGCACTGCCGCTTTTCTTGGCTGTATCCGCGACAAACTCAACGCTCGTTTCCATTATCATCTGTCCTTTATATGTAGCGGCAAGATCGTATGCGTAGCCCTCGCCCGCATCTTTTGATAGCAGTATCTTGTTGCCGGCGGTCATGAGCTCGCCGTACATCTTATCCATCAGCCCGTCTATTGAATCAAAGCATCCGAAGCCGCAGACAAGGAGCATCGCACATCCCATCACGCCCATAATGCCCATGAGGCTTCGAAGCTTGTTACGTATCACATCCCTTATGTTCCACTGCGTGGAAAAATCAAGGTGAAGCCATAACCTGCTCTTTTCAAGCCACGAGTGCCGTATCTTCTTCGGCGCGGGAGGACGCAGCGTCTGTGCCGGAGGGTCCTTTAATTCCTTACGGCAGGCAAGGAAGCTGACGACGGTGGATACGGCGATCGCGAGCATCGTAGAAGTGATATCAAGTGTCGTGACCGTTCCTTTAAGGTCCGGTACGAGGTAACTTCCGTTAAACATCCCGAGTATCCACGGGGGAAGAGTTGCATATCCTATCCATGCTCCTGTGATGCATCCTATGGTACTGATCACAAATCCGTATGATACATAGTGAAAGGTTATCGCGGCCTTGGAGAATCCTAGAGCCTTCATCGTACCTATCTGGGTACGCTGGCCGGCCGTGACCCTTGCCATTGTTGTGACTATACCGAGCAGTGCTATCGCAAGGAACACGACGGCGAACATCGCTCCCATCGCCTTGTGCTGCTTAACTTCGGCATCAAACGTCGCAAAGCTTAAGTTCTGGTTTCTGTCGGTAACCGCGATATCTTCCCTGTCAAATGTATTCTCAAGCTTTTCCTTTATGACGGATACACTTGCGTCTCCACTCATTTCATCGCGTACATCAACAAGGAGCTGGTTATAGATCATATTGGATGGATCCGGGTACATGGAAGAAGACATGAAGCAGAGTCCGCATTTTGTATAGTTCGGATACATGACATCCGATTCGGAAACGTAGTATACATAGTCAGGAGCGTCGACTATGCCTTTTACTATGGCGTCGATCTTCATGCTGTTTATCTTTACCGTGAACGTATCTCCGATGTGTATATCATTCGTCCTTGCGAACCACTCTTCAAGCCATACGCCTTCAGATTCTTCGTCATACGGCTCTCCGTCGTAGACCATGATCTTACATATGTCATTCGTGTTCATGAAGTTGATGTACATGTAGGCATTGTCATACTTCTCGGCCGTGCCCGTAAGTGACAGTCTTTTCTCGACGTTCTTTACGCCGGTGACGCTTTTTGCCGTTCGTACGTCATCATCGGAAAATCCTGCCCCTTGTACCCAGAGATCGCACAGGTTGTATTTTTTGTAGTAGTTGTTTACCGACTTGGCGGCGCCCGAGCTTTCGGCATCCATTCCGACAAAGACGAGCATTCCGAGAAGTGACATCAGAAAGATGGAGATGAACTGTGTCTTATTCTTAAGAAGGTCGCGCCACATTTTACGTATCAGCATATCACCAACTGACCTCCGTGGCATCCTTCGGGTTGTCATTGTGGACTATTGACTGTATCCCGCCGTTCTTGACGCGGATCACCGTATCTGCGATGTCCGCAAAGAAGCTGTTATGCGTAACCATTACGACAGTACGCTTCTTTTCGCGGCTCATGTCCTGCAGGAGCTTTAATACCTCTTTACCCGTATCGGTATCAAGAGCACCTGTAGGCTCGTCGCACAGGAGGAGCCGGGGATTTTTGGCAACGGCTCTTGCGATCGATGTACGCTGCTGCTCACCGCCTGACATCTGGGATGGGAACTGATGCATGTGATCGGCAAGACCGACCATTGCAAGCGCATCCGCGGGATCCGATGTACCGTTCTTGATGTCTCTCATCAGGGCAACGTTCTCATATGCGGTAAGTGTGGGGATAAGGTTATAGAACTGGAATACCACGCCGACATTCTCGGCACGGTATTTTGTAAGCTTATTGTCGGAAAATGTCGTAAGATCCTCACCGTCAAACCAGATGTGGCCTTCGGATGCGGAGTCCATTCCGCCGAGAAGGTTAAGGAGCGTACTTTTTCCGGCACCTGAAGGGCCGAGGATCACGACCATCTCGCCTTCGTTTATAGTAAGATTTGCATCCTTAAGGGCGTAGAACTCGTGCTCGCCCTGGGAATACTTTCTTGATACGTTCTGAAACTCTATCAGAACTTTCTTTTCCTTATCGGAGGATGAGTCGTTCTCAAGATCGATCATCTCCAGTCCGTCCGTCTCCGATGATTTTTTCTTTTTTCCAAACAGCATAAGTTGCTACCCGTTATGCGTCACTCGGAAGGTGTTGCCGATTTTCCGATCTGATCGTCCGTGATGGCATCGGTTATTATCATATCCCCGTTGCTAAGTCCGCTTGTTACTTCAATAAGATCGTCAGATTGGGATCCGGTCGTGATATATACCTTCTCAACCTTGCCGTCCCTTATGACATAGCAGTAGTCGCCGTCATCATCCGAATAATATGCTTCGGAGCTTATCGTCATGACACCTTCTTTTTCGCTCGTATGGATGGTGACATCGGCCTCGAGACCGATATAGACCTTTTCATCGGGGTTATCAAACTTAACAGATACGGTAACCTTTGCCTTGTCCGAATCCTTAGCCTGAGCGAGACGCTTTATCTCATACACGTATCCGGAATAGGTATTCCCTGCAAGAGATATATCGGCACGCTGTCCTATCGCTATCTTTCCGATGTCGTACTTTGATATGCCGACGTCAACCTTGATATCGCGGCTGCTTTCTATAGTAAAGAGCGGAGTGCCTTTTGCTACGACGCTTCCGTTCTTGATAAAACTCTCGGTGACTATTCCGTCATAATCGACAGTGACACCTGATGCTGCTTTTGTGAGGTTCTCCTCGGCCGAATCAACGCTTATCGTTGACAGGTCGTATGAGTTGCGAAGCTGTTCCTTCTGATATTTGTTGAGGATCTGATTCTCATAAGTATTCCGGAGAGTTGACGTTTCGGTCCAGTTGCGCATGATGTCGCTCATCCAGTTACCGTTAAGAACGGTCGTGGCATATTCTTCAGGTGAGAGTGTTGTCGGCGGGAGTCCCGCAAGATCCTTGTTAAGATCGGCTATCTGTTGGTTGTATTTCTCGATGTCGCTTGTAAGATCTTTTATCTTTTTCTGATCGGCAGCGGCGCCTTTGGCAAACTCGTTCTCAAGTTCGAGAGAGCTGTTATTAAGATCGGCGGTCTTCTGCGCGATATTCTTCTGTATGCCGTCCGATATGCAGGTTATGTCCCAGTTCTCCTGATACTGTCCCTGATTGACGTAGTCGTTTGCCTGTCTGAAAAGTGCATACGCATTTCTGTACACATCAATGTCACTGACAGCTTTGTTGAACTTGGCCTGATTATTGTTGCTTGCCTGGACCTGGCCGTTCATAGTGTTTTCTGCGGACTTGGAGGAGAGGATCGCCTGGTCGCGTGCAGTCATCAGATCTTCAAGATCGAATCCGACGACCCGGTCTCCGGCGTTTACTTCATCACCGACAGTCAGATCATAGTAGTTGACCGGAGCAGTGACCGTTGAATAATATGTGGTACTTTCGACACCGTGAACGTCACCGGTAGCTTCGACATTTTCGGAAATGTTTCTGTATCCTGCAGTGTCCGTGGAATATGCGGTTGCCCGTCCCATGCAGGCAGCCGCGGTAACTGACGCTGCAATGAGCGCGGTGACCGTAACGGCACATGCGATAATACGTGTGCTTCTCATCTCATCCTCCCAAACAACCTTGTTAGACTATGCTAACCAACCGATAACTATTTTACCATATTCTGCCCGGTTGTCAACATATGGTATTAAAAGCCCCGGAATACTTGTATATATACATAATGTAATGATATATTAGGATATGTGTGAAAGGCGGAAGGAAATGAGAGAAGAGTTTACAAGGACAGAGCTGATATACGGAAGTGAGGCGATGGAAAAGCTCGCCTCATCGCGTGTTGCAGTGTTCGGAGTCGGCGGAGTCGGCGGACATGTCGTTGAGGCGCTGGCACGTTCCGGGATAGGTGCGCTTGATCTTGTTGACAACGACAAAGTAGCTCTGTCCAACATCAACAGACAGATAATCGCAACACACAGTACGGTGGGACAGTATAAAGTTGACGTTGCAAGAAAAAGGATAGAGGATATCAACCCGGATTGTGTTGTCAGAACTTACAAGACATTCTATCTTCCCGATACACAGGAAGAAATAAGCCTTCGTGACTGCGATTACGTTGTTGATGCGATAGATACGATAACCGGCAAGATCACTATCGTTGAGAACGCATATAAAGCAGGCGTTCCTGTGATATCATCCATGGGGGCGGGCAACAAGACCGATCCGTCCGCATTTGAGATCGCGGATATATATGCCACAAGCGTTTGCCCTCTTGCAAAGGTCATGAGAAAACTGTGCAAAGAGCATGGGATCGAGTCGCTCAAGGTGGTTTATTCAAAGGAAGTACCGGTGGCAGGCGCCGACAGGAGCACGCCGGGTTCGACGGCATTTACCCCATCCGTAGCGGGCCTTATCATTTCCTGTGCTGTCATTAATGATCTTGTGAAAAATTGATATAATATGATCTTAGGG
>JAEEGL010855054.1_pt1 | contig 14905 bp, 17 predicted proteins | sample 9134231 | NCBI WGS metagenome assembly JAEEGL01 (sample SAMN16246548, study PRJNA631951) | gut metagenome | biome: gut microbiome; feature: rumen; material: fiber-attached | host: Bos | place: Iran: Karaj | collected 2018-10
CTTAGCGCCCGTTTCGGCACCATAAGAAAGGAACAAATCCTCCCCCGCCTTCTTCGACCGTCCATACTCCGAATTCCCGAATCGCCCCGTCAGCGACGCCTGCTGGGACGACGAAAGCATCACCGGGCACGCATTCCCGTGCTTCCGCAAAGTGTCCAACAGCACAGAGGCAAACCCAAAGTTTCCCTCCATAAACTCCGAAGCATTCTGCGGCCGATTCACGCCAGCGAGATTGAACACGAAGTCCGCCTGGGCGCACCACTCATCAAGTTCCTCCGGAGTCGAGTCCAGATCATACTCAAACACCTCATCCACAACAACATTGCCATAGCAACGCGCCTTCCCATCCCGAATGTTCTTCAATTGTGCGCACAGGTTCTTACCTACGAACCCCTTGGCACCGGTAACCAGTATCTTCATCACTTGACGATATTAGGGATGCCGTTGAGTTCGTTCTGGATGTACTCCAGGCTGGCGATCTTGGCCTTGGTCTCTTCGAGGTTGAGGCGGCGCGTGTTGTCGGAGTTGAATTCTTCGATGGTCGCACGCTTGGTGTCGCCGTCCTTGAAGTACTTGTCGTAATTGAGGTCCCGGTTGTCGGCGGGAACGGCGTAGAAATTGCCCATATCGATGGCTTTCGCCGCCTCTTCCTTGGTGAGGAGCGTCTCGTACATCTTCTCTCCGTGGCGGATGCCGATGACCTTGATGTCTTCCTTCCTGCCGCCGAACAGTTCGCACACGGCCTCCGCCTGCGTCTGGATGGTGCAGGCAGGCGCCTTCTGCACGAGGATATCGCCGTTTTTGCCGTGCTCGAATGCGAAGAGCACGAGGTCGACAGCCTCCTCCAGTGACATAATGAACCTTGTCATACGGGGCTCCGTCAGGGTGATGGGGTTGCCTTTGCGGATCTGGTCGATCCAGAGAGGGATGACGCTGCCGCGGCTGCACATCACGTTGCCGTAACGGGTGCAGCATATCTTGGTGTTGCCGCTGAGACGCGACTTGGCGACGGCAATCTTTTCCTCGATGGCCTTGGTAATGCCCATCGCGTTGATGGGGTACGCAGCCTTGTCGGTGGAGAGGCAGATAACGCACTTCACGCCGGCTTCGATTGCGGCGTCAAGCGTGTTGTCCGTACCTATCACATTGGTTTTCACCGCCTCCATCGGGAAGAACTCGCAAGACGGCACCTGCTTCAGGGCAGCAGCGTGGAACACGTAATCCACCCCCTGCATAGCATAATGCAGCGTCGTCCTATTGCGGACGTCACCAATGTAGAACTTAATCTTATTCGCCACCTCAGGCATCCGGGCCTGGAAATCGTGGCGCATATCATCCTGCTTCTTCTCATCGCGGGAGAATATGCGGATCTCTCCGATATCCGTGCGAAGGAAACGGTTCAAAACTGCATTACCGAATGATCCAGTGCCTCCCGTAATCAAGAGGACTTTGTCTTTAAAAACACTCATAGTTGGTTATATGTTATTCACTTATATTCAATATATCTTCGGGGCGCTGTGGCTCATATGCTCCGTCCTTGCACTCCAGAATCACAGTGCCACTCTCCAGAACCTCAACGCTGTGCCACTGCCCGATTGGGATGTTCAGTGCAACACAGTCGCTGTCGGGTGCCAGATCAATCACTTCTGTAACTTCTCCGGCATCATTGTAGTACACTTCGCGAAGGTGGCCGCGCAGGCACACCCCCGTCTCGGTGGATTTTGTATGGCGATGGATGGGTAGCGGCGTGCCTGGCTCGAGGGCGTTGAGCATACGCTGGGAGGTGTCTGAAGGAGAATTCCGCAGATCGAGGTTCATACGCAGACGCGGCGACGCCTTCGCCTGGGCAGTCAACGAATCCAATAACTCTTGTGTAATCTTCATTTCTTCAACGATTCAAGATACTCCTCATGCAAATGGTAGTACTTCTTCATAAACACCACATAGGCCACAACCAAAACCACTCCGGCACAAACCAAGTAAATCCAATGCGCCAGCACCGAAGCAGGGCAAAGATACACAAAGCCAAGCGATATTGCCAGCTGGAGCACCATATAAATCAAAGACACCACCACGTGCGACATTCCCAACTCATTAGCCATAAGCTGGTAAGCGTGCTTGCGATGCGCCTCGCCAAGGTGCTCGTGAAGCATAATCCGATGAACGATAGTACAACAGCCATCAACACCATACACCAGCAGGAAGATCAGCCAGGTAATATCCCTCGTCTTCATAATCAGGCAACCAATAAGGAACAGCAAGATGAACGCCATCCCCACGCTCCCAACGTCCCCGGCAAAGCACTTCGCCTTGTTCTTCGGCCGGAAGTTGAAGAAACTGAACACCAGAACTCCGATAATCGTCACCACCAAGAGTGACTCCTCCACGAACCCCTCTGTCATCCTGAGCGAAGCGAAGGATCTGTTCGCCAGCAGCAGCGGCACCAGCACCGCCAGTGAATACCCCGCCGTGATGCCATTGATGCCGTCCATGAAATTATAGATGTTCGTCGCTCCCACGCACACGATCAGTGCAGCAATGCCGATGAGCGCCCACACCCACCAGGCGAACTCACCGCCCGCAAATCCCAGGCTCTGCACAATCTGCCAGAACAGCAGACCCATCGCCACAAACTGCACCACCAGCCGCACGCTGTCCGGCAGCGAATGGATATCATCCACGAAGCTGACCCCCGCCGCCAGCGTCACCGCTATTAAGAGCCAAGGATATGCCATTCTGAGCGCCTGCGAAGAATCTATTCCGAAGAACGCACTCCACACCCATAGGCCGACGACAAAGATAATCCCACCGCCGCGAATCACCACCTTCGTGTGCGAGCTCCGCTCGTTGGGCTTGTCGATGATGTTGCACCTGTCCGCGATGCGGAAATAAAGCAACTCGGCCGCCAGCAGAATGGCGGCGATAATCAAGTATGTAATCCAGATATTCATAGTCAAATCTTTTGAGCCACCATCACACCCAATCCAGCCAACACGGCGATAAAGATACTCAGTAGCGTCCCGGCCAGAACATACTCTGATTTATTCGTCTGCGAATCACCGAAGCGGATAATCGACTTGGCTGCTATCAACAAACCTAGCGCATCATATCTTTGAAGGCAGACGAATATCAAGATCAGCCAACGCTCTATAGTGCCGATCAATGCCCCGGCATTGAACCCGCCGTCCTTCTCCAAGGGCATATTGACGCTAAAATGCCTCAACATCAGCTTAATAAAGATATTGGACGGCTTCCAGCAAATCAAGGCCGCAATCGCCGCTGCAATCCACCACGTCTCGACGCCCAAGGGCATGCGCCATTCACACATCGAACTCCATAGCCAGGCTGCTCCGGCCAGAACGAGCAAATGCAACACCTGATCCAATGAAAACCAAACCACATCCTCGGCCCGATATGATTTCCAAACATCAATACAAAGATGCAAGGCCCCAATAATCAGGGCACACCACCAAAACCGCAAGTCAAAGGATACAAGCCATGACAAAGCGAACACAATACCAGCATGAATATACTGATGAACGCTGCGCCAATGCTTCTCCGTCTTGCTCTTGCAGGAGGCCGATGTCTGCAGCACAAAGTCGGCCACGAGGTGTGCCAACAAAAGGCATAAGAACAATTCTATCCACATACCTTCTCCAAATCGAAATTCTCAAAATCCTTGATTGCCATATTCAACAGGCCCCACTGGGCATTCGTGGCCCGCACATTCACTGATGACTGATATATGCCGAGCCGCTCACTGATTTCAACTTCCCTAAACCCCAACAATTTGTAATAGACAACCTCAGCCTGCTTGGCCGAATAAGAGTCCACTAAATCACATACCAACGCCACATACGAATCCAATACGTTACTCAACGACCGGGGCTCTCTATCCAGCTCAAATACCGACATCCTGCCGCCCTTCCGGCTGATTTCATCCAGATTCCGTCCCGAGAGATAGATGGCCGGGCCATCAATAATATCGTCGTCCTTATCTGCATACTTGAGATCTCCGACAGCAATTGAAAAACGGATTCCATGTCGCTGCAGCATCTCAGAACAAGTATAATCAGCCACCCGAATCTTCACAAAGAGTTTCAACAGGATTGCAACGCGTAGAGAATCCCGAGAATCAGGAACGACACACTCCAGGCTATCGCCCCGGACAATTCTTGCCCAAAACCCCGGAATATCCTTTTCAAAGTTACTGATAAGACCTTGCAGTCCTTTTCGAAGATCCAGCAGGTCAGCTGTATCCATTGAGGTTGAACGTACTATGTCGGCAGATATCGTTGCAATCATGCTTCTCTAACTTTATTCGACCGCAAATATATCTACATTATTTTAGATATCAAAATAATATCTAATATTTTTTAGATATTTAACCGTCATCTAATATTTTTTAAATAAAGAGGGAAGTTGCCGGTCTCCAGGACGAAGGAGAGGATGCTCACACAAGAGCCGGCACAAGTCACATATTTGCCTGAGGCCGATGCCAACAGACAGGCTAGCATCCGGCCGCCCCAAATCCAGCGCTAGCTCTCCTCCTTCGCCACTTTCTCTGTCTGCGCGCGCTTCATCGCCTCGTCGAGCCGATTCACTGTTTCCCGCCACTTATCTCGCCACGTGGCGAGATAAATATAATTATAACAATTATTACTGTTTTTCTCGCCAACTTTCCCGCCGTATGGCGAGAAAGACAATCACGGGGCTTTATTTGCAATCTTTTCTCGCCAAACTAATTGTGCGGCAATTCTGTAAACAGTTGATCTTCCTACACCTTCCATTATTAAGAGGCCCAAGTCCACAAGATGCTTTAACTCACGTTCAGCTGTTCTTGGATAAATACCAAGCAGCAGCATTTCTTGGTAACGTGAACACCATATAGGGCTCTTTGGCGAATTTGGCTGTGTCATTGCCAATAGTTCCATCCCCTCCCGTTCAGGTTCACGATTTCTTAACCACGACCCAATGTCCCTCCTTACGTCCGCTTTCACGAATCAACACGCCCTTTTCACGAAGACGTTTCGTATGGTAGTACACTCCGTCTGGTGACATTTCACACACACGAGCCAACTCCTCTGTCGTTATGTTAGGGTTCTCCAATATTAAACCAAGAATATATTTCGTAGTCTTTTCCGTAGTGAGTCGCCCACGCGATAGTACACCTCGTCAGCCTGATTCGCGTGCAATCGGACGCTCTGCGGCACCGTCATCAGAATGATATGATTGGGCTGGCCATTCACGTCCGTCACATCCATATATTCAGTTGAAGTAGCTATCGACGGTACGCAGTAGTCATATGAAGCCCTAAGCAGCTCGTTCACGTGCTCCGTCTTGCCATCCACCCCCGTCAGTGAGCCGTCATCCTCCACACCGATGGCAATCCTTCCGCCATCCGCATTGGCGAATGCGATGATAGTAATCGCCAGCGCTTTCCCATCTATGCGGACACTCTTCCGGTCAAATACCTGAAACTCCGTCGATTTCTGTATCTCTTCTATAGTCATATCATATTCTCTTTCAATATGGTCTCACAATCCGTGATACCCTTTATATTTCATCACCTCTTCGCCCCCGGCGCTTAGCGACCGGCCGTGAGTTATGGATGCCATTATCCGTTCCCCGTGAAAAGAGTTTCATCATTTGATGGGACTCTTTTTTTATTATCAATTTCGATGGAATAGAATCTAAAATAAGGCATTTTCACTCCATACTTCGACCCCATTTATGCGATCAATCTCATTATCTGGGATGACAAAAGCCACGCTGTACTTGGCTCTCGTAACCGCCACATAAAGGGCTGCTCTGGTTTTATCTGCCAGACTTGTGTTCCTGTCAATTAGCCACGATTTAATATCAGACGTGGGATAAATCAAAACTCTGTCAAATGTCTTTCCCTTTGACTTTCCAAAGTTGTAACAACTATACCTCGGATTTGTTATTACCTTTATACTATGCCTCAACTGAACAGGCTTAAACAATTCTAGATATCGTTCTAAACTGCTTTCCTTAACAATAAAAACACCTTGGTGATCAATGCTTGTTGGATGACAATTTTCACATTCGCATGGTTGAAAGGCTGGAAAGGAAGGATATATCTGTGACGAGAAATTGCATATCTCTTTGTTATTCCTATGGGATTTTGCTAAAGTTGTTTCATCCACAATAATTTTGTCTGATACACTGCACTCACGTAGAACGTATTGCTTTATCATCCCATGCCTATAAGGCTTGTGTTTTCTTTCGCTATGAGTATAGTACGTTACCTGCCGCAAGTCACCCACGCATAAAACATTTGCATTACTGTGGAAAAGCTCCTTTACTATTTCCAAATCGTAGCCAGCTAAATCTTGAATCTCGTCTATGTATATTGTTGGAAAGATTCTGGTTATTCTGTCTATTACGTTACCACCCGAGTTCTCATTGGCACGGATTACAAATTTTGCAAGTTTATCCGTGTATAGTTTCTTGTCCTTTGTGAAATAGTGGGGGACAAACTCGGTATCTTCACTATAATATACCGGGATTTCCTTGCCGCCCTTCCAAAACTTATAATTCAGCCCACTTTGCTGATTCACAAGAAGGATTCCATTTATCTTTTCTTCAAATAGCACCTCATTACATGCACCTTGGTATGGCCTAACACCATGTTGAAGCAGAAAGGAGAACCATGTTTGAATAGTTACATGTGAAGGCACATAGCCGTATTTCCGTATAAATTTATCATATATTTCAGCCTCGTTCTCTTCAGTGAACGTTGTTATCAGAACGTTATCTGACCGTTTAAAAGCCTCCTCAACAAGAAATGTTGTTTTCCCTGCGCCTGCAGCAGCTATAATAAGTTTATTCTCCTTCATGCACCCAATCAATAGCCTTTACAATATATGCCGGGTACTCAAATGTTTTATCGCTCTGAAACACATTAAGAGCCCATTCCGTTTTGTTTGCTTCCATATAGTCCGACACATCCCTTTCCGCTGAATACTCAGTTTTCTTTATATCCAAGACTGCTCTCAAATCAGACAGTCTGGTGGTGTTAGCACGAACAAATTGAGGCTCTAATGTTTTAAGCGTATTGTCTTCACTGGCACATACCAGTAAACATGGAACAGAGTCAAAGTCTTTATATTTCTCTTTAATCTTTTGTTCATAATTACCATCGTTGTCTGTCACAACTGCCACTTTCTTGTTAAGTCTTTTCGCTATTTCCATGAAGCGTTTAAATGACAAGCCTCTGACAGAGATAACATCTATTCCTTGTTGGATTGGTAGTGTTCCGTATTTGTCTCTATATGCACGTTGTACTATCAGTTCATCTGAGGGCCCTTCAACAAGAATAGCACTATTTGCTAGGATTAAACGCAACGTATCATAGCCTGGTAATTTCTGGAAATACTCTGTATCTTCTTTTGAAAGATCAGCAAGTCTGGTAGTCTTTTGACTTGAAAGAAGAACCAGATTCTGAAGACTCAGTTTATTTGCAACAAAGTTACTATGGGTAGTTATTATAAGTTGCTTATCTTCGCATTTTGAAGTGATTGTTTCTAACAATTCATTCAACCTTGTATGAGACAGATGATTTTCGGGTTCTTCAATCAATATCAAGTTTGATGTTTGTGCTTTCTTGTGTGCTAACGCCAGATTGGTTTTTATCAAGCACTGCTCACCTTTGCCAACTTGATGAAACGGCACATCATCAATATAGGTCATCAATACAGTCTCCCATGAATTCTTAACCGACATATCCACAGAAACGGTTACCTTCTTCGTTGATATACCCGCATTCTCAGACACCTTCCGATTAATAGCCTCGATAGCCTCCACCTCACAAAAATCCTCCTTGAGTTTTCTGAAGCTCTGAGCCAAAGCCACTATTTCTTTCTCTTCAAGATTGTCTTTAATAATCTTTGAGATGTATACATCTGAACCGTTCTGAAACTTTACTGAAGAAGAGTCTATGAGGACAGATTTCAAAGGAATACTGCGGTTTGTCACTGCATCTCTTGCAAACGTATAGCGGTCTATCTTATAATACTCCACAGGCAAGGTTTTAACTTCCCCGCCCTGAATTAGTGCATTATACTCATCATTAAACTGATCATTGAAGCATACTTTAAAAGCCAGTCCGCATCTCTTCGCTTTATATGAATTCCCGTCTCCTTCAAACTTTGCAAGATCATCTCCTTTTAAAAAGACTTCAATCGATATAGATGGCAAAGGTTTCTTGTCTGCTGTATTCAAACTCCATAAATACTCATCTACCGCATCTTTGTTAAAGAGACTCTCATAGACATCAGTAAATAAAGTCCTACCATTAAGCATTCCAGACAATGCGAGCTGTAGTGATTCAAGAATAGTAGATTTTCCTTCTTCGTTATTTCCAACAATGATATTAATGCTATCATTGAAGTCAATTTCAAAGTCCTTAAAACACTTATAATTTTTAACCTTGAGTTTCTCGACACTAATCATAGATGTACGACTTATTGAACCCTCAACCTATTTATACTTCAGTGACACTCCTCATCCTGTGTCATATCGTCAGTGCTATTACTAAACACTACGCCAAACTTAATACTGCCGCATAGAACTTATAAATCTCTTCGAGAAAGACCTTGGTTTCTTGTGGTGTGGGGTATTGGTCTGCTTGATGAAGGTATTTGTTTCTCTTATTTCTGATACTGTCAGTATTACTGGAGCCCATTGCAAACATAGTTGAAGGAATCCTTGCAAAAGTATGCTTACCGCTAGGAGGAGACTGCAATTTCTTCATATAAGCTCCCATTGTATGATATTTCAACTCTGCAGGCACTAAACCATACAAATCAAGGAAAGTTTCCAAACCTGTTTCTAAGCCTCTTGTTGCATGTAGCAGTTTATTAATTCTCCTCGCTTGTGGGTCTTTCACCTTTGTATCAACATGGTCTATCTTACTAAACTCGTTATATACTCTTTGATACATAGCTTCATGCTTGGCGTTACCTGCACATTTGCGACTCAAATCGAGCATCATAGTCTCAATTATTTTGTTCTTCTTTGCCATTATTCAATACCAAATAACTTGAGACCTTTTTTATGGATTTCCGATAACGCCTGTAAAGAATCTACAGATACCGGTGCGACGCCAACATACGCTAGACTGGAAGCCCACATCAAATCCTCATCCTTAACCAATAGGTCAGTATTTAAAAGATTTATTTGGGGTTTGTCATCACGAATATACAATTGTCCATTATCAAGGCTGTACTGGCTAAAAAGCGAATAGGTCAAAATTCCGTCCAGAGACTCTCTAACGCTCATTCCTTTTGTCTTGGACTTTGAAAATAAAAAAGAGCCATCCGCATAATAACCGCTTTTGATACCTTTCCCTCTCGTTTGGTCTGCCCAGCTCTGTACTTTGGGCAACTCCTGCCATTGCTCAGAATAAACTTCAGCAAACTTACCCCTATACTGACGCGTATTATATCCAAGATTAATATACTTATAATAGGTTTCCGTTGCATAAGAGCGAACCCTTTTACTAAGCATCTTAATACGCGTATCCTTACGGTCAGAATCAATAACAGATACAACTTCTTCCAGATGGCGAGTTTCTAGAATTCTATGAAAAGCACTCCATAGATTCTTCTTTCCAGGGGCCTCTTTCTCATCATCGTCAAACAGTAGTATGGTTTTCAAATCTCTAGCATAAACAAGCCTTGATGTATATACCCGACGGAGAAAACTATCAATATTCTTTTTCTCATATGAGCTTGGCACATAAATCCCAAAAACACTATTGTTTACAATAGCAAGCACATCCGGGTTATCCATAACAAACGGACTTTGTGGTTCAACCACATAGCGAATTCCTCCAGCCCTGTCTAATAGAGGAAGAAGATTATTAATAATTTGCTTCTTCATTATAACAATATCTTGCCATTAGGACACTTACATCCTCTGCTATCTTATTAATGACGTCTTCTGTAAATATGGCAGAACCTTTTGCGTCTCTTTCAATTATATCATGCAATTCCGCTTCAAAACTACGTCGTTTGCATATACCCATGAAACGATTAGTACGCGAGGTAATATTTGCCCTATCTTTCTCATCCTGTTTATGGAGGATATTAATGCTTTTTTTTGTCAACCCCAGACTAATACTTTTATCCACCTCTTTAACTTTCACCAAGTCAAAACAATAGGTATAGTTTATATCTGGCCCTTCATAATGATCTGATAGAAGAACTACATAAGATATTGTGCTATAGAATTCCACGTACGCATAAAGAAGATTATCCCCAGTGTTACTCTCTACATGAATCACATGACAGACCTCTTCTGGCAACAGTTTATATACGGGTTTTAGAGTTGTGAATAAGCGGCAAATCTCAAGATTCTTTTCACCCTTCAAATAAGGGATGAGTGGTCGCACGGTCTCCCTGTCACCTGTTGTTAAGACATAATACTCCACTACTGTCTTCACTATAGAGCGAAAAGCTAAATCTCCACCAAATGTACATTGAAAATTAAGATAATCATTAAATGGCTCTACAACTTTTTTACTTTGAGCCATAGCTGCGCCTATATCAATATTCCAGTTTGGGAACTTCGCTTTTAACTCCTTCAACTTTTGGAGAGCCTCTTTTTCGGTTCGCGCCTCAATATGTATTTCATGCCCTCCTTTCTCAACATCTTTTATCTCCACTGTTGGCTTAGCCAGCTCTGGATTTCTACCATCTTGTAAGTTGTATTGTTTACCAGTATTCGTAACGCCAATTATGTTTTGATTCTTTCCTCGTTGTCTTGGGACTTGAAACAATGTGGAAAACACTTTGAGTTGCTTGGCTAATTCTGCATCAAATTTATCTCCAAATGCAGAATTATGAGTTTTACACAGGAGGTTTTTCGTTTTCAAACGGCCTCCTATAGCATTGAGAATAATATGCTCTTCGGTGCAATTATTCTCGTTTATCTCTGCTCCACATATTAAACACCTAGCCATGGCAACATGTTTTCTTACATCATCATTCTTACATCTTCCATCACACTGTCAATCTCTTCGAAAGCCACTGCTCCTCCCCACATCCTGTATACGTATAGAGGTGTAATGCCTCCTATATCCATTGAGCAAGAGCGCATTTCGCTCTCGACAAACTTCTTAAGCCTATCCATCATTTTCGTATCAGTCATACCCCTGAACCTTGAATCCTTAACCATTACAAGAGCCGGCACAAATCACATATTTGCCGGAGGCCGATGCCCCTCTCACTCCTCTCCCCCGAACAAAGACCCCCGCACATACGCCAGGATCATTCCCAGGGAGCTTGTGTCGTAGAAGACCTTGTAGCGCCTCCGGGCGAGGAGGAGGTTGGAGATGATGCCGAGGCGCCTTAGGAAGAGGGACTTGCCGCCCGTGGTGGCCGAGGGGATGTCCCCAAGGCTCGATTCCAGGAGTTCGTCCGCTTCCTCATCCATGGGGAGCTCGAACGGGACGCTCGCTCCGAGCAGGCGGCAGGAGAGCCTTGTTATCGATTGCGCAAAGCGCAGCATGCCGAATTCGTCGGTATAGCGCCAGAAACGCTCCCAGTCCAGCGACGGATTCTTGCCGATGAACAAGGCCCAGTCGCACAGCAGCGCTAGCTTTCCGCCTTCGCCCCTTTCTCTGCCTGCGCGCGCTTCATCGCCTCATCGAGCCGATCCTCATACGCCTGCTGCTCTGCGCGGCGCTTGCTGCCCCAGTTGGGGGTGAGCAGATACTTGAAAGCCTGCCCGAGGCCTTTGAAAAAACCTTTGAATGTCATATCTGATAATGCTTTTTGATTCTAATAGATATTTTTGTCGATGATGCCGATGAATAGGCATCTCGCCCCCGCCTCCAAACGTTGAGCATCCGCTGGGGCCATCAGAAGGTGAATTCCGCACTTCACTGCGATCCTCACCCACATTAATCTGTCATAATCCCCTGCGGGTCAATAGCTTCTGCCTGGTCTTTTACCTCTTCAACTATTGATTTATCCTCGGCTTTCTTTTCTGCTCTCTCCTCCAGTTGCTTTGTCAACACATTGAAGGAGTAATCTATCCTCATCATTGTATGAGCAATCTCATCCAGACTCTTTTGCACTGGCTTATATCCGTCATTCTGCACCACTAAGCCTTTCTTCATGTACTCGATGGTTGTCTCCAAATCACCCTTTACAATGAAATGCGACTTTCCTATAAAGTATTCCATATCTAGCGTTTCATCAACTGAATACTTATCATTATATGACCCCGTAATGGACATAACGATGTTTTTCCCTTCCCAAGCCTTGTTCACATTCTCACACCAACCTATTAAGATGTAAATGCTCTTCCCAGCTTCTATAAAATCCGGCCGAGACAGTTGTGTGTAGAATTTCTGGTATTTCTGTTCTATTTCGTTGATAAATTCGTTGTTGAATTCCAGTTTAATATTGAACGCATTCTCTTTTCCGATATTCAAAATCCTTAAATAGAAAGCGGTCTGATATACAACGACGCTAAATACAAGCCGCGCTCTACGTGCTTCGTCCTCTCGCTGTTTTATGTCCTCAATCTGTTCACGACTTTGCTTCAGGGAAAGAAAAGTCATATATATCATCCCAAATGACGCTATTGCGCTAAGATAGACTGGCCAAAAAGATAACCATGTAGTTCCATCACCTACTACTGGCGCAATTGGTTTTCTTAATAAAAGCCAGTTCAATAGAAAAGGAAACACTATGAGGAAAACCACTAATGAGATTATTACTACATACCTTTTACGCACCTTCATAAAGACCATTGAGATTGATTAACTCGCTTATGTTGCTCGCATACTTCCACCAATTCTTTAAACTTCTCCACCCGCCACATACAACTTCCGGTTATGCTTCAACCTATTGCCATTCTGCCCCTATCTACATCACTATGTTTACTCGGTTTACCCGATTACTATTATTCTCCTTTATAAACATCCAAAACTCCTTAAAGAACTCCGAACTTTCATCCCCTCATACTCATCAAAAAACTCTTTCCACTCACTGTCATTATACAATATCGGAGCACAGCACCAGTTGCTACATTTCAGGAGGATTCCCTTTACTGTGCCAAGATGATAATCAGAAGGCACGTCGCCTGTTGGAAAACCCATTATGATGCTTTTGTACTCCCCACCTTTGTCATATCTTGTGTCGCATCCGAGCAAGAGCAGGAGTCTATCTCCATCAGGGATGAGGTTAATGAACAGGCAATTCAGCGGGACGTTGTAATCATCATCCATTATATGAGCCTCCAGGTCCGCCTCATCTGTCATACAGTCCGATGCTGCAATGGCCACCCTAGGCATTGCTATCATACGAAACAGATAGTTGTTATCATCTTTCCCATTAATAGCATCCCAGAGGTTATTGACAACCGCATCCATCCTGCGAATGAAGGCACGGGAGACACCCTCCCTTGCCTCATCAATTTCAGCCCCCATTCTCGTTGTTTCGTAAATGTGAAAACGCTGTTCTTCTTGATGTCGGATTGCACAAGCCGAACGGAAAGCCAATAGCAAGCAGTCACGCTTCGATTCGGGGACACTCTTTCGCTGTTCTAAGTCCTTAAATAAGCCATTGTCATGCTCTTTGCAGAACAACTTATATTGTAAAGCGTCCGAAATGCCGACATAATGCCTTTGGTAGAAATCCCAGTCACCCGATCTTGGGTCTTTGCGATTGTCGACCATCTGGAGAACATGGTGCTTCTCATCACAGACAGACGCCAGTACTGGATGCTGCTGCAATAGATGTGACTTGATCGCATTCTTTCCGCAACCCGGGCAACAACAAGAGTATGGATAGTTCATAGTATACTTCCACGCTGCCACGAGTCGGTCTGAAAACACGTTAAGATCAAATCTATTACAATCCATAAGCTATGCTTTATGCCTTCCCCTCTTCATTCTTCTCATTGTTACTTCACCATCACCTCCCCCTCCCCCAACGGCTCATACGCCCCATCCTTGCACTCAAACAGCACACTCCCGCTTTCCAGGCATTCCAGCGAATGCCATCTTCCTTTTTCCACGTTGAGGCATCTCGGTTCACCATTGGCATCCAAGGTTACCCGCTCCGTCTCGTTACCATCGTCGTCATAAAACACCCAAGCGGTAGCGGCAATGGTAGCGGGGACGGCAGTGCGGCGCGGGGCAGCCGTAGCTCTAATCCAGTGTCGGATGTCTATCCAGCAAGTATCCCATGATCCAGATCCAGAGGGCTTTGGGCATGGAGATTTCGGCAAAGGTGCGATATTTCCAGCGAGCTCTGAGGGTGCTTCCTGCCAGGGATAGTTTGCCTTTTAGGCCGTGGGGGTTCTCGGTGATGTCGAGGGGAGCCCAGATGTCTGCGAGCATTCTCTTTTCTGCTATTGTCAAGGCGTTCTCTGGGAGGTCGCCTAGCAGATACTGTCCGAGGTGACAGTAGGCATCATAGAATCTTCTGAATCCGAACGTATCGATATGGGACTCGAAGGCCGGCCAGTCAATGTCTTGCTCGTGTTTTGCGCGGAACAGCATCCAGTCCAGGACCTGGCGCCATGTCAGTCCTTCGTGCAGGAAGTGCGAGTAGGCGTGTTCTATCAGGAACAGGGCAGAAGCCATCACTGGGGGTCTGTACAAGGCTGTCCCTTCGATCTTGTCTTCTCCCGCATCAGCGCGAAGATATCCTTGCAACATTTTCTCCAGCTTCTTGAACGTCTTATTCCCTCTCAAAGGAACCATAAACTTATGGTTCTCGACCATCAAGCCCGGGAGATAGAACGTGCTGTTCTTATAGAAACCTCGCGACACCTCGAATCCCGCTTTTTCGACCAGTTGATTGCCCAGTTCCCAAACATCTCCAGTGCCGTTTGCGGGCAGCAGGAAGCAATCCATATC
>JAEEGL012700040.1_pt1 | contig 14905 bp, 11 predicted proteins | sample 9134231 | NCBI WGS metagenome assembly JAEEGL01 (sample SAMN16246548, study PRJNA631951) | gut metagenome | biome: gut microbiome; feature: rumen; material: fiber-attached | host: Bos | place: Iran: Karaj | collected 2018-10
TCTGCACCGTTGTAATCAGCAACCTCTTTTGCATATTTCAAATCGCTTGCATCCTCCTTCATTCCGCTTGCAAAGGTCTTAATTGGTTTGTCCATCATCTTCTGGGCTATTGCACATACCAGTGAAGAATCAAGTCCACCTGAAAGAAGAAAACCTACAGGAGCATCTGCATCAAGTCTTTTCTCAACTCCTGCAACTAACAGTTCTTTTATCTTTGAAGCTGCTTCCTCAACACCATCTTTTCTGTAGTGCTGTCTCCTTGCCAAATCGCAGTAGCAGGTAAACACACCCTTGTAATAATAATGTCCAGGTGGGAAAGGCTTAACCTCATCTGTAAGAGCAACCAGGTTCTTTGCCTCTGATGCAAACATAATTGAACCTTCTTTGTCGTAGCCATAAAACAGAGGTCTGATTCCGATTGGATCTCTTGCTGCCACAAGCTCATCTATTTCCTTGTCGTAGATGACCATTGCAAATTCTGCATCAAGCTTTTCGAACATGTTAAGTCCGTATTTACGATACATTGGTAAAATTATTTCGCAATCGCTATCACTTAAGAATTTGTAGCCGTCAGCCTTAAGTTCATCTCGAACTGGCTTGAAGCCGTAAAGCTCTCCATTGCAGATTACGTAATTACCATCCAACTCAAAGGGCTGCATACCTGCATCAGTTAAACCCATAATGGATAATCTTTGAAAGCCCAGCACAGAATCACTGACTGTGATTACCTTTTGCATATCAGGGCCTCTCGAAATTGTTTTAGAAAATGCCACTTCAAAATCCTTCATGTCGACGTGACATTTACTAAGAGCCATGATTGAACACATATTTCTTATTTCCTTCCCAGATTTTTATTGCTACTTTTGATAAACAAAAAGGCGCTGTGAAGGACAAATCAAATTGTCATTCACAGCGCCTTTGCTGTTCGTATTTTTAATTGAGTTGATAATAAAACTTTAAGAATTGTTTGTCAACAATTTTTTAATATTTTTCTTTTAATATTATTTTATCTTTGTCAAAATAGCTTGCCAAAGATTGATTTACCCAGTATTCTGGGTCTTTATCAATCCACATCTTATCAAAACAATTCGTCTCCTGAGCTATGTCATTAACATAGCAAACAGCATCACTATTTTTTATACTATTAATGATTTCATCATACTCTTTATCATATTTCGATGCTCTTCCAGATACAATATCTGATGCAGCTTTATAAAAGCTTGTAGAATGAACATCACCATGGGCAACCCCAATTATAATCACCACCAAAGCAACGATTATAATCCACTTTGATGCCCCTTCAATTGAATTGGTTAACTTAGAATACTTCACATTTAACCAGCCACATATATATATCAAGCATCCCGCCATTAGTAGATACATGCTGTAGTAATACATGTTAATCTGTCTAGTATCCCCAATTATTGACATGGCATATAGTGGCGGTGTTAATTGGGCAGAAAAAAGACCAAACATAACACCTAATGCAACAATAGGATATTTAAATTTAAAATCTGTATTTTTAACAATAAGGAGAGCCAATGGAATTAGGCAGATTAACAATCCAAGCTGTGGTAAATCCACCCATTCTTTTATTAATTTAAGGGCATTAATAAATGACATAATGATGGCTTTTATCGGATTCATTGATACACTACTACTTGCTCTTACACTGTTGCCTGGGGCAATCATGCTTATGAATAAACCACCCGCTGCAACAATAGTCATGTTTCGAATCATTATAAATTTGTCTTTATGCTTAACCATTGTAAATATCATAAGCATAAATAGAATCATAACATTAACTAGAGCAGTTGAATAATTTCCACCTGAGACCATAAAAATCAAAATCGAGGTCCATATAATCTTTTTCTTTGTAACCACATCCTCAAATAGTAACTTAATAATAATACCAAGTTCAATCAGTGATAAGCCGTAGAAAAAGCTGTAATATACCGAACCATTAAACCAATAAAATGCTTGATGAATATATGGCACATACTGGAATTGAACTGTAAGTAATAGAAGCGAAAATATTGTGCCAAAGGATTTATCAGCTAAAAAAATATTGGTCACAATTACTCTAAAGAAATATATATATCCAAAACTAATCGTGCCAATCATCAAAAATGTGGTTAACCAATAAGCAGGAATCCACCATCCACCTGGCTGAAGAGCAAATAGAAACTCTGCTGAATAGGTTCCCTGCCACGAAAAATAATTAATCAAACTATTAATCAATGGAGCGAAAATCGTAAGAATAGGACTATATTTGTCAGCTATTACCTTTGCAACATAAATGCTATTAAAATCATCCCACAATGGTTTCGCATAAAAAGACATAGCCAAAATAGGGATAAGACTAACAATAAAAATAGCTATTAAAACCCGCTTGATTAGAATCTTTTTTTTCATCAATATACCTCAAATCTAGAATTCATTTTACTATTATTTCAAAGTAATCTAACAGAGGTATAATATACCTTCAAAACCTATATTTTTCAAGTACAAAAGACAGTAATGATAATACCCTACTGCCTTTGTACTATTTATTTAGTTAGTAAATAATGAGTTACAGATTACTATATCCCATCAAAAATTCATCAACTTCCCTTGCACAATCGCGGCCCTGGCGGATAGCTTTTACTACTAAAGACTGGCCGGTGTGCATATCACCAGCAGTGAAGACCTTCTTCACATTTGTGGCAAAGCCACCGTTTACTGATGCTACGTTTGTGCGAGCATCAAGATCAACCTTGAAGGCATCAGTAACATACTTCTGTGAGCCTAAGAAACCTGCTGCGATAAGACAAAGCTGGCAAGGTATTTCCTTCTCTGTGCCTTCAACTGGCACCATCATTCTGCGTCCAGTTTTCTTGTCTACCTTTGATTCAAGAGAGACTAGTACTACGGACTTAAGTTCACCCTTTTTGTCTGTCTTAAATTCCTTGACAGTTGTGGTGTAAATTCTAGGATCATGACCAAACTTTGCAATGGCCTCCTCCTGACCGTAATCAGTCTTGCAGACCAGTGGCCACTGTGGCCAAGGATTAGACTCTGCACGGCTATCAGGAGCCTTAGGCATCATCTCAAGCTGTGTAACAGACTTGCAGCCATGACGTATAGAGGTTCCCACACAATCGTTTCCAGTGTCACCACCACCGATGATGATTACATCCTTATCCTTTGCAGAAATATACTGGCCCTCTACAAGCTGCATATTATTTGCCCAGAGGCACTTTGTGGTTGATGTAAGGAAATCCACAGCAAAGTGTATTCCCTTAGCTTCCTTACGGCCTACTGCATCAATATCACGAGGGTTAGATGAACCACAGCAAAGAACTACAGCATCATATTTTGCCACAAGGTCCTTAGCCTTAATATCCACACCTACGTTGGCATTAACAATAAAGCTGATTCCCTCCTGCTCCATAATCTTTACCTTGCGGTCGATAATCTGCTTCTCAAGCTTCATGTTTGGAATACCATAGCGAAGCAAACCGCCCACATTATCATTGCGTTCATATACTGTGACCTTGTGTCCACGACGATTAAGCTGATCTGCTACAGCAAGACCTGATGGACCTGAACCGATTACAGCTACTGTCTTTCCAGTGCGAACCTTTGGTGGCTTTGCCTCGGCAAGACCATTGGCATATGCGTATTCGATAATAGCCTTTTCATTTTCCTTTGTGGAAACAGCATCACCATTTAAACCGCAGGTGCAGGCCTTCTCACAAAGACCAGGACAAACTCTGCAGGTAAATTCTGGGAAATTACTGGTCTTATGAAGGCGTTTGTAGGCCATCTCATAATTTCCCTGATAAACAAGCTCATTCCACTCTGGGATAAGATTGTTAAGAGGACAACCTGATGTCATTCCCTTGATAGTCATTCCTGACTGGCAGAATGGTACGCCACAGTCCATACAACGGGCACCCTGGCGCTTCTGCTCCTCCACTGAAAGTGGCTCATGAAACTCATTAAAATTCTTTATTCTCTCAAGAGGCTCTACTGCCAAAGCCTCAACTCTATTGTAATCTAAAAATCCTGTTGGCTTTCCCATGATAACCTCCTACTTACAAAGTACGTTAAATGCTTCAATCTGTGCCTGCTCTGAAGACAATCCCTTTTCCTCCATCTGAACGATGGTCTGCATCATCTTCTTATAATCGAATGGCACAATCTTCTTGAACTTAGGTAAATACTCACTGAAATTGTCGTAGACAAGCTTGCCCTTTTCAGAGCCAGTTGATGCCACGTGCTCAGCAATAATCTCCTTTAATTCAAGTACGTCATATTTGTTAGTAACGGTCTCAAGGCTAACCATTGACTTATTAAGTCTCTTGTAGAGGGTTGCATCCTCATCGAGAACGTATGCAATACCGCCTGACATACCTGCGGCGAAATTCTTTCCAGTAGTACCAAGTACAACTACACGACCACCTGTCATGTACTCACAGCCGTGGTCACCACAGCCCTCAACAACTGCTGTGGCACCAGAATTTCTTACTGCAAATCTCTCTCCAGCCACACCATTGATAAATGCCTTTCCTGATGTAGCACCATATAAAGCTACGTTACCAATGATGATATTCTCATCCTGCTTATAGCTTGCTTCCTTTGGAGGATTAACTACAAGCTTTCCACCTGACAAGCCCTTGCCAAAGTAGTCGTTGGAATCCCCCACAAGCTTGAGTGTAAGTCCCTTTGGAACAAAGGCACCAAAGGACTGTCCTCCTGCGCCCTTACAATTTACAACATAGCTGTCCTCCTCAAGGGTCTCACCAAAGCGTCTGGTGAGCTCAGCACCCAGAAGTGTCCCAAGTGAGCGGTTTACGTTTGAAACCTCAACTTCAACCTCACCTGATTCACCAGCCTCAATTGCAAGCATAAGCTTCTTCAAAAGAACCTTTTCATCTACGGTCTTTTCAAGCTCGAAGTTATAAACATTTTTCTTGTTGTAATCAACCTTTTCGTATGGATTTGGATTAGTAACAACTGCGCTCAAATCAACCTTTGAAGGGCGCTTGCTTCCATCCACATCCTTAAGCTTAAGTAAATCGTAACGACCGCAAAGCTCATCTACAGTCTTGCAGCCAAGCTGAGCCATGTACTCACGAAGCTCCTCTGCAATAAAGCGCATGAAGTTTACAACATACTCTGGCTTACCTGTGAAGCGCTTTCTAAGCTCAGGGTTCTGAGTAGCCACACCAACTGGGCAGGTATCAAGGTTGCAGACACGCATCATTACACAACCCATTGTTACAAGTGGAGCTGTAGCAAAACCAAATTCCTCTGCGCCGAGGGCACAGGCGATTGCCACGTCACGACCGCTCATAAGCTTACCATCTGTCTCGATAACAACCTTATTTCTAAGTCCGTTCATGGCAAGAGTCTGATGAGCCTCTGCAAGACCAAGCTCCCAAGGAAGACCTGCATTGTGAATTGAAGACTTAGGTGCAGCACCAGTACCTCCGTCGTAACCAGAGATAAGGATTACCTGTGCACCTGCCTTTGCAACACCTGATGCAACTGTTCCAACGCCAGCCTCTGAAACAAGCTTTACAGAAATTCTTGCATCCTTATTAGCATTCTTTAAATCGTAAATAAGCTCAGCCAAATCCTCGATTGAATAAATATCGTGATGAGGTGGTGGCGAAATAAGAGCCACGCCCGGTGTAGAAAGTCTTGTCTTTGCAATCCAAGGATAAACCTTCTTTCCTGGAAGGTGACCGCCTTCACCTGGCTTTGCACCCTGTGCCATCTTAATCTGGATTTCCTTAGCGCTTACCAGGTATTTACTTGTAACACCGAAACGACCTGAAGCTACCTGCTTGATTGCTGAACAACGATTAAGTCCATCTGGGCCAACTGTATAACGAGATTCTTCCTCTCCACCTTCACCAGAGTTTGACTTACCGTGAAGCATATTCATGGCAATAGCCATAGTCTCATGGGCTTCCTTTGAAATAGAACCGTAGCTCATAGCACCTGTCTTAAAGCGCTTTACGATGGACTCTACAGACTCTACCTCATCAATGCTGATGCCCTTCTTTGGATATTTAAAATCAATTAATCCACGAAGATTTCTAACTGAATCCTCTTTATTCACAAGAGCTGTGTACTCCTTGAAAGTATTGTAATCGCCAGTTCTTGTAGAAAGCTGAAGCAAGTGAATTGTAGCTGGATTGTAAAGATGCTCTTCAGCACCTGAACGCATCTTGTGCTGACCTCTTGAATCAAGGGTCTCGTCAACAGAAAGTCCAAGTGGATCAAAGGCCTTTGAATGCTGCATCTCCACATCTGCCTGAATATCCTGGATAGTGATTCCACCGATACGGCTGATAGTTCCAGTAAAGTACTTATCAATAACATCAGAGCTGATTCCGATAGCCTCGAAAATCTTTGCACCCTGATATGACTGAACAGTCGAAATACCCATCTTTGAGGCAATCTTGATGATACCTGTGATTACAGCTTCGTTGTATGCGTCAATTGCTGCATGAACATCCTTCTGGAGCTGTCCCTTTTCAATAAGCTCTGCAATTGTCTCCTGTGCAAGGTATGGATTGATTGCTGAAGCACCATAGCCAAGGATAGTTGCAAAATGATGAACCTCTCTAGGTTCACCAGACTCCAAAATCACTGAAAGACTGGTTCTCTTCTTTGTCTGTACCAGGTGATGCTGAACTGCAGCAACAGCCAAAAGTGAAGGGATTGCCACGTGATTTTCATCCACTCCTCTATCAGAAAGAATGATGATGTTAGCGCCCTCGCGATTAACTCTGTCAACCTCTACAAAGAGATGCTCGATAGCCTTCTCCAGAGATGTGTTCTTATAATAAATAATAGGTACAGTTTCAGCCTTAAGTCCTGGCACCTTCATAGACTTGATTTTCATCAAATCTGTGGTGGTAAGAATTGGGTTGTTAATCTGCAGCATGTTGCAATTTTCTTCCTTCTCCTCCAGCACATTTCCGGCTGTTCCTAAATATATCGTAGTTGCTGTAACAATCTCCTCACGAATTGAATCGATAGGTGGATTTGTTACCTGTGCAAAAAGCTGCTTGAAGTAGTTAAACAATGGCTGGTGATGATCTGAAAGCACTGCAAGTGGCACATCAATACCCATAGCACCTGTGTTTTCTGAACCGTTAAGTGCCATTGGAAGAATAGACTCCTTGATTTCCTCATAGGAATAACCAAAGGCCTTCTGAAGTCTGTCACGCTCCTCTGGAGAGTACTTTGGTACTGGCTCGTTTGGAATCTTGATATCTGCAAGGTGCGCAAGATTTGAATCAAGCCACTGACCGTATGGCTGACGATTAGCAAAGCTTGCCTTAAGCTCCTCATCATCAATAAGTCTGCCTGCTACTGTATCAACCAGAAGCATTCTGCCTGGACGAAGTCTGTCCTTCTTTCTTATTTTACTTTCCTCCACTGGAAGTACACCTACCTCGGAAGAAAGGATTAAATAGTCATCCTCTGTAATGTAATATCTGGATGGTCTAAGTCCATTTCTATCAAGAACAGCACCCATGATATCACCATCAGAAAACAGAATTGAAGCAGGACCATCCCATGGCTCCATCATTGTAGAATAATACTGATAAAAGTCACGGCGTGCCTGATCCATAGCCTTATTCTTAACCCAAGGCTCAGGGATAGTAATCATAACTGCAAGAGGAAGTGGCATGCCATTCATAACCAGAAACTCCAATGCGTTGTCAAGCATTGCAGAATCTGAGCCTGCCTGATTACATACTGGAGTAATCTTTGTCATCTCAGGCTCAAGCACCTGAGAAACCATGGTCTCCTCACGGGAAAGCATCTTATCTGCATTACCCTTGATGGTGTTAATCTCTCCATTATGTACGATGTAGCGATTTGGATGTGCACGCTCCCATGATGGGTTTGTATTTGTTGAGAAACGTGAGTGAACTGTTGCGATAGCAGACTCATAGTCTTCATCAAGCAAATCCTCAAAGAAAAGTCTCAACTGATTTACAAGGAACATACCCTTATAGACAATTGTTCTGCTTGAAAGTGATGCAACATAGGTGTCCTCGGCTGTCTGTTCAAAGACACGTCTAGCCACATACAATCTTCTATCAAAATCTAATCCCTTAGGGCAATTCTCTGGTCTCCTAATAAAAGCCTGATAAATAGTAGGCATACAGTCTACTGCTGCCTTACCTAAAATCTCTGGTTTTGTAGGAACCTCTCTCCAGCCTAAGAACTGAAGGTTCTCCTTCTCCACGATGATTTCAAACATCTTCATGGCCTGTTTTCTCTTCAACTCCTCAGAAGGGAAGAAAAACATTCCCACACCATAATCTCTCTCATCACCGATAGATATTCCTAACTCTTTTGTTACCTTTGAAAAGAACTTGTGTGAAATCTGAAGAAGAATTCCTACACCATCGCCAGTTTCGCCATCAGCATCTTTTCCTGCTCTGTGCTCCAAGTTCTCTACAATCTTTAAAGCATCCGATACGGTCTTGTGAGTCTTGATTCCCTTGATGGAAACCACCGCTCCAATACCGCAATTGTCATGCTCAAACTCAGGACTATACAAGCCCAACTGCTGATTATCCATGTTCTACTCCTTCCACTTTTACATAAAAAAGAAGGCGCCTAGAACAAGACCCACTACGGGTTTTGTTCTAGACGCCTTTGTCTTGCTCAATACTATACAATTATTTTTTGATGATTGCAAGCACTTTTTTACATTAAAGTGTTAAATCGTAATCTAAACCACATATTTTTTGAAAAACTCCACCTCATCCTGATTGATAATCTTTGCCTCCTGGAGGTTCATATTTACATGGCAAACATGTCCCATGTACTCCTGTCCTTCCTTTCCATAGCATTTAAACTCAGTGTCAATTCCCTTTTTCTTAAGAAACTGATACATTGGCTCAGCGTTTGCCTTAAGGAAATCATAATAGGAAGTCATCACATAGGCAGGTGGGAAGCTCTCGGTAATATGACCAAGCACGTTAACATGGTCTTCCCACTTTGAAGCATTCTTTCCTAAATAAACATCATGCAAATCCCCTATGAGCTTGCCAGTAAACTCCTTCTTATTGGGCTCAGAGAATTCATAAATTCCACAGTTAAGTGCTACTACCCTAACCTTAAGAGACTTAGGCGTGGTAAATGAGAACAGCTTTTCAAACTCAGGATTTGTGTGTATAGCTGCATAGTGACTACACATCTGTGCTCCTGCTGAATCCCCCACCAAAAAGATATTATTGATATCTATAAAATGTTCCTCTGCGTGTTCTGCAACCCACTCCATTACAGCATTAATCTCTGTGAGCTGTGTTGGAAACTTGGCCTTAGGCGCAAGATGATAATTAAAATTCACAACAGTGAAGCCCAGACCTGCAAGAAACGCACAGTAATGCTTGTAAATTTCCTTGCTTCCATAGATGAATCCCCCACCATGAATGCTTATGATGGTAGGCTGAAGCCTGTCCGTGTGCTTTTCATAGTTGATGTCCAGCAAATTATCTGGATCATTATTTCCCAGATAATTAATATCTCTTTCAACTATGATATTCTCTGGAATCACCAGCTTCGCATCACGCTTCTTGTCACTTCGCGCCGCAAGCCGCTTAAACATAAAAGTCTGAAATGACATAACATTATTCCTCCTCAAAAAAACTAATAAGATGCTAAAATCAACTCATAAATCGCCAAAACATCTTGTGCAAAAACTTATTGATTTAAAAATTTCTTTATTTTTTCCCTTTCCCGTTCATCAACTAAAATATCCCTGAAAAATTCATCTTCTGTTATAAATAATTTCAGAAATGATTTTAGGTAAAGATTGTAGAACATTACTTTAATTCATCCTCCAGCTCTATCCTTGCATTTCTATGATTGATATCATCCTGCATTTTAAGAAAATAATTATCACTTACTCCAAAAAACTTTATTCGAATAAATCTTCTCCCGTAATAACCCTTTGTATAATACTGGTATACTTATTTGTTTTGATTCCACCACTTGTAACAAGAGTTATATGAATTGCTTTTTTAGATTCTGTCTCTTTTTGAAATACACTAAGTCTATTTTGAAGTTTATCTGTCTCTTCTTTATTCAAAATATAATCCTCATTTGTATACTTCATTTCACATAGATTGATTACTCCATCCTTTCTATCAATAATCAAATCTATCTGAGCCCCCTTATCAAGTTTAGTACTTCGCCAAGAGAATTCACTAGATTCAATCCCACTAATACCAAGTGCAGCTTTCATTTGCTCTATATGGTTCAGGCACACAATTTCAAATGCATTTCCTCTCCAAGAATTATATCCTGGTGAATTAATATATTCGTTCCATGATGTGACTTTTTTATTTTTTATAAACTTAATACTAAACAATGTGAACGGATCAATCACCTGATACAAGGCATCTTTTTCGTCCTTTGTATAATTTGTAAATCGGCGAATAAAACCACATTCCTCTAATTCTCGAAGATTCTTTGTCAAAACAGAACCTCCACCAATAGACTTGTCCATTGTAAGCTCTGTCCTTGTAATTCCCTCTTTCTTCTTTGAAAGAGCCTCTAATATTGCAATGTGCTTCTCAGGTTTGTCAAATAAGGAATAGAAAAGATTATGGTATTCGTCATGAAGCTCACCATATTCTTTAAAACACATCTCATTAATGTTTTGAGCCAAACTCAACCTTTGATCCAGCATGTTCAAATATAAAGGTATTCCACCAAATACCATGTAACTCTCGATAATTTGACTTCTAGGCATAACTATATCATTGTATTCCAATAATTCCTCACACTCTCTCAGCGAAAATGGTAAGAGTTGAATGCGCCTTGTCACTCTGTTGTGAAACCCTTTTTTGCTAGTAAGAAGGTTGTTAATAATCCAAGATGTAGCTGAACCACATACAATTAGAACTAAATCTTCCTGTGCAGAACCCCAACTATTCCAAAAATAATCTAGGGCACTTTTAAAATCAGATCTAGCCGTATCCATCCAAGGAAGTTCGTCTAAAAACACTACCCTTTTATTATTGATTGGCTCTCTAAAAACCTTTTTGTTTTCCAACAATTGTCTTAAAAGAGAAAATGCCTCAAACCAATCCTTAGGCGCGGTCTTCGCATCACTTCCATATGCAATCAGGCTTTCATAAAACGCACGGAGCTGCCCCTTGGTTTTTTCATCAGTAAGGCCCGTGGTGTAGAAAGAGAATTGCCTGTTAAAGTACTCTCTAACCAAATACGTCTTTCCTACTCTTCTTCTACCGTATACCACAACAAACTCAGGCCTTTTTGACATAAGGCACTGCATAAGACTATCTTTTTCACGTTTTCTACCAATTATTCTCATTTATAAGCCTCCTTCAGCTTATAAATCGCCAAAACCATCTTCTTAAAGTGACTTTTGGCGATTTATAGTCTATATCTGCATTATAAATCGCCAAAACTAGATAATCAAGTCCTTGTTTAGTTCTTAGACTTCAACCCTCGAAGAACTGGATAACAGTGCTCTGCACCTGCGGCTACTCGGATAATCAAATCCTTACAGGTTTGTGCACAGGTTTCTGCTTTAACCGAAATGAAATCGTTCTCGTCATTGTAGCCATTTTCGTAGGCGGCCTTGAACCATTTTAAGGATTCCTCATAGTTAATGGGGGTTCCCTCGCCATTGAAATAACGATAGCCTAAGTCCTTCTGCGCCTCTGGGTGTCCCTGTTTGGCAGCCTTCAAATACCACTCAGTGGCCTTTTCTTCATCATAGGGTAAGCCTCGTCCCTCCTCATACATAAAGCCCAATTTATGCTGGGCGTCTGCATCTCCTGCTTCAGCCGCTTTAATTATAGAATTGATATCTTCTAGAAGCATTCACGGTTTCTCCTTCTTTTCTTATTCTCTCTATCATAGCGCTTAAACTCTAAATCACTTATATCCACATCATCGTAGTGCACAAGTGCCTTGTACTCATCCTCTATTTTAATTCCTTCAAAGCCTGCAATGTAATACAGACAACCCAATCCTAAAAGGACACTGACAACGTAGCCGTCATTTCCCTTATTCATCATCTGCCTGTATCTGTTTACAGCTACCCAGAAGGAATCCATCATCCTGCAGAATACCTCAAAATCTGCAGCGTCATTTTCCTTGTCAGTTGAATTGCCATAACCCACAACTTGAACCACTGTACCTTTAGACATGATGTCCCACTTATCAATCCCATCGTATTTCCGATATAAATCTTCGTCGTAACCTACCGCGTCTTCATAAATTGATTCCAACCAAATCAGATTATTAATGACCTTCTTTCCCTTGATTTCACTGCACCACTCACTAGGAACAGCTCCATGTCCATAATATAATCCAGCCAAGCCGCCTGCTATGGCAGCTGTTGTATCAGTGTCATCCCCAAGATTAACTGCCTTTAGCACACAGTCCTTAAAGGTATCTGTAGTAATAATGCACCATATTGCGGCAATTAAGGATTCGACCACATAGCCAGAGCCAACGATTCTTTCACTATCGTATTTACGAAGCTCCTGGATTTCTGAAAGCTCCTCGTAGTGAACTAGCTCACTGTTATATCCATCTTTTCTACTGTAGTAATCAAAGGCTTCATCTATACCCTTTTGAATCATCTCATTCAGGATGAGCTTATCCTTGTACATCAGGATATTTTTAGTAATGAAATAATGAATGCCACAGGCGATGCCACTTCTGATATGGTTGTGTGTCAGAGCACCCACTAGCTCAATACTTTTAATAGCCGATTCAGTTACATCTCTTGAGACACTCATCTGCTTGTTGGCCCAAAAAACTGACACAGGAAGAATACGCATCAACGCTCCGTTTCCATTTGCATTTTCTCCTGTCCTTCCACAGGTGGTAACATCCCCAGTCTTTTTATACTTTATGATTGCCTCATCACAGGTGCGTCCCACATCAAAAGTAAAGCCATCAGGTGTGTACTTCCCTTTGTAATCCCAAAGGACAACCCTATCCATGATATCCTTCAAGTCAATAGTTCCAGTTCTCTTGATACTATCCAATGTAGCAAGAGCCATGCTGCTGTCATCGGACCAGGTACCTGCTGGCATGTTATAGGTTCCGCCACCTTCCATGCCTGTCACTGGTCCCTGCTCTCTCCATTCAATTTCCCCTCGGTCCATAAATTCCACTGGAACCCCCAGTGCATCTCCCACAATCAGTCCATACATTCCATTAGTAATTCCACTATAATTCATCTATTTTCAATCCTCCTTTGTCCTTTGATATATAGTTATTCCGCGCATTTATTCTAAACCCTAAAAAAATTATAAAAAAATACAGTTACTATTCACAGTCAGCTTTTAGATAATAAAAAGGAAGCCGAAAAGATGGCTAGCGAAATTAAGAAGAATGCAAATACTTATTGTTATGGTTCTTCCATCATTGGAACCTTTCCTTGGGGAAGCAACCTGACAATCGCAAACAACGGCGAATATTTATTATTAAGGACACACCTGCTGCTAAATGCTACGCCGACAATTCACAGAGCTACTCAACTAATGAAGTGGCTATCTACTGGAATTCACCAGTTGTATATCTGCTGGAGGGAGAGATAGCACAGGAAAAATAGGGATAGAGCAAAATGTAGGGCGCGGCTGATGCCGCGCCCTTGTACTATCTGTTGGTTATTTATTTTTATAATCTTCTGATTTGTTTTCAGAAACCATATTCATAATGCCTTCATAATAAGCCTTGTATCTGTAGTAGGTTCGCCTGCTCATGCCAGTTTCATTCATAATATTGCTCATAGACTCACCTTTTTCATACAAAGCTGACCATTTTTCAAAAACCTGCTGCCATTTTTCATCATGCTTTTTACGGCCCCCAAGGCTCTTGTTCTCATATTTTTTTAATTCTGCTTTTAAAGAGGCAACTTCATTCTCCAGTTCCTCTATTCTTTTTAATGCTTGTTCTAGATTCATAGGTTCCCTCGGTTACAGATGCTGTTTTAAGTATTCATTATCATTTAACGCATCCTCTAGTATTCTGCTCAACACAGAAGTATATCCCTTACCTAAGGATTTTGCTTTTTCTAACGCTTGTGGAGAAATTCTAAGTGTAACTGTTTGCTTCCTTCGACTTTCCTTTTTTAGCTCAGATATTCTTTTAAATTCTTTTAATTCTGCATCTGAAAACTTAGGTAAGTCGTCATCATAGGTAATTGGGTTCTTTGCTGCTTTCTCAAGCATTTTGATTTGCTCTTCCGATGGTCCCTTAGCTAAATCAATATTCTTTCTTACCATAGTACTCCTCCTCTTCCCTTGTATTTGCAATTCTGGCTGAGATAATTCTTATAGCATCCATTCTTGGCGAATATACAACTGATACAATAACTGTCGTGCCACATATATTACCAATTGTTATATACCTATCTTCAAAAATGCTATGTTTAAAATCATATTTTTCTATTCTATTCTCATCATTAAAAACTAAAGCTGCTGTTGAAAAGTCAATATTATGCTTTTCTATATTAATCGCTTCTTTATTCTCGTCCCATTCAAATAACATTCATAATCCTTTCTAAAAGTGTAACATTTTGTCTTACATTTTTCAATACAACTTGACACATATCACGAACACAATATCCCCACTAATAGGTACTGAACATATTTTTTCTTTTGTGTCAAGATTATTTTGTGACACAATAATACTATCACACCAGAGTTGTGTCAATATATTTTATGACACATCAAGAGCTAGTGGCAATCGAGTAGGAGGAATTTCTCACAAGTGAGAAATTCCGACCTCTCACACCACCGTGCGTACCGTTCGGTACACGGCGGTTCAATCAACTTAACAAGTAACACACCTTTCGGTGTAGTAATCTAACATTGAGACTAGTCCA
>JAEEGL012824545.1_pt1 | contig 14905 bp, 9 predicted proteins | sample 9134231 | NCBI WGS metagenome assembly JAEEGL01 (sample SAMN16246548, study PRJNA631951) | gut metagenome | biome: gut microbiome; feature: rumen; material: fiber-attached | host: Bos | place: Iran: Karaj | collected 2018-10
ATGATTTTCAGGAAACCCTTCACGTTGCCTTCACCCTTCAGCGCTTGGTCATACTGCTGCTGGGCAAAAGCAGTCTGTGCTCCGACAATAGCCTTTTGTGCCTCCAGTTCCTTACCTGCCATATAGTGCTTGTAGGCATAAATGCCAGCTACAATCACGATGACAGCACCGAGCACAATAGCAATCTTCTTCCAATTTTTCTCGATGAAAGCCTCACCTTTACTCAATTGTACGTCAAGTGCGATTGGCTCATCAGTCGTTTGTTGTTGTTTGTTCTTTGCCATAATATTCTTTGTTTTTAATATTGAGTCGCTTAAAAATCATGCAAAAGTACGACAAATTATCCAACCCACCAAACTTTCCTTTGAAAAAGTTGCAAACAGACTTCTATTATTCCACGAATGAAATAGGTCCATACTTATTTTTGAGTATCATGGCAATGACACTCGCCGTCGTGCATCGGGCATGAACCGCAGTTACAACCGCGTTTCTTGCCTGTGGCTTGCTGATAAATGTGGTAGACAAGAACGGCTGCCACAATAACGAGGATGATATATACAATGATTTCCTGCATACTGTTAACTCACTCAAGTTTCTGAAGTAGTTAAGTAGTCAGTAGTTAAGTAGTTAAGCCGATACTCAGGCTGGTGGGAATCTCATTTGCAAGGTAACGGCTTTAACTCCTGAGCGAAGCGATAACTCCTTTAACTCCTTAACTCCTAAAGAAGTTGAGCACTTGCGAACCTTTAGCTCGACGAAGTCAAACTTAAATTAACTCATGATAAGGTTTCCAATTTGATAGACAATGGTGGAAATAATCCAAGCCGAGAGGGTGGTGTGGAAAGCTGTGAAACAAGCCCATTTCCATTTGCCTGACTCATGCTTGATGCCTATGCAGGTCGGAATGCATGGGAAATAGAGCAGCACAAAAATCATGAAGCAGAAGGCAGAGAGAGTGGTCATTCCGCTGGTGGTGATATCGCCATGATAGAGCACAGCCATAGTGCTGGCGACAATTTCCTTGGCACCGATACCGGCAATGAGTGCCACACCTTCCTTCCATTGCAATCCGCAGGATTTGATGACTGGCTCAACGAACTTGCCAATCTGACCGATGTAGCTCGCCTCCATCTGCATGTCCTCGCTCAATTCCTCGTGGTGAGGGAAATAGCTGAGTGCCCACACCGCAATGCTTGCCACCAAGATAGTTGTGCCCATCTTCTTCAGATACTGTTTGCCCTTTTCCCAAGTGTGGCGACTCACGCTCTTCATCGAGGGCATGCGGTAGGGGGGCAGTTCCATGACGAATGGGCTGCTCTCACCCTTGATGACAAAACGGCTGAACACCTTCGCCATGAAAACGCTGAACACGATGCCAATCAGGTACATGCAGAAGAGGATGAGTGCCGCATTGTGTGGAAAGAAAGCTGAAATGATGATGATGTATACGGGCAGGCGTGCTGAACACGAAATGAGCGGAATGATGAGCATGGTGACCAGTCGCGACTTGCGGTCTTCGATGGTGCGTGTCGCCATGATGGCTGGAATGTTACATCCAAAGCCCATAATCATGGGGATGAACGATTTGCCGTGCAGTCCCATGCGGTGCATGATTTTATCCATGATGAAAGCCGCACGAGCCATATACCCGCTATCTTCCATCCATGAGATGAACGCATAGAGAATCATGATGTTGGGCAGAAACACGATGACTCCACCCACACCGCTGATGATGCCATCGATGATGAGGTCTTTCAGAGCCCCGTCTGCCATCCATTCACCAACCCTCTCGCCGAGCCATCCCACGGCAGCGTCAATCCAGTCCATCGGGTACTGACCGATGTTGAACGTGCAGAAGAACATGAAATACATCAGTGCCAAGAAAATGGGGTAGCCCCATATCTGATGGGTGACAACGGCATCAATGCGCTTGGTCATCAGCCGCTTATATCGTTGCACCTTCTTGAATGTCTCCTTCAATGCCCCCTGCACGAAACCGTACTTCGCATCGGTGATGGCAGACTCGCTGTCTTCCTGTATCTCGTCCTCAATCTCCTTTTGGCACACATCCCTTTCGTTGAAGATTTCTTGGGCATTATCCAACTTCCTCACAATGCCCTCCACCTGTCGGTCATTCTCCAACAGCTTGATGGAGAGGAAACGGGCGGAATAATTGTGATGAGGCTCAGGATTCTTGCGGATGAAAGCCTCAATGCGTTCAATCTTCTCCTCCAGCAACACGCCATGATTCACATGTATGTGTCGGGCAGTCTTTTGCTTGCCCTCAGCCATCTCTATCATCTGATGAAACAGCTCATGCACACCCTCTCCCGTCTTCCCCACTGTCGGCACAATAGGCGCACCGAGCAGTGTCCCCAGCTGCTCTATGTCAAGCTCATTGCCGCTCTCACGCAGTTCGTCATACATGTTGAGCGCAATAATCATCGGCACATCCATGTCGATGAGCTGAGTGGTCAGGTAGAGGTTGCGCTCCAGATTGCTCGCATCAATCACGTTGACGATGATGTCAGGATGCCGCTCGATGATGTACTTGCGCACATAGAGCTCCTCTGGCGTATAGGCAGACAACGAGTAAGTGCCGGGCAAATCCACCAGATTGAAATGATAGCCCTCGAAGTCAAAATGACCGACCTTGGCATCCACCGTCACACCCGAATAGTTGCCCACCCGTTCATGTGCTCCGCTGGCAATGTTGAAAAGTGAAGTCTTGCCGCTGTTCGGATTCCCCACAAACACCACATTCAGTTCGTGCTCCTTCACCCTTGCCAACCGATGCATCACATCCTCATGCTCCTCGGCAGGAATGCCCCTCTGGTTCGGGTGTAGCGACTCCCACTCCTTCGCCTCCTCCTCGCTCACCACTTCCACCAGTTCCGCTTCGGCACGACGCAGGCTGACCTCATAGTCCATCACCTTATACTTGACGGGGTCGTGCAAGGGGGCATTCAGCAACACCTCCACGCTCTTCCCCTTGATGAAACCCATTTCCACGATGCGTTTACGGAAACCGCCATGTCCCATCACACGCACAATGACAGCCGTCTGTCCTGTTCTCAACTCTGACAATCTCATTGAAAATTCTGTTTTTTCTGCAACCGTACACGAATACAATTGCAATTAGTCTGCAAAGTTACGACCTTTTCCGACATTAAACAATACTCAAAAGTTAGTAAATCATTATTTTTCTCACAAAAAGTGTCCCCACCATTCGTTTTTTTTCCTTACCTTTGTCCGATAATTAGAAAAGGTTTGTGTAATTCTGTATGGTACGTTCTCACACGTAAACTATCAGAATGATGATTTCAATCGAAAGAAAATTTATGGCTGGTCAGTACAAATTGACAGACAAACTGAGTTATGTAATAGCCAACGACTATCGGTTGCTGCAAATCATGAGTCGTTTTGGCATTTCTTTGGGTTTTGGAGAGAAAACCATCACTGATGTGTGCCGTCAGTGTGGCGTAAATGCTGACACTTTCCTGACTGTCATCAACTATGTAAAAGATGGGGCAGAGAATCGTCCGCAACGTGTGGAACATGTCAGTGTGGCATCTTTACTTGACTATTTGAAAAGAACTCATGCCTTTTTTCTGAGTTTTTTGTTCCCAAACATTCGTTTCCATTTGCTTAATGCCATTGATTGTTCGGTACAAAATGAGATTGCATTTCTGGTATTGAAGTTCTTTGATGAATATGTGGAGGAAGTGCGCAAGCATATGGAGTATGAAGAGACAACCGTTTACGCCTATGTACAGAAGTTGATGGATGGTGAATTTGTCTCTATTGAGAATAGTCAGTTACTGTCGCGTCATCACGAAGCAATAGAAAGTAAATTGAAAGAGTTGAAGAAACTCTTTATGCAGTATTATCCTCAAACAGAAATAAATGAGAAGTTGAATGCTGTCATCATCTCTATCTATCAAGCCGAAGAGGATTTGAGCATTCACTGTTTGGTTGAAGACAATATTTTTGTGCCAGCGGTACGTCGTTTAGAACATCAGGCAAAGACTCGCCAAGTTAGAACGGAAGAAGAATCGGATGCAATGCTTGTTTCAAATGAAGAACAGCTCTCTGAACGCGAGAAGGAAATTGTGGTGTGTGTGGCTAAAGGCTTGTCGAACAAGGAAATTGCTGATACGCTTTGTTTGTCAGTCAACACAGTCACCACTCATCGTCGTAACATTGCACGTAAGTTGCAGATCCACTCTGCTGCAGGTCTGACCATTTATGCTATAGTTAACAAACTTGTGACATTAAGCGAAGTGAATATTTAATATATGGAAAGAAAAGTTGCATTAATTACAGGTATCACTGGACAAGACGGCTCATTCCTTTCAGAGTTCCTTCTGGCGAAGGGTTACGAAGTTCACGGCACCATCCGCCGTTCATCGGTCGATTATCGTGAGCGCATCGCTCATTTGGAAGGTACTCCCAATTTTCACCTTCACTATGCCGACATGGGCGACTCGATGTCAATAATCCAAGTGGTCAGTGCTGTGAAACCTACCGAGATTTACAACCTTGCAGCTCAGTCACATGTTCAGGTCAGTTTCGACTCTCCTGAGTTCACCGCAGATGTGGATGCTGTGGGTGTCCTCCGTGTTCTGGAAGCTGTACGTTTGTGTGGTTTGGCAGATAAGTGTCGTATATATCAGGCATCCACTTCCGAACTATATGGCAAGGTAGAGGAGGTCCCTCAAAATGAGAAGACCCCTTTCCATCCATATTCGCCTTATGCCGTGGCAAAACTCTATGGCTTCTGGATTGTGAAGGAGTATCGTGAGGCTTACAATATGTATTGCTGTTCAGGCATTCTTTTCAATCATGAAAGTGAACGTCGTGGCGAAACATTTGTCACTCGCAAAATCACGCTTGCTGCAGCACGTATTGCACAGGGCAAACAGGATAAACTGTACCTTGGAAATCTCTCCTCTCTTCGTGATTGGGGGTATGCAAAGGACTATGTGGAGTGCATGTGGCTGATTCTTCAACAGGATAAACCCGAAGATTTCGTCATTGCAACAGGTGTGCAGCATTCTGTGCGCGAGTTTGCCTATTATGCGTTCAAGGCCGCCGGCATCGAATTGAAGTTTGAGGGTGAGGGGATGGATGAAAAGGGTGTCTGCATCGCAGGTCCTGAGAATTTGATTGGCAAGATTCTTGTGGAAGTCAGTCCTGACTTTTATCGTCCCACAGACGTTGTTAATCTTTGGGGTGACCCCACAAAGGCAAAAGAGAAATTGGGCTGGAATCCGCAAAGCACTTCATTCGAGCAGCTTGTCTCCATCATGGTGAAGCACGATATGGAGAAAGTGGCAGCAGACCATGTGGCATCTGTGATGCGCACCAACTTGGCTGAGTATCTTGAAAAAGGACTTGTAAAGTAAGTGTTCACTTTTATATTCTTATGTTAGACAAACATTCAAAGATATTTGTAGCCGGGCATCATGGCTTGGTTGGGTCTGCTATTTGGAACAACCTTAAATCGCGTGGCTACAACAATTTGGTGGGTAGATCTCACTCCGAACTGGATTTGCTTGATGCTGTAGCTGTCAAGAAGTTCTTTGATGAAGAACGCCCGGATGCTGTTGTGCTTGCTGCTGCTCATGTCGGTGGTATCATGGCGAACCTCCAGTATCGTGCTGACTTTATCTACCAGAACTTGCAGATTCAGCAGAATGTTATAGGCGAAGCGTGGAAACATGGTGTCAAGAAACTTCTCTTCCTCGGTTCCACATGCATCTATCCTGGCGAAGCTCCACAGCCCATGCCGGAAGATTGTCTGCTCACATCACCACTCGAATACACCAACGAGCCTTATGCTATCGCTAAGATTGCAGGTTTGAAAATGTGTGAGTCATTTAATCTGCAATATGGCACCAACTATATTGCAGTCATGCCGACCAACCTCTATGGTCCTAATGACAATTTCCACCTCGAGAACTCTCACGTGCTCCCTGCCATGATTCGCAAGATTCATTTGGCAAAGTGTCTCAATGAGGGCAATTGGGAAGCGGTGCGCAAAGATATCGGTCTTCGCCCTGTTTCTATGAAAGTGCCCAAGATGGTGGATGGACAGGGCGCTCAGGATGATGCACGCTCACAAGCCACTCAAACCATTATGGCAACTGCTATGAGCGATGAGATGACCATTCTGCAAGTGTTGCGCCACTACGGCATCACACCCGAAGCAGTCACCCTATGGGGAACAGGGGCACCCATGCGTGAGTTCCTGTGGAGTGAAGAGATGGCAGACGCATCTGTCTATTGCCTCCTGAATGTTGATTTCAAGGATGTGGTTGAAAAGAGCGACTTCGTTGTCAATCGTGATGGAATAAAGGAAGTGCGCAACTGTCACATCAACGTGGGTACAGGTAAGGAAATCTCCATCAAGGAAGTTGCTGAGCGCATCATGCATGAGATTGGTTTCAAAGGAGAACTTCGATGGGATGCCACAAAACCTGATGGCACTCTAAAAAAACTGACGGATGTGTCCAAGCTTCATCGTCTTGGATGGCATCACACCATTGAAATAGATGAGGGTATTCACCGTCTTTATGAGTGGTATCTTCAAGGTGTGTGCATCAATCACAAGCAAGGATAAATACTGTATTTCATATATGAAGGGGGCGAATTGCAATTCGCCCCCTCTTTTGTTCAAATCATATCGATTGATGTGGTTAGCACAGCTTACGTGCTCCGTCTCCAATCACAACATTGATGACAACAGGCTTTTTCCCATATTTTTCTTGGAATTTGGATACAGCTGTCGTCACAAAATTGTCGTAGAGTTCCTCTGCTACAAGGTTGATAGTGCAACCGCCGAAGCCACCGCCCATAATACGTGAGCCAGTGACGGAACATTCTTTGGCGATGTCGTTGAGGAAGTCGAGCTCTTCACAAGACACCTCGTACTCCTTGGAGAGTCCATAGTGAGTTTCGTACATCTTTTGTCCCACTTCTTCGTAATCGCCCCTTTCGAGAGCATCGCACACAGCTAATACACGGTCTTTCTCGCCGAGCACAAAGTTTGCGCGTTTGATGTCTTCTGCAGACACTTTTCCCTCAATCTCCTTCAATTCTTCCCAAGTGGCTTCACGAAGGGTGGTGATTTCTTTTTCCGGGTGAAGTTCTTTGATTGCCTTCACACAGTTCTCACAAGATTTACGACGGTCATTATAGGGTGACCCCACAAGTTCGTGCTTGACGCATGAATTGATGAGTACCAGTTTGTAGCCCTTAGGATTCCATGGGAAATACTGGTATTCTCCGGAACGGCAATCGAGACGCATGAGGTGTCCCTTCTTTCCAAACACCGATGCGAATTGATCCATGATGCCACAGTTCACGCCGATGTATTTATGTTCAGTTGCCTGACCGACTTTTGCAAGCGTCATCTTGTCGATTTTGTTATCACCGAATATATCGTTGAGGGCAAAAGCATAGCAACTCTCAAGGGCTGCTGATGAAGACATTCCAGCTCCGTTAGGCACATCCCCGGCGAAAGCTGTGTCGAAGCCCTGTACGGGTACTCCTAATGCCATCATCTCACGAGCTACTCCGAAGATGTAGCGGAAGTGGCTGGCACGTGGACCTTTCTTGTCATCGATGGAGAACTCTGCATAGTCCTTCAGGTCAATAGAGTAGGCACGGATAGTGCGACTTCCATTAGGACGGATTTCGGCAATCATGCCTTGCTCCACTGCACCGGGGAAAACAAATCCACCGTTGTAGTCGGTATGCTCACCAATGAGATTGATACGACCAGGAGATGCATATACGGAGCCTGGTTCTCCTCCAAGATGCTTGATAAAGCGCGTGCGTACGTCGTCAATTTTTAGTTTCATAGGGTAGCGGTTTTATTCAACTCCAAATTTGTAGATGGTCTTCTGCGTGTACTTCTCACCTGGCTTGAGCACTGTAGATGGGAAGTAAGGACGGTTGGGTGAGTCTGGGAAGTGCTGGCACTCGAAGCAGATTGCCGAACGGCGTGGTGCTGTGCAACCCAATTGGATGGGGTTGCCTGAGCCCCAGTTATCTGAATAAACCTGCATACCGGGTTCTGTGGTGTATGTCTCAAGTGTACGCCCAGACTTTGGATCTGTCAAACGTGCTGCAAATGAGAGTTCACCCACTTCTTTCTTGTTCAGCACGAAGCAGTGGTCATAGCCATTTCCATTCTTGATTTGTACATCATCGGCATCAATATCCTTACCAATGGCTTTTGGTGTGCGGAAATCGAATGGGGTACCATCCACCTTGAGAATTTCGCCAGTTGGAATGCATGTGTCATCGATAGGGATGAAGAAGTCACCGTTCAGTTCCAGAATCTGGTCTTCGATACCCGGTGTTGGGTTAGCAATACCCTGAAGCGAGAAGTACGCATGATGTGTCAGGTTGATGATGGTCTTCTTGTTGGTGGTGGCAAGATACTCGATAACCAACTCGTTATCATCTGTCCAAGTGAATTCCACTGAAATCTTCACTTCACCAGTGAAACCTTCATGTCCGTATGGGAGAATGCAGTTGAGGGTCAAGCTCTGCTCACCGCTTTGGAAAGCCTCAAACACCTGTGAGTGAAGTCCTGTAGGACCGCCATGCAGTGCGTTGGGCTCATTGTTGATGGCGAGCTGATACTCTTTTCCATTCAGTGTGAACTTACCCTTTGCGATACGGTTGCCAAAACGACCAATCAATGTAGAGAGGTATGCCTCTGGAGAATTAACGACGTCATCGATGTTGTCATGTCCCTGAATGACGTTGGCAACCTTGCCGTCCTTTCCGGGTACCATGATGGCAACGATGGCGCCACCGTAGTTGGTGATTGATACTTCATATCCATCCTTGTTCACAAGGGTGTACAGGTCTGTTTTCTTGCCTTTCACTACCTTCTGGAAGTTTTCGGCTTTAAGACCACTCAATTTAGGCTGAATAGTGCTCATAGAATAATTATTTTAAGTGATGATTAATAATTCGGTTTTAGATTTCTCTTTGCAAATTAAATGAAAATATTTTTACTAAACGAACTTTCTATCAATTATTTTTTCAGTTTTTAGTTTTTTTGACAGAAAAAGGGGCTTTCGCCTCTTTCTTTTCTGCTATTCCCTTCCCGAAAGTAGGTCTGCCACCACAAAACTGCTTCCCCCAACATAAATGAAATCTTCTGTGTCGGCATCGGCAAGTGCCGCTTGGTAGGCTTGGATAACGGTGGGAAAATCCTTGCCCTTCAGTCCGTATGCTTCAGCTTTCCGTCTGATTTCCTCATGAGGCAGGGCACGTTTCACGCTTGCTTGGCAGAAATAGTAGGTGGCATGTTTGGGCATCATGGCGAGCACACCGCTGATGTCCTTGTCATTGACCATACCAAATACTATACGCATGGGCGCGTGTACTTTATTCAATTGTTTTGTAATCCATCGGAAGCCTCCCACGTTGTGCCCAGTGTCGCATACCACTCTCGGGGCTGTCCTCAATGTCTGCCATCGTCCCATCAATCCAGTCATCTCACACACATGGGCGAACCCCTCTCTGATGTGCTCGTTGCTAATGCGGAAACCCTTTTCTTTCAGTCTGCTGATGGCACATAGGATGGTGGATGCATTTTTCTGCTGACAGTACCCGCCAAGTTCTCCATGCACCTTCCCGTATTGGGTTGTATGATAATTGATGCCTCCTTTGGGACAAAAGCGATGACTGATGATTTCCTTTTCCTCTTCAGCAAAGAAGATGGGGGCATCCATCTCTTGTGCTTTTGTTTCAAACACAGGTCTGGTCTCTTTGACCACTTCACCGATGACTACAGGTGTTTTCGGCTTGATGATGCCAGCTTTCTCGCCTGCAATCTTCGCCAAGGTGTTACCCAGAAAAGCCACATGGTCGAAACTGATATTGGTGATGACGCACACTTCGGGTGTGATGATGTTTGTGCAATCCAACCTGCCGCCCAAACCTACTTCGACCACTGCCACATCCACTTTTTGCTCTGCAAAATACTTGAATGCCATGGCTGTGGTCAATTCAAAGAACGATGGGTGTAACGGTTCGAAAAAGGAACGATGCTGTTCCACAAAATCAATCACGTATTGTTCGCTCACCATCTCACCATTCACCCGTATTCTCTCTCGGAAATCCGCTAAATGAGGCGAGGTGAAGAGTCCCACTTTGAGCCCTGATGCTTGCAGGACAGCCGCTAAGGTGTGTGAGCAGGAACCTTTCCCGTTTGTGCCTGCCACATGGATAGTTTTGTATTGCTGATGAGGATGCCCAAAGTGTTTGTCCAGCTGATGTGTGTTGCTAAGTCCTTCTTTGTAGGCATCACCTCCCACGTTCTGAAAGAGTGGTGCCGATGTGAACAGATAGTTTATCGTTTCTTGATAAGTCATGTTTTTGTTATATTTTGTTACAAAGTTAGGATTTTTTTGATTGATAATTGTCAATTCTCAATTATTTCTTACCTTTGCACATCATATTTTACTTATAAGACCTAAAACTACCATTCATGCGACTTGTCCCCTGCATATTGTTCCTCATTATTCTACAGGCAGCACTCCTTTCTCTTGTGGCGTGTGGAGATGCTTCTGACGTGCAGCAGGGTGAGATTGACTCGCTCAACTTACTGGCTCATCAATCCATGTACCGTTCGCTTGACGAAGCTGCTGACTATGTGAATCAAGTGATGGACAAGCATGACGTGTCCACCTACTCTGACGGGCTTTACGAGGCTCTCTTGAACAAGGGTGATGTGTATGGCATGCGGATGGAGTATGATTCTGCACAGGTGTGCTACAAGCAGGTGCTGGAGGAGTCGAACAACGACCTGTTGTGTGGCATGGCTGATGTGGACATGATGTCGGTGTGTCTGATGCTTTCCTTGAGCAAGGAGTTTTACGACTATCGGAGTGATGCATTGGAGCGTCTGGCGAATGTGGAGGAGGAGAAGGAGGACATGACCGAACATCAGAGGGTGTTGTGGAATGCTGTCCAGACCGACTATCACATGGTGTCGATGAACTATTTCATGAAGATGCGTCAGGATGAGGGAGTGAAGGAGGAAGTGGAATGGCTGGAGAGGAACAGGGAATTGTTTGCTGCCGACTCCATCAGACAGTCAGCCTATTTGTTCCTCATGTCGGTGTGTGATGTGGGGGATGTGCGACAGATGACGAACGACGGACGATGGACAATGGAGGAGGAACCGCAACGCAATCTGATTCGTCTTCTGTCGATGAGCCGTCAGAATGGTAATGTCTATTACGAGATTCTGGCACTGAACGGTTTGGCAAAGTCCATCATGTCGGGTGGGGAGCTGAAACCCTCGCGCTGGGTGTTCATCGAGGAACTGATTGGTGAGTTCGGCTTTGAGCCCTTGGAGTTGAGGTTGGCGAACAGGGCTTTGCGACTGGCAAAGTTGTATGGCAATGATTTTGTGCAGACCACCGTGCTGGTCACGTTGTCGGATTATTATCTGCGTGCCCATGAGGACAGTCTTGCACTGGTGCAGATGGAGGATGCGTTGGAACTGATTAACCAGCATCACCGCAAGATGATGAGAAATGCGCCACGTGCTCATGGTGCGCCCGACGAGCTGCTGTGTGGCTATACGAACACGGATGATACGATTTCCACCGAGATGCGCTGGATTGTCACCCCTGCTGTCGTTGCCGTGCCTGAGTGGTTGGCAATGGTTCGTGAGCAGTTGAGCGTGGTGTATGGTGCAAGGGGATTGAAAGCGGAGTCCGATTATAATCACAATGTGTATTTCGACATTCTGGATGCGACACGACAGGACTTGCGTGTGCTGCAAGAGGAGGACAACCTGAAGCAGGAGGAGCATGTGCTCAATCTTCTCCTGTGGGTGTTCGGTTTGTCGATTGTGGTGCTGGTGTGGCTGTTGTATGTCTATAACAGGCGGAGCCGTGAGGAGTACAGGAGGAAGGTGAGAAAGCTGAGCAAGGTGATAGATGTGTGCAGGCATCTCTCGTCTGCTTTGTCGGAGAATGTGGAGGATGAGGACGATTTGGAGGAGTTGCTGCATGGAATTGCCGATGCCGATGTGGAACGTCTGTTCCCGCAGGTGAAGGGCAAGGATTGGACAACGATGGAGGGTGGACGATGTGGCATGAAAGGACTGGACAAGGAACTGTTCCATGTGTTGCAGGTCTTCTACAACTGGATGAAGCAGAAGGGTGTTCAGTACATCAGATATTCGGAGGAGCAACAGCGTCTGGACAGTGAGACGTATGTGTTTGAGAAGCGGCTGGAAGAGAACAAGCGTCAGTATATCGAGAAGTTGACGTCCATGTCTATTGTCAACGGCATCACGCCTTTCCTCGACCGTGCCTTGCATGAAATCAGCCGCTTGAAGTCTGACAAGGATGCAAAGCCTGAAACCATCCGTGAGCGCTTCCAATACCTGAGTGAACTCGTCGATAAAATCAACGACTATAATGATGTGTTGGGTCATTGGGTGAAGATACGTCAAGGCATGGTGACGCTGAACATTGAGAACTTCGCGCTGAACCCCTTGTTCGAGACGTTGCGGCATGGCACCAAGAGTTTTGACATCAAGGGTGTCTCTCTGGTGGTGGAAGACACAGATGCTGTGGTGAAGGCGGACAAATCGCTGACGCTCTTCATGATGAACACCCTCTTGGACAATGCACGTAAATACACGCCGTCAGAGGGGCAGGTGAAACTCTCTGCCATGGAGACGGATGCTTATGTGGAGGTGTCTGTGACCGATACGGGACATGGCATGTCGGCAGAAGATGTGGACACCTTGAACAACTCGAAAGTGTATGATTCCAGCAAGATAGGAACAGAAGGGGTGTATGCTTCGGACATTTTGCAGAACAAGGGTTTCGGTTTTGGTTTGATGAACTGCAAAGGCATCATCGGCAAGTATAAGAAGACCAATGCCGTGTTCAATGTGTGCGAGTTTGGTGTGGAAAGTGAGATGGGGAAGGGTAGCCGTTTCTTCTTCCGTCTGCCAAAAGGTGTGCTGAAGCTGATGATGTGCATTGGCTTGTTCATGCAGTGTGTCCTGACGATGGCGGAAGTCCGTTTGCCTGATGCAGAGATGTATGCTGACAGCATCTTCACCGCCAATGTGACGGGAGATTATGCACGTGCCATAGTGTATGCCGATTCTGCCATTCAGTGTTTCAACCGCTACTATCTGGAACAAGTGCCGAAGGGCAAGCATCTCATGACCTTGGAAGGTCCCGACATGGCTGAGGTGGAATGGTGGAAATCGGGCATGGACACCGATTACGATTTGATTATCGGAGTCAGGAACGAGGTGGCGATTGCTGCCTTGTCATTGAACAGGAACAGCCTCTACCATTATAACAGCGAGGTGTTCACGCGACTCTATAAGTTGACCAGCACTGACCCTACCTTGGAAGGATATTGCAATGACATCAGAATGGCGAACCGCAACAAGAAGACCACTGCCATTCTTTTGGGTGTGCTGCTGTTTGTCGTACTGGCAACCTACTTCTTCCTGCATTACCGTAACACCCAACTGTTCATCTTCAATCTGCGTCAGTTCATTCAGCTGAACAACAATGTCTTCACGGCGACGGAGCAGACATTGCCGGCAGTGCTGCATCAGAATCTCTCCGACATCAAGACAGCCGACACCGTAGGCATGATGCAGCCCTACAAGGATTCGCCTGACCAATTCCAGTATTACTTCACAGGGAAGGTGGAAGAGCGCAATGTCTATGAGAGCATGATGCAGTCCGCTTACCGTCAGCATCAGGAAGTGGTCAGCAGCAATGGGCGTTTCCGTGCCTATCCGCTGTTTGTGCCCGGCACAAGCGACCAGGTGACAGGTGTGTTGGGTGTGCATTTCATCGATGGCAAGTTGCAGGACGAAGAGGCGCTCATTATCAATCTTGTGGCACAATTCATGAGCATCCACACCTATTTCTCTTATCACAAGGTGGACGAGATGAAGGAACTGCTCGAATTGAAGCAGGATGAACGCCTTCGTATAGACAACGAGCAGCAGAAGGTGTATGTGCGCAATCAGATTATGGACAACTGCCTCTCGACCTTGAAGCATGAGACCATGTACTATCCGAACCGCATCAAGCAGATTGTGGATGCCGCTTTGTCAGACACGAATGTGTCAGTGCAGGATACGACCATCAACGATATCGACGAACTGCTTTCCTACTACAAGGAAGTGTTCACCATCCTCAGCACCTGTGCAGGCAAGCAGGTGGAGAAAGTGCTGTTCAAGCGAACCATGCTTTCTGCTCACGACATCGAAGACATGGCAACACGCTCGTTCAAGAAGCAGCAGAAGAAAGTCCGTGGAAAGACTGCCATCAAAGTGCAGGGTGTGCAGAAACTGACGATACAAGGTGACAAAATCTTTATCCAGACTTTGCTTGACAACATCATCTCCCTCTATTTCGAACATGAATCGGGTGGTGACCTGCTGTTGGATTTTGATGTGTCGGATGGTTTTGCTAAATTTGCATTCACCGACACCGCCTACCGCTATGACGAAGAGGAAATACCGCAACTCTTCTATATAGATAATATCAAGTACGACGCCAAGAGCGACACGCTTTCTGGAGCGCAATACATGATTTGCCGCCAGATTGTCAGAGAGCACGATGCATACTCTGCACGTCGCGGATGCCGCATCTATGTCGAAAACACCGACAATGGTCAGGGCTCAAGATTCATCTTCACCCTGCCAGTCGTGTCATGAAACCAAGAATTCATCAAATCATCAACTTATAAAACCAAACAAAATGGATCCTTTCAAAGTGATAATAGTCGAAGATGTAGCCCTCGAAATGAAGGGTACAGTTGAGATATTCCGTTCAGAGATTCCTGAAGCGGAGATAGTGGGCACCGCCAT
>JAEEGL014278045.1_pt1 | contig 14905 bp, 11 predicted proteins | sample 9134231 | NCBI WGS metagenome assembly JAEEGL01 (sample SAMN16246548, study PRJNA631951) | gut metagenome | biome: gut microbiome; feature: rumen; material: fiber-attached | host: Bos | place: Iran: Karaj | collected 2018-10
ACAGAGGCTGCTACAGAGGCTACAACAGAGGAAGCTGCTGAGGAGTCAACAGAGGCTGCTACAGAGGCTACAACAGAGGAAGCTGCTGAGGAGTCAACAGAGGCTGCTACAGAAGCATCAACAGAGGCTACAGCTAACAACTAATTCAATTAGATTTTGGCACCAGGTGTAACTAGTTAATAATCAATTGCTTTAGTCAGTACATAAGAAAACCTTCACGATCCTAACGGGTTGTGAAGGTTTTTTGGTGTTTGTATTTAATTGGTTATATTATCTTTGCATTTGTTGCAGTAGCCGTATACTTCCAGGCTGTGGCCGGTTATCTCGAAACCGGGTATTGAATTTTCTATGTCTTCCTCAATTACATGCAGAGGACAGGCGCTTATAGGGAACTTTTCATGGCACAAAAGACATACGGCGTAGTGTCGGTGCCTTTTGTTGCTAAGTTCATATACGGCATTATCCTCAGTCGTTAAGACGTGCTTGGTAATGACGCCCGCCTTTTCAAATGCCAGAAGGTTCCTATAAATAGTGGAAATGGCATACATTTCTTCGGGGTGCTTTTTGCTGATAGCCACGAAAATGTCATTTGCGGAAACTGGGCTTTCAGATCCGTACAGTATCTCAAAGATTTCGGTTCTCTGCCTGGTCTTCTTGATTCCCTCCGGCCAGTTTCGTTCGATTATTTCATTATAGGATTCAGCATGTATCTTACAGCTCATTCACAGCTCCTTTCCCGGACAGAATCAGAGAACAACTTTCATTCCATCAAGTAAAAGACCTACAACAGTTCCGATAACAAAAAGTAAAGCGGCGATGTTGATGTCTTCCTTTCTGTTGTCGTTTACTCTAAAGAGGACCATCAGACCAATGCCCGCGCTTACAAGAAGTCCAGACATCATGGTCCCGAGGGTGATCATTTCGTCAAGGTAGAGCTCAGTAATAATGACTGAAGCAGCACAGTTGGGAATAAGTCCGATAAGACCGGCAAGAATGTGGCTTATTACCGGGCTTGTCTTAAGTAGCATTGCAAGTTTGTCTTCTCCGATGAGCTCAATCACAAATCCAAGAACCAGTGTAAGTATCAGGACAAAAAGGAAAATGTGGATAGTGTGCACAAATGCAGAGCGTACAATTCCAAGGAAACCGGATTCTTCCTCTTCCTCGCAGTGGCAGTGCTCTTTTTCACAGAGGGCTTCGATCCTGACCGGATCATTGGCGGATTTGTTCTTGGCCTTGTGATAAGCGTGAACAACAAAATCGATTGCAAATCCGGCGATGATACCGATAAGAGCCTTGATTGCAAGGATCTTGATTAGTATTGGAAGCGGAACATGCTCTGAAATAAAGAGAGGAACCATCTCGTCAGAGGTAGAGAGATAGATTGCGATCAGGGTTCCCAGGGTAATAACTCTGCCGGCATAAAAGTTAGAAGCGGCAGCAGAAAACCCGCACTGTGGGAATACTCCGATAAGTCCTCCCCATAATGGGCCAAAATACTCGGTTTTTTCTACTATTGAAGTAGTAAACTCAGTGGTCTTGTGCTCGAGATATTCCATGATCAGATATGTTACAAAAAGGAATGGAAGAATCTTGAGCGAATCAATTACAGCATCCAGTACTACATCCAGTATCATTTCCATTTTCTTGTCTCCTGATAATAATCGCTTTCTTTTCAAAGAAAGTATAATCTGTAAAAGTTGCAAATGCAACTCATTTGCATTTGCAATAAGTGCAAAAAAATATCAGCAAGCGGGTGATGGGAATCGAACCCACGTATCCAGCTTGGAAGGCTGGTGTTCTACCATTGAACTACACCCGCATGGTGCTGACAAGATTGTATTTTACGTGAGTTTGGGTGGTATGTCAAGCACTTTTATGATAGTATTTAAATGTTTGTGGTTAAGTTAGATTGACACAGTAAATATGTGGTGTTATTATAATTCCTACTGTGTTACTAGGAAAACATTTTTAGAGAGGAAATATACAATGTCAGAGCAGTCTTTATTGCAGGTCAGGGACTTATCCGTTTCTATTGATAACGAGCTTCCTATACTTAATAAAATAAATCTTGATATCAGGCCCGGCGAGACTCATGTACTTATGGGTCCTAACGGAGCAGGTAAATCAACTCTTGGTTTTACACTTATGGGTAATCCCCACTACGTTGTAACTGAGGGAAATATCATATTTGAAGGACAGGATATTACAGATCTTTCTTCTGATAAGAGAGCTAAGGCAGGAATGTTCCTTTCTTTCCAGAATCCATATGAGGTTCCGGGCATATCTCTTAGCAGCTTCATAAGAAATGCATATCACGCGCAGACAGGAGCACCTGTAAAGCTTCTTGCCTTCCAGAAATCTCTTAAGGCAGCGATGGAGCTTCTTTCAATGGATGAGTCCTATGCAGACAGAGATCTTAACGTGGGATTCTCAGGTGGTGAGAAGAAAAAGGCAGAGATCCTTCAGCTTCTTATGCTCAGCCCCAAGTTCGCAATCCTTGATGAGACTGATTCAGGTCTGGATGTAGATGCGGTTCGTACTGTATCCAAGGGCGTTGAGGAGTATCAGAAGAAAAAGGACGGAGCACTTCTTATCATCACTCACAGCACCAAGATCTTAGAGTCACTTCATGTTGACTATACTCATGTTCTTGTAAAAGGTAATATCGTACACACAGGCGATGGCTCTTTGGTTGATGAGATCAATGAGCACGGATTTGAGAGATTTGTTTAATACTCAGTAACGATTACGAGGAATAGCAGATGGCTGATAACAAGCAGGTTGTGGCTGATATTGATCGCAGCCTATACGATTTTAAAGATATAGAGAATGAAAAAGACTTCTACCGTATGGAAGAAGGTCTTACCAGAGAGACTGTTCTTAAGGTGTCCGAAGAGAAGAATGATCCTGAGTGGATGAGAGACTTCAGACTTCAGTGCCTTGAGCATTATGAGAACATCAAGATGCCTAACTGGGGACCCAGTATTGAAGGTCTTGATATGGACAGAATCTCTTCTTATGTAAGACACAAGTCTGATATGAAAGGCAAGTGGGAGGATGTTCCGGAGGATATCAAGAATACCTTTGAGAAGCTCGGAATTCCTCAGGCTGAGAGAGAATCCCTAGCCGGGGTTGGAGCCCAGTACGACTCAGAGCTGGTATATCACAATGTAAAAGATGAAGTGGCAGCCCAGGGTGTTATCTATACAGACCTTGAGAGTGCACTTCACGGAGAGTATGCAGACATGATCAAGGAGCACTTCATGAAGCTTGTGCCTCCTACAGATCACAAGTTTGCTGCTCTTCACGGCGCGGTGTGGTCCGGTGGCTCTTTTGTCTATGTGCCAAAGGGAGTAAAGGTTGAGATCCCGCTTCAGTCATATTTCAGATTGAATGCAGCAGGAGCAGGACAGTTCGAGCATACGCTTATTATCGTTGATGAGGGTGCCGACCTTCATTTCATCGAGGGCTGTTCAGCACCAAAATATAACGTAGCCAATCTTCACGCCGGCTGCGTAGAACTTTTTGTTGGTAAAAACGCGAGACTTCGTTACTCAACTATTGAGAACTGGTCCAAGAATATGTACAACCTCAACACAAAGAGAGCAGTCGTTGAGGAAGGTGGAATCATGGAGTGGGTTTCAGGTTCCTTTGGCTCCCATACGTCATATCTTTATCCTATGACAATCCTTAAGGGCAATGGTTCAAAGATGGAATTTACAGGAATAACCTTTGCAGGCAAGGGCCAGAATCTGGATACAGGTGCCAAGGTTGTTCATATCGGAGAGAGGACATCATCAGTTATTTCCACCAAGTCCATTTCCAAGGACGGCGGAATCGGTACTTACCGAAGCAGCGTTACAATTCAGAAGACAGCTAAAAAGGCCAAGGCTTCAGTATCCTGTGACTCACTGATGCTTGACAGCATTTCAAGAGCTGATACCGTGCCGGCCATGGACATTCGCACCAACGATGCAGATGTGGGACACGAGGCTAAGATCGGAAGAATCAGTGATGAAGCTGTATTCTACCTAATGTCACGTGGAATTACCGAGGAGGATGCCAAGGCCATGATCGTAAGCGGCTTTGCAAATCCGGTATCCAAGGAACTTCCGCTTGAGTATGCGGTTGAGATGAACAATCTTATCAAGCTTGAAATGAGCGGACATTAAAGGAGCAGGTATTATGAATACTGATTTAAATATGAAAGTAAACGTGCTGCCTGTTTATACCTACAATTTTCTTCATGTAAACGACAGCGCGATAAACGCTTCAGAAATAAAAATAGACAGACTGTCATCTCCAAAACCTGAGGGACTTCCCCAGGGTGTAAGCCTTAAAGAGGATGTTTCCTTTGAAGAGGCAGGACAGATCTTCAGAGATAGCAAGGACAGGATTCTTGCTACAACCGGAGTACCGGGAGATCCAAATGGTGATACCTCCGCAAGAGACAAAGATCAGGCCCTTAAGACCGGCATGGGAATCGATGTCGACAAGCTGATGGCAGATCTGGATGTTAAGGCAGATATCTATACAGTAGAAGAGGGAGCCAAGGCCTCACAGCCGATTATTCTGCGTTACAAAATGCAGGATGGCGAGGGTGCTCTTTCTGCACAGGTTATACATGCCCGCAGGAATTCGGAAGTTACAGTGATCATGGATTGTGAATCCGAGAACGAGGCAAAGGGATTCCTTGGACTCAGCACAAGAATTCTTGCTGAGGAAGGTGCTAAGGTAACAGTAGTAAGATCACAGCTTCTTGGCAAAGGCTTTGTACACTTTGATGATATCGGCGGAGCATGCTTTGACAAGGGCGCTATCAGGGTCATTTCTCTTGAGCTTGGTGGAAAGAATGTCTGGACCGGAGCTTATACAAATCTCTGCGGAAAAGAGTCAGATTTCACCAGTGATATGGGATACCTCTGCAGGGATGACCACAGCCTTGATATCAACTATGTGGCTGATCACAGGGGCAAAAAGACAAACGCCAACATGCAGTTCAAAGGCGTCTTAATGGAAGAAGCTCAGAAGACACTTCGTTTTACCATTGATTTCAAGAACGGAAGTGCAGGATCTGCAGGTGATGAGCAGGAAGATACGCTGCTTCTTAGTCCTGATGTTATCAACAGGACAATGCCTATCATTCTCTGTCAGGAGGAAGATGTTGACGGAAGACACGGAGCTACAATTGGTCAGCTCGGTGAGGACCTTCTTTTCTACATGCAGTCAAGGGGCATAGATGAGGAAGAGGCAAAACGCATCATGATCAAGGCAAGACTTGAGAGCGTTGCCAGAATGATTCCTGATCCCGAGCTTATGCAGAGAGTACATTACTATATTCAGAATATAGTCTGAACTATTATGTGAGTTTTTTGAAATCCGCGTTTGGTGCGAATTTCATGAGGAGATTTATGAAAAACGTGACTGAGTATCGCAAGGATTTTGATATTTTAAATTCCGGCGATTATGTATATTTTGATAATGCAGCTACATCCCAGAGACCTAATCAGGTTCTCGAGGCGGTTTCTAACTTCTATAAGACAGCAAACGCAAATCCGCTCCGTGGTCTCTATGACTGGAGCATGGCAGCTACTGAAGCCTACGAGAATGCCCGCAAGAAGGTAGCAGGATTTATCGGCGCAGACAAAAGCGAAGAGATAATCTTCACCAGAAATACAACGGAGTCTTTGAATCTGGTTGCCTACAGCTACGGACTTGATAACGTGAGCGAGGGTGATGAGATCGTTGTTACAGTGATGGAGCATCACAGCAATCTTCTTCCATGGCAGATGGTTGCCAAAAAGAATCATGCCAAACTTGTTTTTCTTGAGCCGGATGAAGAGGGCGTTATTTCCAAAGCGGAGTACGAGTCCAAGATCACAGACAGGACCAAGATTGTGGCAGTGGGCCATGTGTCTAACGTTATGGGAGTTACCAATCCGATAAAAGAGATAGCTGAGTATGCTCATTCTAAGGGCGCAGTTGTAGTAGTTGATGGTGCGCAGTCAGCTCCTCATATGAAAGTAGATGTTAAGGAGCTTGGCGCTGACTTTTTTGCCTTTTCAGGGCACAAGATGATGGCACCAATGGGAATCGGCGCACTTTATGGCAGAAAAGAGCTTTTGGAAAACATGCAGCCTTTTTTAACAGGCGGAGAGATGATAGAATATGTTACAAGAGAAGATGCGACCTACGCCGAGCTTCCTCACAAATTTGAGGCAGGCACGGTAAATGCAGGCGACGCAGTTGGACTTGCAGCAGCCATCGATTATCTTGAAATGGTTGGCTTTGATGCCATCAGAGAGCAGGAAGAGAAGCTTACAAAGCGTCTTATGGAAGGCCTTGCAAAGCTCCCATACATTAAAGTATATGGTTCCAAGGATCCTTCCAAGCACTGCGGAATTGTTACCTTTACTATGGATGGCGTTCATCCACATGACATGTCCTCAGTCCTTAATGATGACCATGTATGCATCAGGGCAGGCCATCACTGCGCACAGCCTCTTATGCAGTTTATCGGGGCAGGGTCCACTTCCAGAGCTAGTGTATATTTCTACAATACCGAAGAGGAAGTTGACATATTTCTTGAGAAACTGGCACTTGTAAGAGAGGTTATGGGTTATGGAGCTTAAACAGTTATATCGTGAGATAGTTAATGAGCACAACATGCATCCTGTTCATAAGGGCAAGATGGAGGCAGCAGACCTGGTGCTTAGAGGAGTAAATCCGAGCTGTGGTGATGACATCACTTTGCAGCTTAAGATAGACGGAGACGTCATTACAGATGCTATGTATGAGGGAAGCGGATGCGCGATTTCCCAGGCTTCTGTTGATATGATGGCGGATCAGATTATCGGCAAGAAGAAGGATGAGGCTATTAAGCTGGCCGGAACCTTTATGGGAATGATAAAGGGAGAGGTCACTGATGAGGAGAGCATAGAGGCTCTTGATGAGGCAGCAGCTCTTCAGGATGTGGCGCATATGCCGGCAAGAGTAAAATGTGCGGTCCTTGGATGGCACACGATGCAGGAGATGCTGGAGCATCCGGAAAAAGCTGTTGATTCGGCAAATTGAATTTAATAAGCAGGCTGCAACGTCGCTTTGGATCTGAGATCTGAAGCGGCGTTTTTGATTTGTTATCGATAATATACTATTATATAGATGTTGTAACGTGGGATTCAGTCAGAAGAAAGGGGAGAAGTTATGAAGAAAAGAGTTGTGGCAATGCTGCTGGCTGTATCTATGGTGGCTGCCGGATGCGGAAGCACCCCTGTGGCAGAGCAGGAAGCAGATATAGAAGACATTACACCGGCTGTCGGAGATGAAGAGATTTATTATGATGTAAATCTTGTGCCTTCAATAGAGCCTTATAAGGTTGCAGATGATTTTTCAAATGTGGAATATGAGGATGAATTTGATAACTGGTTCAATCCTGACCACGAGTATGCATCTCCGGACGCAGTGGCTCTCCGCAGCAAGCTTATAGAGAATAACTTTGCTGTTGTTAAAGATGGCAGGAGCGAGTTTTTTGATGTGTATGAGAGCAACCGATATGTGATGTTCCCAAGTTTTGTTACGGTTGACTCACTTATGCACACCTATCATCTTTACTTTGCATATCTGATGGAGCAGACAGAGAAAAGCTTCTTAACTGACAGGGTAAAGAACCTTGGTCAGCAGATGACGGATGAGTCTGTAAGTCAGTTCGCTGAGCTTGAGGGAAGTGACTGGGCAAATGCAGCCCTTCGCAATATGGAGTTCTTTTACATAGCAGAGCTTTTACAGGACAATGCGGCTTCAAAGGTGCCAAATAGTGCAGAATTTGACGCAGTAGTCAGATCAGAATATGACAAGATAATGGCAGCCGAGGGAATTGATGACTGCGCCATAAGTGGAGTTATGGAGGATTATTCCCAGTACAAGCCAAGGGGATATTATGAAGGAAACGAGGAGCTTGAGAAGTACTTCCGAACAATGATGTGGTATGGAAGGAGCGCATTTGCTTTCGACAATGAGGACATGGTAAAGAGTGCTATCCTCATGAACCTGGCTATTGCTAAGAACCCCGATGACTGGAATGCAGTTTATGAAACCACCAGCTTTTTTGCCGGATCTTCAGACGATCCCGGGTACGACCAGGTAATCTCTGTGATAGAGAGCGCCTATGGAAAGATTCCTGAGGTGAAAGACCTGACAGGCAACACGGAGGCCTTTGACGACTGTGTAAAGAAACTGCAGGCTCTGGATCCGCCAAAGGTTAATTCAATCCCTGTAATGGAAGGTGACGATCCTGTGATTCCTTCCTACAGATTTATGGGACAGCGCTTTACGATTGATGCAGCTATCATGCAGAGGCTGGTGTACAGCGCAGTTGAAGAGAACGGAAGCGGCGAGCGAAGATATCTTCCGGATACTCTGGATGTGGCAGCGGCTCTTGGATCTGATGTGGCCCTTGGCATTCTGGAACAGCAGGGAGATACACAGTACAAGAACTACACGGAAAATCTTTATTTCGCCAAAGAGCATTTCAATAATTCAGATCCTTCGCTGTGGAATGCAAGCCTTTATTCCGGATGGCTAAATATCTTAAGACCCCTCTTTGAGCAGAAGGGCGAGGGATATCCGTCCTATATGCAGAACGAGGAATGGACAACCAAGAACCTTGAGACTTTCGCCGGCTCCTATGCAGAGCTTAAGCATGACACGATTCTCTACGCCAAGCAGGTGATGGCCGAGATGGGCGGCGGAGACATGGAAGTGCTGGATGACAGAGGCTATGTTGATCCGCAGCCGGTGGTCTACAGCAGGTTTATAGCTCTTTCCGAAAAGACAAGAAAAGGCCTTGAGGAAAAGGGAATGCTGGCAGATTCCCAGAAAGAGGATCTTGAAAAGCTCTCAGAAATTGCAAAAAGGCTTCTTGAGATTTCGGAAAAAGAGCTGACAAATGCCGAGATCACAGAGGATGATTATGAGTTTATAAGATGCTACGGCGGTTATCTGGAGCATTTCTGGCTGGAGGCCAACAAGGATAGATGCGAGGATCTGGCATACAGCTATCAGGCTCCGTCTCCGATAGTCGCTGATATTGCCACAGATCCGAACGGCACCGTTCTTGAGGTTGGAACCGGTGGTGTAGATGAAGTTTATGTGGTTTTCCCTATCGACGGAAAGCTTCATATAGGAAGAGGAAGTTGCTATAGCTTCTATCAGTTTGAAGTACCGATTTCCGAGCGCATGACAGACACAGAGTGGAGAAACAGACTGGCAGGCGGATATCTGGATGATGACTGGAACTGGGTTGAGGCTGAAGATGCGCCACAACAGCCTGAGTGGACATTAAGCTACAGAATAGGTAATTGATGAAGAGATTTCTTGGAAAAAGAAATATATACAAGTGGCTACTGCTGTTTTTCGGAATGGCAGTAGTCTTTTGTTGCGCCTATTTTTATTTGCGTAATATGGCGCCGGGACAGCGTGTGCAGGATTCTTTATACGCAGATATAGACAGGGACGGCCAGGATGAGAAGATAGTTCTTTTGTGGAAAAAGGGGAGATTTGGCAAGCACAGGCCTTTTTGGATAAAGGAAGATGAAGAGGAGATCTCGCAGCATATTTTTATATATGACGTCCTGGAAAATGGGGAGCTTAGGCAGAAGTGGTTTGCGTCTGATATAGGCAGAGAAGTTGTCAGGATGAAGATGATCGGCAATAATGCAGATGTGCTGCTTCTGGAGGATAAAGAGGGGAATAATACTCTCTGGAGATGGGAATCCTGGGGGCTTAAAAATGTGGACAACGAGGTGAAGCTTGTTGCCTTTGGGGACAATATCATTCATCAGGAAATAATTGACTACGCCAATCGATGTGAGAACGGTAATTATGATTTTCTGTACGAGCCCTTTGCAAAAGAGATTGAGGATGCGGATATAGCTGCTTTTGGAGCGGAGACAGTTCTGGTGGACAATGAATCTGCTGTCAGCGGGTATCCGTACTTTGGCTCGCCTTTGGGAGTGGGGGAGGCTCTTGTAAAAGCCGGATTTGATATCGCCGTATGCGGAAATAATCATGTCCTGGATAAGGGAATCTATGGAATTGATGTGACTACTGCTTTTTATGAGAAAAACGGGATAAAGGTGGTTGGTGTGCAAAGCAGTAGGGATGAGGAGTACAGACCCTATGAAGTGATTTCAAGAAACGGGTTAAGGTTTGCGATTTTTTCTTATACCTACGGAACCAATGGCAATGATGCTTCTTCGAAGTATCCCTATGCAGTGCACTATTTGCCGCGGAATACACAGGAGAGGCTGAAGGTCCGGGAAGACATAGAGAGAGCCAGGACCGAGGCGGATTTTGTGATTGTTTTTGCCCATTGGGGTGAAGAATACGAAAGCTATCCTAACAGGGAGCAACAGGAGATGGCGGAGGCCTTTGCGATTGCAGGGGCAGACGTGGTCATTGGAAGCCATCCGCATGTGGTGCAGGGGACCGATGAGATTGTTAAGGATGGGAGAAAGACCGTGGTCTTCTTCTCCCTTGGGAATTTCAGGGCTTATCAGGGACAAAGGGAAGAGACAAAGAAGGGCGCGGAGGCGATTGTGACCTTCGAACACTGCTATGATGGGGTTAGGATAAAGGGGTATGAAATGAAAGAGATTGAGGCGCTGGCGCCGTAGGGGTCAGCGCCATGCCGACATTTTTGCGCAAAAAGAAAGTACCATCCCCATAGGATATACCTACGAAAACAGTACTCGGCGTGCACCGCCAGGGTCTCGAACCCTGGACAACCTGATTAAGAGTCAGGTGCTCTACCAACTGAGCTAGCGGTGCGTCTTATTTAGTGGCTTGTGCCATGTCTTAACGACAAGTGATATCTTACTACGGCGAAAAGATAATTGCAAGCATTTTTTTCAAAAATTTTTAAAAAATTTTTGATTCCTAGTATTTGTGCGGTTTTCACGCGATATTTTTTGTGATAAATTATATGAGGACATTGGTTTTTTATATTGATTTGCAAAAATAATGCGGCTATAAAGCAAATCATTTAGCACAATAATCGTAAGGGAACAGAACATGATCTTTGATACACACGCTCACTATGATGATGAGCAGTTTGATATAGATAGAGAAGACCTTCTTGGCAGTATGAAGGAGGCGGGAATAGAAACAATTGTTGATGTAGGAGCCAGCATTGAGACCACGAAGAAGGCGCTGGATCTGGCTCACAGATATGACTTTATATATGCGGCGGTTGGAGTTCATCCAAGTGAAGTCGAGGAACTGGATGACAGCGGCCTAGAGCTGCTGAGAGAGCTTTGCCATGACAATAAATGCGTTGCTATCGGTGAGATTGGTCTGGACTATCACTGGCCTGACCCGGCGTCTGAACTTCAGAAGGTGTGGTTTAGGAAACAGCTGAATCTTGCGAGGCAGGAGAAACTTCCTGTTATCATTCATTCAAGGGATGCGGCGGCTGATACCATTGACATCATGAAGGATGAGCATGCTGAGGAGATCGGCGGAGTCGTTCACTGTTTTTCCTATGCAAAAGAGGTGGCGAAGCAGTGCACAGACCTGGGATTTTATATTGGCATCGGCGGAGTTCTTACTTTTAAAAATGCAAGAAAGATGGTGGAAGTTGTTGAACAGACACCGATGGACAAGATCCTTCTAGAGACGGACTGCCCTTATCTTGCGCCGGAACCTTACCGAGGAAAGCGCAACAGCTCTTTATACCTGCCATATGTGGTTCGTAAAATGGCAGAGATTAAGGGGATCAGCGAAGACGAGGTCATAAGGATCACCACTGAAAATGCAAGACGCATGTACAGAATGTGAAGTGTTGCACGGAACTGGCAGATTCAAATGTTTAATATACTGAATAATTTGGAGGAAATATGGCATATTTAGGAAATGCAGCCAGGACAAAAGAGGTTTTGGCAAAGTATGGAATGAGTGCCAAAAAGAAGTTCGGACAGAACTTCCTTATAGACAGTAGTGTATTGGATGGCATTGTCAGCGCGGCCGGAGTCACTGATGCAGACTGCGTTTTGGAGATAGGCCCGGGAATCGGAAGCCTTACACAGTACCTGGCAGAGGCAGCAGGACAGGTGGTAGCGGTTGAGATTGATAAGACCCTCATTCCGGTTCTTTCGGATACTCTTTCAGAATACAACAATGTTACAGTGATCAACGAGGACGTCCTAAAGGTTGATATAGCTGAGATTGTGGATAAATACAATGGCGGCAGACCGATTAAGGTTGTTGCCAATCTCCCTTATTACATAACAACGCCCATCATCATGAAGCTTTTTGAAAGTGGCGCTCCTATCGAGAGCATAACTGTCATGGTTCAGAAGGAAGTGGCTGATCGTATGGTCATGGGTCCAGGCAACAAGGATTATGGGTCTCTTTCACTGGCAGTGGGATTCTATGCCAAGGCTGAGCCTGTGATGGATGTTCCACCCAGCAGTTTTATCCCGCAGCCGGGAGTTGGTTCGGCGGTGGTGAGACTTACTAGATATAGTGAGCCGGCTGTTAAGGTTTCAGATGAGAAATATATGTTTGAGATCATAAGGACAGCATTTAACCAGAGGAGAAAAACGCTGTCTAATGCGCTTTCCAACAATCCGGCGCTTAAAGTTTCAAGGGAGCAGGTGCAGGAAGCGCTTGTAAATATGGGGCTTAACGGAATGGCCCGCGGGGAAACACTTAGTTTAGAGCAGTTTGCGCTTCTTTCCGACATTTTACAAAGAAGTGACGCTATGATAAACTAACACTATATATAGTAGTGATATTATGGTCTTTTACCAAAAAACCACTACAAAGTAGTTAGTTGGGAACCAAAGAGGAAAAAAGTTTTGGATAAAGTTGAGTACAAGATCAGGGCGGATGAAATAAAAGCTCTGATTGGGGAAGGCAGATATGCCGAAGCAGTTAAAATTGCTGATACCATAGATTGGAAGCGTGTAAAGAGCGTATCAATGCTCTGCACCATCAGTGACTTATATAAGATCAATCGCAGATTTGAAGAGAGCCGCGATGTTCTGTTAATGGCTTATGACAAGCACCCGACAGGAAGACTTATCGTATATTCTCTCTGTGAACTCGCTATCAAAATGGGTGAGTTTGTACAGGCGGTTGAGTACTACAAGGAATTCGTAAGGATAGCACCCAGAGACCCGGGCAGATATATCCTTCAGTATAAGCTCTACGAGGCGCAGGAAGTCAGCCTGGAAGAGCGAATCGCTGTTTTGGAGGAACTGAAAAAGCACGATTATAGAGAGAGATGGGCTTATGAGCTGGCGTACCTTTATCATAGGGTAGGCCTTACTACTGAGTGCATTGAAGAGTGTGATGAGATGTTCCTTTGGTTCGGAGAGGGCAGATATGTGATGAAGGCCCTTGAACTTAAGGCACTTCACGAACCTCTTTCTCCCGAGCAGCAGGATCGTTATAACAGATTCAAGAATAAAAATGGAATGGTGGATGCTCCTGCAGCAGAACCACAGAACCAGCCGGGGGCAGTAAGCACACCGGTTTCCACAGATACCAAGCAGCCCACCAAGGAGATGCCTCCTATAACAGACGAGGTTATACAGGCATATAATAATGGCCAGCCGCTTCCATACGAGAGTACTCAGGATGAAGAGCAGGCCGCAGCACAGGTGCCTCAGGAGACTATTGTATATCCTGACAGAGAGGCAGGGGCTGTAACAGAGATAAACTATCCACCGATCAACGAGATAAAAGAGCCTTCTGTTGATGTCAGTGCCTATAACACCATGAATCTTCAGGAGACGTTGGCGGCAGGCCTTAGAGAAATCATAGCTTCGGAGAATGCTTCCAAGGAACAGGAAGAGGCAGAACCTTCCGAAACCGGAGAGATTCAGCCAGAGGAACTCTCTCAGACGACAGAAGACCTTGCTCAGACGACAGGAGAACTTAAGCAGCCAACCGGCAATATGCAGGAGCTGTTCTTTGATACACAGTCTGTTGACATTCCAAGTGCGCCAAACCTTGGAATCGACATCAAGTACGGCGGAAACGGTCCGATCCTTGGAGAGGCCAAGGATGAAACTCCTGAGCCACAGACATCTTTGGATGCCCTTGATGACGCCATAGAAGCGGTTGAAGAGGAATTAACAGAGGCTACGGGAGAATCTTCTGAGGAAGAGGATAGAGTTGTAAGACCGGATTATAAGCCGGCTTTTGGTACGGGAATTTATGAGCAGAAACCTCTTGAGGATGAGGTTCCCGGCGCTGTAATCCATCCAAACGCAAGTTATCAGATGCCATCACACTTTGAGAGCATGCTCTCTCAGGAGCTTGATGGTCAGATTAGTATGGCTGTTTCTCCGGAACCAATGGTTGAGAAGCAGATTACCGGTCAGATAAGTATCTCTGAGTACATGGAGGACTGGGAGCAGTTCAAGAAGAATCAGCAGGAGAAGCAGCTCCAGAGCGTTAAGAGAAGAGTTGCCGACGAGACCGGAGACATGTTCGCTGACTTCGATGAGAAGACCAAGGCCGGCCTTCAGGAGAAGATTGAGAAGGCAATTTCTGATGCCATCAAGAAAGAGCAGTACGAGAAGGCTTCAGGAAGAGGCGACTGGTCTGTAAACAGAGAAGATGTCATCAGCGCAGCAGTGGACGAGGTAGTGGAATCCCACGAGAAGGGTTCTGAGGCTGAAGTTGCCGAGCCTGAGGAATTGCACGAAGTTGAAGAAACCAGCGAAGCCGAGGCAGGACAGGATCTTCAGAACACAAGAGAACTTGAGCCGGTAGAAGAGCCTGCTGAAGAAGTCGATGAAACTGCAGATGAAGTTGCGGAAGAAACGGCTGAGCCTGTGAATGAAACCACAGATGAAGAGGTAGCTGAGGAAGTTGAAGAAGCTACTGAGGA
>JAEEGL017202479.1_pt1 | contig 14905 bp, 13 predicted proteins | sample 9134231 | NCBI WGS metagenome assembly JAEEGL01 (sample SAMN16246548, study PRJNA631951) | gut metagenome | biome: gut microbiome; feature: rumen; material: fiber-attached | host: Bos | place: Iran: Karaj | collected 2018-10
ATGCAGTGATGATCCTGCGATTAACACTGCAATCGAGCAAAGCCTGCGAATACGCCGCCATATATTCCCTGTCCTTATCCTTTATGACCTTTTCATCACAGGCAGCTTCTATATCCCGGCAAAGCAGAATATACGCCACCCAGCACAAAGGATTGAACCAATATATCGCAAGTAATACAAAACCAAAAGGTTTCCACCAGAGCTCATGTCTTTTCAGATGCGCCTCTTCATGCGCTATCACAAGTTCAAGGGTGTCTTCACTTATCCCTGACGGAACATAAATCTCCGGTCTGAATATCCCAAGGATAAACGGAGAATCCACCTCATCGCATTCCTTTACCCTGCTGTTCATGGCACCGGAAGCCCGCACTTTTCTTCTTAATAAAAGGTAGCTGATAAGCGCATACAAAAGCATCGCCGCCATACCGATCAGCCATAGGATACTGCCTGCAAACACGACTACCTGCATCGGATTTGCGCTTGATATAGCATCCGGCGAAAAAGTTTTCTCAATAACCGGATTCACTGCATTATCAATGATCCTGACTCCGGAATCAATATGCGGATCCTGCACCATCTCGATATTTTCCGGAACTACTTTTGCACTTGGTAAGATGCTGAGCACACTCTCCAATGAGATAGGACAAAGGAGTCTCACAGCAACAAGCCCCCATAACAGGCACGATATCCATCTGGGAGCTTTTTTAAGCAGCAGTCTGGCTGCGATCACAGCCAATATCAGCCAGGATGCGTTTATGGAAAGATTCAGAATTTTTAAGAATAAAGCACTCATGGCTCTTACCCCTCCTTCTTAAAGGCATCTATCATCTTCTGGATCTCATCAACCTCTTTTTTTGACAGTTTCTTGTGTGAGGTGAATGCCGCGATAAATGCCGGAAGCGATCCCTCATACGAATCCTCGATGATCTGCTCGCTCTTAGCTGAGTAAAACTCTTCTTTACTGATACGGGAAGAAACGATACCGTCCACATTCTGAAGCAGACCTTTCTCACATAGCTTCCTGAGAACTGTGTATGTGGTTGGCTTCTTCCAACTCAGTTCTTTCTCACATACCTTCACCAGATCTCCCGAAGATATCGGTTCATTCGCCCAGACGATATCCGCAAACCGCTCCTGTACCGCCGCCAACTCAATGCTCTTCATCTATCGTTTCCTCCTTGGTTTATTCCTATAAACTCATTTTTAGTTTATAGCTATAAACCCGATTTGTCAAGAAATATCAAATAAAAGTGTCAGATTTCCATGCCGATATTCGTTTTATAAGTGAAGGCCTTCAAAAGAAACGGGGTAAAGTCAATGCCTTATATGAACAGAGACAACGCAGATTACTTGGTAAACAAATATGCAGACACGATCTTAAAGATCAGCTTTATGTATCTCAAGCAGACACAGGATGCCGAGGATATCTGTCAGGATGTATTCATGAAGCTTTTAGCAAAGGATTATCAGTTCGCTGACCCATCCGCAGAAAAAGCATGGATCATCCGTACAACAATAAATGCCTGCAAAGACCATCTGCGGACAAGCTTTTGGAAACGGGTAGCTGTACTGGATGAAAATTATGACATTCCTGCACCAAAAGAGCCGGAATCAGACCTGCTCCCATTGGTCATGGAACTGCCAAAGAATTACCGAATCAGCATCTATCTACATTATTACGAGGGATACCAGGTTAAAGAGATTGCTTCTATCCTCAGAAAACCGGAAAATACGGTTTCCGCATACCTTGCCCGTGGCAGAAAGAAACTGAAATCTGTTCTGGAAAGTCGGAGCGAAACACAACCCAATATCGCAATATAAGGAGGATCTCACTATGCGAAAGACATTTGAAGATGAATTCAAGAAAACCATGGATGCTCTCCGCTTTTCCCCGGAAGATAAGAAGCGTATCACAGAAAAAATCATACAAACACATAGCGAACAAAGGAGAATCAACATGAATAAATGGACATTACCAAAAGCCGCAGCTATTGCTGCAACCTGTCTTTTAGTCACCGGTGGAACTGTATTCGCCGCATCAAAGATCATTATGTACACAGCTTCATCCAACGCAAACTACGATTATTCTTCTGCTACAGAAATGAATTCTGCCACATCAGACCGTCAGGAAAATGCTGAAGTAAAGATGCCGGATTTCCCGGATTCCTTGGGCGGCTATTCTTTTGACGGTGGTAATACTGTATATGTTGCCGGAAAGGATGATTCAGGGAATACTCTTGGCAAATGGGATGATCTACGCGCTGTTTACAAGAACGAGGACGGCGATATCGTTAATCTCACCTTGTCCTACAACTTATCAGATGATGAGAATCGTACCCCTACCGAAAGCCGTACAATAGATGGAATTACCGTCAACTTCAATTACGATGAGTACCTTATACTCCCCGATGAAAATGAGCCCCTTGAGGCAACGGTGCAGGAACGCAAGGAGAATGATGATCACTTTTTCGTAAGCTATGGTGGCGAAAAAGAAACATATTTCTTCAGCAATGCCTCTTTCATAAAAGATGGTGTACGCTATCTTATTTTCACCAATGATGATGTATCAGCTGACGATCTGTTCTCTATGGCGGAGGAACTCATCAAAAAGTAATCTGCTTTATCAGAATTTGTAGGCAGGAGGGAGCGAAATACTATCGCTCCCTTTTCCATCATACCACGACTATATTGCTACTCTTTTTATCGCTTCACTCTCATATAAGCCTGGTATGTCAACATGCAGAACACGCAGATCAGAACAACATAGAGAATTGCAGCGGTCTGATATGTCCCCCAAAAATGCTCACCTATATGAACAAGCCTCGGATCCGTCATGGAGCCATTGATAAGAACCTGTATCGGAGTAAGAAATCGCATCTGCGAAAGAACACGGAACCTGTGTGGGATTGTAAAGAACAGATCAACAAACACAGTTCCACAGATAACTCCAGCAGATGCCACCATATTCTTTAGAACACAGGACAGAAACATAGCAATTGCACCCGCCAATACCGAAGCCAACATATAGACCCCAAAACAAACAAGCAACATCTTCCCTGATGTATATGGGTATGACGTAAATGGAATGATAAGCTGACATGCAGTATCCCAGCCGTTGAACCCATTAAAAATGACATGAGGAGAGTTTACGGCAATAAACAATATCCCTCCCACTACGGCAGAAAAAAGGCCTCCTGAGATCAACTTTGCTGCTGCTATCGTTTCTTTGCCTGTTTTTGTACAAAGGATCAAGTCCTCCGTTCGATGGCTCAGTTCTCCGGCATATACCCCAGACAGACAGATCCCGATCAAGAATATCGCAAGCGTTATAGAAGCAGAGATATTCGCACGCATTGAATACAAGCCATAATTTGTTTTCCACACAAAGGGCTTTGGAATCTGCGCCTCCTTTGAAGTCCAATATTCCTTTTCTGCATCACTCAAACAAAAGTAATCATACAGATATTCAAGTATGCTTTCCCTCGTCCTGTAGAACTGTTCCTCAGTCAGTTCGGAAAGTTCATACTCTCCGCTGATTCCTTCGATATTCATATATGTGCCCAAAGCTCGGTTCATATAGCTTCCTATGTGACTGTATGTATTATCTCCCGGAATCTCTGTGAGACTGCCAAATTGTGTTGCCGTATCGGCGACATCGTCTATCAGTTTATCATCTATAAACCTGCCTTCAATCTCACCCTCTCGTTTTGCAATATATCTGTCTTCAGGGCTTATGAAAATATACTCGATCAACGAAGTACCTGCCAATAGACATGTGCTTAAGATGAGCGCAATGATTGTCACTTTGTTTATAAAAATCTTCTTTAACTCGTACTTTACAAGTTCTCCAAACACGCCACCATTACTTTTACACATTATCCGCTCCCCCTTCATCAAATTCCTTCATATAGAAATCTTCCAAACTGCCGTCATCCTCACTCCACTTACCTTGCCAAATGATCTGCCCAGACTTCATCATGATCACCCTGTCCGCAATATGTTCTATATCCGAAACGATATGCGTTGACAAAAGAACAATATTATCCTTTCCAATATCCTCTATTAGGTTACGAAAGCGAACACGTTCCCTGGGATCAAGTCCAGCAGTCGGTTCATCCATTATCAGCACCTCCGGGCGGTTGATGAGTGCCTGTGCAATTCCCAGTCGCTGTTTCATACCGCCGGAATAGGTCTTGACCTTCTTCTTCGCCATGTCGGCCAAACCAACCATCTCCAACAGTTCGTCCGTCCGAGCTTTTGCATCTTTTTTGCTCAGTCCCTTTAACGCAGAAAAATACATAAGAAAGTCACGTCCGGAAAACTCCGGGTAGTATCCGAAATCCTGCGGAAGATATCCAAGTACATCACGATAGCTTTCCTCAGATACCGGAACTCCATCATAGGTTATATCTCCACTCGTTGGAGTCAGGATTCCACAGACCATCCTCATGAGCGTTGTCTTTCCCGCACCATTGGCACCGAGAAGCCCGGTAACGCCTTTCCCAAGTGAAAAGGACAGCCGGTCGACGGCTATTTTATTCTTATACTGCTTTGTTAAGCGATCCACTTTCAGTTCCATGCATATTCCTCCCACCTGAATGTTTTTCTTATCTCTATGCATTCCATAATGATTAAAGCTATTGCTGCAAGGCACCATATTACCTGATATCCTTCCGCAAAAAACTCCCGTTTGTTATGTAGTGCGATGATCAGCCCGGAAACAAGTGCGGATACCACAATGCAGCCCATGACATTTTTTCTTCCCAAGGCCGTCCTTTCCAGCTCCATACTTGCGATGGATGAGATCAGGTATGGTATGGTAAGCAAAACGCCCGTCATCAGACATCCGTATCCGCTCTGCTTTCCCATAATGACCACAAGAATAGTCAGCAAAGCGATATGAGAAGCTCCTACACAAACAAATCTGGCAAAGAGCATTCCTCTCTTTGAGACAATCGTCACGCTCTCCAATTCTGTCATTCCATACATACCGGATCTCATGAAATCAAAAACAGCGATCCCCGACACAAACGGCATAATTGCAGATACTGCAAATACCACTTCCCTGTCTTCATGTATTCCCAATATCGCTACGATAAGCGCAGCAAGAGATATCAGCCACACCGGCATCCGAATGTATCCGAACTGGCTCCTTAAGATATCCACTGTGCTTATCTGTGCTCTGACATACATTCTCTTGTAAGCCCTGACAAATTGATCCTTTCGATTATGGTCAGGTGATGGGGCCGCATCTGACAAAGCCTTTTTAATGCTACTGTTCATGAACCTCCCCTCCTTCCATCAGTTTGATAAACTCCTTTTTGACGCGATTCAACCTCCGATACAGGGAAAACCTCGAAAGCCCGGTTATTTTGCAGATATCCGTGACAGATTCTTCGTTCAGATACCTTAGGATCAATAGTTCCCGGTCATCTTCCGTCATCTTACCTATCGCAATCCTTACAAGGATTTTATCCATCATCCTTTCAGTACCTGCTCCCTCATCCGAAACATTCTCCGATAGCTCTTCAGCTTTTACCCGTCTGCTCTCTTCTATGCACAGATTTCTTGCAATGGTATACAGATAGTGGATCATTTCTCCACGCTCTTCATACCGGCCGTTCATAAAGCGCAGAAAGGTTTCCTGCGTCAGATCCTCAGCAGTTTCCCTGTTATGTACCCTGTAATAGCAGAAGCGGTATATCTTGTCATATTGTTCTTCTATATCCATGGATTGACCTTGATACCTCCTTCTACAATGTATAACGGATTAGCACCCCAAAATGTGCGGCTTACTTTTATTTTTTCAAAAAAAAAACGCAGCCGCATAACGCTTGTTATGAAGCTACGGATATCTTATCACACGCATGATGATCATCGAAACATCACCATTCAGCTTGCTATACACAAACTATATCCCGAATTACTATTTCTTCAGCACAGGCCCGGATATTATTCATCATCCGCACCCAGCGCATCTGATCCGATACTGATTATCCTACTTTCTCTCGTCAATATGCACTGTTTCTCCGCATCTTAATATTGAAGCATCAGCTCTGCTCTTCCGGCTTTACTAAAATCACCCCACACATTCCACCACCTGTCCATAGACCATCATTGGTAGCATTCACAACCGCATCAACCGTCTGATTGGCCCAGGATGTATTTATCAATTCCAAGTTTCTCTTATCAAACAGGTCTCCTTTATGCATCTTCATCATGCGACTCTTTTAAAAACATCTTCATCTGCAAAACTTCCTGCCATCATTGCTCTTTCGCAATTTTTAAAAGATAATCTACATCGCTCTTTTCATCCAATATATGCATTTTCCTATGACAGTTCGGGCAGAGTGCTACAGCATTATAAACTTCATCTGCTCCACCTCTAGCTATCCATATCACATGATGGCATTCAAGATAAGCTTCACCCTTTTTGTTGAAAAAAGGTGCTGGTTTATTGCATAGCTGACATACACCCGCAGCTCTCTCTTTCACAATTTCAGCCACAAGCGTAGACCTTTCCTTGACTTCTACTTCTGTCATATGAGTCTTTACATGCCTACCGTCAAAAGACTTTAGGTCATCCTTAAGTTTTTTTAGCCTTGTCTTCTTTTTTGCAAGACCTTTATCGACTGTTGGTGGCACTCCAAAGTGCTCATAAAGATATGCTACATACTCCAACAAACTCTGATTTTGTATATCTGGCTGTTTTTCCTTCCACTGCAAGAGTTTTCTTTGAAGCACAAGTTCATCATCATCTTGAAGGAATGGAATACCAGCTTTCTTACAAAAATATGTCAAATGCCTCTCCGAATGAATTGTGAGAAACTTATCCGGATAATACATAGCAAGAATTTTATATCGTACTATTGGTGCCAGCATATTCTTACGAATCGCATTGAAATCGTCCGCTTTTCCTGCATCCACGAGTTTACACAGTTCAGATCTGATTACGCTAAAAGCTTCCTCCGCGGTCTGACCATATTTCTTTGTAAAATCATATTCTCCTGTTGATTTGCGAACCCATATACCAAACTTCTGAGCTGTAGCATTTCTTATATCTCCCATGCCAATCTGCTCACGCTCAAGACGATAACAAAAGTTCTTTTTATCGCCAGTACGCATTGCATACTGCTCCAAGGTTATGCCTTCCAGCATATCCCTATCAAAGTCAGAAACAAACTTTTTTCTCAATGCTTCAATATGTAAAATGTTTGGATTTGGTTCACTTATCTTCATATACTTTTTCCATCAAAAATTATTTTTCAGTATAGGTTGATAAACTCTTATCTTATGTTCAAACGAGTCTATTCCACCCTCCATATAGTTCACAATATCTCTTTTAATCGTATCTTCAGAAGGATACCCAGCTCTTTCTATCCAGCCATTCTCTCCATCAGAACACATAACACAAACCTGATCTGCCATAGCATTTGTAACTATAGTGGCACTATGAGTAGCGATGATAATCTGCCTTTTATTTTTGATATCACGTAATTGTCTAACAAGATTCTTGTATATGTATTGACTGTCAAGGTTATCTTCTGGCTGATCAATTAAAATAGGTCTATGATCATCTACAAAATCACCGTATCCAAAAATAAAATCGAGCATAGCCACCACTTTTTGTCCAAGAGAAAGATTTCTTACATCTTTATAATCTGCTCCTCGTTTAGCAGTGGTCTTACTATTTATATTGAACTCCAAAGATAGTTTTTCCGACTCTCCAACCATTCTTCTTAAATAGGTTATGGCTTGAAAATATCTGTTATTATCAATCAAAGCGTCAAATATCTCATCTATAGCATTTTTTTGTTCTTCTATACTGGGATCCGGTCTTGTTCTATTAAAGAAGTCAGCAATATCAAATTGATATCTATCCTCCTCTTTCAATGCCATTTTCAGCAAAGATACAATCCCGACATTCCTATACACATAGTAAAGATAATTGACAGCATTTTCCTCTGTGACATCAGTATCCTGAAATCCTTCTTTCTTGCTTGCTCGTTTTCCACTAAAAAGCCAGTTCTCAAAATCAGGTGCATCTACGGGTTCATTTTGCTTGTAAATGATTCGAAGAATCTTATCCATTTTTTTGTTAAATGGTCCAATGATTTCTTCTACTTCACTTTTTCTTTTCTTCAGCAATTCCTGCATATCTTTTATGGCTTTTGCCAAGCCGTTCTTCGATCTGCAATTAATAGTCTTCTCCGGCGACGATAGTGTTTTATTTTGAAACATAAGTTGCCTTATAAAATCATCTATCTGATTACTGCTGGCTGTCTGCACCAAATCATTAACAGAATACTTAACATCATAAAGCCGGCTCAATGTTCCATATTTTTTTACAGATTTAATAACAATCTCATTCTGATCTTTACCTTTTATCACTTCAAATATGGATAAATAATTCTTAATGGCATAATTTCTTACCTTATCCTCAGAAAAATAATACTTGTAGTAATATCTGTCTGCTTCATTTTCACCAAAACATCTCAAGATATTATCATTTGAATCTTCTTTAATCGGAGTAGCCATCCTTATAAGGTACTCCTTATTCCCTTCTGCGAATAAAACCCATATATCTCCGTGCTTACAAATAAAGTCTAAAACATTCTCATCAGTAATTCTTAAACCTATTGCATAATCAAGCACTTGTAATATTGTACTTTTACCTGTCCCTCGTCCACCAATGAAACAGTTAAGAGAATCAGAAAACGTAAGAGAAAAATCTCCTCCATCTCTTCCTTTCAAAAATCCTCCACTCTCAACAAGTACACTTTTTATATATTTGCGTTTCTGGATCTCGTTTGTTAATGATACAGATATTTCAAAATCATCAAAGGCTTCTTTTAATGTCTTAAAACTTCTCTTACCGCTCTTAATCCAAAAGTAATTCTTATCTATCGTATCTATTGAGTGTGAATCGTTATCAATCACAAATCCCTTGGTAGTTATTTTTTGAGTTTTCAGTATTTTCTTTACCGGCTCTATATGAGACTGGTCATGAACCCCTATGTATTCAAAACAGTCAGCGTTCTTAAGTTTCTTCTTATAAGCACCACTCAAATATTTCTCATTATTAAACAAATCAGAAGAATTGATATGTGCAATATAAGAGATTCCATTAATCTCTCTTTTGAAAAAATCTATTACTTCGAGACTCGTCTTATATGTTCCATCAACTTCACTGATTAAATACTCATCAAGCCAATTCCTAACTTTTTCTGTATTTTTTTTATCAAAAATACCAATAACATGAAGTCTGTCAGCACAAGATATTTCAATACCACATATAATCTCAGGGTACTCATGTGAGCCCTTTAAATTATGGATATCCTTAATCGCAAGTTCTAGCTTGCTTATTCCAGCAATGCTATTATGATCCGTTACAACCACGATTTCGTAGTCATTACACACAAGCTCATTAGCTAGAAGAATATATGAAAGCCACTCTTCTTTTGTAGTATAGATACTTCGCTCATTATCAAGCGTTACACTTGTTAAATACTCCTTTTTCGGAACAACTTTCTTTTGCATACAGTATTGCATTATCTGCATTTCATCAGCTTTGGCATAATCATCATGTTTCCATGATGAAAAGAGCTTATAATCATGCGATGCCGGTGTATGAAGGTGAAATAAAGTCTTATGAAAACAGCCATATTTTTTACTTATATCGCTCATTCTCTTATATACATCTTTAATCACCTTCGTATCTTCCACGCTTATGTCCCTCACTTACAATTCCTTTACTATCTCCATAAACTTGTCATAAGAGTAAGCTCCTGCATATCCCGGATCCTTACTTTGGAATACCATATAATATTTATAAAGCCTTCCCGCCTGACTGGCCCATTCGGAGCCTGTAGCTGCCTTTGCCTTAGACTCCGGATTATCCAAATGATCTCCTTTTGTTTCAATCATAAGTATTTTTCCGTCTGTCAGCATTACCATAAGATCAGGATAAGCGGTTACTGCACCATTTATCGCAAACCCTTTTCGAGATATATTACGATGCCACCATTTCACATTATCAAGACTGGCCAGCTCATATATTACCTTCTTTTCGTAATCATTCAGATCGCCATCTTCCTCTTCATATAATGACTTGGGAATAGAAGAAATTGAGGTTGTCGGAGATATACTCTCCTTCATCTGATACATGGGCTGACACTGTACGATATCTGTCTCCACCCATTTGCGGAACATCTTTGCCTCATGCTCTGCCAACAAATCATCTACCTTCTTTTTGATTTTCTCTGCATAAAGCTCCGTATTCTGCTCCAAATCCGTGAGCTGTGCCTCTGACATCTGCTCCATGATTTTCCCTACATAATCCCGAATTTCTCTATCATCAACAGCGTTGTTTTTTGAAAGGCGCGTGCATATACGGTCTTTGCAGAGATTTCTCTTTGTTGCCGTAGGTCTTGAATCGAACCATTCTTTAATAGCCTCACTCTCGAAACCTTTCAATTTCCAAGCCTTTGGAGCTTCATGTGCATCATCAACATCAACCTTCGCTATCTCTGCCTCGATTGAATCAAAATCTATCTCCGTATCTTTATCACGAAGGGTAAAGCCTTTTCGTAGATTTTCTCTATCAAGCAGTTCATATTCATGCTCTGAGAAAAGACTCGCATCTCCTTCAACAACAAATTGCGGGAGCCTTAATTCTTTGAGATCGTCCTCAAATTCTTTCCTTACATGATACATTTTCATTTTGCTCACCACTTCATCAGGAATATCATCATACTGCTCGTTTTCTTCACTTGTGATATTCTCCCAATAAACCGTATTTTCAGTCAAAGCCGTCTCAATCATGGTATCAACGATTTCGTTTGCTTGGTTTGTAGTCCCCTCCGTTTCATACTCATCATTTAAGACCGTTTCTAACTGTTTTTTTAACTCATCAGTATTTACATCTACTGGCTCAGTATCAGATAGATCTGTTTCCAGAGACGGTTGAAGATTCGGTAACTCCATCTGCTCAGGTTCTATCTCATCTGTTTCTTTCACTGCAGGATTGTCCAAATCTTTGACCATATAATCACGCTTGCTGAATCCGGCATTATTCAGACCTTTTACTACTTTATCAAGTGTGCCGTAAAAGTCCGCAGACGATGTGATTGCATAGGAAAGATTTAGTTCCTGTTCCTTACTCATCTTGGTATAGGGTAATCGAAGCACTCGTCCCAATATCTGTTCAACATCAACCGTTGAATTACGATTCGCCACTGTCGCTAGAATATATGCGAAAGGACAGTCCCAACCTTCCTTCAGTGCATTTACCGTAATGATGTATCGGATTTTGCAGTCCCTTGAAAGCAAGTTCTCCGTCTTAATATCATCCCTATCTCCGGTTTTAATTGCTATCTCTTCCTCAGGAACACCTATTTCTATGAGAGTCGTCTTGATCTTTTCATAAGTTGTACTGTCTTCCGATGTGCGTGGTTGAGCCTGCAACAACACAATGGGTCTAATATACTTACCCGTTTCCTGTTCGTTTTTCCTTGCCTTAATCTCTAGGCGTTTCCTTAATGATATTGCACTGAGATAAACATCCTCCTGGCTCTTCATGTTGTAAACGATAACAGGTAGCTTCACCATTTCCTCTTTTTTAAGCTGTCTTGCATCAACATAGGAAATAATATTGCTTCCCTCTTTCGGTGTAGCTGTAAGATCGAGAACAAAGCAGGAATTAAAATTCTCAAGCATTTCTATACTGAGCTTTGAAGTAGCATGATGGCTTTCGTCCACAATAGCAACCGGATTCAACTGCCGTATTACTTGGATAAGTGCTGTATCATCCACATCTTCAAGCAGCATGCCTGTATCCCCCTTAAAGCCATTGAATGCCGTAAGATTGCCATTCTGCTGATATGCCTTCCTCCCATCTTTTTTATTTGTTCTAAACGAATCATATGTTAAAACAAAGATAGAGAGATTCTCATCAACCGATACTGGATTAAAATTCTGACCATTTAATAGCTGCTCTTTTGTATATACTTCTACTTTGCCACCAAAGTCCACATCTATCTTCTGTCTATACGGATGTTCCACATTTGTAAGGTTGGTTATCGTCTGTTGCATAATTGCATCAGACGGTACTAACCACACTACTGCCTTCGGATGTATATGTGGCATAGATTCAAATATTGGCTTTATTGCGTTTGCTGCAAGAAAAGTCTTTCCTCCACCTGTAGGGACTTTCAAACATATATGTGGTACCCCATGTAAAGAGTTATTGTATACTGGCATCCCTAGTGGGCCGATACTTACTCCTTTTTCTTCCCAGAGCTGACTATATGCCTTACTAATACTCTGCTTTTCAGTTAAAAGAGCAAGGAACTTGTTTAAATCCTTGATTACGGCTTTTTGATAATTTTTCAGTTCCATAAAACTATAACCTCGCTATATCTCTCGGTATTTTCTTAAAAGTAATGTTATACTTACTCATTTTCTCATCTGACAAATTGCAAGTATCCGCATATATAACGTAAGCATCTGCCTTTGTCTTTATTGTTCGTAAAAAATCATTATCCAAAACTGTCAGCTTATCACTTTCATAAACAAAATAATAAGCAGTATCATTATGAAGCCCAAGAAACGATGTATTGTCATCCACATATGATTCCACATATGCACATCTTGTCTCCATATACCAAATATATTCTCTTATTACTTCATCACTTATTTTAGGATTCAATTCTCCATTAGAAAGAAGTAACTGTTCTCCTAGCTCATAGAAACTAAATCCCCCTCCTGTCTCCTCAGTATCATGTCCAGATATAACCCTGCGAATCCGCTCAGCGGTAATATTTTCTGCATAATCAAGCATTTCTATTATGATAAACTTTCTATTCTTGTGATCCTTGTGATTCATCGAAAGAATAGCATGAGCAGTTGTTCCTGATCCTGCGAAACTATCTAGCATAATGTCTCCATCATCCATAATCTGAGATGCCAAAAACTCGATTAGAGATTTAGGTTTTGAATACGGAAATACTGCCTCACCAAAAATCTGCTTTATCGCCTTTGCCCCTTCAGTATTTAAACCAACTTCAGTCATCCAAGTTGACATTGGATTTTGATCTGATTTTAGTTCAGATAAAAATCTCTTTTTCATTGGTCTTTTATCAGTTGACTTCGGAAAAACTATTCGATTTTCCTTAATCAAAATATCCATTGATTCAGGGATATATGACCATACCCTACTAGCACTAGGTTTATATATATTTCCAGTTTTAGGATCTACAAGATCGTAATACTGATTTGGCCGCATATCTGCTGTCATTCCTACAGTTAAATCTCCTGTAGTCCAAGGTCCCCTTGGATCATTATCTGGATTTGAATAACCCTTATAGTCTTTTTCAATTCCATAAAAAGAGTCTGTCTCCTCTTTCCCATAGATTAAAACATACTCGTGATCTATGGAGACATTTCTATAGGCCATTGCTGAAGATGCTCTTCTCTTCCACACCGCTTGGGCAATAAAATGAGACGATCCAAATATTTCATCACACAAAAGTTTCAGAAAAGCTTGTTCATTATCATCTATACTGATAAAAATAGCTCCTCTTGGAGATAGTAATTTATGTAATAACCTAAGCCGTGGATACATCATACACAGCCATTTATCATGCCTGGACAAATCTTCTCCATCCTTACCAACAATTTCTCCAAGCCACTTTACTATCCGAGGATCATTAACATTATCGTTATAAACCCATCCTTCATTTCCCGTGTTATATGGAGGATCTATATATATACATTTAATTTTTCCCTCATATTTAGGCAAAAGGGACTTTAACGCCTCAAGGTTATCCCCATGAATAACCATATTCTCAGCATCATCGTCCCCATAGCTATACTTCTTATTTAATACACGATAAGGCACTTCATTATGATGATTAAGTACCTTATCCTTTCCAATCCAATTCAATGACGGCATACACCCGCCTCCTTATCAATGCTTTATTTATCTTCGTCTATATACTCAACAATATCCCCAAAATCAGTTCCCAGCACATGACATATCTTACACAGTATAGTCATAGATACTTCTTCATCCCTATTCAGTTTTGTAAGTGTATTTGGCGCAATATCTGCCTTTTTCCTTAGCTCTACCTTGCTCATTTTTTTGTCAATCAATAACTTCCATAACCTGTCGTAAGATACTGCCATCAAATTGCCTCCATTACCTGTAAACACGTACAATAGTACAGATTTTATTATAACAGACCGTTTTCAAGTCTTCAAGATTAATTCGCAAGTTCTTGACTTCAAATATATGCGAAAAAAGGGGTGTGAAGCCATAGCCACACACCCCTATAAATTATATTTCTCTCTGTGAAGCTACTGCTTCCTGCGCCTCTCGCTGTTTACTTCTTTGGGGGATTGCACTGTTTGCCGCCACTATTGCTTTCTTGGCAGCAAGCCTCGCCCGAAGTGACGGGCGTTCCCCTCTTGCCCTGCGCTTTCGCTCTTCTTCCTCGATGCGCTGCAGTTCTTCCAAGCGTTCCTGCTCCGCCTGCCGGGCTTCCCTTTTCTCCTCGGATTTTGGAACCGTGTTGCTGAGTACATTGTCGATCTGGTTAAGATTTACCTCTTCAAGCTCCTCCACTTTGGCAAGTGGCTTGTATTCAGCCAGCTTCACAAGAAGCTCCGCTGCCTTACGGACATCCTCGATGTTGTCACTCTCTTCTATTACAGTTCCCAGGTACTTCTTATAATCCGCAGAATTGCCATTTCTTATATCATCCGCTATATTCTGCACCTGCAATTCCCAGTTATCGACCGTATCCTTGTACTCATAGGGATCAAAGTCACTGGAAAAGCGGTCTATTTCAGCCGCCAGCTTCGCAGCCTCGTCCACATATACCGGCTTTACAGCATCCATATC
>JAEEGL010508349.1_pt1 | contig 14904 bp, 10 predicted proteins | sample 9134231 | NCBI WGS metagenome assembly JAEEGL01 (sample SAMN16246548, study PRJNA631951) | gut metagenome | biome: gut microbiome; feature: rumen; material: fiber-attached | host: Bos | place: Iran: Karaj | collected 2018-10
ACGCCATCGTGGCCATGTGCCAGGCGTGCTCCGCGTCATTCTCGGCCCGCCCGCCGCCCGACAGGTGCGTCTGCCGGAAGATGTTCTTCTCCTTGTCGATCTCCAGGATGAAGCTCAGTTGTTGCTCAAGACGTGTCATACGGCAAAATTACGAATAAATCCCGCATTCTGCGCTTGCGCGGCAGGTCCGGACAGAAAACCCCGGGTAAAACGGGAAGGTCCCCCTCCGCAACAAAGGACCTTCCAGAATAAGCCGGGGTTTTCTGTCCGAAATGCGGTGCAACCGTCCCCTCCCGGCCGCCGATCCCCGGCCCGCCACGCCGCCAGAAGGGCGCAGAATCTTCTGGGCGGCCTGTACGGACATTGCGGGTATGCTACCTGAATCGAGAAATTGGAAAAGTTTTCAGACCTCCAATCGAATACACTGAATACCTGGAGAGGTTGCATATGAAGGCGCTGGCCCGATAAGCATAATCGGACGGTGAGGCCGTTGTGAGCATCTTGTACGCGGCCATGTCCTGGTGGGGCTGCCTCCCTCTGGAAAAGATCTGGGACCTGGACATGGTGCGCAGTTTCAAGGATGCTTAGCGATAGCTGTTTAACCTTGGGATAGATGTCTCTAGCGATGTGTTTTCGTACCAGCTAAAACAGGTTAAGCTCAATTCCAATAGTCCTTTCGAGGCGAACCGGGATGGGTACCTTGTTAGCGAAGATAAATTTGTGACACAAAGTGGTTGTGGGGGAGCGGCAGATGCTGGCTGCTCAGGGAGTTCGGGGTGAAGTGGGTTGTGGCGATGATGAATCCGTGATTTAGCTAGCTGTTGGAAAGAAGGAACAGAACAGAGTTCTCCATTCTCATTCGATTGTTAATTTCGGTCAGTAAGAGTAAAACTTTCCGAATTATTCATTAAATTTGTGCAATACGCAACTCTATGACCATATGAAAGAAGGCATCAACCGAATAAAAGTCGTTCTCGTAGAGAAAAATAAAACGAATAAGTGGCTTGCTGAACAGTTAGGAAGAGATCCCGCAACGGTGTCTAAATGGTGTACAAACACATGCCAGCCGGGGGTAGAAACTCTGCTTGAAATCGCTCGAGTACTCGAGGTCGAAGTAGGAGAATTGTTGAGGTCATCTAGATAGAATAGTTGATTATCCTATGGTTTATCGTATAAAACGCTCTCTGTTTGAACCTATCCTGCCTTCACAACGTGAAGAACTATATGATTCTTTTGTCGGTTGTAAGGTTGGGAGGGATTATATTACAATTGAGTACGAGAACAAGAACTATACTTGTGCTCCTTTTCTTGAACGTGTTCTTGATTCTAAAGTTCAGGCGTTATCTTTTTTCTCCGGATGTGGTGGACTTGATATCGGAGCACAAATGGCTGGAGTAAAGATTCTTTCCAGTTTGGACTTTGACAAGGATGCTGTCAACACATTGTCCCATAATAGATTCTTTGCTCACACTCACCATCAATGCGAGGATATTCGTAAAGTCAGTGGTAAGGATTACGCCAGTATAATCAAAAATAGCAATCCGGAGAAACTTATTCTCGTTGGAGGTCCGCCTTGCCAACCGTTTTCTAAGGCCGGTTATTGGAAAACGCTGTCTCAAAGGTTAGGTCCTGACGATCCTCGTAATATGATAGGAAACTATCTCAATATTATCGATGAGATTCGTCCCGATGGTTTTATTCTGGAGAATGTTGAGAGCATTCTTCATCCTAGCAATATCCAGGCAGTTTATGACTTACAGGAGGTGCTAGATACTATGGGGTACAAGTATGTAATCCAACGAGTTAATGCCGCTGATTATGGCGTTCCTCAAAAGCGGAAAAGGGTATTTGTAATAGCCTCTAAACGGAAGATCACCCATCTTCCAATGCCGACTTGCAGTGACGATTCGAAGAATACCAATCTTCTTCCTCATGAAAGAGTTCTCGATTGGATTGGCATATATGACGATGAGCAGTATGCCTCTTCTCTTGATTCGACAGAGGGAAAATACGATTTCAATATTCCTATGGTCCCTCCAGGATCGAATTATATCAGTCTGAGCTCACGTCGTGGTTATTCGAATCCTTATTTCACTGCGGGAACGAGGTATTGGACGTTTTTGCTAAAACTTCATCCCCTTCAGCCGTCATGGACTATTATCTCTTCACCGGGCCACTGGGAAGGTCCTTTTCACTGGAATAACCGTAGATTGCGCCCCCAAGAGATTGCCGCGATTCAAACTTTCCCGACGGACTATCAGATTCTTGGAAGTCCAAGGGCAATACATAAACAGGTCGGGAATGCAGTCCCTTGCATCCTAGGAAAACAAATGATTGAATGTCTAGTAAAAAACATATAGAACACCCAAAAGTTGTAAGCCTCTTTTCAGGTTGCGGAGGTCTGGATCTCGGTTTTGAGAAAGCCGGATATAGAACCATTTTTGCTACCGATAATTGGCCCATCGCATGCAATACATTGGCCGCGAATAATACAGCAGATCAAGTTGTATGTGAAGATGTTAGGAAACTGGATTTCTCTCAACTTAGAGGGAAAGCTGACGTAGTTATAGGTGGCCCTCCATGCCCTCCATATAGCCAAACACGTCATTATCTTGTGGATAAAGAGAGTGGTTTTCAGGACAAGAAGGCTGGTTTCGCTGTTCCCGAGTATTTCCGAGCTATCGAAGAAATATCACCTAAGATTTTCATGTTTGAAAATGTTGACGGTTTCATGTTTAAAACACATGAAGAAGCGATGTCGTTTGTTAAAGAAAGGTCGGAAGCTCTTGGATATAACATTACATATAGAGTTGTTAATGCGGCTAATTATGGCGTTCCTCAAACTAGAAAGCGTTTTATTTGTGTCGGCATTAAGAAGGACATAGGCACTTTCTCATTTCCGGAAGAAACCCATGCTGAGAACGGTGAAGGTGGCAAGAAACCGTGGGTGACTTGCCGGGAGGCTATTGGGGATATGGATACCATTACCGAGGATGAAAAGAAACAACGTCCTGGCTCGAAAGATTACGAACTCTTAAAACTTGTTCCGCCTGGTGATAATTACCTATATTTCACGGAGAAGAGAGGATATCCTAATCCAATCTTTAAATGGAAGTCGAGGTATTGGACTTTCCTTCTGAAACTTTCTCCTGATAGACCCTCATGGACTATACAAGCTAGTCAATCCAATAATCAAGGGCCATTTCACTGGAGGAATCGATTTCTAAGGATAGAAGAGATTAAGCGCATCCAAACTTTTGATGACAGCTACTTAATTACAGGTGATTTTCAAGAACAGTGGCGTCAAATCGGGAATGCAGTCCCTGTAACACTTGCATATATAATTGCTAAACAAATACTTGGTTATCTATATGTCAACAACTCATCTACAAGTAAATAAAGATGGCTCTGTCGAGAGTAGGGGAACCATAAAATGGCCGAGCTCTAAGAGTTCACAGACAGAGATACTAAAGAATCTGTTTACGAGTCCTACGTGGACGGTTTCCAGAATAGCAAATGTTTCTGGCTCTTTCTGGGAGGTTGAAGTATCATCCTCCATTCAGGAGTACAAGATTAAACTCTATGTTGGCTCTATCCGCGATGAGGATCGTAGCGAAGATGAGTTTAAGATGCAGCTTGGAACATCATATCCATCTGGAGATACACCCGGATGGGTTACACTCATTATTGGCATATACTCTTTGGACAATCAAGATGGATCTGTCAGTTTCATTTTGAGTGGTCACAAAAGACATGGTTATGATTTTTCCGGAAACCCTAGCCTTAGGGGTATACGGACTCATGATTTACAGGATGCATATATTAATGGGTTTGTCAAAAAAGAGAAAACGTGCATATTCCGACCTGATTTTCTCTATTACTATATAAAGAATTACGATAAACTATTTGGAGTTACCAATCAAGAGACTGAAAATGAGATAAAGGAGGCAGAAAACGAACCTAACCCTATCGAAGAAGAAAACATTCAGGAAGAGTTCCACTACTATTTATCCAATTGCGTTAAGTCCACCAAAATAGTAAACGGGATTTATACGCTTGGGGAATCGGCAGTAGACAGCTATATATCATTCCTTAAGCCATCGAAATTATTTGATTATAATCCTTCCAAGTGGACTCATATAGCGTCCATGTATGATATAACTGACCCTGAGCGCGTAGATGCTATTCTGCAGGAATTGCTTGCCGATCCAGACTTCCAAAAGAAAGATAAAGAGTCGAGCCAATACTGGCGCTCGGGAAGTATAATGTATTATAGCCTTTTTATTCACGCTCGTGAATATTTCCTTAACATAGCTAATGTAAATAAACCCAAGAATATGTTCTCATTCTTCTTCGACGAGCGGGTGGCTATTGACTACCGTCGTTATGTTAACGCTTTTATGACAAAGCCATTCGTTCTCTTGGCTGGCATCAGTGGTACCGGAAAGAGCCAGATTGTTCGTAAATTCGCTCAAGCGACTGATGATATTGACAAGTTTGCAAATGAAGAGGATCGATGGAATCTCCATAAACCGGAAAACTTTGAGTTGATTCAAGTGAAACCTAACTGGCATAATTCTCTTGATGTGGTTGGATATAAGTCCAATATTGGTGGTGAACATTATGAGTTTACACCATTTGTTGAGTTCATTGCGAAGGCGTGGATGAATCCCAAAACTCCATTCTTCCTGTGCCTAGACGAAATGAATCTCGCTCCTGTCGAGCAGTATTTCGCAGAATATCTTAGCGCAATCGAATCAAGGTCATATGATAAGAAGACCAAGCACTATGAGACCGATCCTATCATTAAACCTTTTGACGATTTTGGAGAGGAGATGGCAAAAAGTATGATTAATCATCTTCTTGGTAGCAAAGTATTCGAGCAGAAGGCAGATATCGAGAAGCGCTTTAGGGAAAAAGGGTTGACCCTGCCTGAGAATCTCATTGTGATGGGGACTGTGAATATGGACGAGACAACCTTCTCATTCAGTCGAAAGGTTTTGGATAGAGCCATGTCTATAGAGATGAACGAAGTTGATTTCACTAATTGCCTCGCTCCAAGTCCCACCGACAATCCTCCTGTGATGGTAGAGGATAATGATCAGCTTATTAGGAGGCCAATCAAATCTATCACTGTCATCGATGGCAATGAAGGCGTTGACAATTCTAGAACGTTGCTTACTCCTAAAGAGGCAACAAGTGTTGTCTCGTATTTAAATGACGTTAACGTTCTATTAGAGGGTACGCCGTTCAAGTTGGGTTATCGTGCTTGTAATGAGGCGCTTCTATATGCTAGAGCAAGTAAGGAATCAAGCCAGGGAAAGGAGTTTATGGGGCAGGCTCTCGATGAATTCACGACAATGAAAATTCTTTCTAGGATAGAAGGTGAGGATAGCAAATTGTCGATTGAAGAAGATGATAAGCGGATCGAGGCTCTCGGTCTTTCTAGAGTTGATGTGATTGATGCTAAGTATAACGAAGTCAATTTGCTTAGTTGCCTTAAAGCTATTATCAATAAGCACGTTAGGGCCGAAAGCGCTTCCGCTAAAAAAGTCGATGAAATGAACACTATTCTGCATCGTGATCATTTTGTATCATACTGGGGGTAAGTCAGTATGGTTACAGAAGGGTTTAATTTTGAGGTAACTAACGGCGAAGTTACTATCCGTTTTTCCTGTAATAACTATAGGAGACGAATAGGTGAAACTATCGCTAATTTGGCCATTGGAGTGGAGAAGGAGAATGACCCACTTCTTCAGGCCAAGTTCTTTAGTCCCCAAAAAGATGTACATTTCTACTTCTTCGGGGTAGATTGTGGCAATAACCTATCTCGCACGGCTGTATTTTTTGAAAATACGGATTATCCAGTCTTAATAAAGGTTGAAAATGATAAGGTTCGTTTGGACTCATTCCGCATCAGCGGCCATAAGGATGAATCTTTAAGTCCTGATGATAATCTGCTTTACGGAAGCATTAATTTTCATAATCAGGTTGGGCAGACGGAATTTGCAGTCGAGTATTCAGTTGAAGGAAAACGTCAGATCATGTCTTTCTTCACAGAGGTTCTAAGTTTCAAGATGGACTACAGAACAGACATGAAGAGAGTAATTGCGGATATTGAGGCGGAGTATAGCATGTTGTCTTATTCATTCCTCAAGCAGACCTATCTGTCTTTCCAAACTAAAGCAGGGAAATCTACAGATTTAATTTGGTGGCAAATTTTCCAGTCATGTTATCGTGAGATTGTTGATGCTGCGAGGGTTATCATTAATTCGCCCAAAATGAGGTTGCGATCTGCAACAAGATATGAGCGTGCAGAAAGGCTTCAGTTTGTTGGCCCTGAGTTGGAGAACGAATATGAAGAGTTTCAAAATGAGCCTAATCATCTGTATAGGACGGAAGAGATGTTCCTGTCGAAAGATACAGTCGAGAACAGGTTCTTAAAGCATGTACTTAACGAGGTCTCCCGACGCTTTAATATTGTCAGGGAACACATTAAGAAGTCTTTAAACGTTAACGATTCTCGAATTGGGGTAGACTTGGAATCAATGTCTGAGAATCTGCTCCAACTAACTAAGCATCCTTTTTTCAAATCAATCGGACGTTTCAGAGGCTTTAACCAGGATTCTCTTGTTATGAAGAGATCTCGCGGTTATAGTACCATTTATAAAAACTGGGTCGTTCTTTCATGTGGTTACGAACTTGAAGAGGGCCTCCATAGACTTGAGGTAAAGGAGATATCCGATCTTTATGAGATTTGGTGCTTTATCCGAGTAAAGAATATGGTTCAGGATATTCTCAAGGATCGGGCTGTTGCTGTATCAAGCGGAAAGAGTCTAACCACCGGTTTTATCCGCCAATTAGTTTATGGAACTCAGTCCGAGGTTAAATTCTTTGAGGGACAGACTGAACTCGCTTCAGTGATGTATAATGCACAAACAGAAGAGGACGTTGATTTCGGAACCGCACCAGAATCGGCAATCAAAGACACTCGAACGTTTACTACTGTTCAGCGGCCAGATATTGTTCTGCGGCTCTCTAAGGTCAATGACTCTATCCAGTATACTTACTTGTTTGATGCCAAGTATCGTATTCATGATTACCGGAAGAATGGTGTAGAGGTGCCTCCGCCTGATGCTATTGACCAAATGCATAGGTATCGTGATGCCATCTATTATTCCGAGTCATCAGACAACAAACTGAAGAAAGAGGTCATTGGAGGTTTTGTCCTTTATCCTGGAAATCTTGATAAGGCTCAATATGTGAACTCATACTACCATAAATCTATATCTCAAGTTGGGATTGGTGCCTTCCCGCTGAAACCGGGGAGGGAGGTCGCCGGGCCAGACGGAAGTCTGATGCTTGATCCCAATAGCAGTGAACAAGTTCTGTATGACCAAATTAAAGCGTGGCTAGATGACGAGCAAAGTCATATTCACCTGCTGGAATCTTCCATTCCCCAGCGAGGTCTGCAATATCAATCTGCTGAATTGACTTATCTAGACGAAATTGTTCTCATCGGGTATATTAAAAAGCCGGATTTGTATAGAGAATGGATCAAACAAGGTCATTATGCTATCAGGCAAAAAACCCCTGGGTCGTCACGTACGGGGGAAGTCGTGCCGGATAGGATGGTGATGAATGTTCAGCATGTTTTACTTTACTCTCAGGCTGGTGAGCAATTGCGTTTTGAGGCCATCTATGATGTTAAAGACGCGACGTCTATTCCGAAGAGTTTGAGTAGGAAAGAACTCATAGATACGTATGATTATCCGGACAAACGTAAGAATGTTGGCGAAAACTATTTCCTGTATACCATTAACACGGAAACAGTGTCGGTCCTGAATCTTGATATGGATAAGTGTAACAAATACATTTCTGGTACTTTTTCCATTGAAAAAGAAGAAGATAGATCGCCGGTTTTTAAGACGGTCCGGGAGTTGTTGCTGGAAATGAATCTCTAGATCCAGAGTGCCAAGACCAGCCCATCATGCGCAGGGGAGGTATTAGCTTTTAAGATTCTCCTTAGTTCTAGATAAACCCTTGAATATTATTTTGTTTTGATACTCACTTTATACTGAACAGGTCTCTTCGTGACCTTTTTGGCAAGGAAGGGATTCTGAACCACCCAGATCTTAGGATTCTTTGTTTTGATTTCAAAGACAATGTAGATGAAGTAGTTCTTCTTAAGTTCCTTGGCCTTCTCCAACTCATTTTCGGTATAGTAGAATTCAACGTCGCCAACCTTGCCGGTAGTGGCCTTAACTTCAATGTATCTACTGGAACCGTCCGGATTAACGGAGAGGATATCATAGCCATATGAATCACTCTTCATAGACATTTGAACGACCTCTTTCTCAGCCTTCTTCCTCGTTAGGTTTAATTCATTCATCACCCGTTCAATCTCGGCCATCATCACGATCTTCTCACCCCGATCACCATACTTGCGATACCTCCGAGATTCCTTCTCATAGTTTACTTTTGGGGCTATCTTCCCCCCTTTGGAGGAGATCGTTTTCTCCGTAGGGTCTATGTCAAGGTCAACGAAAGAATATGAGTCTATTGTCGGGAATTCATCGTCCTCATCATTTTGCGCGTGCCTTTCATCCTTGTTCTTGGGTGAGAAGTTTGCATACAAGAAATGACCAAAGATATCGGGCGACCAAGAACGCATCTCGGGAATGCTATTCTTAAAAGTAAGCAGTGCCTCTCGTTTGAACAGTGGATCCTTTTTTATTAAATCCTTAGTGTCAAGGTTGAACACTTTCAAATAATGAATTAGGTGATCATCAGAGAAGACGTTAAGGTAGTCATCCGGGAAATAGACCGAGAGTATTTTACCCTTGAACATTGGAGAAAGGATGTTGCTTTCCAATGCGGCCATATTGCCTTGTTTTCCTGCATCTAATAATTCAAGAATAGCTTTTCTAATGGTTTCGAAGGCTTCTTTGTTGTTTTTTCCGTACTTGGGAAGTGAGATGTATTTCCCCTTGCCCTTGTTATAGTAGATGCCAAATTTCTTTGAGGCCGTGGAACCTAGAATCTTTCCGAGTCTATCCAGGTCCTGTTCAATAATATAGCAGAAGGTGTCTTTTTGTTCTTTGCCAATAACATAATCGTCAATGGTCATTCGCGCTATCCGACTCTTCGAGAAGTTCTTGACGAATCCTCTCCTGGCGGCATAGAGAGGCCCCCTTTCTTTTAAAGCTTCTTTAACAGAATATCTGGATATGGCATCTTGCAGTTCAGTGTAATTCATATGGCGAATGTGTTGTGATTAGTTGGTCCCAAATTTAATCATTTCTCGTTCATTACTTCGTGTTGCGTGACGATTTTTCCGTCTTTGTAGACGGCGAAGCCGCGTTTGCCGGAGGGTAGGATGATGCCGCCGAAGTAGCAGCCTGGGTGCTTGCTGTCGGCTTTTGCCCGTTTGAGGGTGTCTTCGGGATCTCGGAAGTAGTAGGTAAGCATTGCGGCGGCAAGGTGCGTCGCAATGTTGACGGGTTTTGTCGGAGGAGTTCGCTCACTTTAAATGCGCAGGGTCAATAGTATTGGGAACTCTGCTTTTATTATATTTGCACCTAACAACGAATTAATGGTTTTTCCCCGTGTCGTATAACATAAGAAATAGATAATCAATATGGTCGGTAAATACCCTGTCATAACCCTCTGCGGCAGCACGCGTTTCAAGAAACAGTTTCTTGAAGCTCAAAAACAGTTAACTCTCGAGGGCAACATCGTTATCAGCGTCGGGCTCTTTGGTCATTCCGGCGATGAAGAAGTCTGGGCCGAAGGGACCAAGGAGATGCTGGACGATATGCATAAGCGGAAGATCGATATGGCGGATGCTATCTACGTGATCAACGTGGGCGGCTATATCGGCGCCAGCACGCAGTCGGAGATCGAGTATGCCCGGGTGCAGGGCAAGAAAATCTTGTATTACGATGAGAATGAGTACACGCTGGATGAGGTGTACTGGGGCCTCGGCGGTAGTACCGGATCTCTGCCCAGTCATATTACGCCGTCGAAAGTGAAGGCGTTGCGCAAGGGCCAGATCTTCGTTTTTGGAAGCAACTGCCATGGCTCGCATGGGGCCGGGGCGGCACGTGTGGCTGTGGAGAAGTTTGGTGCGATATGGGGCCAGGGAGAAGGGTTGCAGGGGAGTTCGTATGCGCTTCCTACGATGGAGGGGATAGAGAATCTGGAGAATGCGGTGAAGCGTTTCACGGATTTCGCCACCGAGCATCAGGATCTGCAGTTCTTGGTTACAGCCGTTGGCTGCGGAATCGCAGGCTATACGCCGGAAGAGGTGGCGCCGTTCTTTGCAGATGCTGCTTTCTTGAGAAATGTCTATCTCCCGTTGAGCTTTTGGGAAGTCATTGTCCGAATGGGGCGGAAGCGGTGATGTCATAATCTATTTGCCTTTTTTCGTTCATTACTGCTTCTTGCGCGATATGCCGGTTCTTTTTGTTGGCGTCGAAGTAGTGTTAACAGCTCGGAGGTTATAGTTGTGGCGTTTTAACAGCGTAGTGTGTATTAAATCAAGCTGTTTTCGCTATATTTGCCGAAACCACCTATGTTATACGCCCTAATAATCCTGCTTTTAGTTGCCGTCGTCATCACTTTGATGATTGGTAATTCGCGGCAGCGTGAGAAGAAGCAAGATCTAATCGCCAGGTTGCAGCCTGAGGTTGAGGCGGCGTTCTCGAATATCAGCTCCTACTTCTCGTCCAACCACTACATAACGGAGTCGGAACGGGAGTCTCTTGTCTCTGAGTATTATGCTCTCTGCAAAGTGCTTCGTCCTTTGCTGGGGTGCAAGTCGATGGCGCAGTCTACAAGTAAGGAGCTGTTCCAGCGTTTCTATAAAGCAATGTTGGATACGAGGGGGTATAAGAAGGTGAATAACAAGGACTTTGTGAAGAATCAGCTTTCCCGTTGTTCGACGTACTTTGATTCGGTCCTTGCATACCCTCTGGATGCGCAGCAGCGGGAGGCCATCGTGTCTTTGGAAGACAATGTGCTGGTTATCAGTAGTGCTGGTAGTGGGAAGACGATGACGACGGTGGGAAAGGTGCGGTATCTGATAGATGTTCAGCATATATCTCCGGAGAAGATTCTGCTCATCACCTTCACTCGAAAGGCGGCTGAGTCGCTGTCTGAACGTCTGGGAGAAAAGGCTCTGAAGTGCCGTACATTCCATAAATTGGCACTCGAGATTATTGGCGAAGCGACAGGGGAGAAGCCGACCATAACGCCTCCGGATTTCTCCGTCCAGGTCTACCATAAACTGTGTCAGGAGAGTCCTGCCTTCTACCGGGCCATTGCGGACTATATCATCCGGGCGCGGTACACGATGAAGAACCAGTTCGAGTATGATTCGATGCAGGATTATATGCAGGATCGGAAGCGGTATGGTATTCAGGCTTTCTTCAAGGATATGGATGGAAGACCTGTATTCTGCAAGTCGGATGAGGAGAGCCAGATCTGTGACTTTCTTGGTTCTCGAGGAGTTAAGTTCCGTTATGAAGAGAAGTATGAGATCAGTACGGTTGACGCTGATTACCGCCAGTATTGCCCTGATTTCTCGATCTATATTGATGGACCGGATGGACAGCTGAAACGTGTTTATCTTGAGCACTTTGCTGTTAATGAGTCTGGACGCTGTCCTTCCTGGTTCAAGCCGGAAGAAGAGGTCAAGTATCTGGACGGGATTAGCTGGAAGCGCACTCTGCATCAATTGAACGGAACGACCCTGTTGGAGACTTCCAGTGCAGGGTTCCATCGCGGAGATGTCTTCCAAGTCCTTTCTCAACAATTGCAGGATCTCGGCGTTGAGTTCAGCACGAACACGCCGAAAAGTGTGTCTCACGAATTGGCTCGGCAAGAAGAGAATATTCTGGCGATGCTGACTTCCTTCAATTTCTTGCTGAAGTCCAAGGCTAAGTCTATTGATGATGTGCGGGGGGAAGTGGCAGATAAGCATGATCGCATTACGATCAATGATGTTGTTGCTCCTTTCGTTGAGGCTTATGGGAAGATGGAAGAGGAGTGCGAGGAGATTGATTTCACGGATGCCATTATTCAGGCTACGGAGCTTTGCAATAACGGGCATCGTCCGGACTATGACTATATCCTCGTGGACGAGTTCCAGGATATCTCGACGGACCGCTATAGATTCCTTCAATCTTTGCGTAGAAAGAAGCCGCTGACGAAGCTCTTCTGCGTAGGTGACGACTGGCAGTCCATTTATCGCTTTGCGGGCAGTGATATGGCTCTATTTAAGCGATTTGAGGAATTCTTTGGCTATACCAAGAAGTGTCGGATGGAGACAACTTATCGCTTCGGAGAGCCGGCCATTGCGAAGTCTTCGAAGTTCATCCTGGCCAACCCGGAACAGGAGGTCAAGAATGTCCATTCGTTCAAGACGGATGCGGAAACGCTGTTGGACTTCATTCCGACACAGGGTAGAGAAGACTTGGCGGAGAAGGTCAAGGGTTTGGCGGATCAGATCCCCGCTGACAAGGAGATCTTGCTCTTGGGGCGTTACTCTTTTGATGTCAACATCTTCAAGAATACGGATCTGGTCGTTCACGGGGCAAAGGACAATGTATCTGTGACGTATGGGACTCGGCGGATGAACTTTATGACGGTCCATCAGTCCAAGGGGTTGGAGTGCGATTATATTATTCTGCTTAACTGCAATGGTGGGTCGCTTGGATTCCCGTCGCAAATCAGTGATAGCCCGATCCTTAAGTATGTTCTAAGCGAACCGGATGGCTATGAGTTCGGCGAAGAACGTCGGGTCTTCTACGTCGGCATCACGCGGGCCAAGAAGCACACCTGGGTCCTCTATGACTCGAAGAATCCGTCGATCTTTGTCCGGGAATTCATCTCGCTTCCCGATCCGATAGAATCAGAAGAGAATGCTGTCCCCGACACAGAGTTGTGTCCGAAATGCCACTGCGGCCGTGTCCGGGTTGCCAAGAAGGGTGTAGCTGTGAATGGGAATCCATTTACGGTGCTCGTTTGCTCTAATGAGAAGTTTGGATGTGATTATAGAGAGACGGTTTTTGTTAATTTGAACTCGACGTCTCGTGGGCCTCGTGTTGGAAGATAAAACATTAAAAACTATAAGAGTATGGAAGAAAACAATAATGTGCTTATTAAGTCGTTAGCCTTTGTCCTTATTCTCATCCTTGCTTTAAATGTATATCGAACAGAGACTACGAAAAAGGAGATGTCACGGTTGGCGAAGGATCTGGAAGTGGTCATGGCTCGTATTGATACTCTAGCTTGTGGGGTGGCTCCTGAAACTCAAACTAAGGTTGCCGTGCCAGCTGCTCCGGCTGTAACAAAGAAGCAGTTTTCTGATTTGTCAAAAACGGTTACAGCGCTTGAGACGAAGATAAATACGCTTAATTCGACTGTTGATAAACTTGCTCGCGCGCAGCAGTCATCGGGAAATACTTCAGTGAAAAGCCCCTCCTCTTCAGCGAACACGCAACCTATTCGCTCGGAATCAGTCTCATCGTCTAAGGCATCTTCGCAGAATGTTCGTGTCTCAGTTTCTGCCAAGGTTAAAGCAGAGAATCGATATGTTAGTGGTACAACATATACCCCAAAGGTTAGCGTTGGCCCTGTTGGTTCCGTTATTGTTGACATTGTCTTAAATCGTGTGGGAATGGTTACCTCTGTTTCAATCAATAGTGGAACAACGATTAATGATGAGGACATCCTTGAAGCTTGCAAGGAGGCTGCATTGAAAACGTCATTTGGATATAATCCTGATGCTCCAGATAAGGCGCAAGGCACAATAACATACACGTTTACTGCGCGCTAGAGCTATTCGCCCGACACTCTCTCATTATCGCGTACTGCGTGACGATTTTGCCGTCTTTGTAGACGGCGAAGCCGCGTTTGCCGGAGGGTAGGGTGATGCCGCCGAAGTAGCAGCCCGGGTGCTTGCTGTCGGCTTTTGCCCGCTTGAGGGCGTCTTCGGGATCTCGGAAGTAGTAGGTGAGCATTGCGGCGGCAAGGTACGTCGCAATGTTGACGGGTTTTGTCAAGGACGATTTTTGTGCAGGTTTTTGTTTGCTTGACAAGAGTTGTCAAACCCGTGCCGTATCTTGCGCCCATAAAACCTTATGGCTTATGGGATTATTTTTCAAAGATGAGGAGTCCTGGCTGGACCGCGTTTTGCGGGGCGAGGACGTTTGCAGTGGCTTCTACGGGCGCCGGGGGGAGTTTTCCCGCAATGATGAGGCGTATCGGGTGTCGGATGATATCCGGCAGTTCCATCGGTCGCATCCCGATGTGGATCTGTCGGACCATTATTTCTGGGACGACGTCCTCGACGCGGAGACGGACGGGTATCTGGAGGATTAGGCGTATGGAAGATAAGGGTACTGGCAAGACAGGTCTTTTCGTCGGAATGACCGAGGAGGAGGAGCTTGCGTTTTTGGCGGATGTGATGGTGTCGATCAGGAGGGACCAGCGTGGCAGGAGGGCGCTACAGCGACGGGCTGACCGCGTTGCCGCACCGCAGGAGGAGGAAGAAGATCGCGGCGCAGAAGAGGGCAATCAGGATGCCTAGGATGAGCAGGATGAGGCCGGCGGTGCGTTTGGCCTTGTTGTCCTCCTTCTTGCCGAAGTGGAGGAGGAAGAGACCGGTGACGAGCGCCGGGAGGATGAGCATGGCGAGGTAGATTACCATAGTCGTTTCTGTTTAAGCGAGTTGGGCGAGCAGGTCGTCGATTGTGCCGGCGACGCTGTCGAAGAGTTTGTACATCAGTTCGGGCTCCTGCATCTCGGGGATGTAGACGAGGACGCGGCGGCCGGCGCCGGCCATCCAGCCGGCCTCGGTGTGGGCGCTGCGGCCGCAGGGGAGGACGAGCACGCAGG
>JAEEGL010871581.1_pt1 | contig 14904 bp, 9 predicted proteins | sample 9134231 | NCBI WGS metagenome assembly JAEEGL01 (sample SAMN16246548, study PRJNA631951) | gut metagenome | biome: gut microbiome; feature: rumen; material: fiber-attached | host: Bos | place: Iran: Karaj | collected 2018-10
CCGGCTCCACGGTGGTGGTTACGGTTTCGGTAACAGTGGTGGTGGTAACAGTGGTGGTGACGGTCTGTGCGTTGTCCGCAGCCTTCTTTGCCTCGGCTGCAGCGCGTTTTGCTTCTTCTTCGGCTGCTGCTTTTGCTTTTTCTGCCGCCTCTGCCTCGGCTTTCGCTTTTTCTGCCGAAGCCTCGGCTTCGGCTTTTGCTTTTGCCGCCGCCTCGGCTTCTGCTTTTGCTTTTTCTGCCGCCTCGGCTTCGGCTTTTGCTTTTGCCGCCTCTGCCTCGGCTTTTGCTTTTGCTGCCGCTTCTTCGGCTACGCGCTTTGCCTCGGCTTCGGCCGCCGCTTTGGATTTTTTGGCCTCCTCTTCTGCAATGGCGCGTTTCTTGTTGGCTTCTTCGCGCTCTTTGCGGAGTGTCGCTATTTTGTCGAGGATTTCGTCTTTGTTGCCCTCCTGGGGCTTGTCCTCTTTGTTTTTTTCTTCTTTCTGCTTGTCCTCTTTGGGTTTGTTTTCGGCGGGCTTGGTGGTCTGCTCTATTACGGTGGTTGTTACCGTTGTCTTTGTGGTGGACACCTGCTGCGGCGCAGATGTCTTTTCGTTGATTACTGTGCCACGGTCAATCTGGCTCTTTGCTGCGAGTTCGGCGGCGGCGGACTTGATGGATCCGTCTTCGGCTACGTTGGTGGCCACGGTTTCGTAATTTTCTTTGTCTTTGAGGTCAAAGAAGTCTTTCACGAGGTTGTCGTGGTTTTGCTTGCGCTCTTCGTTGGTGAGGGCTTTCTTGTCGCCGGCGGGCTTGTCGTTTGTGGTTGTTGTTTCCTTTATTTCCTTTACTTCGACCAAAGGCTGTTTCGGTTCGGTCTTTGTCTCTGTTGTGATTGTGGTTGTCTTTTTGGTGACGACGCTCTCCGTGCCTGCTGTTGCCGTGGGCTTGTTGTCGGCTTTTTTGTCGGCGGTGGCGGGTGCGGCGTTTGGGGTGTCGCTTGTGGAGGTTTTCTTGTCGTCGGCGGGTTTGGGCGCGTCCGCCTTCTGCTCCTGCTTGGGTGAGGGTGCGTCGGCGGCAGGTGCTGCCTTTGAGGAGGAGACTTCGGGCGCGGGCTTGCGCAGAATGGTGTGCAGCACCGTCCTGTCGGATACAAAGAGTGATTCTTTGGGCAGTTTTTCTGCCACAAGTTTTGGGTTGATCCTGTTGAGTGCCTTCAGGTACAGCAGATGGGCAGTCTGGAAGAACGGGAACTGCTTGATGAGTTGTTCCAGCTCCACCACTGAGCCGTCGCTGAGCTGCTCGGGCTCCGCGAGGTATTTGAAGAATTGTTTTGATGTCATATTCGATGCAATATTTTTAGTTCCTTATACTTTTGTTTTTTTACCAGTTTACCACCGAGTCGTTGAAGATGTCGTCTATCAGCTGCTCCACAATTTCGTCCACGAGCGCGGATTCCACCGATGAGAATGCGCTTGCCACGTCGTAGTCCGCATACCTCGAGTATGATTTGTCGAAGTCGTTTTCGGGCGCGGTCTGGTTGGCGAATGTCACCTTCAGTGTTATTGTCAGTCGGTTGCTTGCGGCCTGCTCGCCGGCTTTGATGGCTGCGGTGGTGATTGTGTACCCCGTGATTGTGCCTTCAAAGTGGAGGTCGCCGCCGTCCTTGACGAGAGTGAGCGGCGTCTGGCTCATGAACCTGTCTTTGAGGTCTTCCGTTATCTTGGAGCTTAGCGTCGAGTTGATGTAAGTGCTCCTGTTTTGGAAGTATTCTATTGAGACGGTCTTTGCCGTGCCGTATGACGCTCCCGTGAATGAGTATATTCCGCAGGCGGTGGTCGTAGCCGCCATTATTGCGATTGCCGCCGCTGTAAGGATTCTCTTCGCTTTCATTTTGTGAGGTTGTATTCTTTGAGTTTCCTGTATAGCGTGCGTTCCGATATTCCGAGTTCCTGCGCCGCCGCCTTCCGTTTGCCGTTGTGCCTTTCGAGTGCCTTCTTGATGAGGTTGAACTCCGATTCGGTGAGCGACAGGCTGTCGTGGTGCATTATTTCGCGGCCGTCGATTACGTTGTCGTGTGGCATGGAGTCCACTTTCGAGTGTATCGACGGCATTATCGGCTTGTCGTCTATTGTGACGTACGGGCTGTATTCGTCCTGCTGGATGTACAGCGCGTCGTCGTGGTCCCTCATCTGTGGCGCGTTGCCTCCGATGAGGTCTTTCATTTCTTTTTTGAGTTCGGCGATGTCGTTTTTCATGTCAAACAACACCTTGTATAATATCTCCCTTTCTGATGCGAAGTCCGCGCTGCCGCCGTGTTGCGCCGTCATTATGGCGGGGTGCGTGTCCTCCTTGTAGTCGGGGAGGTATTTTATGAGTATCTCGTTGGAGATGTCGCGGTCCTGCTCTATTATCGAGAGCTGTTCTGTGATGTTGCGCAGCTGCCTTACGTTGCCCGGCCAGCGGTATGTGAGCGCCACTTGCTTGCCGCTGTCGTCGAGGCGGATGATAGGCATGTTGTATTTTTCGGCGAAGTCGGTCGCGAACTTCCTGAACAGTAGCAGTATGTCGTTGCCTCTTTCGCGCAGCGGCGGCATGTTGATCTGCACCGTGTTGAGCCTGTAATAGAGGTCTTCCCTGAATCGTCCTTCCTTGATGGCTTTGGCGACGTTGACGTTGGTGGCCGCCACTACCCTTACGTCGGTCTTCTGCACCTTGCTGGACCCCACTTTCATGAACTCCTTGCTCTCCAGTACGCGCAGGAGCCTCACCTGGGTGCTCAGGGGCAGCTCTGCCACTTCGTCGAGGAATATCGTGCCTTTGTCCGCAACCTCGAAGTACCCTTTGCGCGATTCGTTGGCGCCGGTGAAGGAGCCTTTCTCGTGTCCGAAGAGTTCGCTGTCTATCGTGCCTTCGGGTATCGCTCCGCAGTTGACGGCGATGTATGGGCCGTGCTTCCGTGCGCTCAGTGCGTGGATTACCTGGGGTATGTTTTCCTTGCCGACACCCGACTCGCCGATGACGAGTACCGAGATGTCGGTGGGCGCTACCTGTGCGGCTATGTCGAGGGCGCGGTTGAGCGCGGGGTCGTTGCCGATGATTCCAAAACGTTGCTTGATGCCTTGAAGCTCCATTTGATTGATGTCAGAGTGTTGGTTTGTACCACTTTTTCAAAAGGACAAAGGTAATCATTTATTTGATATTTTGTAAATTTTTTTGAGTTTATTTGAAAAAAAATATGCAGGCCTTGTTTTTTTGCATTATTTTTGAGTATCTTTGGGGAGATTTTATAACGTTTTTTACCATGAAAGGCATGAAGCGCATATTTACAATATTGCTTTTGATGTTGTGTGCGAGGGTTTTTGCTATTGATTACAACCCTGACGGCACTATCAAGCCCGACATCGACTGGTACGTCAACAACATCAAGGCGGAGCAGTATGAGATTACCAATCCCAACGAGCTCGCCGGACTCGCCGCGCTTGTCAACGGCACTACGGGGTTCTTTTCTCCATACGATTTCACGGGCAAGACAGTCGTCCTTGCCAACGACATTGACATGGAGTGCTATGTGGACGACTCTAATTCGAGCATCAGGGGCGGCACGTGGGTGCCGATTGGCATCAATTATTCGGCGCGGTTCGCCGGCGTTTTTGACGGGCAGGGCTACGCAATCAAGAATCTTGTGGTGATAGGCACCAAGACCGGCACTTTGTTCGGCTACAGCAGCGGCACCATCCGTAACCTCGTTGTGGCCGGCGGCATGGTGTGCGCCGATTATTACGGGGCGGGGATTTGCAGCCACAATTCGGGCAAGATCGACCACTGCATCAATACCGCCAACATCTTCTGCAACAATTACGGCGGCGGCATCGTGGGCAAGAATTATGGCGAGGGCGCCATCACCAACTGCATCAATGTCGGCTATGTGCAGGACGGCAATTTGTGCGGCGGCATAGTCGGCTCCAATGCGCCATCCGGCACGTTGATAGCCAACTGCGTGTACGACATGCAGTTGTGTCCGCTCAAGCGCGGCTGCGGCACCGTGGACAATAAGAGCATCAAGGGGCTGCCTACGTCGCAGCTCGTGGCGGGGTTGAATTTCGACAAGAGCGGCTTCGTGACTGGCGACGGGCTTTATCCGAGGCTGGAGCAGTCTACTCTCAACGACGCTCTGAGGGCGGCGTTGATGCCCGTCAGGCTGCCGGACGGACAGACCGCCGCTTCGTTGTCCCGCGACTTTGACATCAACGTGATGACCGGCGTCGAATTTACGTCGTCCAATCCGCAGTTCCTTAGTATCGAGGGCAATAAGTGCGAGGTGAAGGGCGCAACATGTGTGTCGGTCGTCGTGAAGGGCGGCAGTTGCGTGCGCAATGTATTGCTGAGGCTCACGATGCAGCACGGCCTCGTCACCGGCACCGCCAACTATCCCGTCCGCATCAAGAATTACGAGGAGTTCAGGCAGTTTGCCAACGCCGTCAATTATTGCACCAGCTACAAGGGCATCGCCTGCATCGACGGGTTCAAGGATGTCTGCTTTGCGCTTGTGGGCAACGTTTACATCCCTGACGATGTGCTTTGGACGCCCATCGGCTCCCAGAGCACGCCGTTCAACGGCAGTTTCACAGGCTACGGGCATGTAATCGCCAACATGAGGGTGATGAGGCCTTTAGACAAGTTTTGCGGGCTTTTCGGCTACAGCAACGGCACCATCAGCAAGGTCTGCCTTGTGGGCGGGCAGGTGTTTGGCGCCGACTATACGGGCAGTGTCTGCGGCTACAACGCCGGCACAGTCGAAAAATGCATTAGCACCGTGCCTGTGCGCGGGCATTATTACTGCGGCGGCATCTGCGGCTTCAATAGCGGCGGCACGATAGAATATTGCCTGCAAGTGAACAGCGTGGACGGACTCGACGACTATACGGGCGCAATCTGCGGCGGAGCCATTGGCGGCAAGGTGAGCCGTAGTTTCTACGACACGCAGATGTGCGTGGGGCAGAAGGCTGTCGGCGACAACGAACTGCTGCAGATTTTCCATGCGGAGGGGCGCGTCACCAACGATTTGATTGGCGACAAGCTCAAGGGCAAGTCGGGCTTCGACATCGACTTTGTGTTTGACGACCGCCTGTACCCGAGGATTATATCGTCTGCGCCGTGCAGCGAGTCGGTGGTGGCGTCCACTCCGGTATTCGTGGGCAAGGGCGAGACCGTGCGCGGGCTGATGTCGTTTGTGGAGCTCGACAAGATAGATTCGGTGCGTTATGAATGTCGTCAGCGCGACGTGCTTCAGGTGAAGGACGACAAGGCTCTGCCGCTCAAGCAGGGCGCGGTGGTGTTTTCGATAACGGACGGCAAGGTGAAGAAGGACATCATGATGCGCATCAGCAATCCGTCGCTTGTGGCGATGGGCACTGCCGACAAGCCTTTGTTGATAAGCTCTTTCGACGACTTCAACAAATTCTCGTATGCCGTCAATTTTGGCACCGACTACAAGGGTTTTGCGTGCATTGACGGTTTCGCCGACGTGCATTTCCAATTGTCGGGCGACATCATCTGCCCCAAGGACTCCAGCGTGTGGCCCGTGGGCAACATCCTTTCGCCATTCAACGGCGTCCTCGACGGCAACCACAAGAGGATAGTCGATTTCAGTTGCGAAATGCCATTGTACGACAATGTGGGCGTCATCGGATACAATACAGGACTTGTGAAAAACCTGAGGGTTTCGGGCGCGAACATCAGGGGGCATTATTACATAGGCGGCGTCTGCGGCTACAACCTCGGACGCATCGAATCGTGCCGGGTGGATTCGTCGCAGATACGCGCCGACAATTACTGCGGCGGCATCTGCGGGTACGACGGCGGCGAGATAGCGCGTTGCTTCAATAACGGCGCGATCAACTGCGATTATTACGTGGGCGGCATCTGCGGCAGCAGCGCGGGGCGCGTCGACAGCTGCACCAACAATGCTTCGGCGCAGGTGAGCGGCATCAGTTGCGTGGGCGGCATCACGGGCAGCAACAACGTCGAGGTCAATTCGTGCAGCAACCTTGGCACTGTGTCGGGGCGCGACAATACCGGCGGCATTACGGGGCGCAATTCTTTCGCGCTTGTGGTCAATTGCACCAACTTCGGCACGGTGAATGGCGGCGACTGCTCGGGCGGCGTCGCCGGATTCAACGACGGCATGGTGTCCAAGTGCGTCAATGAGGGCGAAGTGTTGGCTACATACGCTGCCGGCGGCATAGTCGGCAAGGGCGGCAACGTCTCCGCCTGCACCAACCGTGGCAGCATCCAGTCAAGCGGCAACAACGCCGCCGGCATCATAGGCGTAGCCAAGTCGTCGAGCGAAGTCAGGCTCAGTGCCAATTATGGCGAAATCAAGTCGCAGGCATTTGCCGGCGGCATCTGCTCCGACAACGTGCAGGGGCGCATCGTTTCGTGCATCAGCCGTGGACATCTCTCGGCGTCCTACTATGTGGGCGGCGTGGTCGGCTACAATTCAGGCACGGCAGAGTCGTGCGTTTTCGTAGGCACATTGGACGGCTCGTCATATTTCGGCTCCATCTGCGGACGCGAAAACGACGGCACCATCGACCGCTGCGTCTATGACAAGCAGGTGTCTTTGGTGGGCGGCATCGACGGCAGGGACGTGGCTCTCAAAGCAGTAGGTTACCCCTCCGAACAACTCAAAAGCCCTTCGATGGCGAATTTGTTGAACAGGGACGACTTCAAGTTTAAGAGCGGCGAATACCCGGAGGTAGATTTTTCCAAGGCCAACTAACTAAGTTTTTATATTATGAAAAGGATTCTTATAGCATTGATTATTACGATGGTGTCGTTGCAGTTGCTCCGCGCCCAGTCGTATTCTGAATGGAGCAGCTCCGAACTCGCAAGGGCAAACACGGCGAGCGGCACCAGCCTCTCCAAGGCGGAGCAGGATGTGTTTCTGTATTGCAACCTTGCCCGTCTGGACGGCGCAAAGTTCATGCGGACTTACGCTGCGAAGTACCTCACCGGGGGCTCGTCGTACGTATCGTCGCTCAAAAGGGACCTCCAGCAGGTGAAAAACCGTCCTATGCTCTATCCCGAGCAAAACCTCTGTTACACGGCGGCCATCCACGCCCAGGACATGGGGTCGCACGGAATGACGGGTCACGATTCGTCGGACGGCACGGAATGTTTCGACCGCATTGGCAGTTATTATAAATGCGGTACCGCCGCCGAGAATTGCAGCTACGGGTATTCCGACGCGCTCGACATAGTGATGCAGCTGCTCATCGACGATGGGGTCTCAAGCCTCGGACACCGCAAGAGCATCCTCAACGCCGAATACAATGCAATGGGCACGAGCATCAGGCCCCACAAGGGATATGGATACAATTGTGTGCAGGACTTCGGCGCAAAACTCATCACCCCGATGCCAGGCTCGTCGTCAAACAATGGCGGCAATAATGGCTACAGCAATGATTACGATGACGATGATGACTACTACGACGACGATGACGACGATGACTACTACGACGACGATGACGATGATGACTACTACGACGACGATGACGATGATTATTATGACAATCGTGGCAGTAATTGCAACAATAACAACAACAGCAATTACAACAACAATATCAACAACAATAGTGGCGGAGGCTATAAAAACATCAGAATCAACAACCGCTATGACAACAACGGCAGTTCTGGCACAGACAGGGGGTCAAACGGCAATTCGAGCAATGGCAGCAGCAAGCGTCAAAACTCTTCGCAAAGCAGCATCTCGTATTAGTCGTCGTCCAATATCCTCATAGTCAGGCACGACTTTCTGACCACACAAAATTACTAACCAACATAACATAATGGAATCCAACAGCATCCACGAATCTTTCGACCGTCTGCTCGACACTATCAAGGTGTTGCGCAAAAAATGTCCCTGGGACGCGGCTCTCACCAACGAGACGCTCCGCACCCTCACCATCGAGGAAGTTTACGAACTCTCGCAGTCGATAATGGAAGACAAACCCGCCGACCGCAAGAAGGAACTCGGCGACGTTCTCCTCCACATCATTATCTACGCGCTCATCGCCGAAGAGAAAGGCGAATTTACCCTCGCCGACGTATTTGACGCACTGAACGAAAAACTCGTATTCCGCCACCCGCACATATTCGGCGACGTCAAGGCGGAGACTCCCGAAGAGGTCTCAAAACTATGGGAGCAGGTGAAACTCAAAGAAAAAGGCGGCAACAAGACCGTCCTCGGAGGCATCCCAAAATCGCTGCCGTCCATCATCAAGGCGTACCGTCTGCAAGACAAGGCGGCTCATTCGGGATTCGACTGGCACGAAAAGCAAGACGTATGGCCAAAGGTATTTGAAGAAATCGAGGAACTCAAAACCGAACTCGAAAAGGGCGACAAGGACAAGTCGGAAGACGAGTTTGGCGACCTCCTTTTTGCCACCATCAACGCCGGAAGGCTCTACGGCATCAACGCCGACACCGCGCTTGAACGCTGCAACAACAAATTCACCTCGCGATTCAACCACATCGAGGCTCGCGCCAAAGAGCAGGGGCTCAGCCTCAAAGACATGACTCTCGAACAGATGGACGAATTGTGGAACGAAGCCAAAGCCATCGAAAGACAGAACAAGCAATGAAAAATATGACAGTCGCCGCACTGCCTTTGATGTTCGCCGTATTGCTTTCTTGCACGTCGGGCGGCGCGGCAAGGGTGGGGGAGGGGAGAGCGGCTCAGGATAGCGTCGCCCCCAGTGAAAACAACATTACCGTCCAAAAAACAGTCGCAAAAACAATCACCGTGGCTGCCGAAGACACCGCCGCTTACCTGCCCATGTTGCGTGGCAAGAAGGTGGCTCTCGTCGCCAATCCCACTGCGCAAGCCTTTGGAAGTCACCTGCTTGACGTGATGATAGAGGGCGGCGTGAAGGTGGAGCGCGTATTTGCGCCCGAACACGGATTTCGAGGCGCGGCCGAGCCGGGCGAAACCGTCAATACCGAGACCGACTCCAAGACCGGCGTCAAGATAGTGTCGCTTTTTGGCAAAAACTTGAAGCCCACGCCGCAGCAGATGTCGGGGCTCGATTACGTAGTGTATGACATCCAGGACGTTGGATGCAGGTTTTTCACCTACATCAGCACATTGCACAACGTAATGGAGGCGGCGGCTGAGAGCAGCGTCAAGGTTCTCGTGCTCGACCGTCCAAACCCAAACATCGACTATGTGGCGGGTCCAATCCGCGAGCCTGATTGCGCGTCATTCGTAAGCATGGATCCAATACCCATCGTCTATGGCATGACCGTCGGCGAACTCGCAAAGATGATTAATGGCGAAGGCTGGCTCAAAGGCGGAGTCAAATGCGACCTCGCCGTGATTCCTGTCGCCAATTATGACCGCTCGATGCGTTACCGGCTGCCCGTGAAGCCTTCCCCCAATCTTCCCGACTACCTTTCGGTGAGGTTGTATCCGAGCCTGTGCCTCTTTGAGGCTACCAACATCAGCGTAGGGCGCGGCACCGAAACGCCATTCACCTTCATCGGCTACCCCGACCCGAAATACGGTGAATATGTTTTCACGCCCAAGGACATCCCTGGCATGCAGACCAACCCGATGCACGAAGGCAAGAAGTGCTACGGCGTTGATTTTCACGGCATCGACCCCGACAGCACTCAGTTTACGCTCAAATATTTCATCGACATGTACCGCAGGTCGGGCGGCACGTGCGTCACGAGCCAAAACCTCCTCGGCAAGCTTTACGGCAACAAGACCCTCGTCAAGATGCTCGCCGACGGAGCCACCGAAGACGAAATCATCAAGTCATGGGAGCCTGGTCTCTCCGACTTCAAGGAGCGAAGGGCAAAATATTTGATTTACAAATAATTTTTTTCAAAAAAAATCGTTTAGTGTGTTTTTTTTGTCAGAAAAAATTTTTATCTTTAAGTCGGAATAAAAATAGCTGTACCCAAGATGTGCCGCTATATGACAACTATTTGTAAATCAGCATTATATATATATTATGACAGAGCAATCATTGATTTCGTCAATGGCGTCCGACATGGAGTCTACGCTTGACAAGGATGTGATAAGTCACAACCTTGTCGGTGCGTCGTCGTCCACAAGCATCGCCTTGTGCAATTCGCGGTGCTGGCATGGGTTGTTGTCGGTGTACGACCCTCAGCATGGACGCAACAAGGTGTTGCTCTCCACCCTTGACGATTCGGTGTCGGCGGGCGGCAATACTTATTACCTGTCGGTGCGCAAGTATCCCGGCGGAGTATTCTTCCCGATGGGATACCAGTACATATCCTCTGTGAGTTACAGTCCGATTGTGGCTATAGAATATTCGCTTGGCGACGACACGGTGCTGCGCAAGGAGATTTTGCTTGCCGGCGGCGAGGCCACGCTGCTCGTGAGGTATTCGCTTCTCGCCGCCAAAAATTCTGTCAGGGTCAGCATCCGTCCAATCGTTGCGTTCAGGCTCGCCGACGAGCTCAGGCGTCGCAACCTTATGATATTCACCGACAGCGTCCCCGTGTCCAATGGCATCGCATACCAGCCCAACGCCGACGAGCCGCAGTTATATTTGCAGACGAGCGCGGTGTGCAATTTTGCCGCCGCCCCCGATTGGAATTACAACATAGAATATTCCATCGACCACAAGGAAGGCCGTCCGTATCAGGAAGATTTGTTCATGCCTGGATTTTTTGACGTTGTGCTTGCCCCGGGGCAGGATTTCGTTTTCAGCGCGTCGTTGAAGGAGCAGAGGGTGGAGCGTCTCTCCAAGAAGTTTGACGAAGAATTTAAAAAAATTCCAAGCCTCTTCACTTACGAGGACAGGCTGAAGTACGCCGCGAGCAGGATGTTCAGGGTAGAGGACGGCGGTGTTTACGTAGTGGAGAAATTCCCACCCACCGGTTACTATTCCAAGGATGTGTGCGGCGCGCTCGCCGGACTCACGCTTCCCGACGGCGATTTTAAGACCTTTCGCGCCGTGGTGGATACGTACATCGACATCTACCGCAGTAGTCTCGCCATCGGCAGTTGCATCAAGGACTACGCGCCCGAGACCCCATTGTGGTTCGTGTGGGCCATCCAGCAATACACCTACCAGCACAACGACCATTATAAGGTGTTCTGCGAATACGGCGAGAGCGTCAAGAGGGTCATCAACGACATCATGCGCAGCCGCATGAGCGGTCTTTTTATGGACAATAGCGGACTTCTCGCGCTTATCTATGACGACAGGCAGTTGTATTATGTGGAGATCAACGCCATGTGGTACAATGCGCTGATGTTTTATGCCGAGTTGTGCTGCGTGGCAAGATGCTACGAGGACGCCAACAACTGCTCCAAACTTGCGAGGATTATGAAAAAGTCGTTTTGGGAGCGTTTCAAGATCGAAGAACTTGGGTATTTCGCCGACAGTTACGACTCCATTGGCAATGTTGACAGAGCCTTCCGCATCGGGCAGATATTGGCATACGCATTGCCATACGCCGCCGCCGATGCCGACCAGATGGCTGCTGTGTTGCCGATGATGGAAGAAAAACTGCTTACCCCCGTAGGCATGCGCACCATGGCTGCGAGCGACCCAAGGTACGCCAAGGAAGGCAAAATATCGCCTTTTTACTTCGGATTCTTCGCCGAATTGTGCATCAGGGTCCGAGGATCGGAGGGCGTCGAAAATGTCAAAGAAATCTACAATACTTTCAAGGATGGGTGCAACGGCGTTGTGCCGCCTTGTTTTTACGAACAATATTCTCCGGAGCCGCCATTCGAGGGCAAGGGCGCGCCGCTCAGTGCGGTCGCCATCGCCACGCTAAATAGGATGAGGCTCCTTATACGTCAGTTTTAAAAAGAGAAATGAAAGTGCTAATGCTCGGGTGGGAGTTTCCTCCGCACATATCCGGCGGCCTCGGCACGGCATGCCACGGCATCGTCAAGGGGCTCGGACGGATGCCCGACACAAAGGTAATATTCGTAGTTCCAAAGGTGTTTGGCGACGAGAGGGTGCGCAACACCAAGTTTGCCGGAGCCGACAAATATCTGGAACGCCACGCCTCAATCCTCGACCGCGAGGTCAGGATTGAGGTGCAGGGAGATTCTGCGCCCGACACCCTGCCATTCATGGACGCCAAAGACCACCTTATTTATATAGAGACGGCATCTATGCTCCATCCCTACATCCAGGCGGAGCAGATAGAGAAAATCCTCATCCACAGGGACATCGACCCGTCCAAAGTATATTTTGACAAGAAGGGGCGCATGATGGCGGACGTCAAAGGCAAACCAAAAGAAATCACGCTGTCATTCAGCGACATACAGGACGCCGACAACGATTTCAAGACCGAAACACCAAAAAAATTCGAGTTTACGGGGCGTTACACCTCCAACCTCTACACCGAGACTGGAATGTACGCACGTGTGGCGGCAGAATTGGCAAAGAATTACGACTTCGACGTAATCCACGCCCACGACTGGCTTACATACGAGGCGGGCGTCGCCATCAAGGAGCAGAGCGGCAAGCCGCTTGTGGTGCATGTTCACGCCACGGAATTTGACCGCAGCGGTGGCAACGTCAACGGTCGCGTATTCAATATCGAAAGGCACGGAATGAAGGAGGCCGACGCGGTAATCACCGTCAGCAACCTCACCCGCGACACCGTGGTCAAAAAATACGACATCGACCCCGACAAGGTGCAGACCGTGTATAACGCCGTGGACTTCAAGCCGATACGCCGAGTCACCAACAAGAAAGGTCCTAAGTTGATAACGTTCCTCGGGCGCATAACCCATCAGAAAGGCCCCGAATACTTCCTCCGCGCCGCCTACAAAGTGTTGCAGACGTTGGACGGCGTGCGTTTCGTGATGGCTGGCAACGGCGACATGTACCACGCCATGATACGCGAGACGGCAAGGCTTGGCATCGCCGACAAGTTTCACTTCACCGACTTCCTCGACAGGGACGCAGTGCGGCGGCTGTTTTCGATTACAGACGTATTCGTGATGCCGTCGGTGTCGGAGCCATTCGGCATAGTGCCGCTGGAGGCCGTCAGGAGCGGAATCCCAGTTATAATATCGCGTCAGTCGGGCGTTGCGGAGATTCTCGACAACGCAATCAAGGTGGATTATTGGGACGACAACGCCATGGCAAACGCCATCTACTCCCTCGTAAAATACCCCGTGCTCGCCAAGCACCTTTCGCGCAACGGTCGCGAGGAGGTCAAGCAGATAAAATGGGACCTCACCGCAGCAGGCATCAGGAGCATCTACGAGGAACTCCTTGACATGCGCAACGCCTCCTCGACCGAAAACTTCGGCGACGAGTTCTATAACAAAAACATCCTCATCAAAACAAGAAGAAAATGAAGACAATTTGCTTGAATTTCAACATACACCGCCCCCACAGATTGAAAAAATACGACTTTTTCGACATCGGGCACAATAATTTCTACTTTGACGACCTCGGCACGCAGACCGGCGCGGAGCAGAAAAACAACAGCTTCGTGCATCCGATGTTCGACATGGTGGAGGATTTGATTGCAAAATACGACACGGCTTTCAAGTTTTCGACTACGGTTTCGGGCGTCGCGCTCTCAATACAGGAAAAGTATAGTCCTGAAATAATACAGCGTTACCGCGACATTCTGGACACGGGCTGCGTGGAGTTCATCGGAATGCCCTACAACCATTCGCTCGCCGCGCTTGGCAACGAGAAGGAGTTCATTCGTCAGGTCAGGCGACATTCAGAGGAATTGGAGCGTCTCCTGGGCGTGACGCCCACCACATTCCGCAACACCGAACTCATATACACCGACAGGATTGGCAAGATGGCATACGACCTCGGATTCGACACCGTGCTTGTGGAAGGCGCGGGTCCGGGGCTTGATTCGAGGGGCGCGGGATTTGTGTATTTCAACCCCAAGCAGCCGCGCCAGCACGTCATCGCCCGCAATGTGAGCGTCTCGCGCATCCTCTTTGACTCGCTCAAAGACATCAGCCTCTTCACTCCGCAGTATCTGGCGGGCAAACTCTTTGAAATTGACGACGAGGACGACGTGCTGTACATCGGCATCTCCTTCGAGCACATGGACGGCACCAACGGCAACCGCGACCAGGTGCCAGCGTTCCTCAAGGAATGTATAGAAATCCTGATAGATTCGGGCAAGTTTAGGTTTGGGACGATGAACGAAGCGTCGCACCAATACACGCCCGTCGCGCCCTACCACGCCACGCAGCCAGTGTCGGGCATGACGCGCAAGCACGACCTCACCCCGTGGCAGGGCAACGAATTGCAGAAAGAGGCGTTGAGGAAAATCAACGCACTCAGCGACCTCGTGAAAGCCGCCAACAGCGACATCCTCACCGAAATCTGGGACCGCCTGCAATGCTCCGACTACTTCTACTTCATGTCCACCGACACCATCGACTTCAAGCAAAGCCCGTTCAAGTCGCCATACGACGCCTTCATCTCGTACATGAACATCATCGACGACCTCACCCGCCGTCTCAACAAAAAGATAGAAAAAAACAACGCCGCCAATATGACAAACCAACAAATTAAAGATGTTATTAGTTTTTATGAAAAAGAAATTGTATCTTTGCGGCGCAAACTCTCCGGCAAGGACGAGTAGCAACAAGAATTGACAATTTATTTGAATGCAACAAAATATTATTTTTTAAAATGTTAGAACGTTTTTTGAAGCAGACGTCGTTCAAAGACATGGGCGACTTCTGCAAAAACTACAAGGTCATTGTGCCTGAAAATTTCAATTTCGGCTATGACATTGTAGATGCCTGGGCATTGGAGCAGCCTGAAAAACTCGCAATGATTTGGGCAAACGACAAGGGCGAGGAGCACAAGTACACCTTCGCCGACATAAAGAAATTTTCCGACATGACGGCGTCGTACCTCCTGAG
>JAEEGL011434909.1_pt1 | contig 14904 bp, 14 predicted proteins | sample 9134231 | NCBI WGS metagenome assembly JAEEGL01 (sample SAMN16246548, study PRJNA631951) | gut metagenome | biome: gut microbiome; feature: rumen; material: fiber-attached | host: Bos | place: Iran: Karaj | collected 2018-10
GCGGACGTAAGAGACCGTCTTGTCCTGCCGTTTGCCGGCCGGGAAGTTCTTTGGGTGCCGGGATACAGGCGGAGCGAGTTGTATAAGGTAACAGACAGGACGGAAAGAATCCTGAGCATAACCTGGAACAGAGCATCCGGATGAAGGCCGGATATCATTCCGGGAGCCGGCCGGCGGCCGGGAAGGCCGGGGTGCAGAAAAGATCGGAGGTATCATGGGCTATACCATTTCCACTCTTATCACAGAAGAAGAAATCGAAAAACGCGTCCGGGAACTCGGCGCGCAGATCACGGAGGATTACAAAGGCAAAGACCTGCATATGATCTGCATTTTGAAAGGGGCCTGCTTTTTCATGACGGACCTCGCCAAAAGGATTGAAGGAAACGTCACATTCGATTTCATGTCCTGTTCCAGTTATGGGGCCGGAACAGTATCCAGCGGAGTCGTAACGATCGAGAAAGACCTGGAAGAACCGGTGGAGGGCAGGGATATCATGATCGTCGAAGATATCATCGATACCGGCCGGACGCTGTCTTTCCTGAAACAGGTCATGGAAGAAAAGGGCGCCAAAAGTATCAGGATCGCCACGCTTCTGGATAAGCCTGATAGGCGGGTCGTTCCGCTTAAATCGGATTACGTCGGATTTGTGATTCCGGACGAATTTGTGGTCGGGTACGGCCTGGACTTCGACCAGATTCATCGGAATCTTCCGTACATCGGTATTGTCAGGTTTGACAAATAATCAGGATCGGGAAGACCCTGAAGAGATTTAAACAGTTTTGATTCAGAGAGGAAGTACGTGAATACAGGAACACAAAGACCCGGAAATTTCATGTTTATCTGGCTCGCAGTCCTGATGGGCGTGATGTTTTTTACCCAGTGGTTCCGGGCGGGGAACACTCAGAATGAAGTCCCCTATACTTACGGGAATTACGCGGAGGATCTGGACGCAGGTAAAATCACGGAAGTCGTGATCCAGCCGAATAAGGAGACGCCGACCGGTTCCGCGACGGTGACGCTGGAAGGCGGTATCCGGAAGACTTTTTATGCGACCGATATTACCGTTATCGAAAACGAAGCCCGGGAAAAGGGCGTCGAACCGCTGGTACGGCAGGTGCCGCAGGAAAGCTGGTTTATGACCAGCATTCTGCCGACGCTTCTGGTCGCCGCAATCTGCATCTTTTTCTTTTTCATGATGAATTCGCAGAGCATGGGCGGCGGGACCAACGCGAAGATGATGAACTTCGGTAAGAGCCGTGCGAAAATGTCCGATGAAAAGGATAAAGTTACGCTTAACGACGTTGCCGGCCTGACGGAAGAGAAGGAAGAACTGAAGGAAATCATCGATTTCCTGAAAGATCCTGAAAAGTATACCAAAGTCGGCGCGCGCATTCCGAAAGGCGTACTCCTGGAAGGCGGCCCCGGTACCGGCAAAACGCTGCTTGCCAAAGCGGTGGCCGGCGAAGCGGGCGTCCCGTTTTTCTCAATTTCCGGTTCTGATTTTGTGGAGATGTTCGTCGGCGTCGGCGCGTCGCGTGTCCGGGATATGTTCGAGGACGCAAAGCATAACGCGCCGTGCATCGTCTTTATCGACGAGATCGACGCTGTCGCCAGACGCCGGGGAACCGGCCTGGGCGGCGGCCACGACGAACGCGAGCAGACGCTGAACCAGCTGCTGGTAGAGATGGACGGTTTCGGGAATAACGAAGGCATCATCGTCATGGCGGCGACCAACCGGGTGGACATCCTGGACCCGGCGATCCTGCGTCCCGGCCGTTTTGACCGGAAGATTTCGGTTTCCGCGCCGGACGTCCGGGAAAGAGAAGCGATCCTGAAGGTCCATTCCCGCAAAAAGCCGCTGTCGGATGACGTTGATCTCGGTAAAATCGCGCAGACCAGTGCCGGCTTCTCCGGTGCTGACCTGGAGAACCTGATGAACGAAGCGGCGATCCGTGCCGCGTCTGAAGGCCGGAGCGTCATCGTCCAGGACGACATCCAGCAATCACTGGTCAAAGTCGGGATCGGTACGGAGAAAAAAAGCCGCATTGTATCCGAAAAAGAACGGAAAATCACGGCCTACCACGAATCCGGCCATGCGATTCTTTTCCATGAACTGCCGGACGTCGGGCCTGTCTATTCGGTTTCCATTATTCCGACGGGAATGGGTGCGGCCGGCTATACCATGCCTCTGCCTGAGAAAGACGAAATGTTCATTACCCGCGGCAAAATGCTGCAGGAGATTATGGTCAGCCTGGGCGGGAGGATCGCGGAGGAAATCATTTTCGACGACATTACGACCGGCGCGTCGCAGGATATCAAACAGGCGACGTCCCTTGCCCGCAGGATGGTCACCCGCTACGGCATGTCCGCCAACATCGGGACCATCAATTACGAACAGGAAGAAGAGGACGTGTTCCTTGGCTATGATCTCGGCCATACCAGTAAACACAGCGAACTGATGAGCGGCGAGATTGACCGCGAAGTCAAAGCGATCATCGACCAGTGCTACGCCAGGGCAAGGGAAATCATCCTGGCGAACACAGACGTGCTGCACAGGAGCGCGGCGCTCCTTCTGGAAAAAGAAAAGATCAGCGGGGAAGAGTTTGACGCACTGTTCAGTCCGGAAGAACCCAAAGACGCCGAACCGGCGCCTGCGGCAGAAGAACCGGCGCCGCAGGATACTGCGGCGGAAATGCCGGCGCCTGAACCGGCCGTATCTGAGGAACCGCGGGAAGAAGATCATGAACAAGAGTAAATCTGTTGTACTGACAGTGATAAAAAGCATTCTGTGTGCGGCGGGGCTGCTGGTGGCTGCCGCCGCGCTGCTTTTCGGATGGCTTACCGTTACGGAATTCCGGCCGGCGGCAGAGGAAAAAGCGGAGATTGCCGGCGAAGCCTTTGAAATGCCCGGGGACGTTTCTGACAGAACCTTTACGGCCATGATCTGGAATACCGGATACGGGGCGCTGGGCGACAACGCCGACTTCTTCATGGACGGCGGAAAAAGCGTCAACACTGCCGACGAAGCGAGAGTCAGGCAGAATATTAAAAACATCTCGGACCGGATAAACAAAGAGAATCCCGACTTTGTACTGCTGCAGGAAGTTGACGTCAGTTCCGCGCGTTCCCACAGGATCGACGAAACGGCTTATTTCCGGGGTGAACTGGGCAGCCGGCAAAGCACTTTCGCAAACAACTTCCTGGTTCCGTTCATTCCGTACCCGCTCCCGCCGATCGGCAAGGTAAACAGCGGGATCCAGACCCTGTCGAAATATGAGATGGCGGATTCGGTGCGGATTTCCCTTCCCTGTCCGTTTACATGGCCGATCCGGATCGCCAACCTGAAACGGTGTCTCCTGGTTTCCAGAATCAACCTGCCGGATACGGACAGACAGTTGGTGCTGATCAATCTTCACCTGGAGGCATATGACAGCGGTGAAGGAAAGATCGAACAGACGAAAGTACTCCGGCAGTTCCTTGCGGAGGAAGTGAAAAAAGGCAACTATGTAATTGCCGGCGGGGATTACAACCAGACTTTTTCAACCGTCGATCCGGCTCTTTATCCGCCGCAGGAAGGTAAATGGCAATGCGGTGCAATCGATACTGCGGATTTCCCGGCAGATTTCCGTTTCCTGATGGACCCGGAGGTGCCGACCTGCCGGTCTCTGGACCAGCCATATGCCGGCGCGGATCTTGAAACTTTTCAGTATTATATGATCGACGGGTTTATCGTATCCGCCAATGTGAAACCGGTCAGCCTGAAAACCCTTGACGAAGGATTTGCCGCATCGGACCACAACCCGGTCCTGCTGGAGTTTTCACTGGCGGATTAAGGTGTTTTGACCAGGGCAATCCCGGAAGACCGGGATGCCCTGTTTCAGAATCTGAAATAAAGATCGGCTTCTGCCTCGACATTGACGGGCAGGGCGCGGAAAGAGGCTTCGCAGGCGGCGAAGTCTTCTTTTTTTACCCGGTAACAGAGGCCGCACCCGGCGGATATCTCCTTCGGGAGCGGGATGAGCCGCCCGGGAAGTCCCTGCTGCCTGCACCAGGATTCCGCCGCCATGGCGTCGGTCGTTTTTTCAAAAGCCAGAATGTGATACAGTATCATGGCTCGATTTTAGCAGACGAAATGCTACAATTAAAGCAGACCGTCATTGAAGATAATTACGGAGCGCACAGGAGAGATAAAGATGGAAAACCGGAAACCTATATTATTCTGCAGCGGGGGCGGATGTACGGCCAAACTCGGGGCGGGCGTACTGGAACGGATTCTGTCACGGCTCCCCCGGGGCGAAGCGGACCCTGCCCTTCTGGTAGGCTTTGACAGCCGGGACGACGCGGCGGTCTACCGGATCACGGATGACTGCGCGGTTGTCCAGACACTGGATTTTTTCCCGCCGATGGTGGAAGATCCTTATCTGTTCGGACAGATCGCGGCGGCCAACGCGCTGAGCGATATCTACGCGATGGGCGGGACAGTGAAAACGGCGCTGAACATCGTCTGCTATCCGGAAAATATGGACCTGAATATCCTCGGAACCATCCTTCAGGGCGGAGCCGAAAAGGTGATCGAAGCCGGCGGGACGCTGGTCGGCGGCCATTCCATAGCGGACAGCGGGGTCAAGTACGGCCTGTCGGTCATGGGAACAGTAAATCCTGCGAAAATGCTGCAGAACAATACGGTGCGGGAAGGCGACCGGCTGATCCTGACGAAACGCCTTGGCGTCGGCCTGATCTGTACGGCCTCGCGGGTCGGCGAGGCGTCGAAGGAAGCGATGGATGCCGCAGCGGCATCCATGACCATGCTCAATAAATCGGCGGCTGAAACCGCTGCTGAATACCCGGTCCATGCCTGTACCGACGTGACGGGATTCGGGCTCCTGGTCCATCTGGACGAGATGCTGGACGGCCGTTTTTCGGCGGAACTTACGCTTTCTTCGGTTCCCGTATTCCCGGAAGCATTATCATACGCGAAAGAATTCCTGTATACCGCGGCCGGACAGCGGAACCGCAATTATATGAAAGGCAGGGCCGACCTGTCGGCCGTCCCCTTTGAAATGCAGGAGGTGCTCTTTGACCCGCAGACCTCCGGCGGACTGCTGCTGTCCGTACCGGAAGAAGCAGCGGAAGAAATGAAACAGGCGCTGCGGGCAAAAGGCCTGCCTGCCGGTATCATCGGTACAGTCACCATGAGACAGGACTGCGCGGTCCTGATCCGTGAATAAGGAGGCAGGACAACGCGGTCTTGATCCATAGTAAGGAGGAATAAAATGATTACAGTCAATGCGCTTGGACAGGCATGCCCCATTCCGGTCGTAAAAACCAGGCAGGCGATTGCCGCCCTGAACGGTGCGGCCGGGGAAGTCGAGACCCTGGTCGACAACGAAATCGCCGTTCAGAACCTGACTAAAATGGCGGAACAGAAAGGCTACGTGAATACTTTTGAAAAGATGCCGGACGGGAATTTCAGGGTGATTATGAGTATTCCGACGGGGGAAGCGGTGCAGGCCGGCCAGCCGGAAGATACGGCGGAAGAGGAAGAAGTTGTCTGCGACTGCAGCGTTCCGGAAGCAGTCAAAGCCGGAACGGTCGCGGTGATCTCTTCGGATACGATGGGTGAAGGCAGCAAGGAACTCGGCGCGGCGCTGATCAAGGCGTTTGTTTTCGCGCTGAGCCAGCAGGAAAAAATCCCGGAGAAGATTCTTTTTTACAACGGCGGCGTCCGTCTGACGACGGAAAACGAAGCGGTGATCGGAGACCTGAAGTCGATGAAAGAGCGCGGAACAAAGATTTTCTCCTGCGGGACATGCCTCAACTTCTACGGGCTGACCGAACAACTGAAGGTCGGCGAAGTTACGAATATGTATGACATCGTGGATATGCAGATGAAGGCCGGAAGGATCCTGAGGCCATGATCTATCTGGATAATGCGGCGACGACGCTGATCAAACCGGCGTCGGTGGAGCAGGCCGTCGTCCGCGCCCTGCATACGGCGGGCAACGCCGGGCGCGGCGCGCATGAGCCGACGCTTGCGGCGGCAAGGATCCTGTATGAAACCAGATGTACGCTGGCAAAACTGTTCAATGCCGGGGATCCCTCCCGGATTTCGTTCGCGATGAACGCCTCTGCCGCCCTGAATACGGCCATCGAAGGGAGTTTCAGGCCCGGTGACCACGTCATTACGACGGTATGCGAACACAATTCCGTGCTGCGGCCGCTGTACCGGCTGCGGGAAAAAGGACTGGAACTGACAATCATTCCCGCTGACCGGAAAGGCCGGGTCGATTATGACGATTTCCGGAAAGCAGTCCGGCCGAATACGAAGGGAATCGTCTGCGCGCATGCCGGCAATCTGTCCGGCAACGTCGTCGACCTGTCCTTGATTTCGGCCATTGCCCATGAAAACGGGATTCTGCTGATCGTGGATGCGGCCCAGACGGCCGGCTGTTATCCCCTTGACGTCCGGGCAATGGGAATCGATATTCTGTGCTTTTCGGGCCATAAAGGCCTGTACGGCCCGCAGGGGACCGGCGGCCTGTACGTCCGCGAAGGAGTAAGCGTGAAGCCACTGACGGTCGGCGGCAGCGGGATTCACAGTTTTGACGAGAAGCATCCTTCGGCGATGCCTGAAGCGCTGGAAACCGGGACACAGAATGCGCACGGGCTGGCCGGCCTGAATGCGGGTGTGTCTTTTGTGCTGGAGAAAACGCCAGCGGAAATTCACCGGAAAGAACTGGCGCTGGCAGGAATTTTCCTTGACGCGGTCCGGAACAGGCCGGACGTCACCCTGTACGGAGATTATGATACTGAAGAAAGGACCGGGATCGTGACGCTCAACCTGGCCGGCTTTGAAGCAGCGGAGGTCAGCGAAGCCCTCTGGGAAAGGGCGCAGATCTGCGTACGCGCCGGAGCCCACTGCGCGCCGCTCATGCACAAAACGTTCGGCACGCAGGACTGCGGGTCCGTGCGTTTCAGCTTTTCATATTTCAATTCTGAAGAAGACGCCGTAAAGGCAGCAGAGATCCTGGAAACATTAAGATAATACATTAAGACAATAAGGCGTTGATTAACAGTGCAGGAGGCAGTCTTCCATACAGGCCGCCTTCTGTTTTCCTGTCAGTTCCGATGTTTATGCCGGGAAATATGTGTGAGGAAATAAATGCCGGGAAATATATGTGAGGAAATTGGGAATGGGCGGGGTACATCGATGATATACGGCGATAATATGGTAACTGATTATCTCGATGTATGTATTCAGTACGAAAACTGACTCAGATGTACAGAGCCAGATAACGAACGCTGTAGCATGCATCGGGAATGTGAAAATCTGCAATCGCGTTGTATCAATCATTCTCAGGACTGACAAGCCTGCCTTCATCCTCCCACAGATACGCGAAATAATGGTATACTAATATGGATTATGGGGTTTTATACGTTTTTTCGCCTCATTGTCGGCGTATAACTCCTTTTTGTACAGCTCATTACTATGGGAGATTGCGATGAATGAACAAAAGACAGCGATATTAATGGATTCTGGCGGAGATCTTCCCGCGGATCTGTGCGAACGGGAAGGGATCCGGATACTGCCTCTTCACGTGATCTATCCGGAGAAGGATTATTTGGACGGGATCGACATCGATCCGATGATGGTCTATGAACGCTTTCCGGACGAAATTCCGACAACGTCTACTCCGTCGGTCCAGGAAATCCTGGATATTTTTGAGGACCTGGTCAGGCAGGGGTATGAAAAACTGATCGCGGTGACGATTTCCTGCAAGCTTTCAGGGACCGGGAATACGGTTGCGCTGGCAGCCAGGGAGTTCAAGGGCCTGGAAGTCTTTGTATTCGATACCAAGAATATCTCCTTCGGGAGCGGGATTTTCGCGCTGTGGGCGGCCAGGAAACTCAGGGAAGGGATGTCGTTTGAGAAACTGGTTGAAAAACTGCAACAGAAGCGGAAGGACTCCATCGAACTGTTTTATATGGATACGCTGAAATACCTGGAGCACGGCGGGAGGATCGGGCACGTCGCATCCTTTATCGGGGAGGTGCTGCATTTAAAACCGATCATCTCCTGCGATCCGGAAGGCGTTTACTATACGGTCGCTAAAATCCGAGGCGAAAAATTCGGCAAGAAAAGAATGCTGGAAGAATTCGTCAGGCGGTTGAATGATAAACGATGCTGGCTGATTATCGGCGAAGGCTGCGCGCACGAAGAAGCCCTGAAAATGAAGGAGATGATCCTGGGGGCGCTTCCGAACGCGGAATTTCTTTTCCAGAAACAGATTAACGCGACGCTTGCCATTAATACGGGACCGGGGCTGGTCGGTGTCATGACGTTTGTCGACCCGTAGAGGAACATCTGATGAGAATGCAGGAAAGGGTGAAGGGAATCCTGGCCCTGTTTGATGAAAAATACGGGACGGATATCCGGACTTATCTGGAATTTGACCGGGAGAAACCGTGGCAGCTCCTGTTTTCCACGATTCTCTCCGCGCAGTGCACCGACGCAAGGGTCAACACGGTAACGAAAGACCTGTACCGTAAATATCCGGACGTGCAGGCATTCGCGGATGCAGATCTTTCCGAACTGGAAAAGGACATCCATTCGGTCGGCTTTTTCCACAGCAAGGCGGTCAACCTGATCGGCTGCGCGAAAAAACTGCTTACCGAATTCGGAGGCGAAGTCCCGCGGTCAATTGAAGAACTGACGTCGCTTCCCGGCGTCGGCCGCAAAACCGCAAACGTGGTGCGCGGCAATTATTATAACGATCCCAGCGTCGTCGTCGATACGCACGTGAAGCGGGTCGCGAAGCGCCTGGGCCTGACCGATGAGACGGATCCGGAAAAAGTGGAATACGACCTGATGAAGGTTCTCCCGGAAGATCACTGGATCCTGTTTAACCTGCAGGGAATCGCACTCGGCCGGACGATCTGCAAAGCGCCCACCCCCAGGTGTTCGGAATGCTATCTTACGCAGTACTGCCGGGAATATGGGAATTCGTTGAAAAAGAATGCCGGGAAAGAGAAAAAAACCGGAAGGAAGAAATAGAGTATGAAGCTGCTTTCAGCGATCGTGCCCTGCTACAACGAAGAGGGCAATATCGAAGCTTTTTATCAGGAGTTCATGAAGAACGAGCCCTTCTTTAAAGAGGCGGGGCTTGACTATGAACTGATTTATGTGGACGATGGCTCGAAAGACGCGACGCTTTCAGAGATGAAAGCGCTGTGCGAAAAAGACGGGCACGTACACATGATTTCCTTTTCACGCAATTTCGGAAAGGAAGCGGCGATCTACGCAGGGCTTAAACGGGCAAAAGGAGACTTCGTGGTTATGATGGACGCGGACCTGCAGGACCCGCCGTCGCTCCTGCCCGAACTGTACGCCTGTCTTGAAGAAGGCTATGACTGCGCTGCGACCAGGAGGGTTACGAGAAAAGGGGAACCGGCGATCCGCTCGTTTTTTGCGCGCTGCTTCTACAGGCTGATCAACCGTTTCTCCAGGACGGAAGTCGTGGACGGTGCCCGGGACTACCGCCTGATGACGCGCCAGATGGTGGATGCCGTTTTATCCATGCCGGAATACAACCGTTTTTCCAAAGGTATTTTCAGCTGGGTCGGATTCAGGACCAAGTGGCTGGAATTCGAAAACGTCGAGCGGCTTCACGGAGAAACCAAATGGTCCTTCTGGGGCCTGTTTGCCTACGCCCTGGACGGAATATTCGCTTTTACGACCGCTCCGCTGACCGTCGTTTCATTTATCGGTGCCGGATTCTGCATCCTTGCGTTCCTGATGATCCTGTTCGTCGTGATCCGGGCACTTCTGTTCGGCGACCCGACGTCCGGCTGGCCGTCATTAGTCTGTATCATCCTGCTGGTGAGCGGCGTGCAGCTCCTTTGTCTCGGGGTTCTCGGACAGTATCTGTCCAAGACCTATACTGAAGTGAAGAACCGCCCGATTTACATTGTCAAAGAGGAAAAATGAGGAACCGGCAGAAATCCCTGTTAAACCTGTTTGTCGTCGCGCTGCCGTGGGCTGTCCTGCTGCTCCATACGGCGGCTTATTTCCTGGTCTGGTATAACGTTTACTACCAGCCGAAGATCCGATATATTATCAAGCTGTATTTCAGGGGCCATGTACTGATCGCACTGCTGTACATGGTGCTGTTATACTTCTTTTTCCACATGTACGGGGGACTGAATGCCGGTTACGCGAAGGTGCCGGACCTGATCCTGTCGCAGATGTTTTCCCTCCTGATCACCGACGTCTTTACCTATTTCCAGATTTCCCTGATGGCGAACTGGCTGGTGCAGATTCCGCCGATGGTGCTCCTGTTTTTGTTTCAGCTCCTGATATCCGTCCTGTGGGTCAATATGTGCGACCGGCTGTACAAGCGGGTTTTCCCGCCGAGGCCTCTTCTGCTTATCCACGGGAGCCGGCCGATCCAGGATATATTCGGGAAATTCGCTTCCAGGCCGGACCAGTTCAAGGTAGTGGACTGCATAAATATCGATGCAGGGACGGAGACGGTCAGAAAACGGATCCTTTCCGAAAACCACAGGTCCTGCGAAGGCGTCGTGATCTGGGATATCCCGACTGCAGAGCGCAATGAGCTCCTGAAATTCTGTTATGAGAATTCGATCCGTGTTTACACGATGCCGAAGATTCCGGACGTTCTGATGAGCGGTTCGATGCAGCTGCACTTGTTTGATACGCCGATTTATCTGACCAGGGAATACCCGCTTTCGTTCGCGCAGCGGTTCTGGAAACGCGCCGTCGACATTGTCTGCGCGCTCATCCTTACGGTCCTGACTTCGCCCATTATGCTCGTAAGCGCTATTGCGATCAAGGCATACGACAAAGGACCCGTGCTGTACAGACAGGTCCGCTGCACCAAAGACCAGAAGGAGTTTAAAATCGTTAAATTCCGCAGCATGAAAGTGGATGCGGAAAAGAACGGCGCCCAGCTCGCGAAAAAGGACGACGACCGCATAACGCCGTTCGGCCGCTTTATCCGGAAAGTCCGGATCGACGAACTCCCGCAGCTGTTCAATATCCTGGCAGGCGATATGTCGTTCGTGGGTCCCCGTCCGGAGCGTCCGGAGATTATCGCGCAGTATGTGAAGGAAATGCCGGAATTCGTCTACCGTATGAAAGTAAAGGCGGGGCTTGCCGGTTACGCCCAGATTTACGGCAAATACAATACGACCCCGTATGACAAACTGAAACTCGACCTGACCTATATCCAGAATTATTCGCTGTGGCTGGATATCAAACTGATGCTGCTGACTTTGAAAATTGTCCTGCAGCCTGAAAGCACGGAAGGCGTGGACGCCGCCCAGACGACGGCCCTGCGCACGGACGAAGAAGAATCAAGATGAAAGACGTGATGAAAAACCCTGAAAGGATGACCGAGGAAATCGAACGGCGCATCCTGTACCTGAAGTTCCGGAAAAAACTCCTGCTGCTTCCGCTGTTTGTCGCGGCCGGAATCCTTCTCTGCGGCCTTCTGTACCAGGGGTACCGGATGGCGGCGAAAGAACCCCGCTATCAGCAGGTTTCAAAACTCTATATCGATTTTGCTAGGGATGATGCGGGGAAACCCGCAGATTATTTCAACGGCGCGACCTGGACCGACCTGCTGACGGCGCATCCCGGTATCTGGGGAAAAGCTGAAGGAAGGCTTTCCGAAGCCCTCCCGGGACTTGCCCGGACAGACGGGGCGTTAAAGGATTTTATCCGGGATACGGTCAATGCTGAGATCATCTCGGACGTGCGGCTCCTGACGGTTACGGTGACGACGGCGGACCCGTCCCTGACGGGGCAGGTTTCCGAAATCATTGACGGCGCGCTGGTGTCGTTCGGGTCGGAAGCAAAGGAGTTTGAGCGGATTTCGTTCCTTTCCGCCGACCCGGTAAAACAGACCGTACTGGATAACCGGATGCGGAACGCGCTGCTGCTTGGGGCGTTCCTGGGCCTGCTTGCCGGTGTTTTTTACCTGTGGTTTGCGGCAATCATGGACAATTCGGTCTGCACGCCGGAAGAAGCGCAGAGAGCCTTCGGCCTGCCGGTACTGGGGATGACGTTCAGTGAGAAAAAGACCGGGGCGGACAAAGACGCTGCCGGTCCTGATTCCGGGCGGCCGGACGGACAATTCGCAGAGGAAATGCGGGATAACCTTTCGCTTTTCCTTTCGAATCAGGATGTCCCGGTTTACCTGGTTTCCCCACTTGGAAAAGAAAGAGCGGAAGCGATGTGCGACGCGATTGCCGGCGGCGCGGCCGGAATTCCGGACGAAACGCTGTCCCGGATTTCAGCTGCTTCCGGAGATGCTTATGAAACGCTGCGGGGCGGTCTTGTCTGCCTGGCGCTTCCGTACGGCATATCCTGCAGGACGGCGGCACAGCATCTCGCGGACCAGCTGGGAAAACAGGGATGTCCGGTGCGTGCGCTGTTTCTCCAGGATGCGGACCCTTCGTTTATTGCCCGCTATTACGATATTAAGGGAACCCTATGAGTATGAGACTGCAGGTGCTGGTGGCCAGTGTCCGGGAAAATCCGATCACGCTGGCGGAGCACATGAATTTATCAACTGACGCGATTATCTGTAATCAGTGCCAGGAGGTTTCCTACAAAGAATTTGTCCGGAAAGGGCACCTCATCCAGGCATACGCGTTTAACGAGCGGGGCGTAGGGCTGAACCGCAACAATGCCCTTATGCGCTGCGACGCCGACCTGGGACTGATCGGGGACGAAGATATCGTTTATTCGGATGATTATGAGGAAAAGATCCTCCGGGAATTCGAACGCAATCCGGAGGCGGATATCCTGATGTTCAACGTCACGGCCGTCCAGGAACGCAGGACCTACGAGAACGTGGTGCATAAGAGGGTCCGCTGGTACAACTACGGAAGATATCCGGCATACAGTATCTGTATCCGGATGGACAGCCTGCGGAAGGCAAACGTTTATTTTTCACTCCTTTTCGGCGGCGGCGCGAAATACAGCAATGGGGAAGACTCGCTGTTTCTGCGGGACTGCCTGAAAAAAGGGATGAAGATCTACAGCGTGCCGGTCCTGATCGGCCATGAAGCAAGACGCCGGGATAATTCCTCCACCTGGTTTCACGGATATACGGAGAAGTTTTTCTATGACCGGGGCGCCCTGTACCGTTATCTGTACGGGCCTATGAGGTACGCGTTCGCGCTCCGGTTCCTGCTGAAGAACAGAAAAAAGATGTGTACGGAAATCCCGGTTTCGAAGGCCTACGGCCTGATGCTTAAAGGAATGAGAGAAGCTTGATCCTCTACGGAATGATTACTGCGGCCGCCCTGGCCGCAGCGTGGTATCTGGATAAAGCCCGGACGGCTATTGACTATGTTCCGGGGAAAAAGCGGGGCGGCCGCCTGTACAGGGCGGAAGCGCTCGGCAGTTTATGTCTGGCTTTTTTGTTTGTTATCCTGGCCGTCCCGGTGATTCTCAGGCTGAACGTCGGTAATGACTATATGCGTTACGTCGCGTTCATGCATCTGGCAAACGTGCATGCCTACGTTCCGACGGAAGCCGGCTTTAACTGGCTGGTGCGCCTGCTCTACGGACTGTGCGGATATGAAAACTATCTGCTCGTGTTTGCCGTTTTCGCGGTCTTTACCGTCCTGTTTTTCCTGGCAGGGATCATACAGCAGGCGCAGCGGCCGTTTTTCTCATTTTTCCTGTTCATGATGCTGGGCTATTATTTCCGCAGTTATAATACCGTGCGCTATTACCTGGCGCTTTCGCTCGCGCTGTTCGCCATGGGACTGCTGCTGAAAGGAAAGACAGCCGGGTTTCTTCTGTGCGTCCTCATCGGTTCCCTGTTTCATAAGTCGATGCTCGTCGTGCTGATTCTGTATCCGCTCTGCAGGATGAAATGGAATAAAAAAGCGGCGGCTGCGGTCTTCGCGGCGGCCGGCGTGCTGTCGAGGCTCAGGCCGTTCTGGATGAAAGCGGTCGTGCGGCTGTATCCTTCATACGAAGGGACGTCGTTCCTCGCCGGCGGAAAGCCGTCATACATTAACATCGCACTGTGTGCGGCCGTGCTGCTCCTGTGGCTTCTTGTCCTGTATTTCGAAAGCCGGCCGGACGCGGTCCTGGGAATTGTGCATGCGGCGGACGAAGATGAGAAAATATTCCGCTCCCGGCAGTATACGGCGTACACACAGATGAATATTACGGCGCTTTTTTTATACTGCTTTTTCTCCTACATTCCGGAACTTTCCCGGATCGGATACTATCTGACAGTCAGCCAGATCTTCCTGATCCCGATGCTCCTTCTGAGGCTTCCGGAAAGTTGGAAGGGAATACCCGTACGGCGCTTCATGACAGGGGCGGTTTCTGTGTGCGCGGCCCTGTATTTTGCCGGATTCATGATGACGGCCTCCCGGCCGGACATCCGGATCCTGCCGTACCGTACTTTTCTGTTTAACGATCTGCCGATCGTGATCCGGGAGTAGAGATGCTGTTTTCGGTGATTACGGTGTGCCTGAACGCCGGGGAAAAACTGAAGGAAAGCGTGGAAAGCCTGCTCTGCCAGACGATGACGGATTATGAGCTGATCGTCAAGGACGGCGGCTCAACGGACGGTTCGGTGGAACTTCTGGAAGAAGATCTCGGGGAGTCCTCCCTGCCGGACGGCGTTTCGGTGAGGGTAATTCATAAACCCGACAGCGGGATCTACGACGGTATGAACCAGGCGCTTGAAGAAGCGCGGGGAGATTATATCTACTTTCTGAACTGCGGCGACCTCCTGCACGGCAGCCGGGTTTTTGCCGACGTCCGGGAGAGGATCTTATCCGAAGGTAAAAAGGACCGGAAAGCGAGGATTTTCTACGGGCATGTGCGCGAAGCCGGAAGCGGGCAGA
>JAEEGL012706958.1_pt1 | contig 14904 bp, 6 predicted proteins | sample 9134231 | NCBI WGS metagenome assembly JAEEGL01 (sample SAMN16246548, study PRJNA631951) | gut metagenome | biome: gut microbiome; feature: rumen; material: fiber-attached | host: Bos | place: Iran: Karaj | collected 2018-10
ATACTGTGAAGATAAAAAGTGGAGAAGAATTAATGATGCAGCAGAAGTACAACCAGGTGATATAGTATTCTGTGGAAGACTTGATGATGAAGGTAAACATGCAAAATCAGTTTATATCTGTGCAGGAACAAATAAGAGATATGACTTAAATAGTAGTGACAGATTAAAATTAACAGGAGCTTATAGTTCATATACTGAACAACCATTTGAAGAAGGAACATCAGGAGACTTTATGTGTGCATATAGAGTAACTGGAGATAGAGCAATAAATAGTGGATTTAGAAAAGACTTAGAAGTAGTTTCTATGTGTAATGGAACAATCACTAAAATATATGCAAAAGGTGAGAATGTATTCTCAGAAGGTTATTTATCAAAACAAATATATGGTGAAGACCTAACTGAAGAAAATGAAGATGTATTCAAACCAAGTGAGTCAACAGATGAGGGTATTAGAGTAAAAATTACTGATAAAAATTTAAAAGATTATGAAGTAGTTATCTATGGATTTGATGTATATGATGGATTAGGTGAAGGCCAACAATTAGAGGTTGGAGAAACTATAGGTAAGACATTAAAATCAGATATAGTAATAATCTTGATAGATAAAGATAAATCAGTTATTGAAGATGTAGAAAACTTCATGAAGATACCAGAAAAAACAAAGAAATCAGCAGGAGTTTATGCAGCATTTAATGAAGAAATAACTGAAGAAGAAATGGAATTTTTAGCAACCGTTTTAATAGCTGAAAATGGTAAGAACGCAGATACAATGGCATGTGTATGTCAAGTTATTAAGAACAGAGGAAATGATAAAGTACACTTTGGTAAAGTATCTACAGTATTTGATGTATTAACAGCACCTGGACAATATGGATGTGTATATAAAGTTCCAGGAAGTGGAAATGGCCCTGTTCCAAATGCACCAGGAAAAGGTGAATTATCACCACCTGCAGATGCAGATATATTTGACTTTGGAGAAAAAGGAAAATATTGGGTAGGTAATAATGGAACACCTAGACATGCAACAGATTTGTCTAGAGAAGTTGCAGAAGGTGTTATGAGTGGTACTATAGAAGATAAACCATCAGAGTGGTTAGGTAAACTTGCCCTATATCAAGTTACTTTATCAACATATGTTAATAAAAACGGTCAAGGATATGTAGATTCTCAAGTTAGTCAACACAACCTATATGAAAATGGAGAACTATATGCACATGACTGGGGTTCTCTAACAGGTAGTCCAGAATCTAATGGATGTACAGGAGAATGTTATGTATAAAGGAGTTTTCTTATGGATAAAAAAATAAAAACTATTCTTTTGATAATAGCTATTCTTAGTGTGATTTTATTAATTACATTAAGTGTAATTTTGTACAAAATGAATAAAGAAGAATCGCAAGAACCTAATGTAACAGGAACAGAATACTATGGTGAAAGTGAAGATACATTAGAAGGATATTATCCAAGAGGATTAACGAGCTTGACCAAAAAGTATGAAGGCGATTTAGAAAATACAGAAATTCAAGAAGCAACTTCTAGCTTCATTAGAATGGTTTTTGAAATAAATGATCATAAAAATGATGAGAATTTTTATGAAGAAAATGAAAACATTTTTATAGAATTAGGAATTACAAATGAGAATGAATATAACGCTATAAAGAAAAAGATAGAAGACTTAAATGAGGAAGAACTAGAATATAAATCTGCTAAATTTGACATAAACACAATTACTACAGAAGGAAACTATTATTCAGTAGATTTAATAATTGAATTAAAAGATGGAAAACAACTAGTTTTTAAAGAAAAATTCCAAATAGATTTTAATTCAAGAGAAAAAGTTTTTATATTTAACTAAAGGTAAAAAATATGATTACTTTTCTTTATAGTAAAAAAATAAGCTATATGATATAATTTTTAAATATGCTGTATGTTTTTATAAAAATAATAAAAACAAAAAATAAATGATTTAATAAATATTAGATTATTATTCTAAAGAAGGGAGGTCCCAATGAGATTTTTCTATGACGATAAAGATGACAAAACAAATGAAGAACTACTTCAATCTGATGAAGAGTCAAGAGAAGAAGATGCTGGAGAAGAAGCGTCACAAGCAGATCAAATAGCAGATGCTGGAAGAACTGGCATGTCTATGGATGATGATGACGAAGAAAATCAAGAAGATGAAAATAATAACAATAGAAAAAATAATGATCGAAACAAAAAAGATGACGAAAAATCAGATGAAGAAAATGCGAAAGAAGGGCAAGATGTTGCAGACGAAACAGGGAAAAATCTAGAGACTGCCGAAGGAGAAAAAGGTACTCCAAGTACGGATACAGCAGATATGACAACTGCTAAAACACCCAAACAAGCAGATGGTGTAACTCCTGATGAAGACCCAACAGCTTCTCAAAGTTCACCTGGTATGGAAACTCCTGGAAATGATGCGAAGACTTTTGGTGAAGGAAATACTGGTCCTGGCTCAGACCCTATGGATTCGATGGGAAAGGGGCCAACTGAAGGTGGATCATCAACAGATGGTATGCCTGATAATTTACCTGAACAAATGCCAGGAACTGAACCTTTAGGAGAAGGAGAGTTAGGGCCTGGTGCAAATCCGGCAAAATTGCCAACAGAAGGAGGCGCAGCAGGAGGTGAAGCAGCAGGAGAATTAACAGCAACAGAGGCAGGTGCCGCAGTTACTACAGAAGCTGGAGGTACTGCAGCAGTGGAAGCAGGAGCTGGAGGAGCGGTTGCTGCAGAAGGAGGCGCCGCAGGTGGCGCTGCCGCAGGAGGCGCAGCAGCAGGTGGTGCAGCAGCAGGTGGAGTTGCTTTAGTATATGTTGGAATAATAATTTTAGTAATAATAATTATAATAGGTGTTGCAGGATTCTTCCTAACAATGCCACAATTCTTATGGAACAAGTTAAAAGAAATGGCTGTTAGCTTATGGACAGGTTTCTATGGATATTTCGTAGGAATGGATGAAGCATCAGTTAATGAAGATGATATAAAAGCAGTAGCTCAATATTTACATGATATGGGTTATGACCTAGTGGGTATGGGCTTTGCAAATGATGTCAAAATAAATGAAAGAGATCCAAAGACAGGAAAACTTAAAGATGATAGTCAAGCTGAAAATCAAATATTAGAAGTTGAAGCACCATATTTAAATGCATATTTAGTAGCTGAAAATAGAACATATATGATTAATAACTATACATTTAATATATCAGATGCGGTATCAAGTATTTTTAAGACTGGACAGTTCTTTAATGAAGGTGTAAGTACCTGGGGAACAGGACTTATAAATTTGGATCAAAGCTTCGTTGATGCACTGGCTATGCCACTTAAAGCAGTTAGAATTGGAGAATTCAACGTTGGAGAATTTATAGATGGTGTAAAAGTAGATAGAAGCTCAAATACATTAAGAATTAGAAGATTGAATTTCGATTGGTTCGATACCCATAATGATTATACATATTATAACTTGGCAGGCTGGTCTGGAAGATATGGTAAACCATTTGAACTTAGCTTAACACTTCATGTAGCAACAATGGCTCCAGATTTAGTAAAAGAGTTCTGTATGAACGAAGACTTAGATGCTAAAGTTAATATCAAAATGAGAAATTCGGATATTAATGGACAAGTATTAGTAGATGGTAAAACAATAGATGAATTAGAAGCTTCAGGAACATATGATGAAGATACTTTAAAATCTTTAAGAAGATTTGAAGGAAAGTATGTTTCTGAAATTAAAACAAAAATACCATATATATCAAGTGTAACAAATCACTGGTTTAGAGATGTGTATTTTGAAGGAACTTCATCAATGAAAGCCGGTGGAGGAAAAGTTGGAGCTGTAGATATAGGTGTAGATGAAGATGGAGATGATATAGAAGACTACAACGAAGAAAGAGGACCTAAGACACAAGTAACCAAAAAACTAAGTTCTTCAGATAATGTATATAGTTTTGGGGGATCAACATCAACAGGAGAATTTGCTTACACTGGAGATGATGGACCAGATGTAGGTGGAGCTAGCATAACGATTAGTGGTACATACTCAAATGGTGTTATTCAAAACAAAGATGCTGTAAGAGGTGTTACAAATAAAACAACAAAGAAATTGTTCCAAGATAAATATTATATTTATGATGGTACAGTTGAAAAAGCAGAACAAATACAAGAAGCTAGAAAAAGAAAAGATGACTCTATGAAAGAGGAAGTTAAGATGACAAAAGAGTCACTAAGTGCTTTCTCAATACTAGAATCTAGCGAGACTTTGGATGCACAATATATTTATAGAGATTTAAAAGAATTAGTAATAGAATTAGGATACTTTGAAAGAGAAGACTTCCAAGAAGAAAAATTAGAAACTTTACTATGGCCTTTACCTACATTTAAAAGAAAAGGTTGGCCAGATAGAAAATATGAAAAACAGATTTATGAATACGGAACATTAATGCTATGTAAAGAAACTGTTGATAAGATTAAAGAATATGAAAAAGCACAAGAAGAACAAACAACAAAAGATATGACACCAACTGGTGCTGATCATGGACCACAATCAACATCAACTGGCTCTTCTGGTGGAGAACCAGGAAGTGGTAATCCAAATGGAAGTAAAGTTAAATCACAATTCTCGCCAGAAACAGCAGCAATAGTAGAACAACACTTATATGATTTTGATAGATATAATTTCAATTCAAGAATAAATAGTTATGGCGGATTTGAAAGCTATTGTAAGAATCAATTAGGTGGAGTTTTCTCAAGATGGACAGGTGTTGATAATGTTGCAGATGTTCAAACAGTAGAAGAATTCCAAGAAATAGCAGAATATGTATGGGGCTTGATGGTAATATATGGATTTGATTATTCGAATGGTGATCCTGGACACTATGGTAACTGGAGAAATTCAGATAAGCTTCATCCAGATGATAGTTTCCATCATGATTCAAATCCAAATAAAACATCATTACCAGAAAGAAATATTGATAAGATATGTAATGGTAGCCAAGGTGTAGATAAAGTTGTAGTTAACTGTAACTGGGGTGCAGACTACTTAATGTTTAAATGTGGTATTTTCTCAAATGAAGACCCTAGTAAACCAACAAGTTCTTGTTCTTATGTATCATTAGTTAATGATTATGGAGGACAAATAATTACAAATAAAGAAGATTTAAAGCCAGGAGACTTAATTCAATGTTTTAGAAGCAAACTAACTGACTTATCAAATCCTTCAACTTGGGGAGCACATGAATGGTTCCATGTTTGTACAGTAGGTGAAGTTGATGAAGCTGCTGATACAATAACAATATATGATGCTGGACATTACTTCACAGAAAGTGGAAACTATAAACATGTTATAAAAAGAAGTGGAGATTACTTCCCATATGAAGGTTGGGCTGCAATTAGAGTAACAGATTTAGCAGATGAGGGCTTAATTGGATTCCCACCTGATAAAGAAGTAATCGCAATGGCAAAAGGTACAATAAAACAACTTTACCATGAAGGTGAAAACACATTTACTCAAAGCTATTTATCAACATTAGTATATGGACAAGATTTAGTAGAAGAGGAAGATTGGGAATTTGCAGCTAGTGAACAAACTGATGAAGGTGTTAGAATTAAGATTACTGAAGGACCAATAAAAGGATATGAATTAATAATCTTTGGATTTGATGTAGACGATTCAGTCTATGAAGGAATGGAAGTTGAAGCAGAAACCGTAATTGGTAAGACAATAAAATCTAATATGTGCTTCATCCTGATAGATAAAGAAAAGTCAATAGTAGATAATGTAGAAGATTATGTACGAAAACCGGAAAATGAAGAGAAGCTGCGAAGCAAAGATGATTTTGATGTTTCAGATGAAGCAAACTTTGTTAAGAATCCGGCAACATTTATGAAGATGTTCCAAGGATATGATAAGATAATTGCAAATACTACTGCTTTTATGGATATGCAAAGAAAATATCACGTGAGTGCAGCCTTTGCAGCATGTGTTACAATTGCAGAATCTAGTGGTGGTACTAACTGGAGTGCAATAAGTGAAAGCACACATAACTGGTTTAGTATTAAAGGTGATTATAATGGTCAATCACAAGGCGGTTGGAGAAGTTATCCAAGTTATGCAGCAGCAGTTGATGATTTTGGAGATTTAATAGCAAATAGCAGCAACTATTACAAAGCTGGAAAACATACAGTAAATCAAATTGGACCTACATATTGTAGTAGTGAGTGGTCAAAGACAGTAAATGATTTAATGAAAAAAGCTTATGATAAAGCTAATGCTAGGTAAGGGGGCTGCTTATGAAAGAAAAAAGTAAATCAAATAAATCAAGAAAAATGATTATTACAATTCTTCTAATAGCGATTATAGCTGTTGTAGCTGTGGTAATAGGAATAGTAATATATTCAAAGATAAAGACTGAAGAAAGTAAGATTCAAAATAGGAAAGATTATGAAGAAACGCTAGTAACAGTAAAAGATGAATTCTTTGAAGAAGGAAAAATAGTTCCTGATAATTATAATTTCTATACTAGACTATATGATGGAACAGTAAAAGATGAAGTAGTATATGAAAGAATTTATTACTTAGTTAAAGTAGCGATTCCAAATATTAATAAAACTTTAGGTAACATGTCTGAAGGTGATTTAAGAAGCTATTACAAGAAGAACAAGGCAAGAATAGAAGCGGGACTAGGTTCTGAAAATGAAAGTGAGTTTGTAAAAATTGTAAAAACTATAAAAGAAAAGAATCTAGAAGGCTATAAAGATGCATCTTTTGATGTAGCAAACTATGAAGATGGAGATCCATTTGTAAAAGTCCCATTGAAATTAACATTTGATAATGGTGAATTAAACGTAAATGTATACGTGGCAAAGAGAAACGGAACTGGAACACTTATTATGATTAAAACTGAATAATAAATAAAAAAGGAAGGTAAAAACCTTCCTTTTTTATTGTATATGATTTTTTTTATTGGTAAAATATAAGATGAATTAATAAAATCATTTATTAATAAGAGGTGGAAAAATGGGTACAAAAGCCAAAAAAAAGAAGAGAACATTCACTCCTAAACAGATTCTTTTAATAGTTTTAGTTGCTGCAGTTTTATTATTAACAATAATTGCAATAGCTTTAAATCCTACGGGAAAAAGAAAGGTAGAAGAAGTGAAAAATGAAACTGGATTAGATAGAGAGTTAAGATCAGAAAAAGATGTAATAGAGTATTATGAATCAGTATATTTTTCTACAGAAGTATCTAAAGAAGAAGGATATGATATAGATATATATCTATCTTTTAAATATAACCTTTATACTGAAGACGAGTCTAATGAACAATGGTTCAAAAATATGTATGAAAGAATAGCTTATGTAACAGGCAAAAAGAGTTTTAGACTAATTGATAACACAAAGAATATAACAGTTGCTGTTAAATGTAATTCTAATGGAATTTATGAAGTAAAAATAAATGGAGAATCAGATTATTTTAGAAAAGAAGACTCTAAAAGAAGCTTAAATAAAAACTTTGTTGCTAAGACACTAGATTTATCAATTGATTCTGAAATATTAAAAGAATTAATAGATGCTAAATGGAACACAAAAAATGTTAACTTAGGTACTAAAGAAGGCTCTTATTATAAATATGATATTTATTTTGATGAAGGATATGAGATAAGGTTAATACAAGGAAAATTATTTAATATTGTATTTACTAATAATTATTCAGGACAAGTAGTTAGTGGTTTTAAAGTTGGTACAAACCCAGAAAAGGTTGAAGCAATGTTAGGAACGACTTTCAAAGAAGATAATATGGTAGGATATAAAACTAAAGAATTCTATGTATGGTTTAGTGAAGATGAAATATCAATTTATCCTATCTACAAAAATGATTATAAAGAGTTTGAAGAACTAGCTAAAAAATATAATAAAGAGAAAAATCCAAATGAATTTATGTATGATATAACAGATATTTGGCCAGACTATGATTTGTATGAGTATAGTGAAAACTACGTTAAAATACTATATTCAAACAAAGGAGTTTCTTTTGAATATAGCGTAGAAAACCCAGTAGGAATTAAACTATATGAAAATTATACTGGAAGCCTAAGAGAAAACATTACAGATTATCAGAATATTTATTATAGTTTTGATAAAAACCTAACTGGAGAAAGAGAAGTAATAAGGAAAGATACAAAAGTATTTTATGATGACATAGACCCAGAAGACGACGAAATGCATTACAGTTCGAAGTTCCAAGTACGTGGAGATTATGATGGAAGACAATATAGAAATGTAAAAATACAATCTACAGATAATAAAAATCCAAATAATGAATTTGATGATTCTGTTGTATTATATACATATGCATGGGCAGATGATACGCATTTAGTATATAGCGTGAGCAATGATGGTATTTACTTATATGATGCAATAAAAAGAACAACAGAAAAGTTTGTTGAAGGAAAAGAAGAATTCAATATAGAAAGCTATCACAGAGGAACAAACACAATGGTTTATGACGGCAAAAGAGTAAAAGTCGAATATTAAGGGGATAATAAATGAAAAAAGTAAAATCGTTAATTAAAAGATTAATAATTTCATATTTGATAATATTCATAGCGCTGTCATCAACTGCATCAACGCAAGCTAGAATGTATGATGCACAGTGTGGAGAGTTCTTATCCAACTATGCAAGAGACTTTATTAAGAAGTATTGCGAAGGTGGAAATACACAATATTCTCATGTTGGATTTGCGGCAAGTGATGGACCACACTGGTCTAGTGGAGTGTTTGGCAAAGGAACGTTTAAAGCTGACTGTACAAATGGTGTTCACTATATGTACTTTAAAGCTTTAGGAGTTGATATTACAAAATATGGATATGGAGCATCTGATTCTGCAATTAGCCACTTAAATGGAAGCTATTCTCAATATTGGGAAAAAATTCCACTTTCAGCAGTTAAAGCTGGAGACGTTGTTTTAAGATCTGGTCATGGAGAATTATATATAGGAAATGGTCAAAATGCTAACTTTGGAAATTCTCCAAGAAGCGGAAAAATTAAGAGTGGACCTGGAAACTTTACATATGCTTTTAGACCTAAATTTGATGTTAATCCAACCGGTTCGCTTGGAGCTGATGCAGAAGAAGAAGACCTAAATATATATGATGCTAACGGATTTATATATACTGGTGTACCAACTATTTCAGGATACAAGAATTCTGCACCATTTGGTAAATGGATTATTAAAATGTTAGCAGAAATATTAGATTATTTAATAGGTATCCTAACATTTGGTATAAGAGTTGTAATTGTAGGTTGGACAGCAATAGTTGAAAGAGTATTTATAGATGGTGTAGTAAATGCTGTAACAGGTGTTACGGATGAAAGAGTAGATGATTGGAAACCAACAACTGACGAAGAAGGAAATCCTTTACCATCACCTGGTGAAGAAACAATAGAGATTGGTCAAGGAGAGGAAAAACCATATCAAATAGGCCAAGAAGGAGAAGAAGGATACGTAAGTGAAGGCGTTGTAGCAGTAGGAAATGTAGGAGGAAAGATAGACTTAAATCCATCATCAAAAGCAAACATCACAGTAGAAAATATCGTATACAATAAAGTACCAATCCTAGATGTAAACTTCTTTAACTTTGAATCAGCTGGTGGATCAGTAGTAGATAAAGATGGAATTATATACTTATTAAAAACAAATGTGGCAATGTGGTATTACATCTTCAGAGTAATGGCAATAACAGTAATGCTTCTAGTGTTAATATACTGTGGTATAAAGATGGCTTTAACAACAGTAGCAGAGAAAAAAGCAGTATATAAACAAATGTTAATAGATTGGTTAATAGGATTCTTCTTAGTATTTGCAATAGGATTTATAATCTATTTCATAATAGATGTAAACGAAACATTTATAAGCTGGGTAATACCAAAACAAGAAAATGGCGAAGAAATAATGCTATATGAAACAATAAGATCAAAGGCATATGAATTAAAAGCAACATCAGGCTTCACTGGAATGATAATGTATATAGTAATGGTATACTATGCAGTAAGATTCTTGATAGTATACTTCAAGAGGTATTTAACAGCGACGATACTAGCACTAATGGGACCATTTATGGCAGTATCATATGCAATAGAGAAGGTAAATAAAGGTGGAAGAGGAGCAGCAAAGAAATATGGAGATTGGCTAAGAGACTTTAGTTACACAATATTAATGCAATCAATGCATGCTCTGATATATACAATATTCATAACAACAATATTAAAACTAACAGAAGTATCATTAGTAGGAATAGTAATAAGCTTCATGTTCCTAGGCTTCATGCTAAAGGTAGATCCAATATTTAGAAAGATATTTGGATTAACAGGAGGAAAGAATACAGGAAAACTAGCAATAGGAGACATAGGAGGTCAAATAGCAATAGCAAAAGCTGGAGGAGGAGCAGTAAAGAGAGTAGCAAAAGGATATGGAAACTTCGCAGCAGGAGCATTAAAACCAGTAGGAGCAGTAGCAGGAAAACTATCAAATAAAATAACAGATGTAAATGAACAAATGGCAGAAGAAAGGGCATTATCACAAGGAAAGACATTAGAAGAATATAGAAGAGAACAAGAGTTAGAGGCCCAAGAAAAAGAGAAGAAGAGAAAAGAAAGAGCAAAGAAACTAGACCAGATAGTAGACGGAATGAAGATAACAGGAAGTATGATAAAGACAGGAGTGCTAGGAGTATTAGTAGTACCGATGTTAATAGCAGATCAAAAGCTAGCAGGAACAATATTAGGTTCAACAGTAACATCAAGTCAAAGAACAAAGAAGTTGATAGAAGATGCATTCAAGAAAGGAAACTGGAATGCACATGCATATACAATAGACTTTGGAAAGAGATTTAAACTAGCAGGAATACACCCAAAGAATAAGAAAGCGCAAGAAAGACTAGAAAGACAGATGAAGAAACGTGGCTATACATATCACTTAGTCGATGTTCCAGTATCACCAGATGCAGTGGGAGGAGGAAAGCCAAGCTTACATACACAAGCACCAAAAGTAGGAGTACCAAATGTAGAAGAAACAAGAGGTGATGCAACAACAGGAGGTTTACCAAAAGCAGTATTTGATAGACTAACACCAAACCAAAAATCAATGTTATTATCAGCAGGAACGGTAGTTACATTAAAACATACAACAGGCGAATTAAAAGAGCTTCAAGAAGTATTAGAAGAACAAGGTGTAGAAGCTGCTGCAGCTTATGCTGAGTTATTAGCAGAAGCTGAAGAACAAGAAAAAGAGATGGAGAGAACATTCAAAGAAGCTACTGATAGAATCGATGAACAGATTGAAGAACTTGAAAAAACAGGAAGCCCTGAAATGATTAAACTAGCACAATCATTAAAAGCTAAGAAAGAAAAAGAACTTGCAGAAGCTTTTAGAATACTAAAAGAGCCATTTAATGAAAAAGATATAGAAAGAGCAATTAAGAATTATAAATCAGTTGTTCCACAGTTTAATGAGGATTCAGCATATTTAACACAACAAGATATAGAAGGAATATCAAAACAAATTGAGAAAGTCTTAGAACAAAAAGGTGTAAAAATTGAAATTAGTAAAGATTTCATAGCTAAGGTTGAAAAAGAGTTAAAAGATAAACAAAGTAAAGATGCTGCAGAACAAGAAAGCAGAAGACAATCAATACATATAGCAGGACAAGATGCAACTAGAACCATGAAAGATGATGTAGTAGAAGGAACAGATTTGACCTTGAAAGAAAAGATAAAAGCATTAAATACAGATGATAGAGGAACAAATCCATATTCTGCATCTAATCCTAATGCACCTCATGCACATGGTAAAAAGAAAGAAGATGCTAATACAAGACTTGTTAAAGGTTTGATGAATGGAATGAAAACTTCAAGCAAAGTTAAAAATTCTTATTCTCAAACTGTAACGGCACATGTTGGTAGTATGAGCAAAATGCAAGATATTGGACAAAGAATTGCACAAATAACAGGATCAAATCCATATAGTGGGTTGGGTTCAAGAGCATAAAAATAAAAATACCCTAGAAAATATAAAAACTAAGAAAAAATAGTTAAAATATTTTCAATAGGGTATTTTTTTATATCTGAAAAACACTATAAAATCAATAAAAAGCGGCATTTAAGTAAACCACTTAACTAGTGCGAAAAAAGCCCGAAATATATTGTTAAAATCGCGATTTTGTGGTAAAATATAATTAGGAATATTTTTGGATATTCATATATATTGTTGCGGAAAAATTTCCGCAAAAGGAGATAATATGAAGAAAAACAATAAGAAAAGTATACTTACTGTAAAACAAAAATTAATAATAGTTGCTATTGCTTTGTTAGTATTTGTTACTATTCTTGCAATTGCACTTAATCCTACTGGAGTGAAAAAACAAACAAATCCTGGACCAACAATTAATTCGTTAGAGGGAGAATTGAAATCTATCGAAGATGTAGTTAGACATTATGAATGTATTTATTATAATACAGAGGATTCAAAAGAAGATGGTTATGACATAGATGTCTATGTAGGTTTTAAGTACAATTTATATGAAGGTGATGAATCTAAAGAAGGCTTTTTCAAAGATCTTTATGAAAAGGTTGCGATAGTAACACAATTCAAAAGCTTTAGATTAATCGATAATACCAAGAATATAACTGTAAGCGTAAGATGCAATAATGGTAAGATATCTGAAGTTTTTATTAATGGAGTTAAAGATTATTATAAATTAGAGGATTCAAAAAGAAGTAGAGAAAATGCTCTAATAGTTGATGAAATAAAAGTAAATGTAGATTCAGATGTTTTGAAAAACTTAATTGAAGCTTCTTGGCAAACAAGTGAAGTAGACCTTGGAACAAAAGAAACTGTGTGCAACAAATATGATATATATTTTGACGAGGGCTATGAAGTAAGAACAATTCAAGGTAGAGTATTCAATATAGTCTTTACAAAGAAATATAACAAACCAGTAATCGAGGGATTTAAACCTGGTTCTAATGTTGAAAAAGTAAAAGCTAATTTAGGTGAATCATATACACAATTTGATTTTGCAGGATACAGAACTAAAGATTTTTATATTTACTTTAGTGAAGATGAAATAAGTATTTATCCAAATAGAAAAATAGATTATAAAGGATTCGAAGATTTAGTACAAGAACTAAACAACAAAAAGAATATGAATGAATTCTTAGACAAACTTACAGATTTATGGCCGGATTATGATAAATATGAATATGATTCAAATTACGTAGAAATATGGTATACCCTAAAGGGAGTAAAAATTCAATATAACAGTACAAATCCTCAAGGAATTCAAATATATGAAAACTATAAAGGGGAATTAAAAGATAATAAAGAAGAGCTAGCTAATGTATATTATAAATTAGATCAAAACCTTTTAATAGAAAAAGAAGAATTAAGAAAAATGACATTAACATTATGTGACAATGGAGAAATAGAAACAGACCCAATTCATTATAGTAATAAATTCTGTTTTAGACCGGGCTCAAGTTTTCAAAGCCACATGGTATTATCACTTGATGATAACTATCCAAACACAGATATTGATATCATGGGAAATATAGATTCTTATGTATGGTGTGACGATACACATTTACTATTCAGCATAAAATACCAAGGATTATATATGTTTGACGCAGCTAAGAGAGAACTATCAGAGTTACTAAAAGATGAAAATAAAGAATTTGAGATTAAGGGTTATGACAGAAATCAAAAGTTATTAGAATATGACGAAGAAAAAGTTAGAATTAACTTTTAAGAGGTAGAGATATGAGGAAGTTAAAATTATTATTGAAAAAATTTTTAATAATATATGTAGTTGTATTCCTTGCATTATCATCATTGTCGCAATCGCAAGCTAGAATGTATGATGCAGAGTGTGGTAAGTTTGTATCAGAACAATCGAAACAGTATATAGACAAATATGAACATGCTTCACAAATATATGACTGTGGTTGCATACCAGCATATTGGACTGGTGGCTCTGATGGTAATGGTACATTCCACGTATGCTGTTCAACATTCGTACAATACATGTATCAAAAGTTCTTAGGAGTAGATATAACGAAAAGCGAAGCTGGTGGAATAGATATGCTTTGTTCAACAGCTTATAGCAAGTTCTCAGGTGGCGACACAGATAAAGTTAAAGTTATTAGAAGTCCATCACAACTGCAACCTGGTGATATATTACTAAGATCTGGACACATGGAATTATATGTTGGCGATGGTAAAACAACAAATGGTGGACGTGGTGGAACACACACATTAGTGCATGGTAGTTTGTCTAGCTGGAATGTTGGTGGAGATGCATTAGGATTAAGATTACAAAATGTTGATGTTCATCCAACAGGTTCAGTACCACTTGGAGATGTTGAAGAAGAAGATTTAAATATATATGACCAAAACGGATTTATATATACAGGTGTACCTACAATTTCGGGATATAAAGGTTCTGCACCATTCGGTAAATGGATTATCAAGATGTTAGCTGAAATTGTTGACTACTTAATTGGTATCCTAACATTTGGTATAAGAGTTGTAATTGTAGGTTGGACAGCAATAGTAGAAAGAGTATTTATAGATGGTATAGTAAACGCTGTAACAGGTGTTACAGATGAAAGAGTAGATGATTGGAAACCAACAACTGATGAAGAAGGAAATCCTTTACCATCACCTGGTGAAGAAACAATAGAGATAGGTCAAGGAGAACAAAAACCATATCAAATAGGCCAAGAAGGAGAAGAAGGATACGTAAGTGAAGGTGTTGTAGCAGTAGGAAATGTAGGAGGAAAGATAGACTTAAATCCATCATCAAAAGCAAACATCACAGTA
>JAEEGL015067874.1_pt1 | contig 14904 bp, 20 predicted proteins | sample 9134231 | NCBI WGS metagenome assembly JAEEGL01 (sample SAMN16246548, study PRJNA631951) | gut metagenome | biome: gut microbiome; feature: rumen; material: fiber-attached | host: Bos | place: Iran: Karaj | collected 2018-10
CGACAAGTGGCGCCAGATGATTGCCGACGAGAAACCTGCCTGGCCACAGTACGTGATGAACGATGCGGAGAGCGAGAAATTCTCTGCCGACTTCAACATCCAGTTCATTCCCCGTTTCATCATCATCAATGCCGATGGAACGATCCAGGATGCGGATGCCCCTCGGCCCTCTGACAAGAATATTATCCAAACACTTGATGAGATCATCAAGAAGAACGCTTTTTAAATCAACTTATTATCATTTTCTTTCATGAAGAAACAACTATTCATTCTGGCGGCAGCACTCATGACAGCTGCCGCTTCTTATGCACAACAGTTTACTGTTAAGGCATCTATTCCTGGCATACCTGCTGGGTGTGAGGTGAGATTGCTGGCAAAAGCAGGTAATAATAAAGAACTTGCCAAGGGCCTTACTACCGATGGCGGTTTTGAGCTACAAGGTACTATCGACAAACCAACGCTGGTAGGTCTTCGTATCAATGATAAACCTCAGTATGGTGTGGATGAGAGGCCACAGGATCGGGGCGCATCGTTCATCCTTACAGAAGGCACTACTACCATCCAGGCGGAAGATATCTCTCTGGTGCCCCGTAACTATGAGTTGGGCGATACGCCACTCAAGAAGGAGCGTCATGTCAGGATTGTGGGAGGTCCGGCCCAACAGCATTACCAGGAGTGGCGTGACTATATCCTGGATGCTGAACTCGCGGCGTGGCATGCCGACCATGTCTTATGGAAAGCGCAGTTTGGTGGTGAAAGGGTCAATGATACTCCGAAGGGCCTCGATGAGATGAGAGCTGCTGGACAGGCAACACAAGAGGTTGTGAATGTGCTCACGCAGGCGTTTGTCAAGGCGCATCCCGACTATGCCATCAGTCTTTTCCTGCAACAGCAACAGATGGAGAATATGTTTGTCTTTACCCATGAGGAGTTGGACGAGATGCTCACTATGTTTAAGAACAATGAGGATCAGAAGGGGTACGCCGCCTTTGCAGAACAGGTGGAGCAGTTGCGAAAGTACACCAAGGGAACACCCTATACCGATCTCCAACTGGAGATGCCGGATGGCAAACAGGTACAACTGTCACAGTATGTCAAGAAGGGTACGATCACCTTCGTCGACTTCTGGGCCTCCTGGTGTGGGCCCTGCCGTGCCGCCATTCCCAGTGTGAAGAAGATGCATGAGGCCCTGGGTGACAAGGTGAATATCCTCAGTCTGTCACTGGATACGAGCAAGGATGCCTGGAAGAAGGCTATGGACGAGGAGCAGATGTCATGGACACAACTGTTGGTGCCCAAGGAATCCACTAAGGTCATGAGCAATGCCTATCAGGTGAGAGGCATCCCGTATCTGATGATCATCGATCAAGAGGGTCGCGTGATGATGACAACGCACAACGCGGAGTCTGCACATGCTATGATCAAAAGGCTAATCGCCGAATGACGGAATACGAAAAACGAGCTGACTTAATCATCATTGCTATGAGTCCGGAGCCTCCGGACTCATAGTCCAATGCCTCAGGACTCCCCGTCCGGAGTATTCGGACTCATAGTTTTAATACATAATACTCATAGTTTTAGTACATAGGACTCCCAGTTTTAGTACTTAAAACTCCCAGTTTTATGTATCAGGACTCCCAGTTTTAGTACATAATACTCTCTTCGGTAATAACTATGGAAACAGTATTTCTTTATCATTGTGGACAAGAATGGGGCGTGTTTCTTTGGATTGACTGTTATGTCGGATGTTGTCCATACGACTTAAAGAGAAACACCTGAAAATATTTCCAGTCTGTGAATTTGCTGCTTATCTTTGCAATGTCAAAAGAAAAAAATAAGTTAAACCATTAAATATTTACGATTATGAAGAAGATTTTTAATTCACAGAAGAGCGCTGCTTATAGTTTGAACAGTTATTTGTTTTTGTCAATGTGCACAGGCATGGTACCTCGTCCATAAATGATAAATATAACAACCATCGATCAGGAAACGAGGTAAGAGTTTCTGGCCGTCGACAGATAAAACTATTAAAACAAAGAAAATACAAACCATTAAATATTTACGATTATGAAAAAGAATTTTGAAACACAGAATAAAGCTAATAAGTTAAGTGGTCATATGTTTTTGTCAATGTGCACAGGCATGATACCTACTTCTTACTAAGCTGGATAATGAAGAGCGTGAGGCTTACAGTGTGGTGAGTTCACAAAAAAAGTTTAATCAATAAAGTGCCGAAGATATGATAGCTAATATAATAAGTGGTAACAGGAACTGGTTTTCCTTGGACACCAAGAGTGTGGAAGTATTTGATGATATAACATCTTTCCATCAAAGAAAATTCATGATAAAATAAAGTATATAAACGATAATTCAAAACAGGTGACACTGCTGTGTCCCTGTTTTTTTATGCAAAAACGAAACTACTTTATGAATAATTTGTTATATTTGCAATCAAATTGATACGTATAATCTTAAACTGATTGCTAAAATATGACTAAACAGGAATATGAAGAGCGTATAGCGCAACTGGAAGATCAGGTGGAAGAACTCCGGTTGACACATCTCGATCTTGTCAACCGTAATATGCAACTGGCACAGCAGGTGGATGCTTATTATGATGTGCGTCGCCGTATCCAGATGTTGAAAGAACTGGTAATACGCCATAAGGAGTTGCTACGCCATGCAGACTTACGTGATGATGATGAACTGATGGCTATCATCGAGACAAAACTTGAAGAAAGTCTGGCATATCAGAATCCGGAACTCGGACTGAAAGAAGTGGCAGAGTTGGTGGGAACAACACAGACACGTATCGTGGAGTTGTTCCGCAGATCGCCTGTTCACAAGACCGTCGATGACTACCTCGATTATCTTCGACTGCTCCGTTCGATGTACTACCTGCAGGAGAAACCGATGTGGGGCGTTGCTGCCTGTGCACAAGAAGCGGGATTCTCCGTCATCCGTACTTTCAACCGAAAGTTCCAGGATGCTATCGGCATGACACCTCATGAATTCCGTATGTTGTTAGCCGATGGCAGAAACAATATGGAGCGCGGCGTATAATTCTTAGAAAGATTTATTCATCCTCCTCATCCCAGTCGTCATCGAAGCCGAACATGACAGGTTCTGTGAAGGCTTCCATGGCGCGGCGGTCTTTCTTGGTGGGGCGGCCGGTGCCTCGGGCACGATCGATAAAACCGCTGATACGACTCATCTCCAAGAGCTCGTATTGTTTGGGATCAGTGACATTCTCGTAAATCTCTGGCACGAGCTTGGCACCCACACGCTGCTCAATACATTTCAATACCTTGAAAGAGTAGGTGACAGGGGGCTTTTTCACATCCACCACCTCACCGACTTTCAAGGGCCTGCTGGGCTTCACATTTACACCATTGATAGTGACGCGCCCGTTCTTGCAAGCATCCGCTGCGATGGTACGTGTCTTGAAGATACGTGCTGCCCACAGCCACTTGTCTATTCTTGCCTGATTGATGTCTGCCATAATCCTGTTTATTCTTCCGGCTTCTGAGGTTGCTTCTTGGCAACACCCCGCTTGTTATACTGGTTCATGGTGATGTCGATGCCTGCCAGTACAAAACTCTTGATAATCTCCACCGCAGTATCGATGGCCGGCTGTAATATCTCTTTCTCTTCTTCAGAGAAATTTCCTAACACCCAGTCGACCTGGTGTCCCTGACCGAAGGTGTTGCCGATGCCCATCCTCAACCGCGGATACTGGGTGCCTATCAGCTGCTGGATATGTCCTAAGCCATTGTGTCCACCGTTACTGCCATTACCCTTCAGGCGGAAAGTACCTAACGGCAATGCCAGTTCATCCACGATGACAAGCAGATGCTGCTGGTCGATATTCTCTTTCTGCAGCCAGTAACGCACAGCATTGCCACTGAGGTTCATGAAGGTGGTGGGCTTCAGCAAAAACAGTTTTCTTCCTTTCAGCGAAGTCTCAGCAACGTACCCGTAACGCTTGTCTTCAAAAACAGTATTGGACGCCTTTGCAAAAGCGTCCAATACCATATATCCTGTGTTGTGACGGTTACCGGCGTATTGGGCACCGGGATTACCTAAACCAACAATCAGATATTTTTCCATCTGTACCTCTTCCTTTTGGGAAAATAAAGAGCGTAACAGATTACTCAGCTGCCTCAGCATCCTGTGCAGCAGCGTTAGACTTACGGGTAGCCTTGATGGTGCAAACCACAACCTCCTTGCTGGTAGCCATCTCGAGGTTGTCGAACTTCAGCTCGCCTACCTTGATGCTCTTACCGATGGTCAGGTTGGTAACGTCGATGTCGAGAACTTCAGGAATGTCAGTGTACTTAGCGGTAACGTTAACCTTACGTACAATAAGACTCAGACGTCCACCGTCGCGAACACCCTGTGCCAGACCGTTCAGCTTAACAGGAACACCAATGGTGATAGGCTTCTCTTCGCTAATCTCATAGAAGTCAGCGTGCAACAGCTGATCAGATACCGGATGGAACTGCAGCTCTTTGATAACAGCCTTGTGCATCTCACCGTCGATGTCGAGGTTAACCACATAAACAGTAGGAGAATAGATAGCCTTGCGGATCTCTGTTGCAGAAACAGCAAATGCCATAGCCTCTGGCAGACCGTTCTCACCTCTCTTCTCACCATAGAGATTACATGGGATCATACCCTCTTTTCTTAACTCACGTGTAGCCTTCTTACCGGTCTCGTTTCTTTTCTGACCTTTTACAGCAATTTCTTTCATAATAAATGTGTTACTCTAAATTAAGTTATTAAACAAAAATGCTTAATTCACCATCACACGAAAATGTGCTTCGGAAAAAGCGGTGCAAAATTACAACATTTCTACGAATAAACAAAATATTTGCAAATGAAAATCTTTATATTACCTGTTTTTGACATGCGTATCATAAAAATCACTTCTTTTTCTTGCAAATCTATTATATTTTCTATAATTTTGCAAGCGAAATACACATCGATTACTATAAGGAACGACAAACGAAATGATAAATAGAGAACTTATAAGGATCAAAATTGTCCAACTTACGTATGCCTACTATCAGAACGGCAGTAAGAATATGGATAATGCTGAGAAGGAGTTGCTGTTCAGCCTCGCTAAATCATACGATTTATATAACTACCTGCTTTCACTCATCGTTGCTATCACCAAAGAGGCGCGTCACTTTGTCGAGGTGGGAACGGCGCGTGCCAAACGTGAGGGACTGCCGATACCTTCCGATAAATTTGCCTATAACAAGTTCGCCCTCCAACTGGAAGAGAATAAGATGCTCAACGAGTTTGAGGAGAGCCAGAAGCAGACGTGGGATAATGATATTGAGTTCGTACGTAAGTTATACCTGTTGATTCAGCAGTCACAGATATATATCGACTACATGGAGAGCGACGACGACTCTTATGAGGCCGACCGTGAGTTGTGGAAAAAACTCTACAAGGCCTTTATCATGGAGAACGAAGACCTTGATGCGGTGCTGGAGGAGAAGAGTCTCTACTGGAATGATGATAAGGATGTGGTGGATACCTTCGTGCTGAAGACCATCAAGCGTTTTGATCAGAAGAACAAATCGAAGCAGGAACTGTTGCCGGAATATAAAGATCTCGAGGAGAAAGACTTCGCCCGCAAGCTCTTCCGTGCTACAATCCTCAATGCCGACCAGTATCAGCGATATATGAGCGAGACCAGCCGCAACTGGGATTTTTCCCGCTTGGCGTATATGGATGTTGTGATCATGCAGATTGCCATCGCTGAGATGCTCACCTTCCCATTGATACCCGTCAACGTAACCATCAATGAGTACGTCAGCCTGGCTCGGTTGTACAGCACTCCCAAGAGTGCCGGGTATATCAACGGTATGCTCGATGCCATCGCCCGTTATCTGATTCATACAGGTAAGATGATGAAGACGATGCCGGAGCGGACTAGTGAAAAGACAAACAAGGAATAATCATCAAACATTTATAATATATGACAACAATTATCTTAGCTGCTCAGGCAGGTCAAGGACAAGGCGGCGGCATGAGTTTCCTGATCTTGATGATCGCGATGCTCGCTATCATGTGGTTTTTCATGATTCGTCCACAACAGAAGAAGCAAAAAGAGATCCGCACATTCCAGAATGCACTGCAGGAAGGTGCCAAGGTGGTTACCGGTGGTGGCATCTATGGTACTGTTAAGCGTATTGATGCAAATACGAACATCGTAGAGGTGGAGATAGCTCGTGGCGTAGTGATCCGTGTTGACCGCGGATATGTCTTTGCAGATGCTACCTCATCTGCTCAGGTACAGCCTAAATAACTATGTTTTCGCGTCTCACCCAATTTATCAGGAATCTCTTATTCAGTTGGATGAATAAGGAATTTCTGATTTTCTTGTTTTTCCTCCTGCTCAGTGGTGTGTTCTGGCTGATGATGGCCATGAACGATACTTATGAGCGAGAGGTGAAGATTCCTGTGTATCTGGATAAGATACCGAAGAAAGTGGTGGTGACGAGTAATACAGAAGACACCCTGCGTGTAACATTAAGAGACAGAGGCTTTTCGCTGGCTCCCTATATCTATGGTGGGGTCATGCCCATGGCTATCAACTTCAGTACCTACGACAGGGGAGATGGCAAGGGTACGGTAACCTCATCAGAGTTGCAGAAACTGATAAACCAGAATATCTTTAAGTCAACGAAGATCGTTTCACTGAAACCCGACCGTTTTGACTTTAACTATAATTATGGTGAGAGTAAGAAAGTGGGACTGCGGCTGCAAGGCACGGTCATACCCAGTCAGAGTTACTACATCGCCAAGGTGAAGTTCAATCCGGAGCAGGTGACAGTGTATTCGCAGAGGAAAAGACTTGACAGTATACGATATATCTACACGGAGAAGATGGATTTGCGTAACCTCTCCGATACGATTATCAAGACTGTGAAACTGGCGAAGATAAAGGGCGTGAAATGTGTGCCGCCGGAAGTGGAAGTGTCTATCTTCCCGGATATCCTCACAGAGGCAAGTATCGAGGTGCCAATCACCACGATCAATACCCCTGAAGGAAAAGTGCTGCGCACCTTCCCGTCACGTATCAAGGTGATTTTCGTGGCTGGAGCATCTACCTTCCGTAATATCCATCCGGAACAGTTCCTGGTGGTAGCCGACTACAATGATATCGTGGCACACCCCTCGGAAAAATGCAAGCTTCATGTAAAAACAGCTCCACAAAATGCCAGAAATGCAAGGCCGGAGATCGATCAAGTGGATTATCTGATAGAAGGTGAGTAAGATGGAGAAACGTAAGATTGCTATTACCGGTGGCATCGGAAGCGGCAAGAGTTATGTCTGTAAGCTATTGGCAAAACGCGGTATCGAAGTTTACGACTGTGACGCGAATGCCAAGCGGTTGATGGTCGAGTCGGAGGATATCCGAGAGAAACTGCAGCAGCTGATCGGTGAACAGGCATATATCGGCAGACAACTGAACAAAACGGTGATCGCTGCTTTTATGATGGAGTCGGAAAAGCACACACTGGCAGTCAACGCCATTGTCCATCCCGCCGTTTATAACGACTACCTCTCCCGTGATACTGAGTGGATGGAGAGTGCTATCCTCTTCGACTGCGGACTATACCGTTATTTCGATATCATCATCTGTGTGAGTGCTCCCGAGGAAGTGCGGATACAACGTGTGATGCAGCGTGACCATATCACCAGGGAGAAAACCTTGGAATGGATTCATAAGCAGTGGCCGCAGGATGATGTTATAGCAGGCAGTGACTACGAGATTATCAATGATGGCGTAGCCGATTTGAATCAACAAATAGATTATATATTAAATCAATTAAAAGATAAATAAAACAATGGTACAGACAATTCTTTCTATTGCCGGAAAACCGGGACTTTATAAACTGGTGTCAAGAGGAAAGGCAAACCTGATCGTAGAGGCACTCGATGATACACGTAAGCGTATGCCGGTGTTCGCAAGCGACCGCGTCACCTCATTGGCAGACATCGCTATGTACACCGATGCAGAGGATGTGCCTCTGATGACCATCCTGGCAAATCTGCGTGACAAGGAAAACAGTAAGGAGATATCTCTCAACTTCAAGAAGTGTAAGAGCGAGGAACTGCGTAAGTATTTCGCTGAGATCTTACCTGATTTCGACCGTGATCGTGTACACGACAGCGATATTCGTAAACTCTTCTCTTGGTATAACATCCTCATCAAGAACGGTATTACCGACTTCGAGGAGGAGATGCGCCCAACGGAAGGTGAGAATATCGACGACCGGAAGGAAATGGAATAATAACAGACGATTGACAAATTGTCTTATAAGAGTGTCATTTTGGCACTCTTTTTTGTTTGGTATATAACTTGTATCTCCTGTAGGTGAACATCCGAAACAATCCGATGGATGGCGACGGATAAAGAAAGGTTTAATCATTAAAATATAAATAGGAGGTAAAAATTATGTTGTATCCAACATTTTCAAGAAGAAGTAATTGGTTGCCGGAAGTGTTTAACGATTTCTTTGATAATGATATCGTATCAAAGGTAAATGTAACGGCTCCAGCCATTAATGTGAAGGAGAGTAAGACAGAGTATACCGTTGAGTTGGCTGCCCCAGGCATGAAGAAGGAGGATTTCTCAGTAAACATCAACCATGAGGGTAACCTGAACATCAAGATGGAGAGTAAGAAGGAGGTTAATGAGGAGGATAAGAATGTGCACTATCTGCGTCGCGAGTTTTCTTACTCTACCTACGAGCAGACACTGATACTGCCGGAGGATGTAGACCGCGATAAGATTGCCGCAAACGTAAACGATGGAGTCTTGACAGTCGTATTACCTAAAATTGTAAAGGAGGAGGTAAAAGTCGCTCGTCAGATCACCGTCGGTTGATAGACACAAGGTATCAATAGTATGGGGGCAGCATTGCCCCCTTTTTTATATCCCCGCCAGTTTGGTTTAGGGTTTAGATTTTAGGGACAATAACCAATAAACAATAACCAATAACCAGGATGTTGCAAGCCTCGCCCCATGCCTATCTCTTATCTATTAACTAAAAAGAGCATGTGCCATTCTTTGGTACATGCTCTTTTTGTATCTATTGGATAGGGTAGGGGTTATCTCAGCGTCTGGAGATAACGCTCTGCTTCCAAGGCTGCCTTACATCCTGTACCTGCTGCTACGATGGCCTGACGATAGTTCGGGTCGCATACATCACCGGCAACGAAAACACCGGGAACCTTTGTTGACTGCGTGTTACCGATTGTCTTGATATATCCCACTTCATCAGTGTCGAGCCACTCCTTGAAAACATCAGAGTTGGGCTTATGACCGATAGCCAGGAAGAATCCGTCGATAGCTACATCATAATGTGTCTCGTCGGCTTCACCCTTGCGCTTTACCACATGCATACCTTCCACACCGTTTTCTCCATACAGCCCGGTGGCATTATGCTCGAAGAGAATCTCGATATTCTCAGCTTCCATCACACGCTCCTGCATGATCTTCGAAGCACGGAGGAATGGCTTACGTACCACCAGATAAACCTTCTTGCAGAGTCCGGAGAGATAGAGGGCATCCTCACAGGCAGTATCACCACCACCTACCACGGCACATACTTTCTTGCGATAGAAGAAACCGTCGCAGGTAGCACAGGCACTCACACCCATACCATTGTATTTCTTCTCATCCTCCAAGCCTAAGTACTTGGCACTGGCACCAGTAGCGATGATCACGGTATCGGCAGCAATCTCATGACCGTCTTCCGTGGTCAGCACATAAGGAGCCTTGCTGAAGTCAGCCTTTACGATAACACCGTCGCGGATATCGGCACCGAAACGCTCAGCTTGCTCGCGGATCTCCATCATCATCTGGTTGGCATCCACACCTTCCGGATAACCGGGGAAATTCTCTACAATCGTGGTCTGTGTCAACTGACCGCCTGTCTGCATACCACAATATTCTACCGGCTGGATATTGGCCCTGCCGGCATAGATAGCGGCAGTATACCCAGCGGGTCCGCTGCCGATAATCAGACATTTAACATGTTCCATAATATGTATCCTAGATTATTGAGCTAATAGTTCTTCTATCTTGGCAATGATATTCTCAGTCTTCTCTGTCGGCTCAAAACGGGCAACCACCTGACCTTTCTTGTTGATCAGGAACTTGGTGAAGTTCCATTTGATATCGGCCTTCTCCTTATAGTCGGGATCAGCCTTGGTGAGCATATCGTCAAGGATGTGGGCGATGGGGTGATCCATATCCCAACCGGCAAAACCTTTCTGTTCCTGCAGGAACTGATACAGTGGGTCTGCATCCGGACCGTTTACCTTGATTTTCTTGAAACGTGGAAACTCTGTACCGTAGTTAAGCTTGCAGAACTCATGTATCTCTTCGTCGCGTCCGGGAGCTTGCTGCCCGAACTGGTTACAAGGGAAGTCTAAAATCTCAAAGCCTTGGCTGTGGTATGTCTCATAGAGTTTTTCCAGTTCCTCATACTGGGGAGTAAAGCCACACTTCGTTGCGGTGTTCACGATGAGCAGCACTTCATTGGCATATTCCTTTAAAGAAACATCTTTCCCTTTTCTGTCTTTGACAGAGAAATCATAAACGGTTTTCATTTCTGTAAACTTATTGTTATTATATATTTATCCTGACAAAGATAATCATTTTATTTCATATACAAACAATTACCGCCTATTTTATCGATTTTTAACCGATGCAACAGGCGGTAAGGTTGTTATAGTTATTTATCTAACTGGATCACTTGATCGGTGAGACCCTCCTTCAGTTTGTTGTAACCATAGTCCCATCCGTAATCCAAGCGCTCAAAGCGGAAGGATGCCAGATACTCACCGGTGTAGTAGTCGTGGAACTCACCCTTGAACTCATCCATCCACAGGGAATAGTTGTATATAGCGATCTTTGAACCATCGTAGTATTCAATGTAGATCACGTGATTGCGGACAATATAGTTGAAACCCACCACAGAAGAGTAGTAACGACCGTTATAGTCGATCTCCCTGCCGGAGCCTTCAGCATAGACATAAGGATCTTTGTAGAACTCCAGTTGTACGTCGGTCCACTCAGTGGTATATCCATAGCGACGGTCGAAGTAATCACTCTTTACAGAGCCATACCACGTACCTTCGAGGTTGTATGCTACATCTTCGTCATCTTCCACGCAGGAAACAAACGTCATTGACAGAACGGCCAGTAGTACCATTACCATCAGGTTATTGATTCTCTTCATAGTCGTAATCGTTTTAATGAGTAATCTTGTCTTTTTATTCTACTGCAAAGATAAAGACTATTACAGATTGCTCAAAGGTATTTTCTATAAAAGAAATAGGGAAATCCCTATTGGAACGGATTATTTCAGAACCGCTATGATCCTTATTCTTGTCATGAAGAAAAAGGTTACTCTTTCACTTTTACTTGGAGTTCCCCACTAACTATGCGACCCTCGCTGGTCAGTCCCTCTGCATGGATGACATATGTTGTGGGTAGGTCAGCACTGAAGAAGGAGAGTTGAAGGTTGTGACCCTGACCCATTCGCAGATAAGGATTCCAGTAGAGTGTGCGTCGCTGGTCGGGATCCATAGACAGAGGCTTTTCACCTGGTTTGTAGCGGGGGAAATAGTAGTCAGCCGGCTGCTGATAACCCATCAGGTTGACAATACGGTTATTGAAGGGAGAGTCGGATGGAGTAACCAGACCACTTCGCGTTGTCACGTTCAGCACGCCGCAGTTCGCCTCGCCCCACACCCATGCCTTCGAACCTAAGTAAAGGTCGATATGGTCAATATCGTTGATGTCCAGGTCATCATATGTTAAGTTAGGGATATACATGCCGTTGACATAGAGTTTGACGAGCGATGATCTCTGCATTGGGTTCGGTCCCGTCCAACGTCGACCGAGGAATCGATCTAACATTGAACCATATAGGTCGTCAGCTGTTATGCGTCCACTGCCGGGATCTGTCCAGAGAATATTCGTGTCAAGCAGCAGCATGTTCACGTTGGGATACTGGCCGTTAGCTATTTTTTCATGATCCCACGAGAGCGTTGTATTCTCATAGTCGGCAACCCTGCTGCGGCCTTTAACTACGACTTCATCGAGCACGTAGCTGTCGTGGGCATAGCGATCGAGCAGTTCATCGTCGATGTTCATCCATGGAAGTACACGTATCCGTTGATGACTACCTCCCAACTGTGGTGTACTGGGCATCAGTTGGCGGTCTGTCTCTACGTAACACCTCTTTTTCTTCTGCCGGAGTGCATAGATAAAGGCCTCAGCATCATCAGGGAAATTCAATCCTCGAAACTCAAAGTGACCTGTCGAGTCGGTTTTTGCCGTATCGATATGGTTTTGTTTGGTGATGGCAAGCACCACCTCGGCACCCTCAACGGGTTTGTTGGCAAAGACTTGCCGTACTCGCCCCGTTATACTCTGTTCGCATTCTTTCTCTATGGCAGGCTCAGCGTAGTGGCATTGAAGCACCTGACCGATATCATATCGTCGCCAACCGTTAACCATCATCAGCAGATCAAGTTGTTCGCGCTGATAGGTAGGCTGGAAATAGTCATCCAACGATCCAGAGAGTCCCTGCAAGTCGCTGGCCAGAAGCAGCTGACTCCACAGTGAGGGTGAATGGCGTCCTTGAGTGACGGCATCATCAGTAACCGTCAACGAGAGGAAAGCCATCTCCTGGGCATGGAGGTCGGCCAACTGGAGGTTCAGTGGAATACTGTCACGCTGTCCATAACTCGTTTTTTCAGTGCTAATGCGAAGAGTGGTCTGCTGTGAGGTGTTGTTGGAGAATACAAGACGTTCACTTACCACATGACATTCGTTATCCACCAGCATCAGATTGTTGACACCAGCGGGCAACGAGCTCATCGGCAGGTGATAGTTCTTGCCTGCTTGAACAGGAAACATACGGACCAAACGTCCCCGGCAGAGAACGAGGAGAGTTAAGGGACGAGGGGCGAGTGAATGAGGGGGCGTTAGAATGCTGACCAGCACTTTATCCTTCTTGACACGGCAGTGCAGGCAAGCCACATCATTACGGGCTGAGGGCAGCGGAAAATGATAGGTTTGTCCTGTGCGGTCGCGGAACATGGCTTCATAATGTTCCCCAACTTCAACCTTTAAGGGAAAGAGGCCGCGCCCCTGGTGACTGGTATTGAAACGGCTCACCACCCTACCTTGGCTGTCCATCACGTCACCACTGATATCAAGGGTGTCACCTGTGGTCGTCATAGCCTCGAAGGCCACCGTCGTGGTGGTGCCCTCCACCAGATAGCCTCCTTCAGGGAAGAAGCTCAGAAGGGGTTTGATGGTCTGCTTCGTCTTTGTCGGTGTCTTCGGCTCAGCGGGTTGTTGGTCGCCCACCTGGATAGGCACAAGACAGTCGTACCCTTTCACCTGGGCGCTGTAGAGTGTATAGGCCCACAGATAATAGATACCAGGGGTCAGATCGACGGGCAGCGCCAGATAGCCAGTATAGAGGTTGTTGGATGCAATGAGACGCTTACGGTCCAGCGAGCGGTTTCTCTGTCCCCCCAGCAGTTCTACATACACGAACTGGTTGTCTATCTGGGGCACGAGTGTAGCTGCATCCGCCACGTAGGCTTTCACCCTGACAGTGTCGCCTGCCAACAGCACTGTGCGGTCGACGTGCAGGGCCACTTTCTCTTGTGGAAACCTACGTAGCTGCTCCTTCAGTCGCACAACCACACTATCCACTTGTGCACACATTGGCAGAGCAGATATCAATAACAGCAAAATTGCGCAAAATAGTGAACGAGGTACTCTAGTGTCCATTCGTCTTGCTTTTCAAGTAAGGTTTTATTTCTGATGCAAAAATACAACTTATTTCAATATACTCCAAATTAATCAAACTAAAATGAACACCGGAACCACCCCGTTCCGGCGGATATGTCATCCGCCGGTGTTGAATATTAGGATCTGTGATCCGCAAAAAGTTCTTTATATTAAACGTTCGCTGCTCCATGTTTATTGTCGTTCATCTTACGATAGTAACTTTCAATATCCCATCCTGTCCGTGATAGTTACGGGCAGAGCTATATAAGTAGTCCTCAGGGCTTTCTACTATTTCCTGACGCACAGGGTTCTGATGAATGTAATCAAGTTTCTGTTTTAAAAAGTCATAGGAGTATAATTGTTCAATATAATTATCATCCTGCCAAAACTTGAAGTTAGTAACCTTATTGTCGTTTTCGCCTCGAAACTTACATCGGTTGAGAATCAATTCTTTCCTGCTTTCCTGTGGGTTGTTTTGTATCGCTTTAATGAGAGTCTTGCTGGTATATTTCTTAAAGTCACGAAGCGTGTCAGAAAGAACATAGCCATCCCTTGTTCCTATTACCATGTGCAGATGATTGGTCATCAGAACCCAGGCATAGATTTCTAATCCTTTATTAGCCTGACAGTATTCTAACGATTCTGTCACAATATGTTTATATGTTGGTCGTGTGAATATATCCATCCAATCAATGACAGTAGATGTGATGAAATATAGTTTCTTTGATAGTGTCGTAGTCTTTATTCCCATTTTACGTATTATGATGTTTCCATTATTCAAGTTTATTTGCGGATAGCATATCCGCCATTATTAACATCGGGATAACATATGCCGATGAACGGGTGGTCGTGACCGTCATCTCCGGTAAGGCTTCCGTAACGACCCTGCCTGCTTCGTCGTACGTATAGGTGACGGGGGTGTCTGACCCATGCCGGCTTTGGGTGAGTTCTCCGAATGCGTTGTATTCGTATGTGTAATTACCGATGTCGGAGGCGCTGGAAGATATCTTGTTTCCGAAGATATCATACGTCATGCTGATGTATGTGTGCGGACC
>JAEEGL015454585.1_pt1 | contig 14904 bp, 12 predicted proteins | sample 9134231 | NCBI WGS metagenome assembly JAEEGL01 (sample SAMN16246548, study PRJNA631951) | gut metagenome | biome: gut microbiome; feature: rumen; material: fiber-attached | host: Bos | place: Iran: Karaj | collected 2018-10
AAAATTCTTATGTGTGTTGTTCCAACTGATAAGTACTCTTTGTTAAAAAGTGCAATTAAAGAAATAGATCCTGATGCTTTTATAGTAGTTGGGGATTGTTATGAAGTACTTGGAGGAACTAAGAAAAAGAGACTTAGTGCAGAAGAATAGGAGGTATTATGCAGTTAATAGAACTTAGAAATGTATATAAAAGATATCAAAATGGTGTATCTGCTTTATGCGATGTTAACTTAGAAATATCTAAAGGTGAATTTGTATTTATAATTGGTGAATCAGGTAGTGGTAAATCAACTATAATCAAATTACTATATAGACAAGAAAAGCCAACTAGTGGAGAAGTATTTGTTGGTGGTATTAACGTAGCTAGACTTAGAAATGGTAAAGTTTATAAATTAAGAAGAAAACTAGGAGTGGTTTTTCAAGATTATAAATTATTACCTAAATTAACAGTATATGAAAATGTTGCTTTTGCACTTGAAATATATGGTCTTAAGAAATCTGAAGTTAGAAGAAGAACTTTAGAAGCTTTAGAGCAAGTTGGTTTAAAAGATAAACTTAGAAGTTTTCCAGATGAGTTAGCTGGTGGAGAACAACAAAGAGTATCTATAGCAAGAGCTATTGTTAATAATCCTAAAGTACTAATATGTGATGAACCTACAGGAAACCTTGATCCAAAAACTTCTATGGAAGTTATGAGAGTTATTGAAAGTATCAATAATGATTTAGGTACTACTGTTATAATGGCAACACATGATGAAAAAATAGTTAATAAGATGAAGAAGAGAGTTGTTGTTATAGATAAAGGTCTAGTAGTTGATGATACAATGAAAGGAAAGTATAAAAATGAAACCATTTAGAATATTAAAGAGTAATTTTTTAGAATCCTTCAAAGGTGTATTTAGAAACTTCAGTTTATCTATAGCAAGTATAACTTGTATAACAATAACATTAATCTTAGTAGGATTTAGTATATTTGTAACATTGAATGTTAATAATTTTACTGCTGAAATAGAAAAGGATATGACTATTGTTGTATTCTTAGATAGAAAAGCTAGTGATGAAGATATAGATGCAATTAAAGAAAAAATTGAATCATTGGATAATATCAAAAAAATAACATTTAATTCTAAAGAAGATGTTAAGAAGAGTATGCAAAAAGAAAGTGAGATATTTAATACAATACTTTCTGAATATACAGAAAGTAATAATCCACTTCAAGATTCATTCTTAATTAAAGTAGAAGATATTAATCGTATTGGGGACACTGCTAATGAAATTCAAACAATTGAAAAAATAACTCTTGTTAAATATGGAGAGGGTTCTGTAGAAGAGTTAGTTAAAATATTTGATTTAGTTAAAAAGATTACTTATATAGCAGTTGTTGCATTAGTAATAGTAACTGCATTCTTAATTAGTAATACTATTAAAATAACTATTCAATCAAGAAAGAGAGAAATTGAAATTAGAAGATTAGTTGGAGCTAGTAATGCATTTATTAGACAACCATTCTTCTTTGAAGGAATTATTATTGGATTCTTAGGTTCAATAATACCAATTGCTATATGTTGTTTTGGATATAGTTATTTATATGAAAGACTTGGTGGAAAACTATTTACTGAAATAATTAGATTAATTGATCCAAAAGCTATAAACTATATGGTTATGGTAGCTCTTGTAGTTATTGGAGTAGTAGTTGGAGCTCTAGGTAGTTTTAGAGCAGTAAGGAAGTATTTGAAAGTATGATGAAGAAGCTTAGTAAAATATTTTTATTCGTACTTTGTTTCTTCTTAATGATCTATACTGCTGAAGCTAAATCATTAAAGCAATTAAGAGATGAACTAAAAAGGGATGAAGCTAGACAAGCTCAATTAATAGCAGAACAAAGAGCAAAACAAAAGAAGATTGATGCTGCTGAAAGTGAAATAGCAAATCTAGCATCAGAAATTAATAGTAAAGAAAACAAAGTAACCGAATCAAGAAAGAAAATTAGACAATTAGAAAGTGATATAAAAGAAAAGAGAGGAGAAATTGATAATCTTCTTTCATTCTTACAAATATCTAATGGAGAAAATCTTTATTTAGAATATGTATTTGAAGCTAAAACATTTAGTGATTTCATATATAGAAGTGCTGTTGTTGAACAATTAACACAATATAATAATGATTTAATAAATGATATGTATGAAAAGATTGAGAATAATAAAGTTCTTCAAGTACAATTAAAAGAAGAAATTAACTCATCTGAAAAAGCAATTGAAAGTTTAGAGAAAGTATTAAAAAAATATGGTCTTGATATGAGCGATCTTGCTTCTGATCAAAAAGATATTAAAGCAGATATTAGGGCAAGAAAAGTAGAAATTGCTGAATATGAAAAAGTTTATAAAAGAAATAAATGTAATGAAAATTTAGAAATTACAGAATGTGTAGATGTTCCACCAGCAGGTGAACTCGTAAGACCATTAAAGAGCGGTCGTATGACTAGTAACTATGGTATGTATGATCCATGGGGTAATGGTAGATGGAGAATGCATAATGGAGTAGATATTGGTGGAAATGCTGTTGGTACTAAAGTATATGCATCAGCTGCTGGTAAAGTTAATAAGATTGTTAAAAAAGCATATTGTGGTGGAAATATAGTTTATATTCAACATACAATTGATGGTAAGAAATTAAGAACTCTTTATATGCACTTACATTCAATTAATGTAAAAGTCGGACAAATAGTAACAGCTAATACAGTAGTTGGAACAGTAGGTGGTAATGAAAGTTATGAACACTGCTCAACAGGAGCACATTTACACTTTGGTATTATGAAAGGATGGGAGGGTAGTACATACTACAATCCTAGAAACTATGTTAATTTCCCTGCATTAGGAAACAGATTTACATCAAGATGGTAATAAAATCACTTCTATTGAAGTGGTTTTTTTTAGAATAATAGTATATAATGAAAGTGGTGATTTTATGTCATTCACATCGAATATTAAAAATGAAATTAGTAATATAGAATATGGTGATTCTGAAAAGATGTCAGAACTATCAGCTATACTAAATATTGGTGTTAGAATACTTGATAATAGATTTGAAATATATACTGAAAATATTAGTATTGCTAGAAGAATATATAAACTAATAAAAGAGATATACCATGTTGATATAGAGATGGATACTAGTGAAGTAAATTCTTTAAGAAAAAATAAACTAGTACTTATGAGTATTAATGATAAGGTTGATTTAATACTTGAAGATTTATCAATAACAAAGGATCATAAAAGATTATATGTTCCAAGTGAATATTTAGTTGATGATACAAAGGATAAACAAGCATATCTAAGAGGTATATTTGAGATGTGCGGAAGTATTAATGATCCTAAGACTAGTAGATATCATGCTGAGTTTGTTATTTCTAATTATGATACAGCTGTATTTGTTAATGATTTATTAAATGAATTTTATTTTAATAGTAAGGTTATTAAAAGAGATAAAAACTATATGGTATATATAAAAGAGTCTGAAAAGATTAGTGACTTTATTAAAATGCTTAATGCTACTACATCGTTATTCTATTATGAAGATATAAGAATATATAGAGATCATAAGAATATGACTAATAGACTTAATAATTGCGAACAAGCTAATGTTGATAAAAGCATTAATGCATCAAAGGAACAATTAGAATTAATAAGTAAATTAAAAGAAATAAGAGATTTTGATTTACTTGATGATAGAATAAGAAATATATGTATATATAAAGAAAAATATCCAGAAAGCTCTATGGCAGAACTAGCTGAAATCATTAGTAGTGAAACAGAAATACCAATAACTAAGAGTGGTATTAATCATAGATTTAGAAAGATAAAAGAAATGATAATGGAATATGAAAGGGATAAAAATGAAGAAGATAATTAAATTATTTAGTGTAATATTAATATGTTTGTTAATGATATGTGGTTGTAAGGATAAACCAGTAGAAGAGGATCCTAATAATGATCCAGCACAACCACCAATAGATAATAATCAAACTGATTTATCAAAGAATATTGTTACAAATGAACTTGCATTATTTAATGGGGAGTTTAATGATAGAACTATAGTATTAAAGGTACAAAATAATAATACTAAACCAGTATATTTGAATTATTCATTTGAAGTATATGATAAGAATAAACAAAAACTATATAATAAAGAAGTATATGTAAGAGTAGGAGCAAAGGATAGTGCTTATGTAGTAGCAATTCAAGATTTAGAAGAAAAGTCTTTTGAATCTTATTCTTATAATATGACTGTTCTTAAGGATGAACTTGAAGAATATGGTAATATTAAACATGGTATTAAGTCTGACTTTAAAGATAATGGAAAAGAGATAATAGTTAGCTTAAGCAATACTGGTACTAGAACCACTACTGTATACGGATGGTTATTATTCTATAACAATAATAAATTAGTGGCTGTTAAAGAGGTAATATCATATAATTTAATACCTTATAAAACAGATAATATAAGTGTTAGTTATCCAATTAAAACTGTAACTACAAAGATACCTTTTGATAAAGTATATTTTGAAGTTAATGAAGTTAGTACAGAATTATAAAAGTTTACTTGTAAAGTAAGCTTTTTTAATTATGTAAATTATTCACAAATGAAATGATTGTTGATATAATAATAATAGACTAAAGGGATTGGATGTGTGATATGGAAGATGAATTAACAATTACTTTTGAAGACGGAAGAACTATAGAAGTAGACTATGGTACTAAGGTAAGAGATTTATTAAATTATCTTAAAGATGAAGATATAATTGCTCTTAGAATTAATGGTGCTGCTGTTCATGCTGACTATGAGTTGATTGAAAATTCAAAAGTAAATTTTATTAGAGTAAATGATAGAAATGGTAAAAAAATATACATAGCTGGTCTAAAGTATGTGTATATTAAAGCAATTAAAGATGTTTTAGGATCTAAAACTTCTGTAAACATTAAACATTCTTTGGATAAAGGTTTTTACACTACTATTGATGGAATGGATAAAGTAGAGAAGAGTTTTATTGAAAAAATAAAGAAGAGAATGAATCAAATCATTAAAGCTGATATGACTATTAATGCTATTAATGTTTCTAAGGATGACATTATTGAATATGTATCAGGTAATAATGAATATGAAAAAGTATTAAATTATACATATATGACTAATGATGCTGTTACTATGTATGAGTTAGATGGTGAATATAATTATTTCTATGATATATTGCCAGCATCAACAGGAGTATTAAAATTATATGATTTAAAAATATTAAAACCAAATGGAATTGTTTTATCATATCCAATTGATGGAGTTGTTCCAAAGTATAATCCTGCACCTAAAGTATTACAGGCATTTCAAAACTATGAAGATAGATTAAAAGGTCTTGGTGTAAAATATGCTGGAGACTTGAATAAATTAATAGTTGAATCTAAAATAGCTGATTTTATTCAAATAAATGAAATATTATATGATGAAAACTTAGGTGAAATTGCTAATATGCTTGATAAGAATAGAGAAATAAGAGCAGTATTTATTTCTGGGCCATCATCTAGTGGTAAAACAACTACATCTAAGAAACTAGCTCTTTCTTTAAATACATTTGGTCTTGAGACATTAGTATTATCTACAGATGACTACTTTGTAGAAAGAGAAAATAGTCCTAGAAAACCAGATGGAAGTTATGAATTTGAAATAATAGATGCAATAGATACTGAATTATTTAATCAACAAGTAAGAGATTTACTTGATGGAAAAGAAGTAGTAATTCCAACATTTAACTTTATAACTGGTAAAAAAGAATTCAAGAGAAAACCAATAACTATGAAAAAGAATCAAATATTGGTTGTTGAAGGATTACACGCTATTAGTGAAAGAATGAGTTCTGCAATTAGTGAAAAGAATAAATTAAAATTATATATTAGTCCATTTATGCCAATAGCATTAGATAGACATAATCATATTAAAACAACAGATTTAAGATTAATTAGACGTATGGTTAGAGATTATAATCATAGAGGTTATTCAGCAGAACAAACTTTAACTAGTTGGATGGGTATGAGACATAGTGAAGAAACATATATTTATCCATATCAAAGAGAAGCTGATATAGTTATTAATACTTCTCTTGCATATGAGATAGGAGTTTTAAGAACATATGCAGTACCTTTACTATATTCAATTAGTAGAGATTCTGAGTTCTATGAAGAAGCAATAAGAATATTAAAATTCATGAAATGCTTTATTAATATTCCAAGTGAATTAGTACCACAAAACAGTGTGCTTAGAGAATTTATAGGTAATAGTTATTTTGAATAGGAGGAAAAAAGAATATGTTAAAAATAGCAATTAACGGTTTTGGTAGAATAGGTAGAACTGCTTTAAGATTATTACAAGATGATAAAGATATAGAGGTAGTAGCAATAAATGATTTAACTGATCCACATCAACTTGCTTATCTTTATAAATATGATTCAGTTCATAGAACAGTTAATTATAAAGTAAGTTTTGATGATGATGAAATGTTTGTTAAAAACAAAGGAATCAAAGTATTTGCTGAACCAGATCCATCAAAATTACCATGGAAGAAATTAGGAGTAGATGTTGTACTTGAATGTACTGGTGTATTTACTTCAGTTGAAAAGTGCCAAGCACACCTTGATGCAGGAGCTAAACATGTAATTATTAGTGCTCCAGCTAAAGATGATGCTAAAACGATAGTATATGGAGTAAACCACGAAACATTATCTAAAAATGATAAAGTAATTAGTGCAGCAAGTTGTACTACTAACTGTTTAGCACCAGTTGTTAAACTAATAGATGATAAGTTTGGTGTAGTTAAAGGATTTATGACTACAGTACATGCTATGACTAATGACCAAGAAACTCTAGATATTCCTCATAAGAAAGGAATTATGGCTAGACGTGGTCGTGCTGCATCATTAAATATTATTCCAACTACTACAGGAGCTGCATCTCAAATAGGTAAAGTTGTTCCACATTTAAATGGAAAAATGGATGGAGTTGCATTTAGAGTTCCAGTAGGAGATGGTAGTGTTGTTGATGTAACACTTGAACTTGAAAAACCTGCTACTAAAGAAGCAATTAATAATATGTTCAAATCACATCAAAGTAAAACTATTAAATTTACTGAAGATCCAATTGTTAGTTCAGATATCATAGGAGAAGAATGTGGAGCTTTAGTAGATGGACTTTTAACAAGCGTTGTTGAAGCAGATGGAAAACAACTTGTTAAAGTAGTTGCTTGGTATGATAATGAAGTTGGTTATACTGCTCAAATGATTAGAACAATGAAATTATTTATGTAAAAATTAATTTAATAATTTGTTTAAAAAGGTAGAATAAAAAGCTCTTATATAGTATAATTATATAGGAGTTTTTATTATGGAGTTTAATACTAAAAAATTTAAAAGTAATATTTTGTTTTTTGTAGTTTGTATTGCATTAATAGTAGTTTTATCTCTATTAACTCTTTTGGGTGAAAAGAGTGCTAATTTCTATGATGAAGCAGATCTTACGGATAATGATGTTACTATTAAAAAATTAGTTATTAATGAATTAATGTCTTCTAATAAAGGTGCAATAGCATATGAAGATGGTAAACTATATGATTATATAGAAATCTATAATGGAAATGATCATGATATTAATTTAAAAAATTATGGTTTAAGTGATAATAATAAAGAAGTAAAATGGATATTCCCTGAAACTGTTATTGAAGCTAAATCATATAAAGTAATATTCTTAACTGGTAAAACTACAAATGATACTGCTAACTTTAAAATAAAAAGTGGTGGTGGAGAAGTAGTAGCTTTATTAAAACCAAATGGTAAACCAGTTGATGCTATTCAAACAGTTGCTCTTGATGGTAATACAGTTATGGCTAGACAAGAAGATGGAACTTGGGTTATTCAAGATAAACCAACACCTGGTTTTGCAAATACTATAAGTGGTCATGAAGAATTCTTAAAATCATTAGAAAGTACTGATGAAAAAGAATTACAAATAAATGAAATATTACCAGAAAATAAAGGTAACTTTAGAAATCAAAGTGGTCAATATAGTGGTTATGTTGAAATTAAAAATATAAGTAAATCAAGTATTAATCTTGAAGGATATAGCTTATCAAATAGTGAAGATGCTCCATTTAAATGGACTCTTCCAAAAACAGTTTTACCTAGTGGAGATGTACTTGTTATATATACTAGTGGTATTAGTAGTATAACTGGTGAACTTAGTACAAACTTCAAATTAAAAAATAAAAATGGGGTAGTAATACTAAGTGATAATAAAGGTAAAATAATTGAAAGAGTTAAATATGAAAATCTTGGCAATGGTCAAGCATATATTAAAGAAGGAAAAGAATTTTTAACTAATAGTTCAATTAGTCCAGGGTATCCTAATACTTTAGATGGTATTAAATCATTTCAAAAGAAATATTTAACTAAAGTAAAAGATTTAATAATAAATGAAGCAATGAATTCTAATTATAAATATTTACCTCAAAATGGTGGAAAGTATTATGATTGGATTGAGTTATATAATAATAGTGGAGAAACTATTAATCTAAGTGATTATTGTTTAACAACTAATATTAATACTCCTTGTATGTATAATCTAGAGAAGAAAGAATTAAAGAGTAAAGAGTATTATGTAGTAATGGCATCTGGTGATAAGAATTTATCAAATAAGAGTTATAAACATGCTGATTTAAAATTAGGAAGTACTGAAGGAATATATTTAACTAAAGATGATAAAATAATTGATACATTATTTATGGCAAATGTACCAACTGGTTATTCAATGGGTAAAGGTAGTTCAACAGGAGTTTATTATTTTGATAAACCAACTCCTTTGAAAGAGAATTCTGATGGTAAACAGGCTATATCGTACTTACCAACTTCTTCTGTATTAAGTGGAATATTTGATAATTCAAAAGGGTTTAAAGTAACACTTACAGGAAAAGATATTTATTATACGTTAGATGGTTCAACACCAACAACGTCTTCAAAAGTATACAGTAGTCCTCTTACTATTAAGAAGACTACTGTTTTAAGAATAATGAGTAAAGAACCTGGTAAATTAAAAAGTAAAGTTAATACTTATACATATATAGTTAATGAGAATCATAAATTACCTGTTTTATCTTTAACTATGAATAAGAGTGACTTTAATTATGTTAATACTCATACAGGTCTTAAAAGTACAGTACAAGAACCCTGTAATGTAGAATTAATTGATAAAGATGGAAGTGTATTTCAAGTAAATGCAGGACTAAAATTATTTGGTGGTTCTACAAGATATTATAAAAAGAAAAGTTATGAAATTAAGTTTAAAAAAGTATATGGAAATGCTCATTTGAATTATTCTGTATTTGATACAGTTGATAGTAGTGTATATGAATCATTAGTACTTAGAACTGGATCTCAAGATGAATTCGCATCTAACTATGATGAAGGTAGTGAAGGTAGAACTTTAATTCGTGATATAGTTGGAACGTCTCTAATGGGAGAATATACTGATGTTGATGTTCAAGCATATAAACCAGTTGTTCTTTATGTGAATGGTTCATATTGGGGATTATATTTTATAAGAGAAAAAGTTGATGAACATTTTGTATCAAATCATTATAATGTTAAAACTACTGATAAAGATACAGATATTTTAAGAATAGATGGTGAAGTAAAAACTGGATCAAATACTAAGTATAATGAAATGATGAGATTCATCAATAATAATTCTTTAAGTAATAGTAATAACTATAAAAAGATAAAAGAACAAATTGATATAGAAAATTTATGTGATTTCTGGATAGCAGAAATATGGGCTAATAATTATGATATTGTAAATACTAGATACTTTAGAAATGCTAAGATAGATAATGGTAAATGGAAGTTTATATATTATGATTTAGATAGTGGTTTCTATCATGAAACTGGATATGGATTTAATTACTATACTAGAAGCCAAGGTATTGGATATGGAAACTTTAGCACAGCTCTATTAAGAAATTTAATGAAGAGTAGTGAATTTAAGAAAACATTCTTAGAAAGAATGAGTTATAACTTAAAGAATACTTGGTCTGCTAAGAATTGGGAAAAGAAAGTTGATCAAGTAGTTAAAGAAATAACTACTGATGAGATGAAGAGAAATCTAGATCGTTGGGGTAATATGTCTTATAGTAAATGGGAAACTCATATTAAAGATTTAAGAGCATTTGCTAGAAAGAGAAATAAAGCAATTATACAAGATGCTAAACAATATTTTGGATTAAGTGAATCTGAAGTTAAGAAATACTTTGGGGGTGTAGAATGAAAGAATATAAATATAGACATGAATTAAAATTCAAGATTTCTGAGAGTGCCGCTGAAGTATTAAAACAAAAATTGTCTTTAATAATGGGGACTGATAATAATGGCTATTTCGATGATGGATCATATTTAATAAAAAGTTTATATTTTGATGATTTGAACTCTAAATCATACTATGAAAAAATGGATGGAGTTTTATATAGAAAGAAATATAGAATTAGAATTTATAACAATGATGATTCATTTATAAGACTGGAAAAAAAGATGAAACATAATAATATGACAGCTAAAGAACAAATGTTGATTTCAAAAGAGGTCTATGGTAAAATATTGGAGGGTAAATTGAATGAAATTGATGGTGCTTCTGGATTGTTATTAGAGTTTCTAAATGATGCTAGAACTAAAGGATTAATACCATCAATAATAGTTGGATATCATAGATTAGCATTTACATATCCAATAAGTGATGTTAGAATTACTTTTGATTCAAATATAGAAAGTGGATTATACAATTATGATTTGTTTGAAGAATCAGCTCCAACATATAGAGTTGATGAAAAAGGAAAAGTAGTTTTAGAAGTTAAATTTAATGAAATATTACCTTTGCATATAGCAAATATATTAAATGATATACCTTCTTGTAGAGAAGCAGTAAGTAAATTTGCAATATGTAGAAGTATTAAATAAGGAGTGAAACAATGAATATAGGTATGAGTGTTGTAGACACAATAAAAAAATCAGTTCTAGAGAATTTTACAGGAACTATTTCTGTAACTGATATGTTAATATCATTAATTGTTGCATTTGTAATTGGAATATTCATTATATATGTTTATAGAAAAACATATACTGGTGTTGTTTATTCTAAAGCATTTTCATTATGTATATTAATGCTAGCAATGGTAACAGCAATGATTATTAGAACTATTAGTAGTAATATTAGCTTATCTTTAGGTATGGTTGGTGCTTTATCTATCGTAAGATTTAGAACAGCTGTTAAAGAACCTGTTGATACTGGATTTATGTTCTGGGGAATATCTGCTGGTATAATGGCTGGAGCTGGACTATACATAATAGCAATTATTGCTTCATTAATATTAGGAGTTTTATACTTCGTAACATATTTAATGGGATTTAGAGTAGCTAATAGATATTTATTAGTATTAAAATATGAGACTGATGCTCATAATGAAGTTATGAAAAGATTAAAAGCTTTAAAGAAATTTAAAGTTAGAAGTAAATCAATATTTAATGATAAAGTTGAGTTATCATTAGAAGTAGATGTTAAGGAAAGCAAAAATGGTAGTGTAAATACTACTATTGTTGATGAATTCAGTGGGGTAGATGGAGTTATTAATGCTAGTCTAATAGCATATCAAAATGATTTTGGAGATTAGGAGCAAAACTATATGACTAAGAAAGTACTTAAAATAACCCCTGTATTAATAGCACTAAATGTTTTAGTGCTTTTAGTCATCGTGGGATTTTACATGTTTAGATTAATAAAATACTATAAGATAGAGAATGGTCACAAAGATGACGATAATACTTTTTTAGTTGATGTATTAAAGAAAAAACAAAGTTTCTTAGATGAAACAAAAGGACTTGTTTTAAATGAAGAAACTGGAGTATTTACATACAAAGGTGATGTTGATGATAATTATGTAAGTTATTCTGGATTATTATATAGAATACTTAATATTGATGCTAATGGTAATATAAAAATGGTTAGTGATGATAATGTAACTATGTTATATCCTAACCTTAAAAATGGTTATGAAAAGTCATCAATTAATAAATGGTTAAATACTAGTGAAGAAAAATATAGTGGTATATTTGAAAATACGTTAGTAAATGCTGATAGTTTAATTGTAAAGACTAATTCTTGTAGTGATGTTATTGATGATTTAACAAATATTACTTGCGAAAACATTCTAGATAGTTATAAAATATCATTGTTGTCTCTTTATGACTACAAAATGTCTGGAGGAAAAGATGGTTTCTTAAATAATGGAGAAATATTCTATTTGGGAACTTTAAATAAAGATAATGCTCAATATTATGTTACTAGTGAAGGTGAAATAGCAATTAATGAAAAAGAAACTAAAGTTGTTACAATTAAACCTGTTATTACTCTTTCTAGTAGTGATCTATATTTAAGTGGAAAAGGAACTAAAGAAAATCCATATATTATTGAAAAACATGCTGTAAATACTCTAGGAGATGCATATGTTAATAACATTGTTAAAATTAATGATGTTAATTATAAAATAATAGAAATACTAGATACTAAAGTAAAATTAGCTAGTGTTGATGTTATTAAAAAAGGTGAAGATGATTATAAAATTAAATTTGGTGGAAGTGATAGTGCTTATACTACTAAGAATACAGTAGGTAAGTATTTAAATAATACTTTCTTAAATTCTTTAGATGTAAAGGATTATGTAGTAAATAGTAGTTATTTTACTGGAACACTTTCATTAACTGATTATGATTATACTGTAGCAAGAAGTAGTTATGTAAAAGCAAAAGTAGGAATGCTTACAATAGGTGATATGTTCCTACATGAAACAACTAATACATTTACATTATTAAGAGGTATGGAAGCTTCAGATATTATTAATGTAATAAATGATAGTGGTAATATCTTTGCAGATTATATTACTGCTAAATATAGTGTAAGACCTGCATTTTATTTAAAAGATGATTTAGAAATAGTTTCTGGAAAAGGAACTATGGATGATCCATATGAGTTGGGAGTTAAAAATGACGAAGCAGAAACAAGTGAAAAAACAGAAGGTTAGTAAATTTAGTGTATTTTTAATAATAATAGACTTTATGGCTTTAGTATGCTTCTTTTTAGCATATGGACCAATAGATTATTTTAGAGATTTCTTTGTTACATCTGCGATGACAAGTATGACTCATAAGCATTTTGCATATACTTTATATAGTGAAGCAGAAATAAAAAGAATACTTGATAACAATAAAGTTATTGAACCAGAAGAAGATACAGATTCTTCTAAGATAACATTCAATCCTAACTTTGAAAATGATACATATGAATCTATTTATGAAGAGCAAATATTAAAGAAGAATAAAGGAAATGATATATATAAGATTATTAAATTAGAGGAATCTTCATATACTGCATATATTACTGTAATATATGATCCAGCTAGAGTACATTTAGTATCAGCCAATAATCTAACTCGAGGTGGACAAGAAGTTGAAGAAATGGCTGAGGATAATAATGCCCTTGTTGCGATTAATGGTGGTTCTGCTAAGATTAGAAATCGTGCATTAATACCTAGAGGTATTTTCATGGTTAATGGTAAAGTTTTATCTGATAGTGGAAGAGCAGAAAAGATAATAGCATTTAATAAAGAACATGTACTAGTACTATCAAAGATGACATCAAAACAAGCTAAGAAAGCAGGTATTGTTGATGCAGTATGCTTTGGACCATATTTAATTGTTAATGGTAAAGCTGCTAAGTTTAATGGCGATGGTGGTTATGGTAATAGACCTAGAACTGCTATTGGACAAAGACAAGATGGTATTGTATTATTTGTAACTATTAATGGTCATGCTGGATTTAATGGTGCAACTATGGAAGAATTAACAAAAATCTTTGTTAGATATAAAACATATAATGCTGCTAATTTAGATGGTGGTGGATCAACAACTCTAGTTGAAAAAGGAAAACTAGTTAATAACCCAGCAGGATGGGGATATACTGGTGCCCGTCATGTAGCAAATTCCTTTATAGTAAAATAGGTGATTAGAATGAAAAAGAGGGTTTTATATTTTGATTTATTAAAAGTTATTGCTATTATATTCGTCATACTAATACATGTTATTAGTGAATATTGGGATAATTTAGATGTTAATAGTAATACTTTTATAGTTTTATCTATATTAGATTCAATATCAAGATTTTGCGTACCTGTTTATTTTATGGTGAGTGGTGCGCTTTTCTTGAATGAAGAAAAGAAAGTAACAATAAAAGATGTATTAAAGAAGTATGTTCCTAGAATCTTATTATTATTTGTATTTTGGAATATAGTTTATAGTTTTATAAATATATTTGTTAATAAAGATGTTGTAACATTTAAAATGATTTGTGGTGTATTCTTAGATACTATATTAGGAAAAGGAATATTCCACTTATACTTTTTACCTATAATAATTGGATTCTATTTATGTTTACCAATATTAAAGCAAATAACTAAAGAAGAGAATAAAAATATATTAAAGTATTTAATAATAGTGTTATTTATATTCTTTGGTTTTAATAGAATAGCTAATTATTTATTTAATGCTTCATTGTCTTATACAATTGTATTTAGTAAGTATTTAATATATTTTATACTTGGTTATTATTTAAATACATTTAATATATCAAAAAAGAATACTAAGACTATTTATATTCTTGGTATTATTGGACTTATAATAACAATGGTTGGAACTATCATAAGTTCTAAAGCAAATGGTATAACTGATGTATTCTTTAAATATGATACATTTAATGTAATATTGTATTCTGCTTCTG
>JAEEGL016191566.1_pt1 | contig 14904 bp, 13 predicted proteins | sample 9134231 | NCBI WGS metagenome assembly JAEEGL01 (sample SAMN16246548, study PRJNA631951) | gut metagenome | biome: gut microbiome; feature: rumen; material: fiber-attached | host: Bos | place: Iran: Karaj | collected 2018-10
GAGGCAGTGCAGGTGGCACTCCAGGGTGCCATTCAGGACAAGATAGACATTATAGATAGTCTTCCAGTTCCTTCGGATCCTGTAGCCAAGGATATTGTGGATAAGGTCAAAGCCGCTCTTGAGGAGGCAAAGGCCGGAATCTCCGACAATCCTTCAAAGGCTGATCTGGTGGCCGTTGCCGTCATAAGTGACATGGCAGGTCTTGCAAAGGACATAGCTGAAGATCCGTCGATTCTTGAGGACGATCCTGTTTCTGTCGTGGATAAAGGACTGGCTGCACTGGACACTCTGAAGATCGTATCCGAGTTCGCAGGTCTTAGCCTTGTGGATGGGATTGACTTCTCGGCTCTGCTGGATGAGTTGGACAAGGAGATTGTGATCTCAAGAGACGAGGAGGACGACGCAATCAAGTATGTGGCCATGGCCGCAAAGAACGTCAGAGCCCTGATCGGACTTTTCACAAAGAACGGTGTTGTTAACGATGTCATGTACAGCAGCGTCCTCGCACAGGCCAAAGCCGCAAGACACTCGTTCGAGCTCATGGCTGCTCCATATATTCCAAAGGACAAGTCGGCGCTTTCAAACCTTGATCCGATACTCGGCAACAAGGCCATCACCGCCAACCTGACCACTGATGACTTCATTCTCTACTTTGAGTGTCTGATGCTGACCGAGTTTGACAAGGATGATTTCAAGACTTTCGTGAACACCTACTACGAGAACTTGATCGACCTGGAGCACAAGGCCGGGGATGAGGCGATGGGTTCTGCCCTGCAGACCCTTTCCGATTCAGTGATCACAAAACTCCAGGACAAGGATGTCTCGTGGAATGCATTGGGAACCATGGCAGTCCTTCTGGTGAAGACGAATCTTAAGGACACGATCTTCAACATTGCCGATGTGGAGAGCTTCTCCGCATTCATTGAAGGTCTTTGATAGGAGGGGAGACAATGAAGAAACTTCTTATTGCAATGATGATATTCGTTGTGGCAGTCTCATCTGTATTTGCCGCAACACAGGAAAAGATAATCTATGACGAAGGCGACTATGCCTTGAATTTCGCCTTCCAGCCAACCCTCTCAAGGTATAATGCCATGGGACAGAGCGGTCTAGCTCTCCAGAGCAGAATAGACAGCTTCTTCTCCAACCCGGCGGTCATAGCAAAGAACGGCTTTGCATTCACCGTTCCAAACGTCTCGTTAACGGTGTACAACCTTGAGAAGGTCGTCTCCGATCCTGAGACGATGGACCTTCTGGACAAGATCGTAAAGGGATCTTCATCCAACAGCGAGAAGGTGAAGCTTGCAACAGCGCTTCTGTCCAACCTTGGAACAGGAAGAAACGTTCTTGCGACAATGGATATGGGATTTGCCGTCAAGCTCGGCATCTTCGGATTCGGAACCAATGCCCAGGTCAAACTGCATGGACTTAACTATGGAACAAGTGTTGGAAGCCAGAGCATCATCCCTGAGATCAACGTTGCACAGACAATCGCATTGGGACTGAAGCTCCTTGACACGAATGCACTTTCCCTTTCTGCCGGAATTGCCGTCCATGGCGTGTACAAGACATATCTCAAGGGCATTGATGCTTCAACTGCAGCCAGTTTCATGGGTGGCGGGGATGTCGGAGACACCCTTCTTTGGAACACCCCGGCAATGGGCGGATACGCCATTCCGTTTGACATTGGTGTGAACCTCGGTCTTCTTGACGATGTCCTCACTGTCAGCGCAACTGCCAACAACATCAACGGAATCTACTACATGAAGAGCTACTCTGCTCTCGGTGATATCATCAACAGCGTCAGCAAGGGTGCAGTTGCAGAACCGGAAGGCCACGAGTCTCTTGATTCTGAGGATTTCAAGATCAGGACCCCATGGTCACTCAACTTCGGTGTTGCATTCACTCCTGATGTGCCGGTTCTCAATCCGGTTGTCACTGCAGACCTTGTCGACATGTTCGAGCTGATCAAGAGCTTCGGCTCTTCAGACTTCAGAGCAAGCGATCTCCTTCTGCACCTGAACCTCGGTGCCGAGTTCGGTCTGTTTGACATCCTCACCGTCAGGGGCGGAATCAATCGCGGATACCTTTCCCTCGGAGCAGGCCTCTGGCTTCCGTTCATGCAGGTTGATGCTTCCTATGGCTGGCAGGAGTTCGGAAATCAGATCGGCGACAAGCCGGTTGATTCTCTGACCATCAGATTCAGCCTCGGTTACGACAAAAAGTGATAGTTGGTGATTGATGAAGAAAACCCAAATAGCAATTGTTTTAATCGTTGTTGCCATCGTCGTTGTCCTCTTCTCCTGCTCACAGGAGAAGTTGGGCAACTTCATGAGCGGTATGGGCAACAACGTCTACGGCATTAAGCCTGATCTCAGAAAGCCTAACGCCGCAATCTCAATCGTCGATAAGATCTCAGAATCTGACAGCCTCAATCTGAGCCTTTCAGGTGAACTGATCAGCACGGTGCAGGACTTCAAAGGCTCGCCCAATAGCGTCAAAGCCTTCAGGGACTCCATGTCTGAGAAGGTCGACACAAGTCCTGCGGCATTCATTGAGGTAAGAGATGGCATGCGCAGCAAGGCCGGTGAGATCAAGGGCGATGAGAGCTTTGACAAGGATGCCCGTGACATGATGGTCATCCTGGATGATGTTGCTGCTGCAATCACAGAGGATCTGGTAAGCGAACCGACAAGAAGAGATGTTATCACTGTGGCGATGGTCAATCAGCTTGTTGACGACATCTACAATTCCGTGAAGGACGGTACATTCAATGTAAATTCGGTCTCGAAGCAGGCACAGGGCGTTCTTGATGTCCTGAAGCTGAGTACAGACTTCTCGTCACTCAACTTCATCGGAGACATTGACTTCGACGATCTGATTGATTCGCTTCTGGTCAGGAAAGAGATGAGCCGTGCGAACTCCAAGGCTGTTGTGAGTGTGGTTGGCACCACAATCGGAAAGGTTACGGGGCTGATTACAGAAGAGGGTGTATACAACGACGCCAGATATGAAAGATTCCGCCTTGAGGCCAAATCGGTCATGGTCGCCTATGAGCTTTCGATGTCTCCGGCTTTCTCGGATTTCTATTCCTTCCTCGATGGACCAAGCAACAGGTTCGGCATGGTCACAGATGACCTGACGACATTCCTTTCAACTGCGATAGTCTCTTTGATGGACAGGCTTCCGAATGAGGCATGGAAGACTTTCCTCTCCACTTACGTTCAGGGCAACAACGTCGTTGCACTGAGTGACCTCAAGAACAATGCAAGCAAGCTTGAAAACCCTGTCAGCTACTTCGAGGATACGTTCTACGACACTGTTGCGGGTGAGTTCGGAATTGAGGCTGTGGACATGGATGAGGACGGAACGCCGGAGTCTAGAGGTAAGGTCCTCAAGATGATTATCGGAAACGTGCATGACAACATCACCCAGACAGGAGGCTTCTCGCTTGTGACGATGATGCAGTTCCTCTCTCCGATGCTTGAAGAAATAGAGAAGGAGGATGTCGAAACAGAAGAGGATGCATTGACTGAGGTCGTGAACATTGTGGTTGATGGAATCGTTGAGGAACTTTCGTCGATAGGAGAGGGTTCAAGCGAAGCCGCAACCAGGCTGAACTATTTCATGATGACATTTGGTGGAATACTTATTGACACCAATCTGATGACCGCCCTTACTCTTCTTTGAAGATTTGCCGGTGAGTCAGTCCACCATCTTGTAAAGGATGGTGTTCTCTCCACCACAGGTCATTGAAAGAGGCTCCTTGATTGTGAGACTGTAGGTCTCCACAAGGAGCCTTCTGTTTTTCTTGAGCATCTGACGTGCTTTCTCTATAACCTTCAGTTCCACAGCTCCACCTCCGACAGTGCCGTAGAGGCCACTTTCGGTGATGAACATCATAGAGCCTACAGAGCGTGGAGATGAACCTTCCTTGTGGACGATTCTTGCCATTATCCCTCTGTTTTCAGCGGCATTTGCGACTAGGGAGGCATCGATTGTGATTGCGTTCTTGTCCGCACGGAAGACGGAGATGACCTGGGCCATGATGGCGACTGCAATCTCCTGTGGGGTGACCGCATTGATTGGAAGGCCTATCGGCGTGTGAAGCTTTGAGAGCATGTCGTCGGTGACGCCGTTTTCACGCATGATGCTCATGCAGTGCTCGATCTTGCGCTTTGAGCCAATCATGCCTATGTAGGAGTGCGGGTGCCTGAGGCAATAGAGCAGGCAGGCCTCGTCATTGAGGTGCCCATGGGTGAAGATGCAGTAGTAGGGTGCAATGAAGGACTGGTATTCGCGTGAGAGCAGATCGTCATATTCTCCGAGTATCCTCTCTGCCTTGGGAAGCCTTTGCTCTGTCAATAGGCCCTCTCTGCTGTCCAGGACGGTGATTCTCATGTCCTGCAGTACTGCAAGGTCGTAGAGGGCCTTTCCCACGTGACCGCAGCCGAATAGCACCAGATGCGGCTCGGCGACTATTCGCTCTGTGAGGTCGGGGTTTTCAAGTCTGTCATCAGAGTCCCCAAAGAGGAAGACCCCATCCTTGTATATTGCCTCGTTTCCGGTTTTCAGGTCTGTCCTGCGTTCAAGGTTTCCCTCCGGAAGGACCTTGAGAAGGTTGCTGTAATACTTGTTCATCGGCTAAACTCCTCATCGATTATGGCCCTGATTGCATCCTTACTGCGATTCTCGACTCTCATGTAGCTCTCAAGAAGAGCCCTGCAGGAATCTGTGAGGCTTGCAGAGCCGCCCTCGTTTCCTCCATGGACTCTGACCACGGCGGTCTCTCCCATGGCCTTCTCCACGTTGCGGATGATCTTCCATGCCTTGGAGTAGCTGATCTGCATGCTTTCGCAGGCTGCCTTCACGGATCTCTCCTTGTCGATGTTCAGAAGCAGGTCCCTCACACCTGGTCCGAAGAAACCTTCTCCGTCTTCAACCAGAACAAGTTTGGAAATGAAGTCCATGTGCGCCTCCGATTCAAAGATATCGTCAGACCTTGGTTTGCGCAACCATTGTTTTTGCTTTAGAATGATGGCATGGACCTGTACAAGACACTTGCGGATAAGTTTGACTCTTCAAAGGCATTCGTCTCCCTCACAGGAGGTGGCGGGAAGACCACAATGATGGTCGGCCTTGCAACCTATCTCAAAAGTGTTGGAAAGAAGGTTCTTATGACCACCACAACGAAGATCATGTCCCCGGCTTTCCATGACTACAAAGCGGATCTGATCTTCCGTGACGGCTCTGTTCTGGATTATGTCCCGGACAAGCCTTGCTCTGTCCTCTATGCCTTGGGGGATGAACAGACCAACAAGTGGCGATGCCCACCGATTGACAACCTCAGACTCCTTCAAGGTCGCTACGATGTGATTGTCAACGAGGCAGACGGCTCCAAGCGCCTTCCTTTGAAGGTCCACACCCAACGAGATCCGGCTGTCCCAGACTTCAGCACCTACACAATCTCTGTGACAGGGCTTTGGGGCATTGGAAAAAGAGCCTGTGAGGTCTCATTCGGTGACGACAGGCCAATTTTGGTGGACAGCTCATATCTTCAGTGGTATCTGGACAACCCTGAGGGTCTTCTAAAAGGAAGCCTACAAGACCACCGTGCCATAGTGTTCAACGGGGCCGAGGCCTTTGACGATGTGAATCTTCTTCGCCGTCTGAGTTATCCGTCTGATGTGTATGTATGCACGGCATCGGAGAAAGAGGGAAAGCTATATGAAACGATACAGTGAAATATTCGACAAGCTAATTATAGTCCGCGGGGCAGGTGATCTTGCTAGCGCAACAATCATCAGGCTTCACAACAGCGGCTTCAAGGTGATTGCCCTTGAGATTGACAAGCCTACTGTGATAAGGCGCACAGTCTCTTTTGCTCAGGCCATGTTCGACGGCCAGTATACCGTTGAAGGGGTCACTGCAAAACGTACCAAGATAGATGAAATTGAAGCTGTTATGGCCAACGGTCTGATTCCGATCGTCTCCGATCCGGATGGGGAGGTGATCAGACGTTTCAGACCGGAGGTCGTCGTGGATGTGATAATCGCAAAGAGAAACCTAGGAACCAATAGGGACATGGCTCCATTCACTGTGGCCCTTGGTCCGGGCTTCGAGGCGGGTTGTGATGTTGACTGTGTCATAGAGACTGCCCGTGGGCATAACCTTGCGCGTCTTATCTACAAGGGAAGTGCCAGCCCCAATACGGGAATCCCGGGGAACATCGGTGGCTTTACCACAGAACGCGTCATCCATTCACCTTGTGCCGGTGTATTCAAGGCAACAAGGAAGATCGGTGACATAGTTAGAAAAGGTGAAGTGATTGCCCATGTCGGAGATGTGGAGGTCCTTGCCTCCCTTGACGGCATGATCCGCGGGCTTCTGCATGACAATCTTGCTGTTCCGGAGCATTTCAAGATATCTGACATAGACCCCAGAGGGGAGAAGGCTGACTATCTTACTTGTTCTGACAAGGCAAGAGCCCTTTCCGGTGCTGTGCTTGAGGCTGTCATGCACCACCTTGCAAATTCCTAAACAAAAATCCGACAGTGTGTTGAAATTTAAATAGATGTCTAGTATAGTAAACCCTGCCGTCAGCAGGCTCGGTCTGTTGCGCGGCGGAGGTCCCTATGAACACCAGCGGAGACAACAACAGAAGCGTCCGCAACACAAAACGAAGACTCCGTGAGAGTCTGATGAAGCTTGTCCTGAGAAAACAGCTCGGAGCCATCACAGTCAAGGAGCTTACAACCGATGCAGATGTGAACAGAAGCACCTTCTATTTCCACTATCAGGACGTCAAGGCCATGATCAAGGAAATGGAGGATATGTTCTTCAAGGACTTCTCATCAGCTCTCAGTGCAATAGACCAGAAAAGCCATGACTCAATCACAATACTGGTGAAGTGCCTCGAGTCTCATATGGACCTCTGCAAGATCGTTCTTGGTGAGAACGGGGACATTGAGTTTCTTGAGCAGATGAAGACAATCATTGACCAGAAGTGCTCCAGAATCTGGAAGGAGGCTGTCCCGGACATGAAGGATGACGATCTGAAGATTCTGGACTCGTTTCTCATAGGCGGTGTGGTATCCACACTTCAGAACTGGGTGCGTGACAGTTCGCGTCAGTCTGCAGAGTCTCTTGCTGCAGTTCTGAACAGACTGATCTTCGATGGAATCTGTCCGGTTGTTGCCACATGGCAGCCTGTTGCAGGCAAACAGGAGAGCATATGAACAGGAAAGCAGCGGTATTCTTCAGATGGTTGATCTCTCTTGTTGTCATAGCACTTGGGCTGTTTCTGATCTGGAAGTTTGTCATAAGCAGGCCAAAGGCGGTCTATGAGAACCCTCTTGCCCCTGTGAAGGTCTCAAAGCCTTACAGGGCAACTGTACAGGAGAGTCTTGAGCTTACAGGCTACATAGAAGCCCAGGCAATGATTCCAGTTGTGCCCTTCGTCCAGGGAACTATCACCGGTTACTATGCAAAGGCTGGAGATTATGTGCAGGAGGGAGATGTCCTCGCCCAGATAGATAGCGAGCCTTACGAACTGCAGGCCAAGCAGGCTGAGGCTGTGTATCTTGCCGCGGAGGCCACATTCACCAGAGTTTCCAACCTGTATGCTTCAGGTGCTGCCACACAGCAGAACTATGATGAGGCAAAAGCCCAGTTCGATGCATACAAGGCACAGTATGACCTCGCGAAAGTTCAGCTTGGATATGCCACGGTCACGGCTCCCAAATCAGGTACTATTCTGATGGCTGACAGCGCTGAAGGGTCCATTGGAACTTCGACAAGTCCGCTGTATGTAATAGCAGATCTGGATAAGCTTCAGATTAATCTCAATGTCCCAGAACGCTACTTTGACCTGATTGTTTCAAATAAAGATAGTATACGAGCTATCGTTTCAAGAGATGGCAATAGTACAAACGCTATTGTCGAAACCATAGCGCCATATGTGTCGCCAGAGTCGAAGACCTTCAAGGTCACGCTCAAGCTTGATGGTGATGTGTCCGCATTCAGACCAGGCATGTATGTCAAGGTCACAATGGTCTACAGAACCTATGAGAACGCTTTGGTTCTTGACCAGAAGACAAGGAATACAGACGGCTCTGCATACTACTATGATCCGGATACCCAGACAGCTAAGCATGTGAGTCTTGATGTTATTGCCGCTGACAACACTAGAATCGTCATCGATGAGAAGTGGGCAAACACGCTGTTCATCGTTGATGGGCAAGGTCTGGTCCTTGACGGACAGAGGGTGAACGCTTTATGAAAGTCTCCCACTATGCGGTGAAACATCCGGTTGTGATCGCCATGATCCTCATTGCCCTGATTGCCTTTGGCGTATATTGCCTGTCTGGGCTGAGTCTGGAGTTCATACCGGACATGTCACTGCCTGAAGTCGAGATAATCACAATCTACCCAGGAGCCTCCGCTGAGGATGTGGAGGCAGATATTACCACAATCATCGAAGATTCGCTTGTGACTCTTCCGAACTTCAAGAGCATGTCCAGCAAGAGCTCGAACTCATTCAGCTGGATCACGTTGAACTATCAGGAGGACGTTGATGTCTATGACCAGCTTACCGACCTGAAGTTCAGGCTGAAGGAACTGGAGGATGACCTTCCTGCCGACGCCCAGAGCCCGATGGCCATTGTAGGTGGAGCGACCATGATTCCGATTATGCAGTTCGCAATAATCGGAGGTTCAGACACCGCACGCATAACAACATACATAGAAGATGAGCTGAAGCCGAGACTTACAAGGATTCCGGGCGTTGCAGAGGTTGAGATGTATGGTGGTGCCACTGCCCAGATCGATGTGAAGCTGCGTATGGATGATGTGGTGAGCAAGGGCATAAGCATACTGCAGGTCTACCAGGTTCTGAACTATTCAAGTGTCTCCATCCCATTGGGGAGTGCAGATTACCAGAGCCATACTATCAATGCCAAATACGACGGAATGGTGCAGACCCTTGAGGAGCTTGAGAATCTGCCGGTTGGTATGGGGACAGACAACGTGATGGTCTATCTTCGTGACATAGCTGATGTGAAGTACTCCTATCCTGATCCTTCCGTCTATGTCCTTTCAGAAGGCAGCAACCTTGTCATGGTTTCCGTAACAAAGAGAGCCTCTGGAAACACCGTAAAGATCAACTCGGCCATCAAGAGCATACTTGAAGGCATCAACGAGGAGTCTGATGGAGCCCTTTCATATCAGATCTTCTCCGATGACTCCAAGAGCATCAGGGAGTCTCTGTCAAACGTCCTCAACTCTGGAATAACGGGAATAATAATCGCAGTCATAGTCATTTTCCTGTTCCTAAACAATCCGCGTGCCACGCTTGTCATAGGCTCGTCCATCCCGCTTTCGTTTTTGTTCACGTTCATTGCCATGAAGATCACCGGGCAGACGATAAACCTCATCACAACTGCAAGCTTCGTCGTCGCCTTGGGAATGGTGGTGGACGCCTCCACCGTCATGCTGGAGGAGATTTCAAGGTACATGGGAAAGCAAGGCTTCACGACAGAAGAGGCGATCTATCTCGGTTCTGATGAAGTTGGTTCCTCAATAATAGCCTCATCACTTACAACCATAGTGGTTTTCCTGCCAATCATATTCCTTAAGGGTATGGTTGGAATGATTCTCAACGGCTTTGCTCTGGTGCTTGTCCTCTGCATTGCAGCCTCTCTGATAGTGGCTATCGTGTTCGTGCCGTTCTTGGTGAAGATCATCATGGCCAAGAGCACAAAGATCCCCAAGAAGACCTTGTTCATGAGGCTTATCGAAAAGCTTGAGCATGCATATCAGAGGGCACTCAAGTGGAGCCTCATCAACAGGCGCTACGTCATATTCGTCCCTGTTGCCCTTCTGCTTCTCTCGTTCGTCCTGGTTGCCAATCTGGGCTATAGCTTCATCCCTTCAGTTGATACAGGCGAATACTACATCAACTTCGAGTTCCCTCGTGGCTATGATCTTGACACCTCTAAGGAGAAGACCATCATGGCCTCGGAGATCATTAAGGAGCTACAGCCAGAAACCGAGGGAATAGCCATCTTCGTCGGAATAAGCGATGCAATGGGTGGTGGAATGACGGCAACGACCAACAGGTCCTACATCTATGTAAAGCTCAAAGGAGGAAGCAGACGTGATGTCCATACCTTGATCAACGAGGCGCAGACAGAGCTCTCCTCCAGAATACCTGATTGCAAGGTCACAACCACGAACGGAGGCTTTGACAAACTAGTCTCCTACATCTCAGGTGGTGGCGGTTACGGTCTTACTCTGGTGGGAACTGATATCATGGACCTTTATGAGGAAGGCGAAAGGCTTCGCAAGTTCCTTGCCTCAGACCCGGATGTAACTGCGACAAGCATATCCACAGACTTCAATGAGCTTCTGCTTTCCATAGACATGGACAACAGCAAACTCAACTCCCTTGGAATCACAAGCTATGAAGCTGGAATGGTCAGCGCCATTCTGTTCAACGGAGTGGATACCGGAAAGATGACCATGGACGAGAATCGCAGCACCATCCATCTTTCGAGTGACATCACTGATGATTTCATCGACGTCTCAAGCCTTGGCCGCATTCCCATCAAGACCCTTGCAGGTACCTTCGTCTCGTTTGAGGAGCTCGGGGATCTTGAGATCAACAGTACTGTCTCTGCATTGAACCATACAGACAGGTCGCTTTCGATTACAGTAGGTGCAACGCTTGTAAGTGAGGATGCATCAGGAGTCACATCCAGAATGAACTCTTATCTTGCCCAGAATCCTCTAAAGGAAGGCATTGATACCAAGTCCGGAGGAATCATAGGCCTTATTGAAGACAGCCTTGCAGCTGTTGTCACCGCCGTGGTGATAGCCATCTTCCTGCTGTACATGGTCATGGTCATACAGTTCGAGCGTTTCAGACAGCCATTCATCATCATGGTCAGTGTTCCGTTCTGTCTTATCGGTGTAATCGTGAGCCTTCTTGCGTTCGGCTCCTCAATCACGCTGATGAGCGTGGTTGCCCTTGTCGCACTTGCCGGAACCGTCGTCAACAACGCCATCATCCTGATTGACTACATAAACCAGCTTAGGGACAGAAAGAGATCGGCAATCATCCTCAAGGTCGACGAGGACCTTGTTGACAAACCCGGAAGCGGATTTAGTAGCGAAACTGGCCGTGGAAAGCTTCTGGATTTTGGTACAGAGGAAAGGATCTTGGCACTGAGCGTGGTTCGAGGCGGTTCCTCAAGACTCAGACCGATTCTCATAACAACACTTACAACTGTAGTCGGTGTCATCCCAATGGCACTGGCAATCGGAGAGGGCTCCGAGCTTTACGCCTCGGTCGGCCAATCCATAGCAGGAGGCCTGATGACCTCCACATTGATAACACTGTTCATCGTTCCTGTGATCTACTTCATCGGAGAGAGGAACACAATCAGAAGGAAAAAGAGAAGAATGGAGCGTTCCAATGGATAGAAGAATCTTTGCTTTTTTGATGGCAGTACTTTTTGTCATCGTGCTTGCAAGCTGTTCACAGGTCTTCGAGGCGGGGATCAGCGGCACAGTGGTGACCAAGGACGGCACAAGGGACGTGGGCGTTGCCAACGTCAACGTGTTCGCTTACACGGACAAGGGGCTCAGGGACTCCGATCTCGTCAAGTTCAAAGCAGGTGCAATCAAGCGCCCAAGTGAAGGCTCTGGCTATGTTGCCACCACCACAACCAACGCCCAGGGGCAGTTTGTGGTCAACAAGGTTGTCTGGGAGACCAAGAAGTCCGAATTCGGGAAGACTGCGGATGTGAATAAGCTCTATCTGATCATCTTCCATGAGGACTATGTCCCGACTTCCTACGACGCCACAATCATCAGTGGTAGCACAAATGCTGACAATGTCTACGTGACGCTCGAAGGCAGCAAGGATTACACAACAGTCAACGTCACCGTCTACGATGTGGCCACAGGGCTTGCTATGAACCAAGCATGTACCATGGATTACAAGGTCGGAGAAGCTGGAGAGTGGGATTCGGTGAACCTTACGGGAACTTCTACCATAGGTCTTTCGTTTGCAAAGGGCACCACCCCTGATGTGACCTTCAGCCTCTCCAGCCCGGGTGCCAACTGGAAGATGTGCGGTTCTGACGGCAGGGTCATCACCCAACAGATAGTTGAGGATGTGGAGGACGGAACGCTCAGCGTCAAGCTCTACATGAAGTGCTACGAGTTCACTTTGCCTGCCTTCAGCGGAAGTGTGGAGTATGTGGACGGGGTTCCAATGATGACTATAAATGCCACACCTACAAACGACCAAGACGGCGTGGAGGTCTGGCTTGAGTATGTTCCTGTCTCAGGTGTTGGCAATGTGGTACTCACAGAGACAGTCTCTGCAAACCACAGGACGGAAGCCAGAACCACAGAATCTGCTGGTACCGTAATATATGACCATGGAAGGTTCTCAGGTGTCGGAGGTGGAGGCTACTCAATCACAATCAGTCCTGACAACGAATACAGCACTGCAATCAACTGGACAGCCTACGAGAGCGCAAAGACGGCTTCAATTGAGCTTATGCTGGTGTTCCATGACAAGAGCTATCCGTTCACCTATACATTCCCAACCGGTGCATCGAACTTCACCATAGAAAATGGTCAGCTGGTCCCATGAAGCGAATACTGATTCTTGCCATTTTGATTCTGACCTCTGTGCCTGGCATCTTTGCACTCACAAATGAAGAGTTGTCTTCGGCCATGATGTCTAACAACTCAGACATCCGAAAGGCTCGTGAGGAGGTCTCCAAGGCACAGCTGGATGTACGAGATGCAAAGTCCGGTTACAGCCCAACAATAGATCTGACGGTTACAGGAAGTTACATAGCAAATCCCATAGACCCGATCAGGATAAATCTTGGCGACTACATAGACACATCCGTCTACGGAATCCGCAATGACTACATCACTCTCTATGAAGGTCAGGAGAACATGTACTACCAGTTCTCGCTCTCTCTGACGCAGCCGATTTTCACCTGGGGCAAGATCACCAATGCGGTGAAGCTCTATCAGACTGTGTACGAGGCAAGGCTTTTGCAGCTTGAGGATGCAATGGAGAAGGCCCAGACGGAGCTTTCAACCAGAATTGCCGCTCTACATTACCTTCTTCAGATCCAGAGCATCCTTGAGAAGCAGACCGAGATAGCTTCAAGGCTTGTCTCTCTTGCAGATGATGCGCAGAAGAACGGCATGATGCTTGCTGTGGACGCTCTTGCGGTAAAGGTACAGGCAAGGCAGCTGGATGTGGCAAAGGCCCAGGTGGACCAGCAGGTGCTTCTAATGTTGACCGAAATCGGAAATCTATGCGGCAATAATGAATTGAAAACCGAGGAGATTGAGTTTGATGAGGCTAATATGCAGAGTGAACTGGAAAAGCTTTGCAATGCAGATTACCTTACACTCAGCTCGAAATGCCTCTCTGACAGCAGGACCAATTTCAAGCTTCTCGGAAAGCTTTCATCCGTTGCGGAGCTTGCCCACTCGATTGCAGGGGCTTCTGTGAACTGGAAACCTGACATGGCTCTTGTCGTTAACGCCGATTATTCAGGAAGCAGATTCCCATTTGCGGAGAAGGACTGGTATGGAAAGGATGACTGGAGTGCCACGGTGACGGTTGCGCTCAAGACAACCGTTCTTGATGGCGGCAAGGCGATCAGAAACGTGAAGCGAACTGAAAGTGAGGTCCAGGGGGCTTTGATAGACACCCAGAGCGCAAAGGCCAAGGTACGCTCTGCTGTGGATGAGAACTGGACGAACCTTTCTGTCGGTCTTGCCCAGATCGACTACCAGAGCGCCCTTTCTCAGCAGCTGGACTCCAAGATGGAGGTCTCAAAGAGCCTTCTTGACACTGGATACGGCTCTGAGTCAGACTATCTGCAGTCTCAGCTTGAGCGCAACAATTGCGAAATCGAGATTCTGAGGACCAAAATCAATCTTGCAACTGCACTTTACACGTTGCTGTATCTGCAAGGAGACGGCTCCAAAGCGTTATGACCTTCACCACCATTGACTTCGAGACTGCAAACCAGATGCCGCAAAGCGCATGCTCTGTGGGCCTTGCCAAGTTCGATGAGGACGGAAGGGTCATAGACAAGTTCTACTCTCTGATCAAGCCACCTCGAGGTTATGATTACTTCTACGCCAGGAACATAGAGATCCACGGAATCCGCTCACGTGATGTGGCAGACGCCCCTGATTTCGCCTATATCTGGCCTGAGATCGAGTATTTCATTGGTGATGATTTCATTGTCGCGCACAATGCCAAGTTCGATGTCGGGGTTCTGACCAGCCTCCTGAGGTACTATGGCATAGACATACCGGACATCAGGTACTTCTGTTCCCTTCAGATCTCACGCAGAATCTGGCCGCAGTTCAAAAGCCATGCCCTGACATCGCTCAGCAGCCAGTTCGGACTTGATTACAATGCACACAATGCCCTGGATGACGCCATCAACTGCGGCAAGGTGTTCGTCAAGGCCTGCAACGGCAGACTTTTCGAGCTCCAGGACCTTCGTAAGTTCCTGATTGTTCGAGGAATTGAGCTTAAAACAATTTGTTGATTATTTCTCGCGGTAGATGATGCGGCCCTTGGAGAGGTCGTATGGGGACATCTCGATCTTGACCGTGTCGCCGGGGACGATTTTGATGTGGTTCTGGCGCATCCTGCCTGACATGTGTGCGAGTATCATGTGCTTGTTCTTAAGTTCCACACGGAACATAACGTTTGGCAGAGCTTCCTTGACCAGTCCCTCGACTTCAATAGCTTCTTCTTTAGCCATCATTCCTCCATTTAGTGCATTGTACGAGCGTATTTACGTTAACTCATATGTTTTTGAGTTGTCAATATGATTTGAC
>JAEEGL016330190.1_pt1 | contig 14904 bp, 6 predicted proteins | sample 9134231 | NCBI WGS metagenome assembly JAEEGL01 (sample SAMN16246548, study PRJNA631951) | gut metagenome | biome: gut microbiome; feature: rumen; material: fiber-attached | host: Bos | place: Iran: Karaj | collected 2018-10
AAAATGGCTTAATACCGTAAAGTGGTTCCGGGTGCTCCTACGAATGGTTCACCAGTAAAAATATTCAAGTCTTAGTTAAAACTAAGGCTTTTATTTTTTTATATCGATTTTCTGTGAAAAACACTATATAATATCATTAATAAGGGATAATTATTTTATGGAAAAGTTTTATTATGAAAAGCCTTCGTTAAAAAGAAAAGAAGAAATAATTGAATTTTTAGATGAATTTATTAGCAACAAATCTAATATAAATGGTTCTGGTGGATTAGATAAAATATATGAGGGATTACCATTTGAACAAGCTTTAGATAGATGCTTAAAAAAGGAAGATGAAGCATATGCTAAGAGTATCGGTAAATGTCCTGGAAAGACATTTTTCTTAATTAGAGAAAATGATAATAAAATAGTTGGAACTATTAATGTTAGATGGAATTTGAATGAAGAAATGCTTAAATTTGGTGGTCATATTGGCTATGGTATAAGACCAACAGAAAGACAAAAGGGCTATAATAAAATTAATTTATACATGGGCTTATTAGAAGCTAAAAAGCTAAATCTTAAAAGAGTAATGCTAGATTGTGGAGTTAATAATATCGGCTCTAATAAATCTATATTAGCACTTGGTGGAGTATTAGATAGATGCGAGATTGATCCGTATGATAATTTGAAAACTAATGTATATTGGATTAATGTAGATGAGGCATTAGAAAAATATAAAAATATATACGAAAAATATATAAAAAAGATATGATATAGGGGATAAAATGAATAACACATATAAGATTTTTTTATGCTTTAACACTTCAAAATATAATGATTTTTCGAACAGATTATTAAAATTAACTCAAGGGAAATATAATGTTAATTTTTTTAATATTGCTAATATTTCTGATGATTTTGATGTTAATAGTATGAATTTAATAGTGTTTGTCATTGATAATGATTTCTTTTTTAATGATGATTTATTAAAATATACTAAAATTACTAATATTCCAATTTTACCTATAGCAATAGGAAATATTGATGATTTTTTATATCAACAAGTTTTTAGGGAATTACATTATTTTAAAATGGATATAAATAATATTTCTAATAAAGATGAAATTTCTATTTCATTATATTTAGAAGCGCTATTGTTAGATAAAAAAACCATAAAGAAAATTAAGGATTCTTTTTATGAATCTATCTTTATTAGCTATAGAAAAAAGGATAAAGAATTTGCTAAAAAATTAATTAAAAAGATAAGATTGAATAAAGATAGTTATTCTATAGCTTTGTGGTTTGATGAATATTTGATGCCTGGCGAAGACTTTAATGATGAAATTAAAGATGAAATAGAAGATTCAAGCTTATTTTGTATGGTAGTATCTCCAAATCTAATTAATGAAGATAACTATGTACAAAAAATAGAATATCCACTAGCAAAAGAATTAAATAAAAAAATCTTTTCAGTTGAGTTTGAACTCGTTGATAAACAAAAGCTTAGCGAAAAGTATCAAGGTGTTTTAGATACACTTTTGGATTCAAATGTTAATGATATTTTTAATGTTATTAAGGATTGTTTTTCTAGAGCTTTAAATGCCACTTCATCGCCAATAGATTATTATTATCTTGGTTTAGCCTTTTTAAAGGGAATATATACAGAAAAGAATGAAGAAATTGGAATTGAATATTTAGTTAAGGCTGGAAATGGTGGTGTTATTGATTCATATAAGGAATTATATAAATATTATTATTTTGGCCAAGAAGATGGCTTTAATGTAATAAAATATAAGGAATACTATGAAAAATATTGGTATTCAAAAGCCAAAAAAATAATAGATGATAACGATATAGATACATTATTCAATGATATTTATGCTCTTGCCGAGCAAAAATATTTTATAGATCCTGGAGTTATTTTAAATTATCTAGCTGAGTGTAAGTTAATATTGTCAAAAAATGAATATGATTGTCTATTGGCATTCTTTAAAATTAGTGTTATGGATGAATATCCTACTATAGAGAAGCTTAATTTATTAATTAATTCATGCGATAATACTAATTTGAAATTAAAGGATATTATTGATTTATTCAAGGTTATAGTATTTTTATTAGAAAATAGTGATTTGTTAAATAACGGTGATTATTACTCTAATTATTTTTTAATTAAAAAGCACTTAAATGATGATTCTAGTATGAAAACAAAGCTAATTTTATTTGAATTATTATATGATAATTGTTATAACGGAACTAAAGATGTTTCATATAATAGCTCACCTGAATTTGTAAAAAATATAGAATCTATAATACTTGATTTTGAAAAAACTATAGAAGATTTTACGATTGTTGAAAAGGACGATTATAGTAAGAAAATAAGTAGAATTAAGCATGAATTCGATATGTCGGTAAAAGACCCATTTAGCGAATTGTTAAATTGTAATTTAGCTTCAGACTCTGAGTTTTTCGTGGGTAGAATTGTTGAACAAATAAATTTTGGTAATGAAGAATTAGATAGATTTTATTCTCTTGTTGATGAAATAATGAATTATCCTATTGAAAAACAAAAGATTTATAGTTTTGCTTTATATCATTACTATGAATTTAACAAAAGAAATTATTTAAAGAAGAAGTATAATAAAGAGTTTTGTTCTACAGTACTTAAACAGATAGAAATAATTAATGGATATTTAGTTGATAATAATGATTATAATAAAATTGAAACAATAAATTACGAGTTAGGAAAATTGTATTATCAACTAGCATTAAAATCTTTAAATGACAAGAATCATAAAGATGATATAAAATCATATTTGGAAAAGGGGCTTTCATGTTTTAATAGTGGTGGCTATGTAAGGTATTTAAATTTAATCTTAAAGGGTTATATGTATCTACATTATCTTACTAAAGAAGATTTTTATGCTGAAAAGATTAAAAAAGTAGTTAATGATATTGTTTCACTAAATAGAATTTATGAATTATCTAAGGAAGATAAGAAATATATTAAAAAAGTGCTACACATAAAATTGTAAATTTATAGTAATGTTTGTCATTTTATGTTTGAATTTTTACTAATTTGAGATATAATGAGATACAAGCATTTGACAAAAAACAAAAAAAATGCTAATATATTTGTAAGTATTATTATTTATAATAATAAATCATGAAATCAAGGGCAAAACAGAAGTAATTCTGCGACGCAAAGCTATAGGGTCCTTATATTTACGGATAGCCAGTTGCCACATAATAATAATATTCACAAAGGCAAAACAGGAGTAATCCTGTGACGCAAAACTATAGGGTCCAATGATGGATAGCCAGCTGCGGTTGATATTTAATGTATCAAAGGCAAACTTAGAGAAATCTAAGGACGCAAAGCTAAAGGACCTTAAATAATTATGGTAGCCAGTTGTCATTAAGTAATAAAACTTAGGGGCAACTTTTTTTATTCTTAGAAGGAGGTAGTGTTATGAGTAAAAAGCTTAATTTAATATTCTCAATTTTATCACTTGTAACAACTACAATCCTTTTGATTGTTACAGTATATTCTTGGTATACACAAAATGAAGTTGTTCAAGTTAAGTCTATAGTTGGACAAACTGAAAATCAAGATACTAATTATGAGCTTTATTATTGGAAGGAATCAACATCTAGTTGGGCAGTGGTTACTGAAATTAAAGAAAAGAATGTACTTCCAGGTACAACTACGTACTTTAGATTAAAGTGTGTTAATAATAGTGGCTCATCAGTTAAGCTTACAGCAAAGTTCCAAGGTATCCAATCTAGATTAGATACAAACTATGTTAAGGTATCAGCTGATGGTAAGACAATTAACTATAGTGGAGTCAAAGCTTATGATATTGCCAATAATAAGGTTGAAGTTGATCCTGTAGTTGTTGGCGAAACAACAAAAACAGTTTTATATAATGTTTCGAATAAAAATATTACTTTGGGTCAATTTAAGATTGAAGACGGTTATGTTATTCAAAAATATGGAACAACAGAAACACATACTGGGGCAATAGCCAATATAGATGATGCAACATCTGATTTAATTGGTGTTGGTGATGAAGTATTATCATCATGGAATGTAGCAGTTGATACAAGTTATTATTACTTCTCATTAACATATTTACACGATGCTGACATCAACAATTATTACATGTATCAAGAATTATACATTGACTCATTAACAATGTTTGAAAGTGAATAGGAGGTAGACCATGAATAGAAAGTTAATTTTTAATATAGTTGCTACCTTCGCTGTGCTAATAGTTGTTGCGACAGCATTAACATTCGCTTGGTACACAAATACTAATAAGTCATCTTCAGTAGATTATGTATCTGATGGTTCAGTAATTGAATATACAATAAATAATTCAAGTCAAAAGAACGTAGAACAATTTGATGTTGAAGGTGTAGCATTCTTCGATGTCGATAACGTAAATGAAGGTTTCTACTTTACTGATATGGCTGTATGTGTAAAATTTACTATTACAAATTATTCAAAGCATCCAGTAACATTAACATTAGAAGGAGAAACTCAAAGTTATACATTAAGTGCTGAGGTTACAAATAATGTAGTTAGCGTATATAGCTATTCTACTGATACAGTTAATACTGATGATGATCATACAAAGCCAACTAGAGATACATTTGATGACTTTGAAGACTTATACACATATGGTTATGATACAACAGCTTCAAAATATGTGTATGCTGAAGCAACAAGTTATAAATCAGGTGAAACATATTATCAAAGAGAGGTACTTACATCTGTTACGTTAACTGCAGCAAACAGTAAAGTTACAGAAGCGACAAGTACAAACCAAGATATAGTTGCTACAGTACTAAATTCTGGAACAGCAGTAGCAATTGAAAAATATGTAGCTGTAGATAAAACAAGCTTAACTGCAGATATATTTGGTGCGGGTAATGCTGGTTTCTACTATACATTAACAGAAGAAAACGATGTTAAGACATATACACATGCTAAGATATTTGATAGCAGCACTCAATATTATGAATTACAAACTCAAGCATATTTGAGTGATATTACAGTATCTGGTACTTCAGTGACTGCAATTGGAAGCGCAGTTGGCGGAGCATATATAACATGTGCAATTTCAAGCACAGAGCTTGAATCAAAAGAATTTAATTATACTGCTGTTGATACTACAGGATTTAACTCATCAACAGATGTATCAAATTATTTCGTATTAAGTGGCGGCAAATATGTAGCTGCAACTGGAACTTATAATTCATCAACTACATATTACAATCAAAAGCCAATTTTAAACACAAAGTCAGTTAACAGCTTCTTAGGTAGTACATATTCAAATAGATATACTCATTCTAGTAATCTACCCGCTGCAACTGTAACTGAAGATTCTTCAGGTAATGTAACTGCAATTACTCCTGGTTCTTCAGTAGTAATATTCGTTTATATCTATGGCGTTCAACCATATGATAATGCAACAAACAATTTCTTAGAGAATACATTAAATGTTTACCCATTTAAATTAACAATTAGCGCTGAGTAAAAAGGAAGTGATACTAATGCGTAGAAAATTTAATAAAACTAAAGCGATAATTACATTATCAGCAGCATTAGTATTCTTTGCTGTAATTATAACTACAGTCTTTGCAGCCTATAGCTTCAAAAAAACTGTTAAGGATGAGGATGTAATTATTGGTAATATTACTGATGTTTCAAAATCATTCTTATCATATAGAAAAGGAACAATTGCTCAAACTCCTTATTCTACAGAATATTATAACGAAATTAAAGTTAGACAAAATACAGCCTATATGCTAGAAGATATAAGGATGTCTGAAATACCTACTTACGGAAATGCTGGTAATATAACAGAATTTACTTCTGGAACAACATACTATACTTTAAGTAGCGGTGTTTATACTCCAGTTGATGTTACAGTAACACCAACTCCTCAAAATGGAGTTACATATTATATTGTAACAGCTACAACATATGCAATAGCAAGTGTTAAGTCAGCATTTGATAACAATGGTACAAGCGTTGTTGCGACTGTTGCATCAAACATGATTACATTAAAAGATGCAAGTGATAATACACTTGCTGTAATTACAAATATTGAATTATCACAAGCTGGTAAGATTGTATCCGCCATTGCAACTAATGGTCAGACAGGTGCTAGCTTAGTATCATATAGAGTTGCAGTTGGTTCAGATGGCTTAAGTATGTCACTTTTAAATGATTCAATAAATATGACACCAGCTGAGATAACAGCAGAAACAGTAACTTGCTATGCAAGTATTAGAAATAAAAATGAATCATATATTGATTATAATAAGATTTATTTAAATCAACTTGGATTAAAATTCTCATTTACTTCAGAAATTGCAGTATACGTCAGAATTCATATTCAAGATGCCTGGATTTCAGAAAGAGTTATTTCAGCAAATAGACCAAAGGTAAGATATGCGATTAAAGATCAAATTTCAGGTGTTTCACCATTCTATATCTTAAATGATAACTGGTATTATGATGCTGAAACAAATATTGCTTATTTAAGAGCAATTGCAAATCCTGGAACTAACTCTTATACATTCGATGTTAATGAGGGTTATTTCTATCATGACACTTCAGCAAATGCTGCAAACACATATACAACAGTTGAAGTATCATTTACTCTAGATATTGTTCAAGCAAATAGAGCTAGAACACTATGGGGTAGCGAAATTTTCGATAAAGTATATAACAGCTAGTTCTGTTATAGGAAAGAGGTTAATTTTATGGAAGGAAAATCAAAGAATTTTGCATTTAGAAATTTAATAACTATTTGTTCTGGATTATTCCTTTTAGTAGGATTAATCGGAGCTATTATTAGTATTGTTACTAAGCCAAATAATGTAATTGAAGATAGTTTTAGAGTAAATACTGATTCATATAACACAAATCAAGCAACTATTGCGTCTGCTACATTGCCTGTAGCTCAAAATGTTGTTAGTATGACTGATGCTATCACTAATTCAATGGCAACAGATTACCACACTTCTAATACCTACATTACAATTTCAAGTCCAAAGGAATTATATGAATTTTCATATTATTGTAATGAAGCTTCAACTAAGAATTTCTATTTGAAGCAATATTACAAATTGTTATGTAATATAGATTAGTCAAACATCTATAAAGAAGGTAATAATGAAGTTGTAGCTTCTCCGTTTATTCCGATTGCATGGGATTCAACAGGTAATTCATTTACTGGTATCTTTGATGGTCAAGGTTATGAAATATCTCATCTACAATTTGTAAAATTTGCTGATGTTGCTGGTTCATCAACATCAATTGCAACAACATATGCTGATATGCAATATTTAGCTATGTTCTGTAGCAATGCAGGTAAGATTTACAATTTGGGTTTAAATCAATCAATTTTAACAATTTCAGTTACAATTAATAAGATGAGTACAACTGGTGGTGTTGCTAACTTGGTTGGTAACAACTTAGCTGGTGGAGAGGTTAATAATTGTTTCTATAAGGATTTAAGAGATACTATTAAATATGAAATTGGTATTTCAGCATTTGGTGGTTACCAAGTTGCAGGTTTAGTATTTAATAACTCTGGTTCAGTATCAAATTCATATATAGCAGTTAGTAACGTATTAAACTATACAGTTTCTGACTATGATTTAATCGCAGAAGTAATTGCTAAAGGCGATGGTACTGTATCTAACGTATATTTCTATGATTCATCAATTGCTAAATGTACAGCAACAGAAATTGTTTACCGTGATAATTTATTTGACACAAATAACTATACAACTGGTAAAACATTAATTGGTACATATGTAGCTTCAACAGAAGCTTTAAGAACAGCATTTGAATCTATAAGTGGTTGGTATACATTTAATTCATATCCAACAGCTGTTAGAGATTATTTAAGAACTACATTAAATACCCCTATTCATAGAGGTATTACAATTGCTAATGCTACTGAGTCAACTCCTGCAACAGCAACAATTTCATCAACAGCTGATTTCATGTATATGTATGAATTATTTAATATTGATGACCACTTTGCTACTGACTTAAAATATCAAATTACATCTGATATTGATTTAGCAAGTATACCATCAACAGAATATTATTATAAACGTGTAATAGCTTCTGAAATTACAGGTTTAGAAACAAAGACAGCTGGTAATGCTACTGTAACATTAGAAAATGGTACAGTATGTAAATATCCAACTATTTACAACTTTGATCCACTTGATAAGGATAGATTAGTTGTTACAGCTGGTGTTGATACATATGGCTTATTCCCATATATAGGTGGTAAGGTATCTAATTTAAATATTGTACCTACAACAACTACTACAAATATTGAAATTTCTAACATCGATTTATCAAGCTCAAATGCTAAAGGTATTGGAGCTTTAACAGGTTATTGTGAAAAAGGTACTATTACTAATGTAAATGTTTATGTTAACTTCGTTTTAGCGCAAAATAAGCAAATGGGCGAATACTACTTAGGTGGTATTGCTGGTTTATTAGGTGGTGAAGGTTCAATTGTAACATCTACAGTTAATGGTAAGATTGATATTGATGCAATTTCAACTACAGTAGATGTAAGTAATTCAACATTCACTGGTGGTATCGCAATTGGTGGTATCGTTGGTTATGTTATTGATACTTATGGAAGCTTAAATACTGTTTTAAATAAAGCAACAGTAGATGTAATTCCAGCAAATTCAAATACTAAATATCAAATTGGTGGTGTTTGTGGTGCTGGTTACTTAAAGACTGGTCAAAGCTTAGAGAACCAAGGCCAAGTATTAATTGGTTCTTCAACAACGGCTGGTGATTATAGTTCTTTATATGCTTCAGGTGTTATTGGTAGACTTTTAGGTGTTACATCACAAATTGATAGTTTAACAAACCAAGCTAAAGTAGAAGTATATTTAGACTCTAATGCAACATTAAATATGGTATCAGGTGTTGTTAATGCTGATATCGTTACATTAAATTCTAGCAACAATTTGGTTGCTTCAAACACTGATGGTAACTTAGTTGTATCAGCTCATAAGAGTAGTGATGGTAAGTATTTATTCTGGTCATCAGCTATTACTAATGCAGCTAATATAGTTTTACACAATAACGCTACAGGATTATATTACACTGATGTAATGAATATATATACATCTAATGGTTTTGATTCAAAGGTTACTGGTGCATATAACTTAAATTATACAAATATCTTAAATACAAAGACAAATTTAACAGCTCGTGATATTGATATGAGCAAGATTTATGAATTTGCTCCTGTAATTAATGTAATAAATGGAAGCAATACAGCAAATAAAGTTACTTTAAAAACTGTTTATAACTTAAAGGATTTATCATTTGTTACAGATTCAACAGTAAGTGCAACAAACCTAACATATGGTGGTGTTGTAAAGGGTAAGAATATTGAATTTGAAGATGTCAGAAATGAAGGCGAAATGACATTTACAATTTCAAGAGCTATTACAGCAACAACATTAAAGGTGTTTGGTGTATTTGAAGAAGTATCTGCAGGATTTACTGCAAAGAATATCTATAATGGTGGAAATATCACTATTACAAGTTCAAATAGTGTAACTTCAACTATTACTCATACTTATGTATCAGGTATTTGCTTTGCAAATAGAAGTGGATTTACAGTAGATACATATAATGAATATAATCCACTTTCAAGTGACTTTGATTATTCATTAACTGGTACTTTGGCAACTGTTATTAATAATGGTAATATTTCGGTTGTTCAAGAAGGAGCTAAAACTAATTCAGTTAATAATATTAATGGTAATATTAGAATGGCTGGTATTGCCGACATTAATGAATCTATTATTTCATCAGCGTTTAATTTAGGTAATGTCACTCTAAATTCATATGCATCAAATAGTAAGAATCTAGAAACAGCTGGTATAGTCGTTTTAAGCTCTGGTAGATTTGCCCAAATTAAAGATTGTGCAAATAATGGAACAATTAAAAATATTAATATGTCAGCGAATACAGCTCGTGTAATAGCAGCTGGTATATTAGCTAGAAATGATTTAAACACAAGCTCAGACTCTTTACCTTTCTATACTGGTACAGCAAATACGACAAATCCATATTCACAATCTACAATAGTATTTACCATTAACTATGGAACTGTCGTAGCATATAATGCTAAGACAACTGCTGGCGAAGTTGCAATGCCAACCAATTATACTTTCCCATATTCAAATGCTGCTGGTATTGTTGGGGTTGGTTTGTGTAATGCAATTAATACTGTGAATTATGCAAATGTTTATGGTTCTGAATGTGTCTCTGGTATATTTGCTACTGTAGATTTTACTAGATATGAAGCCGAAGTTACTTCTACAAATAAAGTATATATTGCTAACTCAATCAATTACGGTTCTACATATATTATTGCGCAAATGTATGCTCCAGTAGGAACGCCTATGGCAACAACATATGCTGAAGCTTCAACTGTTGAGTTAGAAGAGAATAAGGAAACATATACTTCTAATGGCGTTATTATTACGGTTACGCTTAAAGCGTACTATGGTTCTTGTATCGCATTAATCAATTATAATAATAATGAAAATGCTAAATATATAAATATTAGATATTTAATAAATATGAATTCTATTTCTTCAATTGTTGCTAATGAAAGAAGTGTTCCAGGTGATATTACTGGTGCGACTCAAGAAATGTTTTCTGCAAAACAAAATGATAAATATTTAAATTCTAATGTTGTATATTCACCTTTAAATAACGAGAGTACAACAGCTTATACTGGTCTATTTAGTGAAAAATTCAAGTTTAGAAGAGCAATTGAAGGTCAATTGACATTAAATACTAATACTAATCCAACTGATGCTTTCTTAACTGACTATTTCCAATTTGTTGGTTATTCTAAGATTAATGAGAATTTGTTAAATTCTATTGGTTGGACAGCAATTGCTTATAATGATGCTGCTAAGAGATTTGGTGAAAATCTAAAGGCTTTAACTCAATTAATGAGTGAGTATGATACTGCATCTTCAACTAATTATGATGCACTTCTTTCAAGCTCATTTAATACTGAGACATGGGTATCTAATTGTTCACCTGTTATATTAACAGATATTTTACCTGATATATTAGATTCTCAAGACGTTAATAAATTAAGAGCTATTATTAGTTATTTATTCTTTGACTCAGAAGCTAATAATCAAATAACTACTCAATTGAGACAAGCAGTAGTTGATACTATGGTTAATTATGTTGATTCTGATAAAACTGATACAGAATTGAAAACTGTTTTAGATGGATTAATGTATCCTGAATTGTTAGGTAAAATAATAGCTGAATCAGATACTGATTATGCTAACATTAAGACTCTAATTAGTAATAATGTTGCATCGTTAACTAAGAGTGAAAAACTAACATTATTAAATACATATATTAATTTATTAGATAATACTAGTTATTTTGTAGAATTATTTAATAATAGTACTACATCTTCATATTATGTAGCTCAAAAATATCAAGTATTAAGTGAATTATTAGACACATTAGATACAACTATGCTTGGTGAAATATTTACATCACTTGATACTACATCATATTCAACAAGCCTAGCTTTAAAGTATGCTCTTGATTCATTGAGTGATTATAACAAACGAACATTGCTTTATAACATCATAGTTAATTCATACACTAGTTTTAATACAACTTATGAAGATGCAATAACTAGTCTTTTATCTCAAATGGATACTGATACTAATAAAGATATCTATTTTACATCTGATGTTGCTCAGGCATTTAAAGATAATTATTTAACTTCTAATCAGCATTATGTTGATTCATGGAATGCGATAAAAAATGATCCAAATGTACAAAATTATTTATTGTCTAGATTTGGTTATGTTCAAGATTCGTTGAATAATATTCATAAAGGTATTTATGCTAAAGCAACTGAATATAGAAATACTTATCAATCTAATGATAAGCCTAATGAAGCTACTTATACTATAAATGCCGATGGTACAGTTTCAACAACTTTTGGTGATGGCGCTTATAAAATAATCCTATTATCTGGAAGCCCTGACCAAAACCGGCATAAGAATTTCTTAATTCGTAACAGATTTATTTATGTTCCTGATAATTTAGTTTCAGATGAATATACATATTCAACAGCTGGTAATGGTGTTAAGACATATTATTACGGTCCATATGTAAATTCACCTAGTGTTTATTCAACAACTACTGGTAATTCTGCAACGACCCCTACGACTGCTACAATGTGGAATGATGCAACAAAGGGTGGTGCTAAACTAAAGGGCTTCAAGTTAAATTCTAATGATAATGCCTTTACTACTGATACTCAAACGGTACGTTATGTACCACTATTTGTTGGTCTTGATCAAAATTATGTTGCCAATATGACAGGTGGAACTCTAGGAAGTTCATATTTTGAATTTTTATGGAATGATTCTGGTAAAAGTTCAGCTGTATTACAATGGGTTTCAAGAGAAATTACATCTTCAAAGCCTGACAATAATCAATATGTTTTGAAAAAAGATACTACAAATGGAAATTATACTACAACTTTAGATGATGGAGTAAATCCTTCTGGAACCACATATCAATATAAATATTACACTTATGATTCAAATGGAAATTATACTAGTCATACTTTGACACCAAGTGATACTTATTATTATAATTATTCAACAGTCGGAAGAACTACTCATAATGGTGATGTTAATCAAGGTTTAATCTATAATGGCGTAAGAAATGATAACAGTAACTGGCATGCTGAAGATGTTTTGTGGGGCTATTTGACCGCTAATGTAATAACAGGTATTTATTATATTCAATCAATGTGGAGTAGCAACGGCGCTTTCATGACAGCCAAAAATAATTATGGTGTTATTACTACCCAATATATTGATTATTCATTAGAGGATTTAATTGCTGTTGACGGAAGAAGAACCAAAGGTTTATCAACCGGAATAGATGATGATACTGATGAAGTTGAAATTATAAGAAATTTACTTACTAATTATTTGTTAGATACTGATGAAGGAAGAAAGGTTTATATTAAAGCAGTAACTGATGCCTTAAAAACAGATGTGTTCTCAAATAATGCTGCGCTTTATGTGCTTTATTCAATGTATAATAAACAAAATATGAGTTTTATAAATACATTTATGGATAAGATTCCTACTACATCAGCAGCTTATAGCTTAAAATGTGATAATTCTTCAACTAGAGTAGATACATATTTAAAGAATATTTTTGATACAAATATTCTGCCATCTATGTCTACCAAGGATAATATAATTATGTATTCGGCTGATAATCGAGCGAATATGAAGAAGATTCTTCAATATTTTTATGACAGTAGTACGGGTTATTATACATATTTAGATGATTTATCGGCTTTATATAATGTGTTAGAAACGTTTGACACTTCTGAATATCAAATATTATATGATTATATAAATGATAATCAATCGACGACAGAAGGTACTATTGCAAGCATTATATCAGCTGCAAAAGATCAATATATAAATGCTTATATAGCAGATTATAATAATGCAAATGATTTAACTACTATATCGAGTCCAGATTTATCAGGATATACAGTAACTAATGCTAGTATTGCACTTGAGAATGCAACATATGGTAATTATAGATATTCAACTAAGTTTGTAAGTGCTGACTCAACTAATGATTATACAATTGCATTCACTCCAGCTGCTAATAGCGCCACAGCTATCGTAGCTAAAGGAAGTGGAACAGTTAGTTACGGAACACAAACATATACTGTAACAAATACATTAAATGAATATATTTTTGATACAACTAGTGGAGCGGCTACTACAATAACTGCAACATCTGGAGTAGAAATATATGCAATTAACAAATATAGTGGAACTTCTAAGACAACTTCAGCTTATTCAAATTTAAGTAATTCTAATTGGGGATATGGAGATAGTAATGTATCTGTTGACGGCATATCGTTTACAGGTAACTTGAATACAAATTCTAATTATAGCTTTACTTTTACAATTTTAGAAGATAATGTCACATCGATAACAGTGTATATTAGAACTAGAAATAATAATACTTCTGTATCAGTATCTAATGGTTCTAACTCACAATCTATAACAATTAGTAATGATAATACTTTACGTGCTTATAATATAACATTAACTGCATCTAGAGGTACCACGTTAACCTTTACAAGAACTGGTGGAAGACCGATTATTTCAGGATTTAAAGTTAATGACAATGTTTATAGAATAACGGCTCAATCTACGGTTACATTGAATGGTCAAAATATGTATTCTCAGACAGCATCAAGCGGAACTCTTATTTCGTATAATTCATCTGACTTTGATGTTTATGGAAGTAAAACTAATATTGTTGGCAACATATATAGAACTACATCAAGTGTTAGGTTGATTTCAAAAGGATCTGCTAAGACTTATTATGAATTGTCTTTAGCAACTGTTGACACACCAACATATTTTGCTAATGGTTATATTCAAACTAATTATTCAAAACTTATTAAAGGTTATAGTGGATATGATAACAATGCTATTGAAAATTATATATTCAATAAGCAATATGGCGATTACGCATATCATTTAGATACTGGAAGTATAGTTTCTAATTTGGAACTAGCTACTACATTTGGCAAATATACATTTAATGCAGATACAACAAATAGAATAAATGTTACTAATTTATCACCAACTATTACATACGGAAGTACATCATTTAGTAAAAAGGTTTTATTGTCAGCTAGTTCAGCACAAAATAGTGGTTCTATTAGTTTTACAATAACTAGTGCAGCTAAATTATTTGTAGTAGCTAATGCTAATACAGCTACATATGGTAATTTATTA
>JAEEGL016418848.1_pt1 | contig 14904 bp, 10 predicted proteins | sample 9134231 | NCBI WGS metagenome assembly JAEEGL01 (sample SAMN16246548, study PRJNA631951) | gut metagenome | biome: gut microbiome; feature: rumen; material: fiber-attached | host: Bos | place: Iran: Karaj | collected 2018-10
AGCGTGGAGCACATCAAGACGCTGATGGAGCAGACGCGCATCCCGCCGCAGGTAGGCAAGTACAAGGTGTTTATCATTGACGAGGTGCACATGTTGTCGACAGCAGCCTTCAATGCCTTCCTGAAGACGCTGGAAGAGCCGCCCGCACACGTCATCTTCATCCTCGCCACGACGGAGAAGCATAAGATTCTGCCAACGATTCTGAGTCGCTGTCAGATTTACGACTTCGAGCGCATGACCGTCCGCAACACCATCGACCATCTGAAGTCGGTAGCTGAGAAGGAGGGCATCACCTACGAGGAAGAGGCACTGGCCGTGATTGCCGCGAAAGCCGATGGTGGCATGCGTGATGCTTTGAGCATCTTCGACCAGGCAGTGTCCTTCTGTCAGGGCAATATCACCTACCAGAAAGTCATCGAAGACTTGAACGTGCTCGACTCAGAGAACTACTTCCAAATCATCGACCTATCTATTATAAATAAGGTGGCGGACATCATGGTGCTGCTCAACCAAATTATCAACAAGGGATTCGATGGTGGACTGCTCGTTCAGGGACTGGCCAAGCATGTGCGTAACGTCCTGATGGCAAAAGACCCACAGACATTGCCTCTGTTAGAGGTCAGCGACCAACAGCGCCAGCGCTATCAGGCGCAGGCACAGAAGTGCCCCACCCCATTCCTCTATAAGGCGCTGCAGCTGATGAACCAGTGCGACATCAACTACCGGCAGTCGAACAACAAACGTCTGTTGGTAGAACTGACGCTGATTGAGATCGCGCAGATTACCCAGCCTGAGGATGCGCCTGGCAGTGGGCGTAAGCCCAGAAGATTGAAATCCCTGTTTAAGCAACTGATTCAGCAGTCTCAGCCCAAGACCACAGCCCCGCAGGTAGCTGTGGCTGAGCCTGCTGCATCAACCCCGACAAGATCTACCCAGCCTTCTCAACCTACCCGTCCTACAACACCTACCGCTCGCGCCCCCAAGCTCAAGAGCAGCATCAGCCTCTCCTGGGGAAATATGCGTAAGAAGACCAATGGTGGTCAGACGGCTGATGCCACAGACAATCCGCAAGGTGCCAACGCTGCTGACGGCAATCAGCCTTTTACCCCCGAGGAACTCCAGATTGAGTGGCTGTCCATGTGTAACCGTATGCCCCAACACCTGAGCGGCATCGCCACACGCATGAAGAACATGAATCCCGTCATTACGGAATTCCCTGCCCTCGAAGTCGTGGTGGAGAACCAGCTGGCGATGGAACAGATGGAGCAGATAAAGGGCAGCATTGTCAACACCCTGAAACGCGACCTCCACAACCAGGACATCACGCTCTCCATGCGTGTTGCCGAACACAAAAAAGGCGAGCGCATTCTTTCGCGCCGCGAACAATACGAACTGATGGAAAAAGAAAATCCCTCAGTAGCAAAACTGAGGGAAGTATTCGATTTGAATCTGGCCTAAAACCATCTTACATCTTACATTAAATCAGCGGCATTCCAAGTTTCTTGCATGCTGCACGCATATCGTCAGGCCAGATGCTGGCTTGGATTTCGCCTATGTGACCCTTGTGCAACAGCACCATGCAAAGACGGCTCTGACCAATACCACCACCGATTGACAGAGGCAGCTCGTCGTTCAGCAGCTTCTGGTGGAAATACAACGACTCGCGTTCTTCCTTGCCTTCTATCTTCAACTGACGCAGCAGGCTTTCCTTGTCCACACGGATACCCATTGAGGACAGTTCGAACGAACGACCCAGCACAGGATACCAGATGAGGATATCACCGTTCAAGCCCTCAAGACCATTCTCGCCTATCGTACTCCAGTCGTCGTAGTCTGGCGCACGCCCGTCATGTTTCTCTCCGTTGCTCAGCTTTCCGCCTATACCTATTATAAATACAGCACCGTAAGCCTCGCAGATAGCATCCTCGCGCTCCTTCGGCGTCTTGTCCGGATACATCTTCAACAGCTCCTCGGCATGGATGAAGTGAATCTTCTCAGGCAGGAAAGGCTTGATCTGCGGATAAGTCTCACAGGTCAGATACTCCGTACGGCGAATGGTTGCATAGATGCGCTCCACAACATTCTTCAGATAGCTGATGGTGCGCTGTTCCTTCGTAATCACAGCCTCCCAGTCCCACTGGTCGACATACAGCGAATGCAGGTTATCCAACTCCTCGTCAGCACGGATGGCGTTCATATCCGTATAGATGCCATAGCCCGGCTCAATCTTATATTCTGCCAACGACAGTCGCTTCCATTTAGCCAGCGAGTGAACAACCTCTGCACGAGCATCGCCCAGGTCCTTGATGGGGAAAGTCACAGCACGCTCGACACCATTCAGGTCGTCGTTGATGCCCAGTCCTTTCAGCACAAACAACGGAGCTGTCACGCGACGCAGGCGCAACTCGGTAGATATATTCTGTTGGAAGAACTCCTTAATCAGTTTAATGCCCTGCTCGGTCTGTTTCGTGTCGAGCAGGGAATGGTAATCAATGGGGGTAATCAGTTGACTCATTTCCTTGTAATTTTCAAATTTGCGTGCAAAGGTACACAAATAATATTAATTTGCAAACAAAAACTCCAATTATTTTTGCAATTTGATAGAAATCCTTGATTTTTGCTAACTATTTGCACCAAGCGCCCTTCCTGTTAACAAATCATAATTATCAATAGTCAATTATCAATTATCAATTTAAAATTGTATCTTTGCACACGTTTTATAAAGGTACGATTTTGTATCTGGCCCCGTAGCTTAGCTGAATAGAGCGTCAGATTCCGGTTCTGAAGGTCTTGGGTTTGAATCCCAACGGGGTCACTTGGGTTCGACGAAGTCAATCCCGTTTTTGAACAAAGAATGAGAATTGATAATTATTAATAAACAAAAACTTTAACAATATTGGATTATGAAAAGATTACTTTATGTTTTGTTCCTTTTTGTCAGCATCAACTGTGCTGCTCAGGACGAGGTTGTTTTCCACAACGGTACGATTGCCAAAGGTAAGGTTAGCGAAGTGACTGATTACTACATCAAGTTCTGCTACGAGAACGAGGATGTCAACAACATCATCGGACGTGCAGCAATCTCTGAGGTGCGCTTTTCCAGCGGACGCGTACAGCAAATGTCGCAGAAAATCTTTATTGAGTCTGAAAAAGACTGGGAGAAGGTGCGCATTGTCAACGACAAGAACGAAGTGCTGGGACTCAAGTCGCTCGGACAGGTGGAGAAGCACTCTACAGGTACATGGTCGTTCTCTACTACCGCTGGTCACTTCAGTGAGAAGACGATGAAGAAAATCCGCAAGGAGGCTGCTGCCCGTGGCGGATGTATCGTACTTTTGTTGAGCCAGCAGAGTCAGTCTGGCGGATTCTTCCAAGATGGACATGCTTCTATGACTGGTGAGATTTATACCTATTAATACCTTATAGGATATGAAGAAAATAGCATCTCTTTTGATAGCCCTGATGGCAGGACTCTGCCAGGCAAGTGCTCAAGACAACCATTTGCTCACAGCAGGAACTGAAGTTCCTGTCGTAGCAGCACAGGACATCAATGCCAATGACCTGAAAGAAGGTCAGACGATAGAGTTGGTTACAGCCTATGACGTGAAATTGGAATCTGGCGAGGTAGCAATCCCCAAAGGTTCACAGGTTTCGGCACGTGTACGCACCTCGCTGAAACAGCGCGTGCTTACCAACCAGAAAAGGCGTCTCATCATCGACGTCAAGGAAGTGAAACTGCCTAACGGAACTACGGTTCCCCTCTGCAACGGTGTGGCCAGCTTCACCACCAGCAGGAAGACTGGCGACTTAGACGCTGTGCCTCTGAAGTATGTTTCTTCCTCAAAATTACTGATTCCCACCGATCACGTGATTCACGCCAAGGTGGAAGTGTCACAGAACATCAGCAAGTAAGTAATCAGGACCTACTTGAGGCCTTTCGTTACTGTTGCTTTTAACACACGGATATCCTCCAGCGGGCGGTCGTTCTCATCGACCGCCTGCTGTTGTATACGGTCGACGACATCCAACCCTTCCACCACTTCACCAAAGACGGTATACTGACCATCGAGATGTGGCGTACCGCCTATTGTCTTGTAGACTTCTATCATCTCTGGCGTCAGCTTTACCTGCCCCTGGGTGGCAGCGTCCAGACGTTCCTGAACCTTCTCCAGACGGGCATCACTGCACACCTGACCCCAGACAATGTAAAACTGACATGCTGAACTGCGCCTCTCGGGATTGACCCTGTCGCCCTCACGAGCCATTGCCACCATTCCGCGACGATGGTAGAGCTTGGGCAGACGGAACTCTGCCTCTACGGTGTAGTTATAGTCACCATAGCCCAACTGCTGGCCGGGCTTGGCGTGCTTGCTATTGAGGTCGCCACACTGCACCATGAAGTTCTTGATGACTCGGTGGAACAACAGCGAATCATACACGTGCTCCTTGACATTATTCAGGAAGTTGTCGCGATGCTGAGGGGTATCGTCGAACAACGCTATACGAATGTTACCAGCTGTCGTCTCAAACAGCACCTCCGTCGTCGAAGTCTGTGCCAGCGCACAGCACGTCGTCAGCACCAGCATCATCCATAATACAATGGTCTTTCTCATAAGTCTTTTGTTTTTTGAATAGTCGGAAATGGTTGTAACGTTTATTTCACGCGGCTCATGCGGTCTACTTGCTCGCGGACAACAGCGAGGGTGGTGCTGTCGGAGGAGAAGACGGAATTCAGGCCCTGAGCCTCTTGGGCAGGATCACCCGTGTAGTCGTCACCCACCTGCCATTGTTCGTGAGTGGGCTTGGCAAAACCGCCCCAGCCCCAGAAGTTGCAGCCGGCAAACTTACCGCCCTGCTCGGCATTGTCAGCCACAAGAGAGAACACGTAACGGTAGTATCCGTCACGACCTGTCGTGGGACTGCCCTGCGCAAAGGAAAAACCATCACGCGGATAGCCGAACTCCTCCATCACGAGCGGTTTGCCGATACGGTCGCAAATGGCAAGGTGTTTGTCAATATACTCCTTCGTATTCTCGCAGGCACGCGGCAGATGTTCGATGAGTGAGTCAGGCTTTGCCCAGCCCCAGTTGTAAGGCCACAGGTGGACATTGCAGTAGTCCACATTCTGGTCACTGCAGATGCGTTCCCAACAATTGTAGTCGTTTTCGCAACCCCATGAGCCCTCGCTACCAATAGATATCAGGTGGTTGGGGTCGAGTTCGCGAATGAGAGCCGCAGCCTCGCTAATCCACTTCTCGAAAGCGGGCAGTGCCTCCGTCGAGAATGCGCGCGGCTCGTTGCCAATCTGCCACGACATGATGGCAGGATCGTCCTTGTAGGCCAGACCCGTATAGCGGTTGGTACGACTGATGATGAATCGCACATAGTCGTAGAACAGCTGATGCGCCTTCTCGTTGGTAGCATACTTCGACATGGCCTGCATGAAAGCCGGATAGCCCGCATCGTCAGGACGCGGCTGTTTGCCAGCACCAGCGTGCTCCAGATAGAAGCCATATCCCCCACTCCACTCCCACGAGTTGTTCAGGTAGAGAACAGCGACCATATCGCGCTTACCCATCTCCTGCAACAGCCAGTCGAGACCAGCCAGAATGGTGTCGTTATATACGCCAGGAGCCTCCTGCAACGTCGGTTCCACCTTGGTCTTGACGCCACGCTCGCCATCGCTGCCCACGAGGATGCGCAGGTTGTCGATACCCATACGCTTCATCTCGTCAAGTTCCTGAGCCAGGCGTTCGCGATTGCCGCCCTGACCTTCAGAACCAAGGATGGCTCCATACCAGAAATTGGTACCTACATAATAATAAGGTTTGCCTGCGCGCACGAAATGGCCGTTTTCCACGCGCACGAAATCGTTTTTTTCTGTCGTTTTCTGTCCGCAACTCACGGTAAGCGCAGCTGCCACAAGGAGTAAAAGTAAGTGTTTCATTGCCGTTTTAGTATATTTTATGGCGCAAAGGTACAAAATATTGCAGAATATTTCGTACTTTTGCACGGAAAAATTGACAATGAAGATGAAAAAAGCCCTAACGACACTCGTGCTGCTCCTGGCGGTGATGACCGTAGCAGCCCAGATGCAAGACCCCGTTCACGTGCGCTCGGAACTGAAGAAAATCAGCGACACCGAGGGCGAACTGCTGTTTTCTGCCACCATCGACCCTGGGTGGCACGTCTATTCCACTGGTCTTGGTGACGACGGTCCCATTTCAGCTACCTTCCATGCTGACAAGATGGAAGGCGCTAAAACCGTAGGAGGTCTGAAGTTCAGGGGCAAGGAGCTGAAAATGTTCGACAAGATGTTCGACATGGAGCTGCGCTATTTCGAGGGTTCCGTGACTTTCGTGCAGAAGATACAGTTTACCCAGCCCAAGTACGACATCAAGTGCTATGTGGAATACGGTGCCTGCAACGACCAGATGTGTATGCCACCGTCGACCATCGAACTTGCTGCCACAGGCGAAATAAAAGCAGATAAGAAGAAAGAGGAAGATAAAGAGAAAATAGAGGAAGATAAAGGACAAGTGTCTGACACGCTGAAAACTACAGAAACGTCCTCTGACTCCATCTATCTTCCGCAATCTCCATCTATCTCCCAGAGCGACCTTTGGCAACCCGTCATTGGCGAACTGCAGGCATTGAACGGCGAAGCATCCGACACCACCAATATTGCCCTGTGGATGATATTCCTGGAAGGACTGCTGGGTGGTTTCCTCGCCCTGTTCACCCCCTGTGTGTGGCCTATCATTCCCATGACCGTCTCGTTCTTCCTGAAACGTAACAAGGAACGCTCGAAGGCCATCCGTGAGGCTACCGTCTACGGACTGAGCATCGTCGTCATCTACGTGCTGCTGGGTTTGGCAGTCACGCTGCTCTTCGGTGCCAGCGCACTGAACGCCCTCGCCACCAATGCCGTATTCAACATCCTGTTCTGTCTGCTGCTGGTGGTGTTTGCTGCCTCCTTCTTCGGTGCCTTCGAACTGACGCTGCCCTCGTCGTGGTCGTCGAAGATTGACGCCAAATCGGAAAGCACCACAGGTCTGCTCTCCATCTTCCTCATGGCCTTCACGCTGGTGCTGGTATCGTTCTCGTGTACAGGTCCCATCATCGGATTCCTCCTTGTGGCCGTGTCCACCCAGGGCTCCATCCTCGGACCTACCATCGGCATGCTGGGCTTCGCCATTGCGCTGGCCATTCCCTTTACGCTCTTTTCCTTGTTCCCGTCGCTGCTCAAGCAGGCTCCCAAGTCGGGCGGATGGATGAACACCATCAAGGTCGTGCTGGGATTCATCGAACTCGCCTTTGCATTGAAATTCCTCAGTGTGGCAGACCTCGCCTACGGCTGGCATATCCTCGACCGCGAAGTATTCCTCGCCCTGTGGATTGTCATCTTCGGACTGTTAGGTGCTTACCTGTTGGGCTGGATCAAGTTCCCCCACGACGACGAAGACCGCCGCACCAACGTACCCCAGTTCTTCCTGGCAATGGCCTCGCTGGCCTTTACCGTCTATATGATTCCTGGCTTGTGGGGTGCACCGTGTAAGGCCATCAGCGCCTTCACGCCACCCATGAACACGCAGGACTTCAACCTCTACCAAGGCAGTGTCGAGGCACGCTTTACCGACTACGAACAAGGCATGGCCGCTGCCAAAGCCGAGGGCAAGCCTGTCATTGTAGACTTCACCGGCTTCGGCTGCGTCAACTGTCGCAAGATGGAAGCCGCCGTATGGAGCGACCCACAGGTGGCAGACCTGCTGAACAAAAAATACGTCCTCGTGTCGCTCTATGTCGACGACAAGACGCCATTGGCTGAACCCATTGAGGTGACGGAGAACGGCCAAAAGCGCACCCTGCGCACCGTTGGCGACAAGTGGAGCTACCTGCAGCGTACGAAGTTCGGCGCCAATGCCCAGCCGTTCTATGTCCTGCTAAACAATGAGGGCCACCCATTGATGGGTAGCCGCTCGTATGATGAGGACGTTGCCGCCTACGTCGATTTCCTCCGCGAAGGACTGAAGAAATACGATTAACGCGAGTGATAAGCCATCAGGCCATCAATAGGACTCTGGACGATTGACATCACGTGGAATCCCTCTGCCTCTGCAGCCTCTTGTAGTGCTGCAGGATAGTGATGAGCCATAGAGCCCACGAAATGTACCGGCAGGTCAGGACGCTTGTAAGGCACGATATTCTTGCGGAAGAACTCGCGGAAATTCTCAATCACCAAGTCGCGCAGCAGGCGGTTGTCCTGCCGTTCGACGATGAACAGTGACGTCGTGGCGAGGAAACGGTTCGCCAGCGGTTCACGGTACACCTTCTGGATGATGTCAGCCTGTGTCAGTTTCGTTTCCTTCAGGTATTCGTCGCGAATGGCCGCATACGCCGGATTCTTGAAGATGGCATTCATAAACATCCGTCCCAGCACGGCGCCACCGCCTTCGTCACCCAGGATATAGCCCAAGGCCGGCGTATTCTGCACGATATCCTTACCGTCGTAGAGGCAACTGTTGGCACCCGTTCCGAGGATGCAGGCAATGCCCTCCTCACGCTGACAGAGCGCACGTGCCGCCGCCATCAGGTCGCTATGCACCTCTACCTTCTGCGGGTCGAACACCTCGCCCAACATCTGTTTCATCATAGGCAAATGGGCGGGCGTGCAGCCACTGCCGTAGAAAAACACCTGCAAATCGGACATCAGCGGCTTTTCCAATACCCCCGAGTCAATGAGCTGTGCACGCGGGAATGTTGATAACTGCGACATCAGTTCCTGTCCCAATATGTGGCGGATGACGTCTGGTGTCTGGTGAATGGGCGTGATGCCCTGTGTGTGGAACGTGGCGATGACCTCGCCTTTCCGAAGTCCGGAAGAATGGATAAGCAACCAGTCGGTTTTGGTGCCTCCGCTATCTGCTATCAGTATCATATTTCGTTAATTTTTCTGCAAAGATACAAAATAATTGAGAATTGAGAATTGAGAATTGAGATTTTTTTCTACCTTTGCGGAAAATTTTCCGAAAACATGAAGAGATTACTATCCATTATAGTCATTTTTCTGGCCACGCTGAGCACCCATGCCGTGCTGAAGGAGAAAGATCTGGCACAGACGTTGCAGATACTGCGTGCAGAACTGAACACCCAACACCATGAGCTGACAGAACGCTCTGAACTGGACCGTAAGCGCAACGAACAGATGGTTAGCCAGCTCATAGCCATCATGAAGCGTTCAGACCAGAATTCGCTGATGCTATACTCACAGAAGCAGGACTACGTGTTCGACCTGACCTACGCCTGCCACGAGGCCACTGAGCAGTATCAGGAATTCCAGCGCCAGCGTGTGCCCTTCAAGCAGTTTATGAGCAAGACGAACAGCGAGATAGCCCGCTACGACTCGCTCATCGGCACGCTCAACACGATGCCCCAGCGCGTGCTCAATTCTCAGGCACAGAAGGATCGTACTGCCTGTCTGGCATTGGCATACGAAATACGCGACATGCTCGAGGCTAACCGCGAGAAGCTGAACGACTACATCGATATGTACGACCATACCGAGAAGCGGTTGTCGCGCATGAACGACTATGCCCAGAAGCGCTATGACGAGATTCAGACCGGCATCTTCCGCAATGGCGGCGACTCCTATCTGGACATTCTCAAGAACTTCGACCGCTACTGGCGCTTTATGACGCGTACCGTCGAAAAGAAATACCGGCCTACAGACAATTCCCAATGGGACTCGCGTTTCATTTTCGGACTGCTCATGGGTGTCATCCTCTACGCCATCCTCGCCACGCTGCTCAATTTCGTGATTATCCGCTACGTCGTTCCCAAGAAGCTGCGCACCGAGGAATTCATGAAGAAGCGCGCCTGCATCACCATGGCCACGACAACGGTCACCTTCGCACTCATCCTCGGTATCACGCTGGCCACCGTCGAACAGCACTTCTTCATCATGGCCGCCAATCTGCTGGTGACCTACGCCTGGCTCCTGGGCGTCATCCTGTTCTCGCTGCTGCTGCGTGTCAAAGGCGACCAAATCAAGAGCGCCTTCCGCATCTACACCCCATTGATTGTAGTCGGATTCCTCGTTATCGCTTTCCGCATCATCCTTATTCCCAATGAGTTGGTAAACATCCTCTTCCCGCCCATCCTGTTGCTCTGCCCCCTGTGGCAATGGAGCGTCATCCACCGCCACAAACGCAACGTACCACGCTCCGACATGTTCTTCACCTACATCTCGCTCGTGGTATTCATTGCCTCCGTCATCTGCTCGTGGTCGGGCTACACGCTATTGGCCGTACAGGTGCTCATCTGGTGGATTATGCAGCTTACGTGCATCCTCACCATCACCTGCCTGTCACAATACCTCAAGCTCTATGGCGAGCGTCGCCAGCTGGCCGAGGCACCCGTCACCAAGACGTGGTCCTACGATCTCGTCTATCAGGTCGTGCTACCCTCGCTCAGCGTCCTTTCCATTATGCTCAGCGTCTGGTGGGCCGCCGACGTGTTCAACCTTAGCGACCTCTGCTGGGACATCTTCAAATACAAGTTCATCGACCTGTCCGACTCAACAGACCTCGCGTCGGGCACCCAACAGGAGAATTTCACCATCAGCATCCTCAAGCTTACAATGGTCATCTGTCTGTGGTTCTTCTTCTCGTGGCTCAGCAAGACGCTCTTGCGACTACTGCACCTGCACTACGTCAACCGCGACCCCGATTCCGCCGACAGCCGCACTGCCATGTCGAAGAACGTCATCCAGATCTTCATCTGGGGCTGCTGGCTGCTCCTGTCGCTCTCTATCTTCCACATCAGCCTCTCGTGGCTGCTGGCCATCACTGGCGGACTCAGTACCGGTATCGGTTTCGCCTCGAAGAACATCATCGAGAACATCTTCTACGGTGCCTCGCTCATGACCGGCCGCATCAAGGTGGGTGACTGGATAGAGGTTAACAACACCATCGGCCGCGTCACCAACATCAGCTACACCTCCACCTCCATCGAGTCGCTCTATGGTGAAATCATTACCTTCCAGAACTCACAGCTGTTCTCTAACAACTACAAGAACCTGACGCGCAACCACAGCTACGTACTCGCCGCCGTGCCTTACAGCGTGGCCTATGGCAGCGACCTACAGAAAGTAATGCAGTTGGCCGACGAAGCCGTCAGCCAGCTGAACCATCATTGGATGGACCATTCAAAGAAAGTCCGCTCCGTCGTTGGCGAACTCAGCGATTCTGGCATCAACCTCAAGATGTTCGTCTGGGCCGAGGCCCCCAAGAAGTCGTATGTCATCAGCGAAGTGCTCCGCTGCATCTACGAAACCCTCAACCAGAACGGCATCGAGATTCCATTCCCGCAACAGGACGTACACATCAAGCAATAAATAACAATAACGAAAACGATATGGTCAAAAAGCATTTATTTCTGATGATTGCCCTGATGTGTGTGGTGGCACAAGGGCCATTGCTGACATCGTGCAGCAAGGATGACGACAAGAAATCGGTGACACCACCAACACCGAAGGAGTATTTCACCCTGTGGAACCAGTGTGAGGCACTGACCACGCTGAAGACGTATGTGGAGGACGTAACCAACCCGCAGTCCGGCAACTTCATCCGTGAGGAGGACCGCATCGCCACGTTCGACATGGACGGCACATTCATCGGGGAACTCTATCCCACCTATTTTGAGTACAATCTGCTGGAATACCGCGCCCTAGACGATCCCACGTACAAGGATAGGGCTCCCGACGATGTGCGCCAGGCAGCACAGGACATCCGCGACTTCGTGCGCAACGGGACGGCGCTGCCTGACCACTTCGACATGATTCACGCCCGTGCGGCAGCCAAGGCCTACGCTGGCATGACGCTCACCGAGTTTGACGCCTACGTGAAGACCTACGCCGCCACGCCAGCCAATGGATTCAAGGGGATGACCTACGCCGAGAGCTTCTACAAACCCATGCTGGAGGTGTTCGACTATCTGAAGGACAACGGCTTCACTTATTATGTCGTTTCCGGTTCCGACCGCTTCATCTGCCGCTCGCTGGTGGAGTCGCTGGGTATCGAGCCTAACAGGGTCATTGGCATGGACGTTTGCCTTAGCTCCAACAAGCAGGGCGATAACGTCGGTGTGGACTACACCATGGGAAAGGATGAGTATCTGGTGCGCACGGACAGTCTGATCATCAAGAACCTGAAGACCAACAAGGTACGCCAAATCAGTCAGGAGATTGGCAAGCAGCCCGTGTTGTCGTTCGGCAACAGCAGCGGCGACTGTGCCATGCACAACTACTGCATGAGCAACCCGAAGTACCGCACCGCCACGTTCATGCTTGTGGCTGACGACGATGCCCGCGATCATGCCGACCTGGCCGAGGGTGCCCGTCGTGAGGCGAAATGGCGCGAAGCCGGCTATACCGTCATCTCTATGAAGAACGACTTCAAGACCATCTACGGCTACGGCGTGGAAAAGACCGACTTCACTTTCAAATAAAAAAGGCGTCTGCGCCCCACGACTAAAAATATTACAAAAAACGGGAGCAGCCGCAATGGTTGCTCCCGATTTTTATAATCAAATCGCTTTGATTTCGTTACTTTTCTAATTACTATGAATTAGAAGTTGTAGTAGAGACCGAAGGTCAGGTTGTTGCCATCGAGGTCAAAACCGAAGGTGTTTGTAGCCTTAGCACCATCTACGTCAACCTTATCATACTGGTAACCGAGGAAACCGAAGTGAGTAACGAAGCTCAGCTTGTCGTTGAGGTTGATAGCAACACCGGGCTTTACACCTACACCGAAAGCATTAGACTTCAGACCATCAGCATCAGAGTGCACATAGTCAACACCACCGTCAACAAACACGTTCACCTTGTCAAGCTTGAGGAAGGTGTAACGAGCATAGGGAGCAATCTCGAATACCTTGTTCTTAACCTTTACACCGTTAATTTTGGTCTGGTTCTGACCGTAACCGAAAGCAATACCTACTGCCCAGTTCTCATTGAGGTTGTAACCAATCTCAGGAAGGAGTTTGATGATGGTCTCGCTATCACCATCGTTAGAGCTGGTCTGGAAACCAATACCGCCACCTACGTAAACCTGAGCGTTTGCAGTCATAGTCATCATTGCAACAAGTGCAACAGCAAAAATCTTCTTCATAATCTTTTTACCTATTTTAAATTTAACTTTGGTGTGCCTTTCGGGACACCGTTATCTTGAAATCTGGTGCAAAGGTAAGGACTATTTGTGAATTGTGTGCGCAAACAGTCTGTTTTTTTACAATTTATTGACAAATCCTTGACTTATGTCACTTTTTATTCGTAATTTTGCAAGAAATTAAGCAAAAACGAGAACAAACATGAAGCGAATTGCACTTATTACCCTGCTATTGGTGGCTGTAACGAGTCTCCAGGCACAGACTCCGGCCATTCCGCGCGACGCCAAGTTGGAGGCCAAGGTAGAAAAGACCCTGAAAAAGATGACGCTCGACGAGAAGATTGGGCAGATGTTGGAGTTGAATCTTGACGTGATTGGCAAGATGACTGTCGAGAATGCAAAGGTGGATCGTGAGAAGGTCCGTAGCACAATGCAGCAGTATGGAAGGTCGAAAGAAGAGGTAGAAGCGATACTGAAGATGAGCGACCAGCAGATTATCGACCAGTTTGGTGCCTTCCCCATCGATATCTATCAGGGTGATACAAGACGTCTCTGGAAGATTAACGAGACGATGCTCGACACGCTAATCTCGAAATGGAAGGTGGGCTCTATCCTGAATGCCCCAGGCTCTAGTGCTGCACGTGTAGACCAGTGGCAGGAGTGGATTCGTCTGATTCAGGAGAAGTCGATGAAGTATCTGGGTATTCCTGATATCTATGGTCTCGACCATAACCACGGTGTGACCTATACGCAGGGAGGAACGCTATTCCCACAGCCCATCAACCTGGGCGCTACATTCAATACCGAGCTGGCCCGTATTGGTGCTGAGATCACAGCTTACGAGAGTCGTGCCGCGAACTGTCCGTGGGTGTATAACCCTGTAGTGGACTTGAGTCGCGATCCCCGTTGGCCCCGTGTCTGGGAGAGCTTCGGCGAGGATGCCATTGTCAACTCCAAGATGGTGGTGGCTGAGATCAGAGGCTATCAGGGCGATGACAACAACCACATCGACAAATATCATGTAGGTACCAGCACGAAACACTATTTCGCCTACGGTGCTCCTTGGACTGGTAAAGATCGTACGCCTGCGTATCTCTCTCCGCAGATGATTCGCGAGAAGTATTTCGAGCCCTTCAAGCAGGCTGCCCTCGCCGGTACGTTGACGATGATGGTAAATTCTGCTTCCGTCAATGGCGTGCCCGTTCATGCCTCGTACGAATATCTGACGAAATGGTTGAAGGAGGATTTGCAATGGGATGGTTTCCTCGTAACCGACTGGGCTGATATTAATAATTTGTACTCGCGCGAGAAGGTGGCTAAGGATAAGAAAGACGCTATCCGCATTGCCATCAATGCCGGTATCGATATGTCGATGGATCCGTATAGTGTGGAGTTCTGCATTCTGCTGAAGGAGTTGGTAAACGAGGGTAAGGTGCCCATGAGTCGTATCGACGATGCCGTTCGCCGAATCCTCCGTGCGAAGTATCGCTTAGGTCTCTTCGATGAGCCTAATACTGGTGGCAAGGGCTTCGAGAAATTCGGATGCGACGAATTCGCCGCTGCCTCTTTGAAAGCTGCCGAGGAGAGTGAGGTATTGTTGAAAAACGACGGTATGCTGCCTTTGGCGAAGGGTAAGAAGATTCTGTTGACTGGCCCCAACGCCAACCAGATGCGTTGTCTGCATGGTGGCTGGAGCTACACTTGGCAGGGCTCGAAGGCAGAACACATCTCTGAGAAA
>JAEEGL011353046.1_pt1 | contig 14903 bp, 15 predicted proteins | sample 9134231 | NCBI WGS metagenome assembly JAEEGL01 (sample SAMN16246548, study PRJNA631951) | gut metagenome | biome: gut microbiome; feature: rumen; material: fiber-attached | host: Bos | place: Iran: Karaj | collected 2018-10
CCTCCTAAGACTAATTATTATACGGGTTATGAGTAAGTAACTAAGCCATTTTTGGTGTTTTTTAGATAATTATATTGACTTTGGGCACCATTTTGGGCACCACAGACGTATAAGAAATATACCTGCAAGGGTTTGTTTCTATACACTTAAAAATTAAACATGTTCCCGTAGCTCAGCTGGATGGAGCAATGACCTCCTAAGTCATAGGCCGCCTGTTCGAATCAGGTCGGGAACGCCATTAGAAAGATAAAACCGCCTCTTATTTTGAGACGGTTTATTTATTATATGTCTTACTTAAAGTCATCTATATTTAAACAATCAGTTTCATCATACTTATTAGTTTCAATAATAAAACGGCATGCTCCGTTTAGTCTAGGACTATATCTATGTCCTTTATTAGCAACATATATTTTTCTATTCTTACACATTTTAGAAAAATTATCTTTACCAATTGCTCTTCTCCAGTAGTCAACACTACCTTTCCAAACAAAAGTCAAAATAACATCCGAATTCGATTGTATGTATTCTATTAGCTGATTAGAAAATTGTAAAATATGTGAATGTAATAGAATCTTTTTATTAAAGAAACTACTGTTCTTGCTGTAATATCCGATCAAATTGAATATTCCAATATTATTAAGATTTACCTTATTATTTTCAAAGAATTTATTTTTCCACCAGAATGAGAAATAAGCGTCTGAATTACTATTAATAAAATCACAATTAAACTTATCTGGACGAAAAATGTTTCTTTCTAAGTATTCTCTAGTATTATTATCTTCATTATCTTTATCATCAGATAAATTGGAATTATGTTCACATTTGTAACTTGGGTTGTTAGCAAATACAATCAATTTTGGATTAGTTATATTCCCCCACCAAAATTGAGGAATTAGCGTCATCTTTTTTGTAGAAGTTTTTGTAACAAAAAAATCGTCTCCATTATATTCCTTTAATAATTCTAAATCTTTTGATAGACAGTAAGCATCCTTTTGATTCATCACCTGATTTTTTATAAAAATGTTCATTTCCATCTTTCATTACCTTTTTATACATTCTTAGTGATTAATTCTCTGCCAATCTTAATATCACATTTATAAAAATTACCAGTACATATTAACCATATTATTTTATCTAATTTGTAAGCTGTCATAGAAGAGTCTATACTTTTTATTACTTGAGAATACTCAAACATATCTTTTATTACTATTGTATCAGAAATGTTTTCCTCTTTTGAAAGCATTGCCAAATGCCTATAAACTTCTTTAATATGAACATCTGGTTTAACAAGCCACAAACAACCACACTCTTTTAGCCAATCACATGTAAGTGCGAAACCTAATCCATGTATATTTTTAGATATATCAATAATCTTATTAATAATCTCATCACTAACACTAGAAATCCGATTAGATAGCGATATTAAATCTCTAACTTTTTTGAAACCACCATGAACCAAATATGATGCTCCAGAAATTAACCCTTTAGAATATTTTTGCCAATTAGTTTCTTTCTTACGTGTCCCTTTATCCAACATTCCGTTATCAGTTAAATCGTTATATAGTTTTTCCCAATTGTCATATTTTTTGCTAAATTTTATTGCATTGAAATTAGAAGTGATTTTCTTGATAAGTTCATAATTTGTTCTATCTTCATTATTGTTAAATTTAATGGAGTTGTTCATTTGACCACTATTTTGTAATGATGAACATAGTCTTAAGAAAATAGATTCATCTGAATCATTTCCTTCGGGTTCGAAAAAAGCAGGAATCTCTTCATCATTAATATTCGCTGCTTTTCTTAATAAATCGAATATTTCGTACATATGATTGTATTTATCAATTGTCAAATTTTGATTCATATTATAAACATCTCTTCTTTCTTATCGATTATTATATGTAATATGTAACACCAAATTATTATGCTTTTTTTTAGACTTTACATTTAAATTCATCCACTTACTAAGATCATTAATATTCTTTAAATATCTATTAAATGAATTCAAAAGATTAACATCATTCTTGGCTTTTACTACTTCCATCAAATCCCTAAAATCTAAATATATATTATTTAAATCTACGTAAACTTTCATAGATTTTAAAACTGTTTCAGTTCTTAAATACTTATCATCATTTTCTTTTCTAGATAAGCATTTTGTCATTTCTATACTGTCAACAAGTGACATCAATAATAAGATTGGACTAGTAATACCAATATAATAATCACTATTATGTAATAAATGAGTTAAATTAAATCTTTTATATATCTTATCTCTATAACTAGTATCTGATTTAAAAATGTTATGTTGCGATATTGTCAAACAAGCTACTTTATGTATCAAAGTGGTCAATCCATAAGGGATTGAAATTGATGGTTTGTTTTCGGAATTTTGATATTCATCGAAAACTAATCTAGATATTCTATCATATAGTAATAGAGCTCCAAGAATACCGTGATCATTTTTTTCCTGACTTTTAGTTTCTTCATGAAAAAATTGAGAGTAACTATAGTAATTATTAATTTGAACATAATTATTTTTCAAAATACCTGCATAATTATCTCCAAAAGCTCCATATAAATATTTAGAATCCAATAAGTTATCATCAGAAAGTAAATTGAATTTTAATTTTAAATCACTTATATCAACTTTACGACTAATATAATTTGAGTAATAACCATAATCATGATTTTGTGATGTAATAGCCCAAAGTAAAAAATTAATAAAGTCTTTATTTTGACTAACTAATGCAATTGTCGTAGGACTCTTTAACGTTTCACAAAGTGTATCATACAAGCCACAAAAATCACCCAATACTATTCCAAGTAGATGTGATATTACACTATGTCTAGCTCTACCGATTGCTGTTTCAATTGTTTCATTAACACCAAAAAGGTATTCCCCTTCAAAAGATATATCATTAATAAACTTTGCACTTTTCTTATCATCTGTTAAAAAGTCTAAAACACTTGCATATTCTTTTTCTTTAAAAGCACTTACTTTTCTAAGCGCCTCATCAAAAAGTGTTAACAAATCTTTATATATTATTCTCTCCATAAATTGATCACCTAAATAAAATACTAACGCTATTATTCTATCATAATTTTCTAATAGAAAAAAGGAGCATAAGCTCCTCATTAAAATCCAAATTTCATTATACTCCAAAATATTCAGCCGGATTAGACATTTGTGATAATGCATCATAGAAATAATCATCATTATTCCACCATGAATCATCAGATTCATCTAAGTAATTCTTTGAAAAGCATTTAAAGAATTCATGAAGTTTTTTAAATACTTTTTCAATATAACCTTCTTTTATGATTATCCAATCACCAGCAAACATTCCATTTTCATAATCTTTATCAGCTGTTTCATTTTCTTTTGATCTGACATTTTTAGGATAATCATTTTTCAATGTTGTATATGCATCAATTGAATTATGTTTTAAGAAATTATGAATCTCATGAAGCATATTATAGGAATTATAGCCATCTAAATCTTTAAACTTAATATTCTTATTAGCCTTTGATGCTAATCCATCAGCAAATGTCTTAAATTTGCCAACATTAAATGAAATCTCATCAAAGCCAATAGCAGACAACGCAATAAGGGTAATCCTATCTACTTCTGTGCAAAGTTTATTAATGAACATACAATACATTTCATTAATTATTTGATTATACTTATTTTGCCTTCTAATACCTGCCATCATGGCATCAATATCTATTTCATCAAAATCATCAGAATTTGATGTGTACATTAGAGCATCTAATCGAGTTTGCTCTTTTACTTCATTAGGTGTTTTAATCTTTGAAAAAATTGGTTTATATTCATATTTCCAATCTTTTTCAAATCTATTTATTCCATCTATCATAATTAAAGAAAAATAATCATACCTTCCTTGTTTTCGAGGAACAAAATATTGATGAATATATTTTGTCTTAAACTCTTTTGGAATAAAATCTTCAATTCCTACCAACTTACATGCTTCGATGTAACGATCAACGTCGATCTCTACTCTTTCATTTATGATATGTACCCCAAAGAATTCTTCATCCTTTAAAGTGTCATAATCATAAAATAAATTTTCAGTTGGGTACTTACTATAATCATATTTTTTTGTTGTCATATTATCTTGTCTCCTTTCAACAACCCTTTGTTACCTAAGAGACCAGGCCTTGATTCAAAATCGATATTATTATATCACACAAGGCACTATCTTGTCAGTATTATTAATACTTTTATCTACTTGAGCAATAAAAGAGAAGCCTAAGCTCCTCTTCGTGATTGTTGTATTTTCTTAAATTCAAGATAATCTAAGTATTCATTATAATCTTTAAAACCTAATTTATTCATTTCTTCTTTTGCTTTTCTAAAATCACATACATCATCATTTACAGATACTGATTCTTCGTCATCAACATCTATTTTATAATTATTATTCTTGAATAAATCTCCAAGCTTATCTGCAGCTTCTTTGTCATTTGATTCCAATGCATATGCATAAATATCTGTAGTGGTTGATGTTCTTGCATGTCCAGCTCTTTTAGAAACTGTAACAATTGGAACTCCTGCAGCTATTTGCAATGCTATATTAGTATGTCTTAACGAATGAAGTGTATAATGCTTTAATCCATTTCTAGCTTGAAATCTAGTTAACCATCTATCAAATCTATCAGGATTAATTAATCCACCAAATTCGCTTGAAAATATCTTACCAAGATTATTATATCTATCTCCTAATGAAAAAATATATTCATCTTGGTACTTTTTATATTCTTTTAGCTGTTCTATTAATTCTTTAGGAACTGAAATAGTTCTTGTTGATTTAATAGTCTTAGGATCTTTTTCATATACTCCAAATCCTTCAGTATATAACACTGATTTGTTGATGGTAATTTTATTATTAATAAAATCAACATCCTTCCATTCAAGGCCTGCAACTTCACCACGCCTAAATCCTGTCATAATAAAAAGCATTATAGCCGTTTTAACAGTAATATCATTTTCCTTCATCAAGGCTTCATTAAACTCTTTTATTTCAGCTTCTTCCATAGCCGGAAAACTATTACGTTTTCTAGTTGGATAATTAATATAATCAGCAGATGCATAATTATCATCCACAAGTCTAGCTTTCTTAGCCATTGATAAAATAGTTCTAATTACCTTTTTGTATTTATGTGATGTTTCAGGTTTATAATCACATACTTCTTCATGCTTTATAAATAATTCATTAAATGGTATGCCCAATTCTTTAGCAAACTCTCTAGCCCATTTAACACCTGCAGTTTTACCTTCATATAATTGAACAAGCGATGTTGTTTGAACATCATATTCTCTTCTAATCTTTCTAATCCCTAGATTATATTTCTTTAATATATCTCTAGCATTAGGTTGAATAGTTACATATGTTCTAGTTCTTTTTCTAGAATCTAAGTAATCAAAATATTGCTGCAAAATAGATGGTGATATTTCTCTTAGCTTATATTTTCCAATAACTTGATTAACCTCAGTTAATATAACTGATGCATTATGATAATAGGAACGTGAAAATTCTCTTTGAACCTTTTCAAGCCACCTCATAGAATATTCTCTAAATGTAATATTATAATCACTTATTACGCCAGATGAGCTTGTATTTATCCTTTTAGTTTCTTCTTCAAACTTTTGAGCTTCATCTTCTAGAAATCTTTCTAATTGTTTAGGTTTTAATGTTGGATCAGGTTCTACAGTTTTAACAACTGTCTTATATGAATTAGTTTTTACATCAAATACTTTAACTTGAATTGCATATACTGTTCCTTTTTTTCTTTCTCGTTTACGTACTGTTGCCATAATAAATCTCCTTCCTATCTTGCATTTAAGTAATCTAATAACGCATCAAAATTTAAAACAATCTTATTTCCAATATTTATATAAGGTACTTTATTCCCTTTACATAAAACTTTGATTGCATTATATGTTATAGAACTATTTGGATCAGTTGCTTTAATAAGCTTTAAAGATTCAGAAATAGTTCTCATTCTTTTTAAATTAATTTGTTCTTCCATACTCTTCTCCTATCTCATGAAATGGTATATCTCATAAGATAGGAAATAACTATTTAAAATACTTTTCTATATAAAATGATAGAACTGTATCATAAATTAAATCGTGATGATGATAATCAATATTAAACCAACTCTTTAATATGTATTTTGTAAATGCATATGCATCTAATTCAACTGGTATACACATTAATATATCTATTGGTATTAATTTTTGATTCTTCTTAAAATCATCTTTCCACCGATTAATCAAATTTCTGTCTGAAAATTTATGGTTTTCATTCTTATGAGATATACAATATTTTTGATGAAGATGTTTAACTTCATGGATTAAACTCTTCATTTGTTCTACCTCATCAAACACATAGCGATTAGATATTGCAATATAATTCAATTTGTCATAATATCTAGCATCTTCATCCATTTCTTCAAAAATAACTGGAACAGGTTCTATTCCTAAATAATTGCATAATTTAAAATTAAGGTTATCTAGTTTTGTTTCAGCTTCAATTTCATTCCATTTGTCTATTCCAAATGCATCAACAAATTCTTTTTTTATTTCTTCTTCTGATTTTTCTTCATATGGATATTTATCCTTTAACCATTTCTTTAATTCTTCATTATCTTTAAACATATTTGTTCTCCTTTCGCCTTTAGAAGTCGGTTTATTATATTTTACGACTTGCGAAGACGATTGTCAATAACTTTCGACGTAATAATTCTATTAACAATTGAATATTTAAAAGAATTATTTTATAATAGTTTCGGTGATACTATGAGAAGAGTTAATGAAGATCCTTCAATGATTAAATCATTTGCAGAAAAAATAGATGTATTTATTAGCAAAAATAATTTAACTAACCAACAATTTGGTGATAAGATTGGTGTTAATGAAGCAACAATTCGTAAATATAGAAAAGGCGAAGTGTTACCATCACATGAACAAATGAAGAAAATCACAAAGATAATGAAAATGCATTATCATGATATTATGGGTTATGAAGACCCTACTAAGGAAGAAAATTAATCTTCCTTTTTTTATTGTCTATGTTCGATGAGTTATTTAGTTTTTAATTCTGATATGAACCTTGATGGGACATTCCTATGTTTATCATTAGGTCCATTTTTTTCTGTTGATATAATGTAAAGCATTTCTTTTGCTCTAGTTGCTGCTACATAGAAGACTCTTCTTTCTTCTTCTAGATTTGAGCCTTTCTTTTTTCCCGGCATCATTTCATCTCTTGCATCAACTATAAATACTACTTTAGCTTCAAGCCCTTTTGCCTGATGAATAGTCATTAATTTAACCACATTAGATGGCTCTTCAGGATTAGGTTTAAATGATAATTGATTTATAAATGTTTGAAATGTTCTTGAATAGCTTTCTTCTATATATTCAATAAACATTTGTTTAAATGCTGAAATATTATTATTTCTTCTTTGAAGGTCATAATAACCTTTTGATAATTTTTCCACTTGAATAATTTTAACTATTTCATCAAATACTTCATCAAATGGTATTTCATGCATTAACCTTTCTAATCTTTCAATTAATTCAATGAATGAATTCAATTTAGAATCATTCATATCTTTAGCTATTTCGTAATAAGACTTTTTAGTTTTATATGCTTCACTTCTAATTTTTGATAATAATACATCTGCAATACCTCTTTTAGGCCGATTACAGATTGTAACAAATGCTTCATTATCATGATGGTCTGAGATTAGATTATAATACGAGGTAATAAGTTTTATCTCCTTGTATTCTAAGAATCCTATACCAAAAAGATAATGAGGTATCCCATGATATGATAGTGAATTATCATATATACCACGAGATTGGTTTTGTCTAAACAATATTAAATAGTCACTGTATTTATATTTTTTAGCTTCAACTTCTTTTTTTATTATTCCTGCGATATATTCTGCTGCATTTGTGGTATATCTAACAGTTTTAATAATTGGTTCTATTCCTTCTTCATTTGAAGATATTAATGGAACATTAAATTTATTAATATTATGTTTTATACAGTTATTAGTTGCTTCAACAAGCTTCTTTGTTGATCTATGGTTGATTGTTAAATGAAGTAATTCTACATCATATTCTTTAGTAAATTTATCTAATATAGATAAGTCTGAACCTCTAAACGAATAAATAGATTGGTTAGAATCTCCTACCATAAATAAATGATTATTTTTCTCTGTTATGATTTTTAGTAATTCATATTGTATCCAGTTAATATCTTGTGCTTCATCAACTAATACATAATCAAATTCATCTTGAATTATCTCTCTAAAGCCTTCATCTGATTTTAATATTCTTAAGAATTCTAAATTCATACCATCAAAATCAATCATATTATTGTTATGTAAATAATCTTCATATTCATAATATATTTCAATTATTTGAAGTCTTTTAGATAATATATTTTCATTAATACTAAGATGATTTTTAATTCTAGATATTTCTTTACATACATCTTTTACTTCAAGTGTTTCTATTTTTCTTTCAAGAATCATATTTTTTATAATTTCTTCTTTTCTATTATCAGTTAATACTTGAACATCTTTAATAAAAAATGCGGATAAATATGAGAATGTATATTCATGAAAATTAGATATTCCTACTTCATGAAATCTATTTAATCTTTTTGATAATCTTTCTTTCATTTCTCTTGTAGCTTTATTAGTAAATGTAAAAGCGTGTATTTTTTCTTCTTCAACATTTAATTTATCAATTAAATTAACTATTCTTTCAGTTAGTACAGTTGTTTTACCACTGCCTGGTCCTGCAATTAATAAGATGTAATTAGATGTCGATGTTACAGCTTTAACTTGTTCATCTGTCAACATTTCTCTATATACTCCTTAACGACGTTTAAGATATCAACAGGTTCAATATTGTAATTGTTTTTAAGCTTTTCACTTTTAGAAATAAATCTTATTAGATTATCAACGTTTATTCTTTTATCCATATAGATTTTTACTTTCTCTGGATATTGAAATAAATAATCTCTTATTATTGGCACCAATTCTGGAATTAATAGATTTTGATATTTATATTTAATTGGTGTTTCAATTCCAATATAATCTTCATATTTCATTAGAATGGTAAATCCTCATATTCTAAGTATTCTTCTAATTTTGAAATAACATCTATTAATTCATTTTTATTTATTGGTTCTAAACCAGATTCTATTAAATATGTGTTTATTCTATTAATCTTTTTATCATTATCAGATATTTTTTCTAATTCATTTTTTAATTCTTGTATACTGATTTTTGAATATTGATTTATATTCATTCCACATTTAATAAAATTAAATATGATATACAAGCCTAATGTTTGATGTATATATTTATCAAACCTATTAAAACTTATTTCTTTAGGTTTAACTTTAGCTAGCTTTGCTTTTTCAACATTACCAACGAACTTTAACCACAATGGATCAGTTTTAGCTTTAGTTTTATTTGATGAATCATATGTGTTTTCTTCTTTAACATCTAACATACTGTATAAAAGTGATGAAATAAGATATTTAAATCCATCTTCACCTTTAGGAATTGTTTTCTTTTCAGGATAATTCATTATTCCATCAAATGAATAAACAACATCTTCATACACTCTAGCAGCTTTTTCATGCATGAATCTCATTTCATATCTAGTCCAGTAAGAATATTCACATTCTCTACCTTTAGATATTTGCTCTTTATTCTTTTCATAAATACATAATTGTTTAGAGGTTTTATTATCAGCTTTTCTAGAGCCAAATGTAATTGAATAGCCATCAGTATTATTACCATGTATTGTATAAGGCTTTTTAAATGCTGAAGTATACATACCTCTGTCTAATTTATCTTTTAAGTAATTAAATGAAATTATATCTCCTGAATAGTCATCTATTGTTAAATCTATTCTTGAACATCTAATTCTTAAAAAGCACCATAAATGGAGTAAAAAATCATACCACTTTTCAACCGAATTATTTCTTTCAAATTCTCTGCATCCTTCACCTTTTATTTCAAGTGAATTTGTATTGATGCCTCTTTCATTTATAGGTCCACATAATTTTAGTGTTACTCCATCACCAATATCATAAGCATACCTATAATTACCTTTTCCGAATTCTTTTTCTATGACTCGTTCTTTTGAAACATTTAGCAATGATCTTATTAATTCAACTGTATTTTCTACAGTCTCTAATTCTAGTTCTGAATCTATAGAAATGAATTCAAATGTACCAGTTAAATAATCAATAATTATCTCCTGGCCTTCCTTTAAATCTTGCATATATTTATCATCTCCTATTCTTTTACGTTACAACGGGGCTATTAGTAAATGCCCCGTTGGCAACACCATTCGTTTCACTCATGGATTTTGTAGCTACCAGACTAAGTGCGGCTAACGCTTCGCACTTTAGTCTTTGGAACGCTACAATTTATCCACTATGGTTAAAACTTGATTGGTGTATTTTTTCCATTTTGGCATATTTTTTCTCCTTTCTGCACAAAAAAAGTGCTGTAAATTTAATTACAACACTATCCTATACGTTTATTTAACGTAGTCAAAAATAGCCAAATATGGCGTTTTTATTGTTTATTTGATATGATATAAATCTTTAATAAAATAATACGCATATTAGATTATTAACTATGAATATCGCATAAAATAATGTTGTATATATTATCTTAAGCTAGAAGGACTAATCCTTTCTAGCTTATAGATATTTAGATTAAGACATAATGAATAATTATTTCTTTAAAGTATTCATTATATGTTTGTAAGCTTGTATTGCTGCAAGCTTTTTAGCATCGCTTTTTAGGTTAGCTTGTTGAACACATACTGTTCCATCAGGAACTTGGCATCTGCAAATCCATTCATCATCAATATAACTAAATTCAAATTCATATGTTGCAGGTGTAGTAATGATTTTCTTTTGATATAGTTCTTGTAATTTATTGATAGAATTGGACATATCAACAATTACTTGAACATCAATTTTAGCACCATCCCATAGATTCTTTTCTTTTAGATAGTTGATAGCTTCTAAAGCACCTCTAGCTTGAGCAACATGTTTACTATATGCTCTGATTTTAGTTTTGAATAGAGTTTTAACATCATTAGATAAGCTAAATAAATATTTATTTTCACTTTCACATTCTAATGATGTCTTATAGATAGGATGTTTATCAATAAATTCTTTTAATACAGTAAATGAGTTTTTCTTAAAACATACTTCATCAGTATCCAAATCAAGAAGACCATAAACTACATTACTTACTTTATTTAAATCTTTTTCAGAATCGAACCATACAGCGCCAATAATAGCTTCAAATAAATCTTCTTGAGCAGATATATTATTTTGGACGTTATTCTTCTTATCTCCTTCAGACATTATTAGATATTTTGAAATACCTAATTCTTGAATTTTAGATGATAACATCGTCTTATCTGTCCAAAATGATACATAGTTTGTAAGTTCTTCTTGAGTTCTAGCCTTTGAAACACCATCAATACCAACATGTCTAAATATTGATACAGAATCTACAACTATGTAGTTAAGTACTGAATCTCCAAAGAATTCATAGACTTCATTACTTAATACATTCTCACCCTTGATTTTGACTTCTTCAGAATATGAGCTTCTTATAAATGCTGTTTCTAAAAGTTCTTTACGTCTAAACTCATATCCAATCTTCTTTTCAATTTCTTTAATTTGTTTTTCTGTTAATATCATGTTTTTTCTTCCTTTCTGTCCTAAGGAAATAAAAAAACCTATTGATTCCAATTCTGGCTATACTGCCACTTATCACATAGGTCTTATTTGATATATTTAATTTAAATGATTAATCGAATTCAATTGTAGACGTATCTAACAAAGGAATTAAATCAATTATCTAAACACGTTATATCCTTAAGACATATTAATTTTATCGCATATTTTAAAAGAAATCAAGGGAGTTTTTGATATTTTAAACTCCCTTGTTGTGTTATTACTTTGTAATAAAAATTATTATTTCCCCTTGATTAATATCACTAGAACAAACTGAAAACCATTCTTAATGCCAATTAAAGTATTTGTAAGTATTGGAACAAATATTAATTAACAATCCATTTATATTAGAATTATCAATCGTTTTTTTATACATGTGCAATTTAAAATACTGAGTAAATTAAATTATATATTTTTTTAATAAGTTAATTCCTTTATTTATAAAGTAAATTGGTAACCTAACAATTTAATTGCTTCATCACTGTTAGTATCTACTATATATTTGCCAGAAATAAATAATTTTCGCTCATTACCCTCACGAGATTTATAAAGATTATAAATATACTTAGGTTGTTCCTCTGTATTTAATTCATAAAAATTACAAGTGTAATCATTACCTTTATTCAAACATAACACATGAATTATTTCTATAGTATATTTTGCATCAATTGTTTTAACCATTGAATCAAATTCTTCTGATAACTTTGTTGCATTTTCATTAGTGTCCTCGTGAAAAACAATCCAATCATTTTGTACAAGTAGGTCTGATTTTTGCTTCAAATCACTCCAAGTAACATCATTTTTTGAACACCCACAAAAAACAACTAACATAAACATACATATAACAGCTAAAACGATTTTTTTCATATTACACACCTTCCAGTTTTTATTATAGCATATAAATCATTAATTAACTATATTTTTTTAATGTTCTTTTTATTCTTATCTATACGATCTATCATATATTAAAATGCCATGTTTAATAACACTTGTGTCAAAATCGTCCAATGAACCAACTACAGCTGGTACTACATCTGTATCCATGTCATAATTCAAATGTAATATCTCCTTTAAAATAGGTGCAATTACAATTGTATCTAGTTCATTATCAACAACAAGTAACAGATCAACATCGCTATATTTATCGTTAGTTCCTTTTGCATATGAACCAAAAATGTAGATTTTACGAATGAAAGCAAAAGAAGAGTCGCTGACAATTGAAGTAACTATTTGCTTTATTTTTTCAACGTTAAAAACTTTCTTCGTCCTTTGATAATACAAAGAATCTTGATGTATTTGTTTTTCTATTTTCGAACAATTATCATCGTTAATGTAAACAAATTGTCGAAAATAATTGTTTCTAAAAATGTAGATTTTTTTATCTAATTCATAAGAAATAAAATTATAAATGAAAGAAATTAGCAAAACCTTTGTCGATGAATTATAATTATTGTATATGCACATAAGCGCCTTTTTCAAGTCTTTCTTATCATAAATATTATATAACTCACTAATCAATGATTCATCAATAATAGAATTTGTAAGCTTTTGGTAAAAATCTATAACTTCCTTATATGTTATTTTACTTTCCAGTATTTTTTCATAAAAGCGAACTATTCTGTTTAATTTTTTTATTTTTGTCATTCTACCTCTTCTTAATTCATCTATTTCAGGGCCAAGAACAGTAATATTGTTATCCAAAATCAAGTACGCATTACTACATACTCTTATTTCATATTTATTCATAATAATTGAAGAGAGAGGCAATCCTCTCTCTTCCACCCCCTTTTTTTTTAATTATTAAAGCCTGCTAAAACCCTAGATGCAACTGTTTTATGTGTTAAAATAAAATCATCACTGCCTAAAAAACTAGCATGAGCTAATTTAAGACATTTACTTAAATTACCATCATTAATTATGACGTTAAACACAATATCAAAAAGTGCTTCCATAATTTTAACTGCATTATTGTTAACAATAGCATCAGAAAATTCAGTTAATATATCAAATAGTATTGATGTAGATTTTAATATATTCTTAAAAACAGATGTTTGAATGATTATTTTATCATCATCAACAATAAAATTATTAATAATACTATTATATGTCCTGCCTGCAAAGCCACTTGCAATTGCTGAATCAGTAGGAACAACGAAATCACCGTCAAATTCTCCATTAAATACTATAGCTTTTCCAGCAATTGGAATAAATTTAGGCTTATTTGTTAAAGCATTCCACTGATTTTTCAACTGGCTATATGTCACGGTTTCATTCAATACAGCATCAACGCCATTATTAACTAGATTCACTAAAGCCTGAATAGCTACTCTAACAGGAGTAATTGGTATATTCAAGAATGTACCATATTTTTCATTAAGTGCTTGGCCTATCAATCTAACAACATCTTGAACAAATGTATCTGTATGAGGAGTGCCAATATTGATTATTCTATCAATTAAACCAGGATTATCAATTGCACATTTACAATTCACTACTCCACCCTTACTATATCCAATTAATACAATAGGCATATTAGGAAAAACTTTTTTAATTTCAAGAATCATTTCTTTTAATTCTTTTGCCTGTGTAGTAACAGCACCTGATGTAGCATTACTAAAGAAAGTTCTTACAAAAACATTTCTTTCTGGATTAGAATTAACCTTTTCAACAATTTCAGTAATTGCTGGATTGCTAGGGCCAAGCTCCTTATACTTAAGTATGTTTTCACAAAATACACAACCATAAAAACTCTTAAATGCATGTGTTTTTAAATTGTTAAATAATGGAGTCATTGTCTCTTCTTTTCCAAGAAAACCATGTTGGCACAAAACAACGCTCCCTTTTAAAATAGTAGCACCTGTCCCAGTTCCATATGGAACTGAAGGACCATTATAATTATAACTAGACATATTTATTTCTCCTTTAAATTTTTTTGTAATATTTTTTGTTTAGCTAAGTAGTAGCCAACCATTTCTCCTAAATTATTATTTTCATAATGTTCTATGAAACTTTGGCATATTTGATTTGCTAATTTGCTATCATCAAAGATTTCAATTATCATTTCATGTAATGCAGAATAAG
>JAEEGL013613648.1_pt1 | contig 14903 bp, 7 predicted proteins | sample 9134231 | NCBI WGS metagenome assembly JAEEGL01 (sample SAMN16246548, study PRJNA631951) | gut metagenome | biome: gut microbiome; feature: rumen; material: fiber-attached | host: Bos | place: Iran: Karaj | collected 2018-10
CCACTTCCTTGTATTCTATATTCATACCTGCGAAAGCAGAGAACTTATGAGCATCATTCCAAGTATGCTTGTATCGAAGCACGGCATTGCCAGCATGATAATGACGGAGGTAGATATATTTGTCAACCTTGTTTCTAGCAGAAGATGCCCAGTTCTCGGAAAGAACAAGTCCTCCGTTCCAGAAATCCCATCCTCCAACAGTACCACCTCGTTGAGTGATACTCTGATTGTCAAGGTTGTATGTATAATCTATATCCAACGACAGGTCTTTATAGAACTGGAATGTCGTACCGATAGAAGCACGCATGTAGTCTTTTATGTTCGTATCAGTATTGGCAGCTGCCGTTTCGGTAAGCGAATTGCGGAAAGGATGGTCTTTATATGTACCGTAAGGCATGATCGATGGCCAACGATAGAGGTAATAAAGCGCATCATAACTTGCAGAACCGAAATTGAAAGGAGTCTTCAGATCGGTGTGTGCATAAAGGAGTTTGGATCGCACTTTCAACCATTTGAACACTTCAGTATCGGTAGAGAAGTCTACACTATAGCGACTGTATTTGTCAGGATTAACTTTTACGACACCGCCCTGACCCATATATCCAAGTCCGAGATAATAGTTGGTTTTATTTGCCGTACCTGCTACCGAAAGGTTGTGCTGTTGCGAGAAAGCGAACTTCTTCACATATTCGTTGGCAGCATCCCACGAACGATAGAAATACACATCACCGCCCAGAATCTCAAAGTCACGTCCTTCTTTCATTTCCGGACCAAGTTCCACATTTCCGTATACCGTGTCCCAGTCTTCCATTTTGTAGATAGCATTCTGATCCCAGACCAGACCACAGGCATTCTTGAATAAGGTAGTTCCCGGAGTACGACGGTTGCGGGCATCGAGAGCCATCTGAGCACCTACATACGATTTTGCTATCTTTGGCAAGACGGTTGGAGTTGCCCATGAGAAGTTGTTGGAGTATTTCACGTTGAACTTGCTCTGACTTTGTGCACCTTTCTTCGTAGTAATAAGGATAACACCGAAGGCAGCACGAGTACCGTAGATTGAAGATGATGCTGCATCTTTCAAGACAGAGATATCCTGAATGTCATCAGCGTTTATCATAGAGATATCGCTAATCTCTACTCCATCCACCAGTATCAGAGGTTGAGAACCACTCTCGTTAAGGAAAGTGCCGACTGCACCACGAATACGGAAAGTCGGGGTCTGACCGATACGACCTGACGACTGGGTGATAGTAAGACCGGGAGTAGCACCCTGAAGTCCCGTACCCACATTGGTAATAGGACGACCTTCCAACTGATCGCTAACGCTGACCGATGCAACTGCACCTGTCAAGTTGGCCTTGCGTTGAGTGTCGTAACCTACAACAACCACTTCGTCAAGCAGTTTGTTGTCTTCTTTCAGTGTTACATTTATCAGACGTGAAGATTGTATCTTCACAGTCTCGGTCTGATAACCTACATAACTGAAGACAAGCACACCATTTTGAGGAGCATCTATCTGGTAGTTACCATCGAAGTCGGTGATAGTACCGCTGGTAGTGCCCTCCACCATAACCGACACACCTATCAAGGCTTCACCTTGAGCATCGGTTACACGTCCACTCACGGTGGTTTGGGCGAAAACCACAACCACCATCAAGAGCGACGCCAGTATAAAGAGTGTTCGTTTCATTATTTATTATTTAACAAGTTTTTTGCCATTCACTATATACATTCCTGCAGGCAGATTGTCGGCGGTTTCACCAAGATATTTGCCGGTCAAGTCATATACACCTTTCTTGAGCAGCTTGCCGGGAACGATATTCTCAACTCCGGTCTGATTCTTCGACTCTATCATATATCGAGAGGGAGCGGGAGTAGTGAAAGTGTTTTCTATCGTAGGAAGTGCAAAGATGTGTATAAGTTCGGAAGAAGCAGATGCGACAAACACATTGTTGGCAACGTCAAACTCTATTGCATCGATGTTGGTTCCTATGTTGGGGAATTCATAGTCGATCACTTTCTTCACTTCACTCACTTTGCTGCCCGACCAAGTTACTTCATACAGGTTCACAGATTTTCCACCACCGAAAGCCATATATTTACCATCAGCAGATACAGATCCAGATCCACGATTTCCTGTACTAGGAGCAAGACCATCGTTGTTACCCTGTGCAATATAGAAATCAAGATCACCCTTCTTGGTTATATGAGCGCACATAGGATATATGTCCAATTGTCCTCTGTTTTGGAATAGCCAGAAACCACCTTTGCCATCTTTCTTTATGGTAACCTCTGAGTTCACTACATTATATGCCGCATAAAGACTATTGGGAATGACAGTGTCAGGAGCCGCAGAATAAGGTGCCACACTCAGGTCACCGATCGGGAATTTCACTATTGCCTCCATATAATCGAGCACATATAAAACGCGGTCTGCACCAGTGCCCTCAACTGCAATAGCGCTTGATTTGGTATAGATCTCACCACGTTTCTTTGTATCGAGCACTTCAACAAAAGGTTTTGTAGGATCGGAAGGATCCATCATCCAAACACCTGTAGAATTGGCTGGTTCTGCTGTATTGTTGTCTGTCACGAATAGGTAACCGTCAGCATCCAAAGCAGGACGACGAATACCTTGACGACCATTATGAAAATCCACACCACCAAGAAAACCTTCATTATTCTGCTCATAAGCAAAATCAAGGAGTTCATTGTAAACAAAAACGCCACGTTTCTGTGTTTTGGACGTCTCTGTCATACCATCGGTGTCACCATCCATTGATTCGGTTACGTACATACGTCCGAAATAGTCGCTCTCGAAACTGCGGTCAATAGCTATACCCTGAGGATTATAGAATATGTAACGGGTATCCGACTTGGAGTTAACTTGCTCTAAAATAGGATCATCTTCCTCTCCGTCGGGAGCAGGATTGGGAGCTCCTTGTGCTTTCAATGCCCATTTCCAATTGCCACCGGGTACATCAGAAAGATCAACAGTAGTGGTATGTTCACCTTTAGTAAGCAACTCTGACTCCGTTATTGGGAGGCTGACCACTATCTCACCTTCTTCGCTGATAAACTGCACCTGAAGAGCAACGGCAGGAGCATTGAGGATATAACTGATATCCACTTTGTTGTCAGAGGTAGTCTCTGAAGCCCTTAGTTTGGATGCATAGATATTCACATCCAGTGCAAAAACCGACATAGTCATCAAAACTAATGCCGAAAAAGTAAATACTCTTTTCATGATAAAATGAATTTAAGTTTATATTGTTTTGTTTGTTTGCGAGTTTGAATGTCGGTGCAGGTTTGCCCTGCACCGACATAAAGTTTATTGCTTGAGTAAAGGCACATTATGTGCTTCACCTGCAGCAGTTTCCACTCTCAACAGATACATTCCGGCAGAGAGTCCGGCAACATGTATTGACTTGCCGTTCTTAATCGAACCTGATTGCATAAGAGCACCGGTGATTGTATAGATGCTGTAAGAACTCAGATCGTTGCCTTCCACTATCACATAACTTACTGCAGGATTCGGGTAAACCAGAATCTCTTCTTCCGAAATATTATCCACTGCCTCTTCAACTACTTCAAACGGATCTTCCACTTCAGGACGAACCTTCGGAACACGGGTAGTGAAGGTGTTTTGTGCTTTTGGAATAGCATAAACCATTAGTCGCTCGTTGCTACTACTTAATATATATAGGTTGCCTGCAGGGTCGAAGTCTATACCCATAGTCACACCCTCGTCTTTACCCCAGTTGATATTGTATTTGGGAGTAAGAGTGGGTTCGTTGGTGGCAGAATATTCCACATCCCAAACCTGCACATGACCTCTTTCTGTACCCATTGCCAGCATATTGCCGTCTGTAGAAACAGCCATACCACCCTGGAAAGCACCATCCACATTGGTTGAGATATTGTAGTCTCTTTTTCCATCGGTTTCATGAAGCAGAGCGGGTACTGCCCATGTACTGTTGTAGCGATACTGACTGATCCAGAATCCTCCGTGTTGGTCGTATGCCAACTCTCCGGAAGCATTTTGCAGGTGGGTGCTGTTGTTCATGTCTTTATATTCCCACGCTGATGGAGCTTCTCTCCACGGCAGTTTCTGCTTTCCTATGTCGAAGCGCGCGATGTTTCCTTCGCGATGTCCTGCTGCCGATGTCTGACGGTCATAAGAATAAAGCACCTTTTCTTTGCCTTTGCCTAAAACGACACATCCCATAACCGGGTTGGTAATGACAAGACCCGACTCACGACTACTCAAAGTTCCCTTCTTACTCGATTTCTTTCCGTCGAATATAGAACGGAAATCAGCATCAGGTTTGGCGGCATCCATCATATAAATTCCCGGTGACCTGAGAGCCGACGAACATACATACACCTCACCGTCAGGACCCACAAACGGATGCGACAATGCCCATTCGTATTCATCTCCGTTTGCCGTTTCTCCCCACGTAACATTGCCATTCCATGCCGTTGCACCCTGATTGGTGACATCTGTCAAATCCGAACCGAGCACATACACACCGGTAGTAGTAGTACGCGCTTCAGGAGGTGAACCTGCAGTTACCTTGCCGTCGTCAGTATTGGTCACATAGATACGACCAAAGAACGGACTTTCTTGTGTACGATCGACAGCCACACCACGACCATTGTAGAACTGGAACTGAGGTTTGTCGTCGGATAACTTCATCGGATACGAAACAGGACGAGCTGAAGCAGATACACTCCATGCCTCGAAATCTTCTGTTCCGAACGGGTTTTCTATTTCGTGCAAACCCTTCTTCAATGCACCAGCATTGTGCGAACTCAGCATCTCACCTTCGTGTTCGATTGAAATTTGAACTTCTGTTGCATCTTCGTTCAGACGGAAACAGAACTTGCCGTCCAGATAGTTTAACTCTCCTGCGTATATGTTGGCAACAGGTTTGGTCAGCGAACGGAACTTACGGTAACCTAAACCGTCTACATACAAGTCAACAAAGATATCATAACCTATCGAGTAAGCAACTGCAGTCTTAAACCCAGTCATACCCTCTATTCCTTCCAGAGGATACATCTTCGATACCGTTTTCGCAGAAGCAAGTCCGTCGGTTACGTCTTTTATCACGAAGCCGTATTTACCGTCCTCCCTAACTGCTTGAGCCATATAACTGCGTTTCGCATAACGGAAGAAAGAGGCACCTGCATCACCGCTGTAGATATCACCGTCAGGAGTAATCATCGAATAACCGGCGCCGCCTTTTTTGTCGGTTAATATATCCACTGTAACAGGATTGTCGTCCTCCTCATTATATTTTATTCTTAGACAATCTCCATCAGGGTCAAGTGAAGGAATATAATAAGTGGAATTCCAACGAGAACCGCTCACTGCCATCTCTTGAGAACGCATATAAGAAGCATCATTACTAATATTAGCAGTGAATAGTTCGGAAAGCACTCCATTGTCCCAAGTATATATCTTTATCGTATTTCCTAAATCAAAATACAGACCCACCAGTTTGTCGTCTGCAGTAAGGGCAATGTCGCTCAGAGCAATCCCTTCAGGAAGCGGCAAAGCCACAGGAGCAGAACTCAGATCATCGGGCATAGAATATAGTTCATGTTCCGTCAGGACATATAGAATGCCGTTTCTGCCTGCTATACTATAAACATTTGAATGACTAAGAGTAGTGTCTAGAATCTGCTCAAACTCATACTCTTCGAGCGGCATAGTGCCTCCATCCTGTTCAGGATCCTGATAGTCGGGATAGTCTTTATGTATATTTTCTATAAAGAACTTCACTGCCGCTATCTCTTCGGCAGCCACGGTTACGTCAATCGTATCGCGAGCGTAACCAGATTTTCGTACTGCGACTTTGTATGTTCCTGGAGCTACATCGTAGAATGCATAAATACCGTTGTACCAATTGTCGGTTGTATATGTTTGAAGCACTGTTTCACCTGTGGAATTCAACAGATAAACCACTGCTTCGTTGAGCGGAAGCCACTGGTCTTCACTCTTTGCCACGTATTTCCATTTTGTTTCCCCAAGCACATCTGCTTTCTCGTTGCTACTTTTTACGAATCCCGAGATGGTAGCAGTCTGCGGCAGATCTTTCTTGAACCACTTGTGGAAATACTGATACATACGCAACGCTTCCAAGCGGCAGTAGTCTTTGTTCATCAGTCGGTGAGTCTCTGGAGGATAGTCGTGGAAACTGCCTTCCGAGAGGTGACCGGGAACGGTAAGCGGACGAAGGACTCCAAGTCCCCAATCGTCGCCGTAGAAAGTCAAGTCGCCGCGAATGAGCGGACTTGCGGTGGTCCACACCGTCAGTTTGTTTTGTATCTGAATACCTCCTGCCATGGCTGCCATCTCGTTGCTATGTGCTACGGTTGGATTGTCGTTTGTTCCATGATAAAGCATCAGAAGGTAGTTGGTTTGCTTGTTCAAAGCGTTGGAGTGAATTGAAAGGAAGTGATCTACTCCGTATGCGTTTGCCTCCTCGGCTATAGCCGACAGATAGCGGTCGCCGCCGTTCATCAGTGAGTCGTATTGATGACGAGTCACTTGCGGATACTTTGCAAGAAAAGCATCCAGATTGAAATCATCGGAAGGACGGCAATCGTAATTGTCGAAATAGGGAGCTATAGTCGATTTGGGAACTCCTATTATTCTTGCCAAAGCCTCTGGCATATCACGCTGACCGCTGTCGTTGGTCTCACGCGAGAATATCACGGTTGCACCTGCCTGTTGAAGCATCTCGCGAAGATAAAGGGCTTTCACAAAGTTGGATTTAGATTCCCAATAACCTGCCGAATCGGTCCATTCTGAAGGAACGGGGATAGTCCAACACGAGCGGTCGTTGGAGTCGAATCCGCCATGACCGGGGTTCAAGTATATCTTTATTCCTTCAAGGGGTTTTGCCTGACCCATGGCTGCCAATGCCACCAGCACCACAGCCATCATAGTTAACACGCGTTTCATTTCTCAACCTCCATAATAAAGATTTGACCTTTCTCATTGTTGAATGCTATGCGACTGCCGTCCAAAGATACTGCCGGATACATGGCAATCTTCTGACCCGTAGGAAGCACCTGAATCTGGTCAGGAGTATTTATGTTTCTCACCAGCAGAATCGATTGCACTACGAAATCACCGTTATCGGTATCAATCATTCCGATAATATTCTCGTTGTCGATCCATTGTGGAGCATTCATCACACCCACATATCTGGCATTGCTACCGTCAGCATTGCAGACCTGTGCACCATGGTGAGCGGTAACGTAAAGCACGCGGTTGCCATCAGGCGACATCGAGCACCAGAAGTAGCTCTCATCCCCGCAAGGACGTATCACCGTCTCAGAAGAACCTTTGTGAACAGTCATCTCAAAACCGTTGGTGGTTACGTATACCTGTTCGGAATTTTCCTCCACTGGAGCCACTTGCTCTCTTGACATACGTCTGGCAACAACTGCCTTTCCTGTACGAGCATTTATACGATCCAATTGCGTGAGGCGTTTGTTGTCCTGATACTCATAATGTCTTGCCACTATCTGCTTGCCGTCTTTGGAGACACGAACACCATAGCCGGCACCCGCAGCATCACTTAATCGGATTTGTTTACCCGTGCGCAAGTCATGACGATTAAGACCTGCATAATCTTCGGTTGAGGTGAGCACATACTCACCAGAGGGAGAAAACACCGCATGATAGTATCCTCCCTTTTCAGTGCCTGTGAGCATCTTTGCTTCACTGACACTCAACTGCTCTGCATGTGAAAACAACGCCACAAACATTACAGTTGCCAAAGTAAAGATTTTTTTCATGATAATTATATTTTGTTGTTTGTTAAAATCCATTTGATCTTCACTATATTTATTAACAAATATTAGAATCTGTTCTTGCCAATCGACAAGCCGACTCAAGCCGAGTGGTAGCCTGGTCTTTGCCTACTCCTCTTTAAGTATTTTTAGTAATTATTTTAACACTTTTCTCGCCTTAATCTATCCTTACACCTAGTACATTATATCGCTTTCCATCGCGAACTATTACGATTTCTCCGTTTTCAAATATCTTTTGTACTGAAACTTGCGGAGCATTGATATTGTCCACAGCGGTCTCTATGCCTATTATCAACTCCCTCGTTTCCGACCAGCAGTCGCCTGTATTCGGTTGACGGGTCTTTACACGCCAATAGTAAGTGCCTTCTTTAGCCACTTTTGTTAGATTCAAGCGCAGAGAAGCTGCAAACTCGGTTGCTGTCGTCTCTTGAACTACAAGCAACTCCTGAAAATCCCTGTCACGGGCAACTTGAAGTAGATAACTGTCAGCTTTCTTCACCAAATCCCAACGGAAAACAACCTCATCCCATGTCAGAATGCCCTGTTTGTCTTTGGGAGAAAGCAGAGTGGCAGGCGTGGCCTCAGAGGTTTCGGCTCCAACAATGCGCATAGCATACTCGTTGTTGTATTTGTCAAGCACCGACACACAGATTGTGTATGCAGTAGGGATGATATTGTCAGGCAGAACGAACGACTCTGTATAGGTCACTCCAAGCAAAGCATCTGCTATCGACCATATGCCTATCCTGTTTCTGAATGCATTGGGCACTGCATATACGGCATAATAGACATTGCCTGAGTTCTGGTGTTTCCAACTTACGGTCTGACCTTCCACCTTCAAATCGGTCACCATCGGTTGCTCTTCCACCGGTTTCCAGTTTATGGCAGGCGGAAGGGCTTTGTATTTGAAGAGGTCTCTCAAGTAAGACTTGCGGAAACTAATGTCGTAGCAATATGCCTTCGTGTTGAAGAAAATGAAACCGAAATTCCCGTCTTTCGACGATGAGCGATTCAGTTCGTTTTGAGTGCGCATCTCGCTCAAAGTGAATCCTGCTGCACCACGAGAATAAGTATCGGTCGACTGCGATGAATAGAAATGCCTTCCGAAACGGTTGGCAACATCTGCCCACCAGGAACACAAAGTGGCATACGGTTGATCTGAAGTGGTAGACCAATATAGTTGCGGAGATATATAATCTACCGTGCCATCCTCAAGCCAGGTGATAGGATCGCAGTATATCTCTGCATACATATTGGCAGCACTTGCAATGCCCTTTGGAAGCGTTAGATCGTGCTGACGAGCCACATAAGTATCATTGGTCCAGATGCCGAAAGGCGAGATGCCAAAGGTAACCCAAGGCTTCACTGATGCGATAGTATCATATACGTCCTGAACCATCTTCTGCACATTCTGACGGCGCCAGTCTTCTACGGTTATGCCGCTTGGTTTGTATTTCTGAACCGATGCCGCATCGGCGTTCGATGTACCTCCGTATGGATAGAAATAGTCATCGAACAATATTCCGTCCACATCGTATTTAGAGAGTATGTCGCCTACCACTTCCTTCACGCGTAGACGCACTTCGGGTATACCCGGATCCATCACCACACAGTTGTCTTTGGGTGCGATGAAGAGCCAGTCGGGATTGGTATATTCGTATCCTATCGAGCAGTTGTCGTTCCACATGGCTTTCTTGTTGTTGTAGCGATACGGATTCAACCATGCGTGGCATTGCATTCCGCGCTTGTGGCATTCCTCTATGCATAACTGCAATGGGTCGTAGCCGGGATCTTTGCCGCGTGTGCCGGTCAACAATGCCGACCATGGCTCGTACTTGGATTTATAGAAAGCATCGGCATTGCAGCGAACCTGAATACAAACCACATTCATATTCAAAGTACGTAGCGAATCTATCATTCTGATCAGGTCTTTCTTCTGATTGGCAGCGGTAGCACCTGTCACCGGCCAGTCTACGTTTCTTACTGTCGTCAACCATGTGGCACGGAACTCGCGTTTCGGATTTTGTGCTTGAATAGGTGCAAAAATGCCGAAAAACAGGAAAAATAGCAAAAATAACAGCGTGATTTTTTTCTTGTTTATATTCATAATGCAATTATTTCGTCCTTATTTATAGTAATTTAGCACACCTTTTCTCTATATATGCACACATCTACGCGTGCGTACATATTTAGAGCGTACAAAGATACTGCAATATTACAAAACTAAAAACACCAGTTTTTATGTTATAAAACATAAATTTGACCTTTTATTTTTCACATATTTTCAGTATAATTGGAGGCTGATTCGGTTAAATTGACAAATTCGGTCCGCAAATTTGCATCTTTGCAAAAAAATCAGTAACTTTGCACCAAATCTCGTATTTCGAACATTCACCTAAAAAGCATACATTATGTGGAAATGCAAACTATGCGGAGCAACAGTTGCCCCCACAGCATCGGCAGTTTTGGCACACTTTGAGAAAGCACATTTCTCCATATTTCTAAGTAAACAGAGTGAACTGAGGCGTATCCCCAAAGCTTTTCTGAAAGAAGTAGTTCCAGGTGCTAAAAAAGCCGAAGAACCCAAGCCGAAGATTGAGCCGAAAAAAGTGATTGTGCAGACTCCCTCGCAGCAGGAGACCAACGCATTACGCTTCCGCAACCAAAATATGGACTGGCTCATCGAGCAGATAAAGGATATCGACCGCGATCATACTTTCGAATATCGTGAAGGAGGTGAATTCCAGTGTCCATGCTGTAAACGAACCATGACGGCAGGCAAGCGACTCAAACACGACAGAGAAAACTATATTGACATATGTCACGACTGCTTCAAAGCAGCACGTCGTGCAATCACAACCGGAAAAAAATAGATTTATTCCACCCTACTGCCATGAAACGAACACTGCTTTTAGCCGGTTTGATAGTCTTTCTGTTTTCATGCAATCACAAGCAGAATGCGCCCGTCAGTCTCAGTTGGCAACATATTGGCAACGACATTGAAAATGGCATCTGCGAAAGCCTCATCAGCATCACCAATCTCTCATCCGACACACTCAAACAAGGGTGGACCATCTTCTGGAATCAGATGTCGGTTGCACCCGTCAGTATAGAAGGTGAACAAGTGCACCTGACGCAGATTCAGGCTTCCTATCATAGTCTCACCCCCACTCCTCTTTTCCAACCACTGCCACCTGATAGTACTCGCTCTTTCCGATTGCGATATAAAGGCAGCATCATGCGGCGCTCTCTTGCTCCGCAAGGAGCCTTTTTCATGGGTGAGAAACCGCAAACAATCAACATAAAATACATATTTTCGCCTGACGCTTATGAGTTTTTGCGCAAGGTAGATGGATTTCCATATGCCGATGGAGAGGAAGTCTACAAGCAGAATATGAGGTTTGCTGGTGCAGAAAATGAGTTTAAAGAGTCGCCTGTTAGTCTGCTTCCGCAACCCAAAAACATCGTACTCAAGGAAGGCGAGTGCAGAATCCGCAAGACGAAAACAAGAGAAGAAATCGATACCTCGCTGCCCGAGGAAGGCTATCGGATAAGCATATCTCCCGACTCTGTAGTGCTCTTTGTCTCCAACACTGAAGCCTCTTTGCAGTATGCACAAAATACATTGAGCCGACTCCGTGAGCAATACTCTGTGATGCCATGCTGCGAGATAACCGACTGGCCTGACACTCCACATCGCGGATTCATGCTCGACATAGCACGCAACTTCTCAGAAAAGAAAGAGATTCTTCGTATCATCGATCTCCTTGCCGACTACAAAATGAACGTCTTGCATCTGCATCTCACCGATGACGAGGGATGGCGACTAGAGATCCCGGGTTTGCCTGAACTAACCGAAGTAGGTAGCCGCCGTGGATACACCGCCGACGAACGCGACTGCCTCTATCCCATGTATTCTGGGGGTTGGGATCCTAACGATAAACTCGCATCCGGCAACGGATATCTGACGCGTAAAGACTTCATCGAGATCCTCACATATGCCAAGCAAAAACACGTCTTCATCGTGCCGGAAATCGACATGCCGGGTCACTCTCGAGCTGCCATCAAAGCCATGGAGGCACGCTATTGGAAATATGCCGACACCGACCTTGAAAAAGCTGAAGAGTATCTGCTCTCCGATTTCCGCGACACAAGCCGGTATGTGAGTGCACAGCACTACACCGATAACGTGATCTGCATTGCATTACCTTCCTGTTACACTTTTGTGCAGAAAGTTATCGATGAAGTAATGCTTATGTACAAAGAGGCGGATGCACCAATAAGCATCTTCCATGTGGGAGGCGATGAAGTGCCACGTGGAGCATGGTTGGGTTCTCCCAAGACTGGCGAGTATGTATTCGCGCAACGGTTGGCGGCAACCCCCGAAGCGGAGTATAACCTTCCATGTCTCAAGAACGGCGAAGCGTTCAGCGCACAGGTCACGGCAGTAGATGTGGCGAATCTGAAAGATAGTTTTCTCGAGACTATAGCAGCTATGCTCGCCGAATACGGAGTGCAGACAGCAGGATGGGAAGAAGTGGCATACCGCAGCGGAAATCCCAATCCTCGCTTTGCAGGGAAGAATATCCTCACTTACGCGTGGAACAGCGTGCCGGAGTGGCGAGGCGATGAGAAACCCTACCGACTTGCCAATGCCGGATACCCCGTCATGATATGCAGCGTCTGCAACCTCTATATGGACATGTGCTATCTCAACCACGAGCAGGAAGCAGGACTCAACTGGGGAGGATACGTGGATGAATACTGCAGTTTCGACCTTAGACCCGACTCACTCTATCTCTCTGTCAGACGCACCATGAAAGGTGTACAACGCGACCTTGAGGCATACGCCGCATCCGACAAAACGGCGCTTATTCCCGACTCAGCAAAGAACCTGCGCGGTGTGCAAGCGCAACTATGGAGCGAGACTATACGCAACGCATCGCAACTGGAACGCTATCTTTTGCCCAAATTATTGGGCACCGCCGAACGTGCGTGGAACCACACTTGGAAAGGCGATTACCGGTCGGCACTACTCGCTTACAATATCCAACTCTGGAAGCACGAAATTCCGCATCTGAAAAGCAAACACTATGCTTTCCATCTCTCGCAACCCGGAATACACCGAGAAGAAGGAATAGTGTGGATGAACACTGCCGTACCCGATGCAGAGATACGATATACGCTCGACGGTTCGGAACCCGACAACCACTCCTTATTATATAAAGAGCCGTTCCCAAGCGATGCACAGATCATCAACGCCTGCTGCTTCCTACTCGGAGAGAAAAGCAACATCACGCACTCCGTTGGAAAATAAGAACATATGAGAACAAAGAAAGCGCTTGCCGACTGCAAGCGCTTTCTGTTTTTCCGTAACTTTTTTAGTTGGATGAAGGCAATAACGGAGTCATGTCTTCAAAACCGTCGAGACTGACGATGAGACCTTCGTAGGTAGGATCATCGCTGAAGTCAGTCACCTCAAATGCCACACCATCGGTTATAACCGTGCCGTTGGTTTCCACATACACATACTTGTAGTAGATCATACCGTTTTCGTTGTCGATATGCATGATGGTCTTGCCTTTGGAAGTTGCCACAACGTTTTTCTCTTCAGCCACTTTGGTAATGACATATGCCGGGCGACCTAGTATGGTGGTGTCTTTCGAGGTACACCCCTCGTCACCTTTCTTGAATGCCTTGCCCATCACCGTCTCACCGAGTTGACTCTTTAGATATTTGTAAGCAGCTTCATCGGCACTTGAAAATCCTGTTTTCTCGCTCACTTTGACGCATTTGCCGTTGTCCTTCACCATATATCCGATTCTTGTCGAATCGGTGCATACAAACAGATTCGTAATGCCGCTTTCACCTTTTACGCTTATGATGTTGTCCTTGCGAGCAAAGGTCTGCGTCATAGATGCTGTCATCACGTATCTTTTCATCGTAAGCGTGAAATTCTGCTCATACCACTTCTTCACGGGTTCAGCTTTGACGGGTTCGGGCGCAGGTTGCTCGGCAGAGGATGACACTTGTTCGGTAGTTTGTTCGTCCGATTGCTGGTCGTTGCCCGATTTGTTGCCTACACAGGCAGTCAGAATGCCAGACATCAATGCGACGCAGGCAATAATCAAGAGTTTGTTTCGTTTCATAATGTTACAGTTTTTTGATTTATAATGATCGGATTTGCAAAGGTACATAAAAATTCGTATAAATGCAAATCTTTATGCAGATTGCCGGAAAGGGAAAGGATGATGCTTGCGTTTTATCCTGAAATAGTGTATTCTGAATAATGTCCATTAATGACAAACAGAACATGTTTTCATCAAAATACACGAATACATTTGCGTATTTCAAAAACTTACACTAAATTTGCATGCATATTAAAAAATTCCCTCTTCGTCATGCAATCCACTGTTACTATCTATTGCAAAAACACGGGCACTTATCATGATGTGCCACGCGGGTCATCGCTCATGGAAATCTACCATCTGCTCGACATTCGCCTTCGCTTCCCTGTGGTGGCAGCACGAGTCAACTACAAACTTGAAGACCTCAACTTCTTCATCTACATGCCCAAGGACATCGAATTTGTTGACATATCTTGCTCGGCCGGTATGCGATGCTATGTCAGAACGCTCTCCATGGTGATGAGTTGCGCCATCCGTGAGCTCTATCCGCAATGCGACCTTCGCATCGAGCACCCCATATCCAAGGGTTACTACTGCCGTATCCTGCAGAAAGACGAGGAGGGCAAAGTCAGTTTGATGCATCTCACACCCGAGATTGTTGATGCCATCAAACAACGGATGTTGCAGATCATCAAGGAAGACCGGACCATAGTATGCGAGGAGAAGCAAACCAAAGTGGTGATGCGTTTGTTCAAAGAGCGCAACGAAGTCAACCTCTTTGAGACACTTGGTATGCCCTACTGCCGCTATTTCCGCATGGGCGACTATATCGACTACTACGCAGGCGTGCTAATGCCGTCCACGGGTTACCTCAACATCTTCGACATAGAACCCTACTTCGACGGAATACTCATGCGCATACCATGCCGCAAAGACCCG